>Ga0208645_1000050_pt1:87500-203234 | contig 203234 bp, 183 predicted proteins | sample VirMetDEL_Sep_01_FD_184519 | JGI IMG/M metagenome (GOLD analysis project Ga0208645, IMG submission 184519) | Aqueous microbial communities from the Delaware River and Bay under freshwater to marine salinity gradient to study organic matter... | ecosystem: Environmental > Aquatic >...
GATGACTTGTGGATAGGGGTGAAAGGCCAATCAAACCTGGACATAGCTGGTTCTCCGCGAAATCTATTTAGGTAGAGCGTCCGACGAATTCCTTGGGGGGTAGAGCACTGGATGGTTGCGGGCTGCGCGAGCGGTACCAATACTAACCAAACTCCGAATACCCAAGAGAACTATCGGGCAGACACACGGCGGGTGCTAACGTCCGTCGTGAAAAGGGAAACAACCCTAACCATCATCTAAGGCCCCCAAGTCACGGCTAAGTGGGAAACGATGTGGGATTGCTTTGACAATCAGGAGGTTGGCTTAGAAGCAGCCATCCTTTAAAGAAAGCGTAACAGCTCACTGATCAAGCGATCCTGCGCGGAAAATGTAACGGGGCTCAAGCCGTGCGCCGAAGATATGGGTTTGCAGTTTACTGCAAGCGGTAGCGGAGCGTTCCGTAGGCCGGTGAAGGTCAGGCGTGAGCCTGGCTGGAGGTATCGGAAGTGAGAATGCTGACATGAGTAACGATAAGAGTGTGAGAGACACTCTCGCCGAAAGACCAAGGGTTCCTGCGTAAAGCTAATCTGCGCAGGGTTAGTCGGCCCCTAAGGCGAGGCTGAAAAGCGTAGTCGATGGGAAGCAGGTAAATATTCCTGCACCAGCTGGAAGTGACGGATGGCTTAACTCGTACCCACTTATTGGATTGTGTGTGCGGGGGCGTTGTCCCAGGAAATAACTCCAGCAGAGACCGTACCCGAAACCGACACAGGTGGTCAGGTAGAGCATACCAAGGCGTTTGAGAGAACTATGCTGAAGGAACTCGGCAAATTGCACGCGTAACTTCGGAATAAGCGTGACTCACCCTGGGCAACCAGGACTGAGTGGCACAAGCCAGGGGGTAGCGACTGTTTAGCAAAAACACAGGGCTCTGCGAAGCAGCAATGCGACGTATAGGGTCTGACGCCTGCCCGGTGCCTGAAGGTTAAAGGGAGTTGTGAAAGCGACGAACTGAAGCCCAGGTAAACGGCGGCCGTAACTATAACGGTCCTAAGGTAGCGAAATTCCTTGTCGGGTAAGTTCCGACCTGCACGAATGGCGTAACGACTTCCCCACTGTCTCCAGCATAGGCTCAGTGAAATTGAATTCCCCGTGAAGATGCGGGGTTCCCGCGGTCAGACGGAAAGACCCTATGAACCTTTACTATAGCTTCGCCTTGGCGTTAGCGACCGTATGTGTAGGATAGGTGGGAGACTATGAAACCGGGGCGCCAGCTCTGGTGGAGTCGTCCTTGAAATACCACCCTTACTGTCGTTGACGTCTAACCGAGGGCCGTTATCCGGTCCCGGGACATGGCGTGGTGGGTAGTTTGACTGGGGCGGTCGCCTCCTAAAGTGTAACGGAGGCGCGCGATGGTGAGCTCAGAGCGGTCGGAAATCGCTCGTCGAGTGCAATGGCATAAGCTCGCCTGACTGCGAGACTGACAAGTCGAGCAGAGACGAAAGTCGGCCATAGTGATCCGGTGGTCCCGAGTGGAAGGGCCATCGCTCAACGGATAAAAGGTACTCTAGGGATAACAGGCTGATTTTGCCCAAGAGTCCATATCGACGGCAAAGTTTGGCACCTCGATGTCGGCTCATCACATCCTGGGGCTGGAGCAGGTCCCAAGGGTATGGCTGTTCGCCATTTAAAGTGGTACGTGAGCTGGGTTCAGAACGTCGTGAGACAGTTTGGTCCCTATCTGCCGTGGGTGTTCGAAGCTTGAGAGGATCTGTCCCTAGTACGAGAGGACCGGGATGGACATACCTCTGGTGTACCTGTCATGGCGCCAGCTGTGCAGCAGGGTAGCTAAGTATGGAATAGATAACCGCTGAAAGCATCTAAGCGGGAAACTAACCTCAAAACAAGGCTTCGCTGAGGATCGTGGAAGACTACCACGTTGATAGGCCAGGTGTGGAAGTGGGGCGACCCATGCAGCTTACTGGTACTAATAATCCGATCGGTTTGATCGTTTCTCAGCAAAACTCATTCGATGATCATCCTTGACCCGATGATCGTCACGACAATGTCTTCTTCGCAATCTCTCTGTCCGCCCCGTTGACCCGGTGGCTATGTCGGAGGTTCCCCACCCGATCCCATTCCGAACTCGGTCGTTAAGCCCTCCAGAGCCAATGGTACTTCGTCTCAAGGCGCGGGAGAGTAGGTCGCCGCCGGGTCTACCGGGCGGACAGAGTGATTGCTAAATACATGGGCTATCGCGCTTCGCGCTACTTCAGCCCAGGCTTCTCGAACCGTTCTTCCTTCACGACTACCGCTTGCCGCGGGATGGAGCAGCCCGGTAGCTCGTCAGGCTCATAACCTGAAGGTCGTAGGTTCAAATCCTACTCCCGCACCCAAACAAAACAGCCGCTGAGCACTACGCTCAGCGGCTTTTTGCTGGCCGAAGTCCAGACCCCTCGAAAATCCACCGTCGAAGCCACGTGGAAGCTCAGCTGGGTGGAAAAGCCCGCCCCGTTCTGCTGTGCTTCGATCAGGCCTTCGCGGCCTGTGATCAGGTGCCGGATTGGTTCGATGAAAGAGAACTGACCGACATACTGCTGATTGAAGCTTCGGGCGGTATCCACCGATATCGTCTCGTTAGCTCCGTCGAACTTGCCGATCGCCGGGGAGATCCGCGCGCGCCCATGATCGAGGCGACACACGGCGCGGCGTGAACGCCAACTTCGGGCAGGCTGGCTAGCTGGCGGGTGTGCGGGTCAACCCCGGGGGCCGTGGAGGACACGCTCAACATCATTCCGGGCCTGGAGTCTGTGACCCCCGGCCCGGAAGCCGAATGCCGAGAGGCCCGGTTCCCTGCATTCGGCCGCTAGACCCTGCCTATCCTTGAATGAACGCCAGCAGGTCGGCGTTGACGACGTCCGGATGGGTGGCGAACAGCCCGTGGGACAGGCCGGGATAGGTCTTCAGCGTTCCGTTCGACAGCAGCTTGACAGCCTGGCGCGCGGACGCGTCGATCGGCACGACCTGATCGTCCTCGCCATGCAGCAGTAGCACCGGCAGGGACACGGCCTTCAGGTCCTCGGTGAAGTCGGTTTCGGAGAAGGCGGTGATGCAATCGTATTGGGCCTTTGCGCCGCCCGCCATGCCCTGGCGCCACCAGTTGCGGATCAGGCCTTCGCTCACCTCCGCCCCTTCTCGGTTGAAGCCGTAGAAGGGACCCGACGGCACATCGAGGAAGAACTGCGCGCGGTTCTGCTTGAACGCGTCGCGGAACCCGTCGAACACCGCCATCGGCAGACCGCCGGGATAGGCCGCCGTAGCCAGCATGATCGGCGGCACGGCGCCGATCAGCACGGCCTTGGCGACGCGGCCGGGCCGGCTGCGGGCGACGTAGCGGATGACCTCGCCCCCGCCGGTGGAGTGACCGATATGGATGGCGTTCTTCAGGTCGAGCGCCTCGGCCAGTTCCGCGACGTCCGCGGCGTAGGTGTCCATGTCATTGCCCGTGTCGGTCTGATCCGATCGACCGTGGCCGCGGCGGTCATGGGCGATGACGCGAAATCCCTTGTCCAGGAAGAACAGCATCTGGTTGTCCCAGTCGTCGGCGCTGAGCGGCCAGCCGTGGTGGAAGACGATCGGTTGGGCGTCCTTGGGGCCCCAGTCCTTGTAGAACAGGCGGGTGTCGTCGGAGAGGGTCAGGTAAGTCATGGCTATGTCCTTTGAGAGGGTGGTTTGAGGCGAGGGTTTCGGTGGGTTTGCAGGCGTCAGTTCGGCCGGTCGCCGGCGCTGCGGGCGGCCTGGTCGATCACGTCGGCGACGGCGTGCGGTTGTGAGATCATCGGGACGTGGCTGGCGCGAATCTCGACCTTGACGGCGCCGATCTTCTCGGCCTGCTGACGCAGCATGGCCGGGGCGATGGCGGCGTCCTCGGTGGCGACGATGAACCAGCTCGGGCGCGTCCTCCAGGCGGCCTGGGTGACCGGCGTGGCGAAGGCCGACATGGCGATGGACACTTGAGAGTCGCGCATGAAGGCGGCGTCCGCGTCGCCGACGTCGGCGGCGAACCCCTCCTGGAAGCGTTCGGCGCTGATGAAGCCGAATCCGTCGGCCTGTTCCTCGATCACGAAGGTCGAGGGGATGCCGAAGCCCTTATACTGGTCCCCGGCCGTCTCGCCGACATCGGCGGTCAGGGCGGAGACATAGACCAGGCCCTTCACCTTTTCGTCGACGCCGGCCTCGGTGATCACCACGCCGCCCCACGAGTGGCCGACAAGAATGGTTCCGCCGTCCTGGCGGGCGAGGGCGCGCCGCGTGGCGGCCACGTCGTCGGCCAGGGAGGTGAGGGGGTTCTGGACGATGGTCACCCGGTATCCGCGAGCGGTCAGGTCGTCATAGACGGCCCTCCAGCCCGAGCCGTCGGCGAAGGCGCCGTGGACGAGAACGACGTTGCGGACGGTCTGAGCCGCCGGAATCGTCTGGACGGACTGGGCCTGAGCGGCTCCGCCGATGCTGGCGGCGCCGACGGCGGCGAGGAGGATGTTGCGAAACTTGATCATGGTCGTTTCCTTTGGAGCTGGGTTGGGACGGTGGTGGCGGACGTGAGAGTGAAGGTGGTATCGCGATAACAGTTATCGCGCTAAAAGAAGATGCGTGAAGCGCCGGAGTTCTGTCAAGCCAATATTTATCGCGATATATAACTTTCTGTCGCCTCCCGGTCTGAGGCGGGGCGCCGGGCATGGCGTCAGCCCTCCGTGAGGGTCGGAATGAACGCCAAGCTGGCCAAGAGCGGCGGCTGGTCCACCACCCGTCGCAGGACTGCGAGGGCCGCCGCGGATATGCACAAGTAAGGTGTTCGGCATGGTCGGCTTTGGCTCGGGCGGGCGGCTCTGACGTTAGACGTCTCAAGAGGGCCAATTATTCCCGCCGGCTGCCCCTTTCGCGCGTCCACTTCGAAGCGCGCCGCATCCAATCCCGGGACCGGCCCACGATGAGACGGGCCTGGCGAGGCAGGCCATCGGTCTTGTTAAGAGAATAATTATCGCGATATACTCTCGTCCTGTGCAGGAGCGAGTAGGTCGGAATGTCCAAATCCAAAGGTCCGGTCCCGATGGAGGACCAGCTTTGCTTCACCGTCTATTCGACCGGCATGGCCATCCAGCGGGCGTACAAGCCCCTGTTGGACGATCTGGGCGTCACCTATCCGCAGTATCTCGTGATGAACGTCCTGTGGCGGGAGGACGGCCGGACGGTCGGCGATATCGCCGACGAATTGGCGCTGGAGCCCAGCACCATGACGCCCTTGCTGAAACGGCTGGAGGTCGCCGGCCTTGTCCGGCGGGCGCGCAACCCCGCGAACGAGCGCCAGGTGGTGATCACCCTGACCAGCGAGGGCCAAGCCCTGCGTGAACGCGCGGGGTGTCTGGGCGAGGCCCTGCTGGACGCCTCAGGCCAGACCATGCCGGAACTCAGCGACCTCAACATCCGCCTCAAGTCTCTGCGCGACGCCGTCTACGAAAGCCTTGCGTCGCGCAAGTCGACGCAAGGCTAGGGGCCGGGGCGCCTCGGCGGGGCTGGGCTCGAGGCTCAGAAGCGTCGGCTGAGGCTGAGGCGAATGACGCGGCCCAGGGGGTCCTGATCGTCGCGACCATAGGCCGGCGCCGGGCGACCATCTCCCAGGGTCGCGGTCGGCCGCGCGTCGAAGAGGTTCTCCACCCCCAGTTCAAGCCGCAAGCCCTGGGTGCGACGGCGCGGCCCCGTGTCAGAGGCCTCGCTCCTGGGCGACGACAGGACGGTGCTGAGGGTGAAGCCGATCAGGGTCAGGGGCGACAGAAGCAGATCGTCAGGGCCGTCCTGCCCCAGATCGCGACGAAGGCGCGCGCCGCTTCGCCAGGTCGCCGCAAGGTTCAAACCCCATCGCGCGTATCGTCCGTCGAGCCGCAACGCCAACTGATGACGCGACAGGCCGCCGCCGTCTCCGGCGAGTTGATCAAGGCGGGGTAGGGCTTCGTTTATCGTGATGCGATCCTCCAGCCGCCAGGTGTGGTTGAAGGCGACCTGGACGGAGCCCCGCCTGGACGCCTCCGGCGCCCCGCTCCCGAGCGGAATATTGGCGGTCAGGCCCGACGAGAGGGTTTGGGACGAGATCGCCTTGAGATTGATCGGCCGCTGGTCGATGCCCGTCAGGCGACCTGAGGCGTCGCGCAGGATACGGTCCGGAAAGGCCGTCTCGGTCGCCGGCGTCAGGGCGGGAAGGGCTCCGATCGCATTCGTCGCCCGCGTGTTCTGAAGATCGACACTGGCCTGAAGACCCCACGCGCCGAAGGGGCCCGTCGATCCCGAGAGGGACAGGGTTTGCGTCTCCTGGGCCTGAAGATCCGGGGCGCCGCCGAGAATCGGCTGGATCTCGACGGCCTCGCCGCGGCGGAAGTCATAGAAGGTGCGCGGCGGCCCATAGCGGATCGGGTCGAACCGCTGTTCACGGGTGGGCGCATCGGTCGCCTGAGCGAATTGCGCGCCCAGACGGACTCTCCCGGACGGCGACCAGGCGACGCCGGCGTTCAGCCCCGTCCCCTGGGCGTCGGCCTCGTCGAGCAGTCTGAGGCGGCCGCCCAGATTGAGCGCCAGGTCGCCGAGCAACCGCCGGGGTCCGCCCCGGTCTGACTGCGAGGACGTGACCGGCAGCGTCAGGCCGGATCGGAGCTCGAGCGCGCGGGACGAGGGGGTTGCGGTTACGCCGGCGGCCCTGATGTCGGATCTGGAGCGAAGATACTGCGTATCGACCGTCATCTGGGCGGGCCCCGCCGGCAGGTCGATCAGGGTCCGGTCGGCCGAGAGTTTCGCGACGGCCGACACCGTGCGGGCCGTCACATCCGTCGCGCCCCTTTGCCGGCCTTCCGAGACCAGACCATCGAGCCCCCATCTCACCGACCATCCCAGGGCGCGCCCCGCCAGGCCCCCGGCCATGGTCAGGGCGTCTGTTTCCTGTCGGGTCTCCGCCCTGTCCGCAGCTGCGACCGAACTTGAGACGAAGCGGTCCTGCCGGGTCTGCAGATTTGCGCTGAACGAGGTCGACCAGTCTGACAGGGTTCCGGTCGCCGATAGATTCACCGAGCCCGTCTGCGCCTGCGGGCGGAGCGTGTTTCCGCCGCCGCCCGGATGGTCTCGACCATAGCCTGGCCGCTCGTCCGCCCAGAGCGGCGTGGTCCTCGCGCCCTGAAGGCCCATCTGGAAGGTCGAGGATCCCTGGATTTCTGATTGGCGTGCGTCGAGCGAGAGGGTCGTCGTTCCGCCGGCTGTCGGCCGGGACGCCTTCGCCAGAGCGTCACGGCTTCTGAACTCGGGCTCAAGAACGATGTTGACGACCCGCCGCCCAGGATCGCCGCCGTAGAGGGCGCCCGCCTGCGGCGGCAGGGCTTCGACGCGGACCAGGGCGTCGGGTGGGAAGCCCGTGAAGTTTCGGGCGTCCACGACCGGGCGGCCGTTCACGATCACAACGGGCGGTTGCTGGAAGCCCAGACGTTCGCTGAGGCGAGCGATCACCTCGCCTATGTCGTAGGCGCCGAGGTTGTCGATTTCTTCGGGCCCAAGCTCCTGCTCTGGCGCGACCCTGGCCGCACCGCGTCGCCCGACCACTTCGACCTCTTCTAGCTGGGCGGGCGAAGGCGAAGCGGGCGGCGCTTCCTGGACGGGGATGAGAGCCAGAAGGGCCAGCATGGACGATCAACCCCCGTCCTGGATCGTAAGTCCCATGAAATACGCGACCTCGATCACGGCATGACGATCCAGCTCGCCTCGCCGAGGGGGAAAGCGAAAAGGGCCGGGCGTCAGAGACGCCCGGCGAGGTTTTTCAGGTTTGGGATCCAGGGGAGCGCCGGGCTTAAAGGATCTGCAGGCCTGGAATGCGGATCGAGCCGCTGCGGATCGTGCAGCTGCGACCGCCGGCGTTTACGGGCGGCAGCACATTGTTGCTGAAGGTGGCCGTGCTGGTCGCATTGTTCCAGGCGGCGACGACAGTGCCGTAGCAGGGGTCGTTGGCCACGGTGTTGGCGCCGATGGTCAGGGAGATCGACGTGGTCGATCCCGGCACCACGGCGGCGCTCCAGGATCCGTAGGGTCCGACGGCGAAGCAGAGGGCGCTGCCGGGCGTGATGCTGCGGGTCGGAATGGGCGCGCTGGTCGCGCTCAGCGGGCTTGCGGTGATGGAGACATTGCAGGTCACGACGGTCGTCTGAGACAGGACGACCGAACCTGATCCCGATACGCTGCCCGAGCTGGGCGAGAAGGATTGGGCGAAGCTGGGGGAAGCCAGAGCGACGGAAGCGAGCGCCGCGGCGGCGATGGAAAGCGTCTTGATCATGATAGTCCTCCCTTTGAGTGGGTCCTTGGATGGACCCGTTGAGCGTGTGTTCACCCGCTAGGGGCAACCTACTTACAGCGCCGTTAGCAACCTGGAGTCAAGGAAAAATACGTATACTTTTCAATAGCATAATGCCACATGAGGCCGTCCGCTCGGCGTCTTTCGACGCCGGGGGGACGGCCTTGCAGGGCGGCCGGTCGTCGACCGGCCTGTCGGCGATCTCAGAACGACTTGGTCAGCCGCACGGCGAACAGCCGCGGGTCCAAGGTGAAGACGTTGGTCGTCAGCCCGGTGTCGTCCGAGTTGGTGAAGGCGTCGACGATGGGCGCATCGTCGAAGACGTTCTTGACATAGGCCTGAAGCTTCAGGCCCCGCGCCTCGTTGGTCAGGGACACTGAGAGGTTCAGATTGTCCCAGCCCTCCAGCCGGTCATATTCCGTGTTGTAGACGCGGAAGAAGCTCTCGCCCTGGCGATAGTAGTCGCCGCGCAGGGTCAGGTCCCAATCGCCCAGGAACCAACTGTACTGGGCCCCGATGTTGGCGGTCCAGTTGGGCGAGTTGGGCAGTTCGTTGCCGCTCAGGTCGGCCTCGAAGCCCCGCCCGCCGTTCGGCGCCTCGGTGAGCGGATCGTAGGTGAAGCCGTAGAACTGCCAGAAGGGCAGGCTGGAGGCCAGATCGGGATTGAAGGTCCCGAACCGCGACGACCCGGCGCATAGGGCGCTGAGAGAGAAGATCGCGAGTTCAGTTCCGAACGGGCTGTTGAGGATCTGCTCGGCCAGGTCTCTGGGCGCGATACAGTTCGACGGCACCTGGATCCACGGCCGCAGGGTGATCCAGTCTTCGTTGCCCTGCGTCCGATTCATCACGTCGATCGAACCCTCGCCATCTGCAACGCGGGTTTTCAGATACCCGAAATTGGCGTCGATCTGGAAGTTGGGCGTGGGCTTGTAGACGGTCTCGAGTTCAAGCCCCCAGATCTTGGCGTCGAAGTTTTCGTTCAGCGAGATGCGATCGACGATCTGGGAGACCTGGTAGTCCTTGTAGTCGTAGTAGAAGGCGGTGGCGTTCAGTCGGAGCATGCCGTCCAGAAGCGAGTTCTTGGTCCCGATCTCGAACGCGTTGACGTATTCTGGCTCAAAGGTGCCGGCCAGCGGCTGGTACTGGACCACGGTCGGGTTCAGGTCCAGGCGGGGCGGATTGGTGCCCCCGCCCTTGTAGCCGCGCGACAGCGACGCATAGACCAGGGTGTCGTTGGTAAAGGACAGGTCCGGCGTCCAGTCCAGCACGATCCGACCGGTGACCGCCTCCCATTTCTGTTCGACGTCGGGCAGGGCGTAATAGCCGCTGCGCACATAGCCGCCCGTGGCCAGGCCCGGATCGCCATTCAGATTGGCGCCCAGCAGCAGTTGGCTGGGATAGGGGGTCGTGTCCTTGCGATCCTCGGTATAGCGCAGGCCGGTGGTCAGCCTCAGCTCAGGCGTCAGATCCCAATATCCTTCACCGAAGACGGCCCAGGACCGGGTGTGAATGACGTTCTTGCTGCGGAAGTAGTTGTGCCCCTCTCCATTAATCTCGCTGAGCGGATTGGGATCGACATAGACGCATTCGAACGGCTGGGTGTCGTCGCACGGCCGCGTCCCGATTCCGCCGTTCGGTAGGTAATCGAAGTTGTAGAAATATTCGGCGATCAGCGAGAAAGTGTTGTTTAAGACGTAATAATCGTCCTGAGATTTGAAATCGAGATAGTTGGCGCCGAGGCTGAAGTTGAATCGACCTTCGCCCTTCGACTGAAGCCGGAACTCCTGATACCATTGCCGATTGTCCGATTGGCTGATGTCCACCGCCAGGATGCGGTCTGACGGACCCAGTTGAGGGTCGGTGTAGACCCCGCCCGGCGTCGCGGTCGACGGCGCGGGATCGCCGAAGATGTCTAAGACACTGTTGCTGTCCACAAAGGCGGGGTTGGAGACGTAGCGGGCATAGTCCTGGGACGCATAATAGTCGTCCTTGGCGTAGGCGGTCTGGGAATAGAGTGTCAGGGTGTCGCTGAGATCGAATTCCAGATTGACCTGCACCACATCGTTTTCGGCGCGGAACACCGGATCATAGCTGGTGGCGATCTCTCTCAGATCGCGGGACTGGACCACGCCTTCATAGGGGTCGAAACCGAGGGGGATCAGGTTGATCGATTCAAAATTGGGACCAAAGCCGAGGTTCGGCGCCGTGCCGAGCAGGCGAACCGGCCCGAAGGACCCGCCGTTTGGCGCGCCATAGGCGGCGTCGGCATAGAGCGAACCGGGCAGGCAGCCCTGGCTCAGCTGGTCCTGGGTGTAGGCCGTGGTGATGGACGCCGAACCGACCTGGGTCGGACCCGGATCGGTGGTGCACAGCTGTTTGCCGGTGCGCGAGCGATTGTCGTCTTCCTCGAAATGCTCCCAGATCGCATTGGCGCGGAACCGCGCTGTCGGTTCCCAGCGGGCCGACAGACGAGTGGTGAACAGGTCGCGGTCGTTCACATGGGTGTCGTTGAAGCTGTTGTAGTCGAAGCCGTCGCGCTGGGTGAAGCCGAAGGCGCCGCGCACGGCGAATGTGTCGCCGAAGGGGACGTTGAGCATGGCCTGGCCGCGCCGGCTGTCATAGTTGCCCAGTTCGCCCGCGGCGAAGCCTTCGGATCGGAACTTGGGCAGTTCGGGGAACATGTTGACGACGCCGCCGGTGGCGTTGCGGCCGTACAGGGTGCCCTGCGGCCCGCGCAGCACCTCGACCCGGGCGACGTCCAGATATTCCTGCTCGAACAGGCGGTTGCGGATAAGGGGCGTGTTGTTGAAGCTGACGGCCACCGCCGGATCGCTGGAGGCCGAGACGGCCTTGGTCCCGATCCCGCGGATCGAGAAGTTGTACATGCTGAAGTTGGACTTGGAGAAGGTGACGTTCGGCACGGCGCGCAGCAGTTCCGAACCCCCATCGATCTGACGCGACTGCAGGGCCTCGGCCGACAGGGCGGTGACGGCGATGGGGACGTCCTGCACGGATTGTTCGCGTTTCTGGGCGGTGACGATGATGTCGTCCACGACGACGGGAGCAGAATCCGGCTGAGGTGGGGTTGTCTGCGCCAGCGCGGGCGCGCCGGTCATCAGGAAGGCTGTCGCCGATACCGAGAGCGCGAGGCGCGCGCGAATGCTGACCGCTGAAGCCATGAAATCCTCCCGAAGCGCGCCGGTCTGTCGGCGGCGCGTGATGTGCGTTTCCTCCCGCCTGATGTTTCCGCTCGACGGGGCGGGGCCACCGGCGGTTGTCGGCAACTTCGCACTACTCACCGTCATGTCAATACATATTGACAGCAGTGTTGGTTGACGGTCATCCGGAACGGGGGAGTTCGGATGTCGATCTTCGCCCGCGCGCGTCGCGAAAAAGGGGAAACAGGATGGACTGTGATGCCGTGATCGTCGGCGCCGGACTGGCGGGCCTGGTCGCCGCCAACGAGCTGGTTCAGGCCGGCCGCAGAGTGGCGCTGGTGGATCAAGAGAACGCCGCAAACCTGGGCGGGCAGGCCCACTGGTCATTCGGCGGCCTGTTCCTGGTCGACAGCCCCGAGCAGCGTCGCCTGGGCGTCCGCGACGGCTTTGATCTCGCCTGGTCGGATTGGCGGGGCAGCGCGGGCTGGGATCGGCTGGACGGCGCGCTTGCCGAGGATGAGTGGGCGGTGCGGTGGGGAAAGGCCTATGTCGAATTTGCGGCCGGCGAGAAACGCGCCTGGTTACGGCGTCACGGGATACGACTGACGCCTATGGTCGGCTGGGCCGAGCGGGGGGACGGTCGCGCCGATGGTCACGGCAACTCGGTCCCCCGGTTCCATGTCGCATGGGGCACCGGGACGGGCGTGAGCGGCCCGTTCGCGGCTCGCGTGCGCGATGCCGAGACACGCGGCAGGCTGGCGTATCACCCGCGCTGTCGCGTCGACGACCTGATCGTTGAAGCGGGGCGGGTCACAGGGGTGTCAGGCGTTCGACTGGCGCCGGACGCGGCGGGGCGCGGCCGGGCCTCCAATCGGGATGCGGTGGGGTCCTTCACCCTGCGGGCTCCGTCGGTGCTGATCGCGACGGGCGGGATCGGCGGGGATCATGACAAGGTGCGGCGTCTGTGGCCCGCGCGCCTGGGAAGTCCGCCCCGCGAGATGGTCAGGGGCGTGCCCGCCTATGTCGATGGACGGGGGCTGGACATCGCCGAGGCGGCCGGGGCCCGCGTCGTGAACCGTGACCGGATGTGGCACTATGTCGAGGGTCTGCGGAATTGGGACCCGATCTGGCCAGGGCACGGCATCCGCATCCTGCCCGGCCCGTCGTCCCTCTGGCTCGACGCCCTTGGGCGCCGCCTGCCGTTCCCGGCCCTGCCGGGCTATGACACGCTTTCGACTCTTCGCCACCTGCGCACCACGCCCGACCTGGCGGCGCACGATCACTCCTGGTTCGTTCTGACCCAGGCGATCATCGAAAAGGAGTTCGCGCTTTCCGGATCGGAGCAGAATGGCGACATCACCTCTGGAGACTGGCTGAGAGTGCTCAGAACCCGGTTGGGCAAGGGCGCGTCGCCGGAGGTCGAGGCGTTCAAGGCGCACGGCGCCGACTTCGTGGTCGCCGACGCACTCGGCGACCTCGTCGCCGGGATGAATGCTCTGACCCCGACGCCCCTGCTGGACGTCGAGGGGGTGCGGCGGGTGATCGCGGCCCGGGACGCGCAGATCGACAACCCCTACGCCAAGGACCTCCAGATCCAGGGCGTTCACAATGCCCGCCGATACCTGGGCGATCGTCTCGCCCGGGTCGCAAAACCGCATCGCCTTCTGGATCCCCGGTCCGGTCCGTTGATCGCCGTCAAGCTGCATGTCCTGACGCGCAAAAGCCTGGGCGGGATTCAGACCGATCTGGACAGTCGCGTTCTCAAGCCTGACGGAACAGTGCTCGAAGGCTTGTACGCGGCCGGCGAAGCTGCGGGGTTCGGGGGCGGCGGCGCCCATGGGTACAACGCCCTGGAAGGCACCTTCCTGGGCGGATGCCTCTTTACGGGTCGCGCCGCCGGTCGGGCCATGGCCTGACCGGCGGCCCTAGGGCAGCCGCACCCAGGTCTGGGTTCGGCAGAGCAGGGGAGCGATGCAGCCTCGCACCGCAAGGTGATCGGGATCGATGAGGACCAGACGCCCGCTGGCGGCGCGCCGCCCGCTGTCCGGGTCGTAAAGCGGCCCGCCGGTCCAGGTCGTCGGGCCGCCGCGAAATCCCTCCAAAACCCTCAGCCCGCGCAGCGGACGGTCGCGCAGCGCGGGATCGTGATTGCGAACGTCCCTTTGGTCCGGATTGCGCCGGAGCGGCGCTGCATCGACCAGCCGACCGCACAGGGCCGAGCCGCAGGCGTGGATCTCGACCACGCCCCCCTGGGCGGCGGTGCGCCATCGTCCCAAAAGCCGACTGTCCGCCGCCGCAGCCGGCCCCGCAACCGCCGTGCACAGAAGTCCGGCGATCAGGACGGCTGAAAGGGGCGCCATCAAGCCGCGACCAGGAGGCTGTTGCGAAGTTCGACCGGAATCCGGTCGTAGAGGGTCGGACCGGACAGGCCGAGACGGGCGCGGGCCTGCTCCAGCGGCACCGACATCAGCGCCTCGTAGTCCAGCGCCGGCAGCCAGGCCGCCCGGCGGCCCCGAAGCCAGGCCTGAAGAACGGCGCGCGCACACGGGTGGCCCGTGCGGGCCCGGGCGGCTTCGATCGCAACACCGGCCGCGATGAGACCAAAGCCCGCGCTTCGCGTCTGCGGGAGAGAGAAGGCGACCACACAGGCTTCTCCGAGCGCGTCGGTGCGATAGCCGGTGAGAACGTGCCAAAGATCGTGCACGTCGCGCAGTCGACGCGCATACCAGGCGTAGGGGTGAGCGGCTTCGATCTCGGAGTCCGCGACCTTGCGGCTTTCCCCGGCCAGACCGTAGGCCGAGAGGTTCCGCTCGTCGATGAAGTCCAGATAGGCGCGGCCGACCGTGCCCGGCGGGAGCGACTCCAGCCACGCCCGATCATGCAGGCGGTCCGCCAATTCCACCATCATATAGGCCTGCCGAGCGCCTTCAGGCTGTTCGAGCATCTTCTCATAGCCCCGGCGGACGGAACGCCCGGCTAGAGCGTTCATGATCTCGAACACCTGAGTCGTGTCTTCCTTGTCGGCGATGAGACGGCGCAAGGCGCGAAGCGCCCGGAGCGGCTCGACGCGTCGGGGACGCAGCCGGCTGGGCGTGCGGGTTTGCGGATCGAATTTGGCGTCCGCGACCATTAGTTCGGCTGTCACTTGCTCTCTCCCAGGACTGAGCTTAACCAGTTGCTATCTACATGGATGTAACTAACACTAATGTCAATAGAGCGCGTTCGTCGTCGTCGTCGCACCCCTGATGAAGCCCGTCTGGAGGCCCTGGTCTGCGCCCGTGCGCGACTGCTGTCCGGAGGGCCGGACTCCGTCACCCTGAAGGCCGTCGCCGATGACCTCGGAATGACCCACGCCAATCTGATCCATCACTTCGGGTCGGCCGAGGGGCTTCAGTCGGCCTTGATGGGTTCGATGGTGGCGGATCTGTCTCGCGACCTCGAGGCGGCGATCGCGCGCCTGCGTACCGATGAGGGGGCGCCGCTGGAATTGGTCACCGCCGTATTCGACGCCTTCGCCGAAGGCGGGGCGGGCAAGTTGGCGGCCTGGATCGTGCTGAAGGGCGATCTCTCACATCTCGAACCCGTTCGGGACGCCGTCAACGGGCTGGTCCACGTGATTCAGGAGAAACTGGGCGACCCGTCCGACGCCAGCCGGGACCGACTGTCTTCGGCGGTCCTCTTCATCGCGCTGAGCGCGTTCGGCGAGGCCCTGATCGGAACTCCGCTCAGGAACATGCTCGACCAGGACGAGGACGCCAGTCGGCGGGTGGTGGCGGGGCTGTTGCCCTATTTTGTCGCCCGATCCGAGCGTGCGAACTGAACGATCAGAATCGGTTCGCCTCCGATGACGATCTGATGCGGGGCTTGCCGTTCGCCTGAGGCGCGGCCTAGGACCGGGCCATGAACGCGTTGCGCCGATGGATCGACCCTTACCTGCTGATGCTGATCGGCACGGTGGTTCTGGCCGCCCTGGCTCCGGCTCGCGGCGCGGGCGCGAACGTCGCCGAAGGGGCGGCGACGGCGGCCATCGGCCTGTTGTTCTTCCTCTATGGCGCGCGTCTGTCGCCCGGCGCCGTCTGGGCGGGACTGTCGCATTGGCGGTTGCAGGGGATGGTGCTGTCCTCCACCTTCCTGCTGTTCCCGCTGATGGGCCTGGCCGTGTTCTGGGCGACGGGGCCGTGGTTGGCTCAGGATCTGAGGATCGGCCTCTTCTATCTGTGCCTGCTGCCGTCGACGGTCCAATCCTCCATCGCCTTCACCGCCATCGCGCGGGGCAATGTGCCGGCCGCCCTGTGCGCCGCCTCGGTGTCCAATCTGGCCGGAGTGGTCATCACGCCCCTGTTGGTGATGCTGCTGCTGCCCGTGGGCGGCGCGGGCGTGTCGCTGTCGTCCATCGAAGGCATCGCCTTGCAGATCCTGGCGCCCTTTGTCGTCGGGCAGGCCGCGCGGCCCCTGATCGGCGGCTGGCTGACGCGGCACGGCCGTCTGACCTCGGTGGTGGATCGGGGTTCGATTCTGCTGGTCGTCTATGTCGCCTTCAGCGCCGGGGTGGTGTCCGGGGTCTGGACCCGCCTGTCTCATCTGGACCTGGGGCTGGTGGTGGTTCTGGACGTTCTGATCCTGGCGGTCGCTCTGGCGGTTACGACCCTGGTCAGCCGGCGGCTGGGCTTTTCGCGTGAGGACGAGATCGCCATCGTCTTCTGCGGCTCGAAGAAGAGCATGGCCAGCGGCCTGCCCATGGCCGCCATCCTGTTTGCGGGGCAGAGCGTCAGCCTGATCGTCATTCCCCTGATGCTGTTTCACCAGATCCAGCTGTTCGCCTGTGCGGTCCTGGCGCGACGCTACGGCCAGGCTGCGCAGGACGGGATCAGATGACGCGGTGAAGCACGGCGGCGTCGGATATCTGGCGCATGACGGCGTCATAGCCCGGCGCGTCGATTCGGCTGGAAAGGCCGATGGAGCTGCACCCCTTGCGCGCCAGATCGCAGGCGGCGGCGACGAGCGGTTCGATCAGCTTTTCCGGCCGCAACAGGTCGAAGGCGACCAGGGTGTCGACCATGAACTGCCGCTCGCCCGAGGACGTCGTCGAGATGGAATAGGCCAGTATGGCCCGGACGCAGTCATTCGCCACGGCCGCGATGACCCCGCCGACGGCCGGGGCCGAATCCACGACAGCGCGCCAGGATTCCAGAGTCAGACTGGGGTTCCCCATGTGGGCCAACACATAGGCTTGGTCGGCTTCGTCGCTGTTCAGGCGGCGATACTGGAGGGCGCTCATTTTCGCCGCCATAAGCCGTGGACGAAATGGCCGCCTTGATCTCCATCAATCCGTTTGCGTGCGTCGGTGACGAAGTCTAACCTCCTTCGTCATGCTCGAACTCCGATCCCTGCCCACGGACTGCGCCAAACGCCGACAGGAGTCGGTGTGTTCCGCTTGTGGCGCGCGGGCCTTCAGCGTGTGCAGCAGCCTGGATTCCTCCGATCTGGCCGGTCTCGACGCCATCGCCGAACGGGTGACGCTGAAGGCGGGCGAGGCCCTGATCCGCGAAGGCGATCCGGCGGTCCATCTGTTCAACATCACCTCGGGTTCAGTGCGGATCTACAAGCTGCTGCCGGATGGGCGGCGCCAGATCACGGGCTTCCTGTTCGCCGGCGACTTCGTCGGTCTGGCCACGGGCCAGGACTACGCCTTTTCCGGCGAGGCCATCGAGGACGCGACCCTGTGCCGGTTCCGCAAGACCGACTATCGCGCCCTGATCCGTGAGCGGCCCTTGCTGGAAGAGGCCTTGCTGGACCGGGCGACCCACGAACTGGCGGCGGCGCAGAATCAGATGCTGTTGCTGGGCCGCAAGACGGCCCAGGAACGGATCGCCTCCTTCCTGCTGGACCTGCCGACGCGCGATCCCCTGCGGCCGTCGACCGAGGATCAGGTCCGGCTGCCGATGACCCGGTCTGAAATCGCCGACTATCTGGGTTTGACCATCGAGACCGTCAGCCGGGTTCTGACCAAGCTGAAGACGACCGGCGTGATCCGCCTGTTGTCGCTGAACGAACTGCGGATCGAACAGCCCGACCGCCTTCGCGACATCGCCGAAGGCGAAGTCTGAAACCCGTTTCGTCGTCCAGCGATAGAACCGTCTAGACCGGCGCCAGCTGACGCGTGACGGTCAGGCGGACCTTTCCGTCTTCGGCGATCCCCTCCACCCGGATGACCCGGTCGCACAGCTGTGTCGGGGCGGGGCGGTGGCTGACGACGATCAGGCCCTGGCCCGAGTGTTTCAGACGCCGGTCGAGCGCGGCCAGCACCTGGGCCTCGGTCGTCGGGTCCAAGCCTTCGGTCGGTTCGTCCAGCACCAGCCAGGGCGCGGACCGAAGATAGGCGCGAGCCAGGCCCAGCCGTCGCCGCTCGCCGCCAGACAGTCTCTCGCCATTGGGGCCGACGCGGGCGTCCAGGCCGGCCGGATCGGCGCGGACCCGTTCGGCCAGGGCCGCATCCTCCAGCGCGCGCCACAGCGCGCCGTCTTCGGCGGGGCCGGCCAGCAGCAGATTGTCGCGGATCGTGCCGTCGATCAGGCGGATGTCCTGGGCGGCGTAGGCGAACAGGGGGCGGCGGTCGTCCGGGGCGACGCCGGCGATGTCCAATCCGCCCAAGCGCGCCTCGTCCGCCAGGGCGTCGCGCAGGCCGACCAGTCGTTCAGCCAGCGTGGTCTTGCCCGACCCGGACGGGCCGATCAGGCCCAGGCGCATCGGCGGGGCCATTTGAACGCCGTCCGCCGACAGGACCAGGCTCGCCTCCGAGGGGGCGGGCGAAGACGCAAGCGACGGGGCCGAGGCCAGGGCGTCCAGCCGCCGGGCGGCTTCGACGGCGGCGCCGTTCTGTTGCAGGGCGCCGACCAGTCCGGCGGCGGCCTCGATCCCCATGGCGGCGGCCAGGGCGGCGAGGGCCGTCATCGGCAGGGCGGCGCCCAGGGTGGCGGGTACGACTGCGGCGACGGCCAGGCCCGTGACCGTCGCCTGCCAGGCGGCCATCCAGCCGCCGGCCTGGCTGAGGACGATCTGGCTTCGGTCGAGACGGGCGGCGGCCTGGGCCGCCTCGCCGGCCGCCCAGCGGTCCAGGCCATAGGCCTTCAGTTCCGGAGAAACGGCTTCCAGGGCGGTCAGCCGATCCTTCAGAACGCCCGTGGCGATCTGAACCTCTCGTCCGGCGGGGGCGGCCAGGCGACGGGCGATCAGCACCGAACCCGCCGCGCTCAGTCCCATGGCGAGCAGCAGCATCAGGCCCGCCATGGGGCTGGCCATGCCGGCCAGCAGGGCGGCCGAAACGGCGCCCGCACCCAAGGCCCAGGGCGCCGACAGACGCACGAACAGGGTCTGGACCGCATCCACGTCCTGCACCAGTCGGGCCGAGGCCTCGCCGGACGACAAGGCCAGGGCCTGGGCGGGCGGGGCGGAGGCGAGGGCGTCGAACAGTTGCGGACGCAGCCGCGCCAGGGCTTTCAACGCAGCCTCGTGACCGGCGACCCGTTCGATATAGCGGGCGCCGGTGCGCAATATGGCCAACATGCGAATGGTCGCGCTGGGCATCATATAGTTGAAGGCCTGGACCGCCGCCGATCCGGCGACGCCGGCGATGGCGGCGCCCGTGATGAACCAGCCCGAGAGACCTAGCAGGCAGGTGGCTGCCACCGCGACGAACGCGCCGCCGGCTGCGGCGATGCGCAGGCGGCCGCGCTGGGCGCGCCGCTGGGCCGCGATCAGTTCGCCGATTCGCGAGGGCGAGGTCGTGTTCACAGTCATGGTCACAGGCGCACCACGCGGTCGGCCATCGCCGCGACAGCGGCGGAATGGGTGGCGATCAGGGTCGTGCGGCCGCGCGTCGCCTGACGAATCAGGTCTAGCATGGCCTCTTCGGAGGCGGGGTCCAGATTGGCCGTCGGCTCGTCCAGCAACAGGATGGGCGCGCGTTTCAGAATGGCGCGGGCCAGGCCCAGCCGCCGACGTTCGCCGCCCGACAGGCCGCCGCCGCGTTCGTCGATGGGCCGGTCCAGATCGCCGAACAGGCCGGCCTCGCCGGCGGCCACCAGGATACGGCCGGGACAGGCGGACGGGTCGGCCAGGCGGATATTGTCACCGAGACTGCCGGGCACGACGATGGGGTTCTGGCTGGCCCAGGCGATCTGGCCGGCGAAATCGCCCGCCTCGCTCAGGCGCGCCCCACCGACCTCGACCTCGCCGGCCGTCAGGGGCGACAGACCCAGGAACAGATGCAGCAGGCTGGACTTGCCGGAGCCGCTGGCGCCCATCAGGGCCACGATCTGACCGGGACGGACCTCCAGGTCGAAATCGGCGATCACCGGCGCGGCCTCGCCATAGGCGATGGCGACCTTGGTGAAGCGAATCGCCGGCGCCTCTTCGGGCAGGATGTGGCGATCCCGCGTGGGGCTTTCCGGCGTGACCAGGGCGGGCACGGCGGATTCGGCGGCCTGGCGGTCGTGATAGGCGGCGGCCAGTCGGCGCAGCGGCTGATAGACTTCTGGCGCCAGGGCCAGAACGAAGAAGGCGCGCGGCAGGTCCAGCGTTTCAGGCGCAGGGAAGGGCAGAAGCTTCAGCAGGTTGAAACCGCAGTAGACGGCGATCAGGGCCACGGCCAGGGCCGAGAAGAACTCCAGCACGCCGGACGACAGGAAGGCGATCCGCATCACGCGGTTGGTGCGGCGCTCCAACTCGTCGGAGGCGCGGGCGATGTCGGCGGTGGTGCGGGCGCGGGCGTCGAAGGCCAGAATGGCGGGCAGGGCGCGCACCCGGTCGACGAACAGACCTGACAAACGCTCCAGCGCCTGGAACTGGCGGCGGCTTTCACCCGCCGCAGCCGTGCCGGCCAGGATCATGCCGAAGATGAAGGGCAGCAGGGTGAACAGAAATATGCCGGCCGAAAACGGGCTGGCGACGGCGGCCACGGCGATGATCAGCAGTGGCGAAAGACCCGCCGCCATCTTCAGAGGCGTGAACCGCGACACATAGCCGTCCAGCGCGCCGACGCCCTCGACCACGGCGGTCAGCCGGTCGTCGGCGCGGCCGCCGCGTCCGAACAGGTCGGCCAGCAGCCGGTCGCGCACGTCTGTCTTGATCGACCGGCCCAGGCGCGCGCCGACCACCACCGCCGCCTGGCCGATCAGGCCGCGCGCCATAAGACTGAACACGGCCAGCAGCAGCCAAGGCGCGGCGGCCAAGGGCGAGGATCCGAAGGTCGCGACCGTCATGGCCAGGCCGCCCGCGAAGCCCACGGCCGGCGCCACGTCAGCGACAGCCAGAAGCCCCGCCAGGACCGTCAGTCGACGCCAAGGCGCCGCCGTCTGTTTCAGCCAGGCCGCAGGGGAGGAGGCTGTGATCGGCGCCGATGTCATTTGCGGACTCCAGCCGTGGGACGGCCCCAAAAGCCATTGGACAAACCGTCGTTGGGCGAAATGTCCAAGGACGATCAGTCCACTACGACCTGGGGCTACAGAGGGCTTTGATCGAAATCAAGGCGACCGCCCCGCCTTCGTTTAAGGGCGTATGAAACGTCGGTCGTCGGGGCCGGCTACAAGGAGCCTTGAGCCATGATCGACCTCGCGGTCGTCGACCTATCCAGGCTGCAGTTCGCGCTGACAGCCCTTTATCACTTCCTCTTCGTGCCCCTGACCCTGGGGCTGTCGTTCATGCTGGTCATCATGGAGTCGATCTATGTCATGACCCGCCGGCCGATCTGGCGCACGATCACCCGCTTCTGGGGCGTGCTGTTCGGCATCAACTTCGTGCTGGGCGTCGCGACCGGCATCACCATGGAGTTCCAGTTCGGCATGAACTGGAGCTATTACAGCCACTATGTCGGCGACATCTTCGGGGCCCCGTTGGCCATCGAAGGGCTGATGGCCTTCTTCCTTGAAGCCACCTTCGTCGGGCTGATGTTCTTCGGCTGGGAAAAGCTGAAGCCGTCGGCGCACCTGTTCGTCACCTTCATGGTGGCGCTCGGCACCAACCTGTCGGCTGTGTGGATCCTGGTCGCCAACGGCTGGATGCAGAACCCGGTGGGCTCGGCCTTCAATCCGGACTCCATGCGAATGGAAGTCACGGACTTCATGGCCGTGGTCTTCAACCCGGTGGCCCAGGCCAAGTTCGTCCACACCGTCAGCGCCGGCTATGTCTGCGCCTCGGTCTTCGTTCTGGGCGTCTCGGCCTTCTATCTGCTACGCGGCAAGCACGTCGGCTTCGCCAAGCGCTCGATGACCGTGGCCTCGGCCTTCGGCCTGGCGGCTTCGCTGTCCGTCGTCGTCCTGGGCGACCAGTCGGGCTATAACCTGACCGATAACCAGAAGATGAAGCTCGCTGCGCTCGAGGCCATGTGGCACACCGAGCCTGCGCCGGCTGGCCTGACCCTGATCGGCATTCCCAGCATGAAGGATCGCGAAACCCACTACGGCGTCCATGTGCCGTGGGTCATGGGTCTGATCGCGACCCGCACCATCGACAAGCCGGTCGAAGGCATCTTCGAACTGGTCGCCACCGCCGAGGACCGTATCGAATCCGGCGTCATCGCCTATGACGCCCTGGAGAAGGTCAAGGCCGATCCGGCCGATCCCGTCGCTCGCGGCGTGTTCGAAACCCATCGTCGCGACCTGGGCTATGGTTTGCTGCTGAAGCGTCACGTCGCCGATCCGCGCATGGCCTCGCCTGAGCTGATCCAGAAGACGGCGTGGGAAACGGTGCCGAACGTGCCGGCCCTGTTCTGGAGCTTCCGCATCATGGCCGGCATCGGCATGTTCATGATCCTGTTCTTCGCCACGGCCTTCTACCTCTGCACCGTGCGCAAGCATCAGACCCGCTGGTTCCTGCGTCTGGCCGTCCTGTGCCTGCCGCTGCCGTGGGTGGCCATCGAGTTCGGCTGGATCCTGGCCGAGTTCGGACGTCAGCCCTGGGCGGTCGAAGGCGTGCTGCCGACCTTCCTCGGCGCCTCGTCCCTGAGCGTGCCCCAACTGTGGGCGACCATCATCGGCTTCACCGCCCTGTACGGCGCCCTGGCTGTGGTCGAGGTCCGGTTGCTCCTCTACGCCATCAAGAAGGGGCCGTTCCACGAGCAGGAACTGTTCGGCGAACCTACGCCTGAAGCCCCGGCCCAATCGCCCAGCCAGCGCCCCGCCGCGCCCGCCGTGGCCTGACCCAGAGAGATTTTAGGACATCCGACCATGGATCTTCCCCTCGACTTCGCCACCCTACGTCTGATCTGGTGGGGGCTGCTCGGCGTACTGCTGATCGGCTTCGCCCTGACCGACGGTTTCGACCTGGGCGTCGGCTCGCTCCTGCCCTTCGTCGCCAAGACGGATGAAGAGCGCCGTATGGTGATCAACACCGTCGGCGCGACCTGGGAGGGCAACCAAGTGTGGTTCATCCTGGGCGGCGGCGCCATCTTCGCCGCCTGGCCCTTCGTCTACGCCGTCAGCTTCTCCGGCTTCTACCTGGCCATGTTCCTGGTCTTGTCGGCCCTGATCCTGCGGCCCGTGTCGTTCAAGTATCGCTCCAAGCGTCCGTCGCCCAAGTGGCGGTCCTTCTGGGACTGGGCGCTGTTCACCGGCAGCTTCGTTCCGGCCCTGGTGTTCGGCGTCGCGGTCGGCAACGTCCTGCTGGGCGCGCCCTTCCGCCTGGATAGCGACCTGCGCTCCTTCTACGAGGGCAATCTGCTGGGCCTGTTCACCCCCTTCAGCCTGATCGCCGGCCTGTTGTCGGTGGCCATGCTGCTGCTGCACGGCGCGGCCTGGCTGTCGATCAAGGCTGAAAAAGGCCCCGTGCTGGACCGGACGCGCCTGATCGGCACCGTCGCCGGCGTTCTGGCCCTGGTCCTGTTCGCGGCCGGCGGCCTCTATATGGCCTACGGCGGCGTGGGCTTCCGGATCGCCGGCGCCGTTGACATGCAGGGCTTCTCCAACCCGCTGCGCACGACGGTCGAAGCCGCGCCGGGCGCCTGGCTGGACAACTACAGCCGCTATCCGTGGATGATGATCGCCCCGACTCTGGGCTTTGTCGGCGCGGTGGTCGGTCTGGCGGGCATGTGGCTTCGGTCGGCCCCCCTGGCCTTCGGCGGTTCCTCGCTGTCGACCGTGGGCATCATCTCCACCGTCGGCCTGTCGATGTTCCCCTTCATCCTGCCCAGCTCGGTCGATCCCCAGTCCAGCCTGACCGTCTGGAACGCCTCGTCCAGCCACCTGACCCTGTTCATCATGCTGATCTGCACGGCGATCTTCCTGCCGCTGATCCTGATCTACACGACCTGGGTCTATTCCGTCCTGTGGGGCCGCACCTCGACCGCCGCCCTCAAGACCAACCCCGACCTCTACTGAGCTCAAGGAGCATCAAGCCATGTGGTATTTTTCCTGGATCCTGGGTGTCGGACTGGCGGTTGGCTTCGGCGTGCTGAACGGCCTGTGGCACGAGTTCCACCTGTTCGACGAGGGCGACGAGGGCCTGTCGGTCGATGCGTCGAAAGAGGTCGATGTCCCTCTCTAGCCCCACCGGCGCGCTGACGACGCGCGAGCTTATCGCCCGCTACGACGCCCACGCGCCGCGCTACACCTCCTATCCGACGGCGGCGCAGTTCACGCCCGCCGTCGGGGCCGCCGATTGGGGGGCGTGGCTCGGCGCCGCGCCCCTTGATCGTGCGGCGTCGCTGTATCTGCACATCCCCTTCTGCAAGCGGCTGTGCTGGTACTGCGGCTGCAACACCCGGGCGATGAACCGCGTCGGGGTCATGACCAGCTATGTGGACCTGCTGCTGAAGGAAGCCGATCTCGTGCTCGAACGGATCGGCCGCCCCGTGCGGGTCGGTTCGATCCACCTGGGCGGCGGCACGCCCAACATGCTGCCCCCCGAGGAGCTGGAGCGGCTGTTCGCCGGTCTGGCCGCCCGGTTCGACCTGGGCGACTGTTTCGAGATCGCCGCTGAACTGGATCCCGAAGTCCTGACCCAGGCATGGGTCGAGGCGGCCGGTCGTATCGGTCTGAGCCGCGCCAGCCTGGGGGTTCAGGACCTGTCGCCCAAGGTGCAGGCGGCGGTGAACCGGCCGGAATCCTTCGAGACCATCCGCTGGGCGGCCGAGGCGCTGCGCGGCCAGGGGGTCACGTCGCTGAATCTGGATCTGATGTACGGCCTGCCGCTTCAGGGGGCCGAGCATGTCGTCACGACCGTGGCGCAGATCGCTGTCTTGCGGCCCGAACGGATCGCCCTGTTCGGCTACGCCCACGTGCCGTGGATGAAACCGCACCAGAAACTGATCAAGGAAGCCGATCTGCCCGGACCCGAGGAGCGCTTCACCCAGAGTCAGGCGGCGGCGCGGTATCTGGTGCAGAAGGGTTGGCAAGCCATCGGTCTGGACCATTTCGCCCTGCCGCATGATTCCATGGCCGCGGCCGTCCGCGCCGGTCGGCTGCATCGCAATTTCCAGGGCTATACGACCGACGAGGCCCCGGTGCTCATCGGCCTGGGCGCCTCTTCGATCAGCCGCACCCCCCAGGGCTTTGTCCAGAACCATGCGCAGGAGCGGGATTGGCGCGCGGACGTCGCGGCCGGAACCTTGCCGGTCGCGCGCGGCGTGGCCCTGAATCCGCGCGACGCCTTTTTGGGCGAAATCATCGAACGGCTGATGTGCGACTTCACGGTCGACGTGGCCGAGATCGCCCGCATGCGCGGTCGTGATCTTGCGGAAGTCGCTGCGGTCTGGCCGCGGCTGCAGCGGTTTCAACTGGACGGCTTGATCGAGGTGAACGGGACGACCGTGACCGTCACGGATCTGGGCCGGCCGTTCGTTCGCGCCGTCTGCGCCGCCTTTGATCCGGGCGCCGCCGACATCGAGAAACGCCACGCCCGCGTGGTCTGAATGGACAGATTGTCCAACCCTTGGCGGGGTTTGCGCTAAATCAAGGCCGAGGCGGGGCAGGGCGCGCATTTCCCCGTCAAGACGCTCGGACAAGTCGCATGAGGCGGCAGCGGGCGTCGGGGATGAGCAAGATGAAACTGAAAACCCTGATCCTCTCAGCCGTCGCCGCCGCCGCCTTCGCTGCGCCGGCCCTGGCGCAGAGCCCGGCCGCCTGGGAGATGCCCAAGAAGGGCGACTGGATCATCACCGGCCGCGTGACCGATGTCTTCTCTGAGGCTGACAACGCCATCACCACGGCCGCCGGCGTCGATTCCGGCCTGAAGGTCGATGTGGGCGACAGTGTCATGCCGACACTGGGCTTCACCTACTTCCTGACCGACCATCTGGCGGTCGAGGCGATCTTGGGCACGACCAAGCACGAAATCCGCGCCCAGGGCGGAGCCACCGACGTCGCCGTGCACGAAACCTGGGTTGTGCCGCCGATCGTGACCCTGCAATACCGCCCGCTGACCGAGGGTCGTTTCAGCCCCTATGTCGGCGCGGGCGTCAACTACATGCTGTTCTACAGCGGCGAAGACAAGAACGGCTTCAAAGTCGATCTAGATGACAACTTCGGCTACGCCCTGCAGGCGGGCGCCGACATCGGCATCCAGGGGCCGTGGAACCTGAACGTCGACGTCAAGAAGGTCTGGGTCAATATCGACGCCGACATCAACGACGGCGCTCTGAAGAGCGATGTGGATCTGGACCCGTGGGTCGTTTCTGTGGGGGTAGGCCGTAAGTTCTAAGAAAAATCGACATCGGAAATGCGTTCGAAATGGAAGCCCCGCCGGTTCGCCGGCGGGGCTTTCGCTCTTGTGCGGATGCGCTCGACAAAACGGGCGGCGCGCCCTAGGCGGGAGACGAGCCGTTTGTTGCGGCGCAATCTCGGGATTTCCGCATGCCTTCCGGTCTGATCGCCCTGCTCGATGATGTGGCGGGGATCGCCAAGATGGCGGCGGCGTCGATCGACGACGTCGGGGCGGCGGCGGGCAAGGCCTCGACCAAGGCCGCCGGGGTCGTGGTGGACGATGCGGCGGTGACGCCGCGCTATGTCACCGGCCTGTCGCCCAGCCGCGAACTGCCGATCATCGGCAAGATCGCCCTGGGGTCGTTCCGTAACAAGCTGATCTTCATCCTGCCGGCCGCCCTTCTGTTGAGCGCCTTCGCTCCCTGGGCCATCACGCCGCTGCTGATGTGCGGCGGGGCCTATCTCTGTTTCGAAGGGGCGGAGAAGTTGATGGAGGCCTTCGGGCACGGCGGCCACGCTGACGCCGCCCCGGTCGTGGGCGACCCGGCGACCCTGGAGAAGACGACGGTGGCGGGGGCGGTTCGGACCGACCTGATCCTGTCGGCCGAGATCATGGCCATCGCCCTGGCCGACGTCTCCGCCCAGCCGATCCTCACCCAGGCGGCGGTTCTGGCCGTGGTCGGGATCGCGATGACGGTCGCGGTCTATGGGGCTGTCGGCCTGATCGTGAAGATGGACGACATCGGCCTGCATCTGGCCGAGCGCCCCAACGGCGGAGTGCGCGCCCTGGGCCGCGGCCTGGTCAAGGGGATGCCGGTGGTGATGGACGCCCTGTCGGCCATCGGCACGGCCGCCATGTTGTGGGTCGGCGGCGGCATTCTGGTTCACGGAACCCATAAGCTGGGCCTGCACTGGCCGGCCGAACCGCTTGAGCATCTGGCCCATGCGGTCGGGGCCGCGACCGGTCCGCTTCATGGGATCGTCAGCTGGTTCGTGACGGCCCTGGGGTCGGCGATCATCGGCGTGATCGTCGGCGGCCTGATCGCCGTGCTGGTCCATCAACTGGGCCGGCTGCGGGCCAAGCCCGCGCACTAAATCTCCCAGGGCCGTAGCTGTCACGCTGTTGCAATCCCGGCCCGCTAGACCCCCACGCCTGTCTCCGGAGTAAGCTCATGTCCCTGTCGCGCACCGCCCTCGCGGCCCTGGCCGCTGTTTCGCTTGTCGGCGCCGCCGTTCCAGCGATGGCGCGACAGAGCCAGACGCCGACCCCGGCTCCACAGGCCTCCGTTGCGGCCCTGACGCCTCCGAAGCTGATCGTCACCATCGTGGTGGACCAGTTCAGCGCCAATCTGTTCGACCAGTACCGCGGCCGCTACACGGGCGGCCTGCGCCGGATGGCGGACCAGGGGCTGGTGTCGATCAACGGCTATCAGACCCACGGCCTGACCGAGACCTGCCCCGGCCACTCGACGGTTCTGACCGGCATGCATCCGACCGAGACCGGAATCCCGGCCAACGACTGGATCGACGGCAAGACCGGCAAGGAAGTCTATTGCCTGGCCGCGCCCGCCAACCACCTGGCGAACGGACGCGACGACGTCGACAACGGCCCGGTCGGCCCAGAACAACTGCACGCCACGACCCTGGGCGACTGGCTGAAGGTCGTCAGCCCGCAAAGCAAGGTCTTCGCCGTCTCGGGCAAGGACCGGGGCGCGATCAACCTGGCCGGCCATCAGGGTCAGGCCTTCTGGTTCACCGAGGGCTTCGGCCTGACCACCTATGTCGAGCCGGGCGAGACGGCGCAGGCCAAGCTGGCGCCCGTGGCGGACTTCAATCGCGACTTCCGCCTGGGCATGAGCTTGGCGCCGGTCGCCTGGAACTACACGAATGACCAGTGCCGGGCGCTGGCCAGGGACTGGACCATTCGCGGCCAGACCTTCCATTCGACCCTGCCGCCGGCGGGGCTGAAGTTCGACACCTCGCCCCTGCTGGACGAGCAGACGCTGAAGGCCGCTGAATACCTGCTGGACACCCAGAAGCTGGGCCAGGGCGCGACGACCGACATGCTGGGCGTCAGCCTGTCGGCGACGGACCGGATCGGCCACATGTACGGCACCCAGGGGCCGGAGATGTGCGAGCAGATGCACCGGCTGGACGCGGCCCTGGGCGAGTTCCTGGACCGGCTGGCCCAGGTTCCCGGCGGCGCCCTGGTGGTGCTGACGGCGGACCATGGCGGTTCGGACTTCGTCGAGCGGCTGCACGACCACGGCTATCCCCACGCGCGCCGCGCCGACCTGTCGGAGATCCAGGGCGTGAACGACGCGCTGAAGGCCCGCTTCAATCTGGACGCCGATCCGCTTCAGGCGGGCGGCAGCGGCCTGATGGTCGCAGACGCCCAGCATCGGTCGCTGCCCGATCCGCTGCGCACCCAGGTGGCCGAGGCCGCCGTCGAACTGCTGCGCGCGCTGCCGGACGTCGGTTTCGCCGAAACGCGCGACCGTCTGCTGGCTGAACCCCTGCCGGACAGCCGCGAGCCCGAGATGATGAGCCTGCGCGAGCGGATGCGTCTGTCCACCGTGGCCGAGCGGTCGCCCGACATCCAGTTTTCCTTCGCCCAGAACGTCGTTGCAGGCGGCCGCGTCGGCAGCACCCTGGCCGGCCACGGCAGCCCGTTTGAATATGACCGCCGCGTGCCGATCATCTTCTGGTGGCCCGGCGCGACCGGCGAAGAGCGCTTCCTGCCGATCCGCACCATCGACATCGCCCCCACCCTGGCGCATGTGATCGGGGTGCCGGCGCCCAAGGTCGAGGGGCGCTGTATCGACCTGAACGGCTTCGCCGTGGCCGACTGCCCGGCGACGGAGGCCAGCCCGGCGCGATAAACTCCTGTTTCGCGTCGTAAACTCGTGTTTCCCAGCGGGGGCGTGACCTTACGTCGGGGACGTTTCATCGGCAGAAGGGGACAAATCGTCCAACCGTCCCTTTTCGGGGCGTGATTTGGGCGGCCTCGGAAGCGAACAGGAAACGTCCCCATGAACAGAGCCCGCCGCGCCCGCATCGTCGCGACCCTGGGTCCCGCGAGCCGCGCCCCCGGCACGGTCAAGGCCCTGGCCCAGGCGGGGGTGGACGTCTTCCGCCTGAACTTCAGCCACGGCACGCACGAGGACCACGCCGCCGCCCTGAAGGCCGTGCGTGGGGCCGAGATGGCGCTGCAGCGTCCGCTGGGCGTTCTGGCCGACCTGCAGGGCCCCAAGCTGCGGCTGGGCCGGTTCAAGGATGTCGAGATCGCCGTCAAGCCGGGCCACAAGATGCGGTTCGACCTGGACCCGACGCCCGGCGACGAGACCCGGGTGCAGATGCCGCACCCCGAGATCTTCAAGGCCCTGCGCACCGGCATGCTGCTGTTGCTGGACGACGGCCGGGTGCGGCTACGGGTCAACGACCGGACCGACGACTGGGCCGATGTGACGGTCGAGAGCGGCACGAAACTGTCGGACCGCAAGGGCGTGGCCGTGCCTGAGGCCGTCATCCCCGTCTCGGCCCTGACCCCCAAGGACCGCGAGGACCTGGCCTTCGCCCTGCGTCAGGGCGTGGACTGGGTGGCCCTCAGCTTCGTGCAGAAGCCCGAGGACATGGCCGAGCTGAAGCGGATCGTGAACGGTCAGGCGGCCTGCCTGGCCAAGATCGAGAAGCCGGCGGCCCTGGCCGATCTGGAGGCCATCCTCGACTACTGCGACGGGGTCATGGTGGCGCGCGGCGACCTGGGCGTCGAACTGGACCCCGAGGACGTGCCGGTGGCGCAGAAGCAGATCGTCCGTGCGGCGCGTAATCGCGGCGTGCCGGTGATCGTGGCGACCCAGATGCTGGAGTCGATGACCAGCGCCCCGTCGCCCACCCGCGCCGAGGCCACCGACGTCGCCAATGCGGTCTATGAAGGCGCGGACGCCCTGATGCTGTCGGCCGAGACGGCGTCGGGCGACTATCCGCTGGAATCGGTCGAGATCATGAGCCGGATCATCGAACGGGTCGAACGCGATCCGATGTGGCCCAAGCTGATGGGCGCCGAACACGCCGGCATGGACGAACATGACGTCGACGCCCTGGTCGGGGCGGCGGCCATGGCGGCCAGCGCGCCGTCCACCGGTTGTCTGGTGGTCTTCACCACCCTGGGTGGCACGGCCCGGCGGATGGCGCGTGAGCGGCCGCTGAAGCCGATCCTGGTGCTGACGCCCAATCCGAATACGGCCCGTCGGCTGGCCCTGGTCTGGGGGCTGGAGCCGCGCCTGGGCGACCAGCCCGATTCGCTGGAAGCCGTCACCGACGACGCCGTGGAAGGGGCGGTCCGATACGGTTTGGCCGAGCCCGGCCAACGCATCCTGATCCTGGCCGGCACGCCCTTCGGGGCGCCCGGGGCCGCCAATCTGCTGCGTCTCGCCCATGCGCCGGCGACCAAGGCCAAGGGGCGCAAGAAGGGCTGAGGGGGCTTTTTCGGAAGGCTGGCGCGGGCGAACTATAACGCTACTGTGCGCTGATGAATCGGCGGCCCGAATGATCAAATACATCGGCTCCAAGCGCGCCCTGCTGGGGCATGTGACCGGCGTGGTCGCGGGCCTTCTGCCGCAGGGCGGCCAGGTCTGCGACCTGTTTTCCGGCACGGCCCGCGTGGGTCACGCCCTGAAGAAGCAGGGGTTCCAGGTCTGGTCCAACGACCACAACGCCTATGCGCACATCCTGGCGACGGCCTATGTCCAGGCGGATCGCGAGCGCTGGGTCGAGCGGGCGGAGACGGTGCTGGGCGAGTTGCGGGCGGTCACGCCCCAGGCCGGCTGGTTCACCCAGGCCTTCTGCCACGACGCCCGGTATTTTCACCCGGACAATGGCGCGCGCATCGACGCCATGCGCGACCGGATCGAGGCCATGGGTCTGGAGCCCGAACTGAAGGCCGTCGCCCTGGTCAGCCTGATGGAGGCGGCCGACCGGGTGGATTCCACCGCCGGGGTTCAGATGGCCTATATGAAACAGTGGGCCCCGCGCGCGCTGAAGCCGCTTGAACTGCGCATGCCCGATATCCTGCCTTCAGTGGGCGGCGTCTGTCGCGCGACCCAGGGGGATGCGGTCGAAATGGCTGAACAGGTGGAGGCGGACCTCGTCTATCTCGACCCGCCCTATAACCAGCACTCCTATCTGGGCAATTACCATTGCTGGGAAAGCCTGGTCCTGTGGGACCGGCCGGAAACCTACGGCGTCGCCAACAAGCGGGTGGACGTGAGGACGCGCAAGAGCGCCTTCAACAGCCGGCCCGGCATCGGCCCGGCCCTGCGGTCCGTGATCGAACGGTTGCGCGCCCCCAACCTGATCGTCAGTTTCAACGACGAAGGCTATCTGAGCCGGGCCGACCTGGTCGAGATGCTGTCGTCGCGCGGCCATGTTCAGGTGGTTGAAATCGCCCACCCCCGCTATGTCGGCGCCCGGATAGGCATCCATAATCCCAAGGGGGTCAAGGTGGGCCAGGTGGGCCGGCTGAAGAACGTCGAACACCTGTTCGTCGTGACGGATCGGCCGGTCGAGCTTCCCGTGGCCGCCTGATTACAAATGGGTTTTGGCAGACTCTGTCGGGAACCCGACACAGCCGGTGTCGTTGAAGAGACATGCAACCGCTCGTCTCTCACACCCCGGCCTCCACGCGCGAAGAGGATTACCGCCTGCGGTCCGCGCCCGAGCCGAAGTCGTGGATTTCGGCTGAACCGGTCATAGAGATTTCGTCGGACCGGCTGGCGTCGCGCATCTATACCCACAACGCCGAACGGTATGGACGGCGCGAGCCGGTGGCGGTCGAGACCGCTCAGGATGACGTGGAGCCCAGCCTGGGGCAGCCGCCCCACTGGATGATGATGTTGGCGGGCGCCGCCGTCGCTGCCCTGATGGGCGCATTGCTCGGCGGCTTCATGCACATCTGACGCGCGGTTCCGCGCTTCAGACCTGTTCCAGCAAAGCCCTGATGGGCGACCAGCCGCGTCGGTGGGCGGGGCACGGACCCAGTGTCTTCAACGCCGCCTGATGAATGGGGGCGTTGTAGCCCTTGTGCCGCGCAAAGCCGTAGCCGGGATACTGCGCGTCCAGATCGATCATCAGCCGGTCGCGCGCCGTCTTCGCCAGGATCGACGCCGCTGCGATCGACAGGGAGAGGCCGTCGCCGCCGACCACAGTCTGTATTTCGCACGGCAGTCTGAACCGGTAATTGCCGTCCACCAGAGCCGCCGCCGGCTGGACCGCCAACTGCTCCACCGCCCGACACATGGCCAGGCCGGTGGCGTGCAGGATGTTCAGGTCCTCGATCTCCTCCACCGAGGCAAATCCGACGCCCCAGGCGACGGCGCGGGCCTTGATCTCGGGCTCCAGCGCCGCGCGGCGCTTTTCGGTCAGGGCCTTGGAGTCGTCGATGCCCGGCGGCAGATCGTCGGGGTTCAGGATCACCGCCGCCGCCGACACCGGCCCCGCCCAGGGCCCGCGCCCCGCCTCGTCCACGCCGCAGACGGGGCCGTTGACGCGCTGGATCAGCACGGTCTCGAGCGCCAGGGTGGGGAAGGCTTTCGGATTCGCGGGGGCTTTAGCCATGGCCCGCCATCGCACGAACCTGGGCGTGACGGAAGCAGGTCGTCTGGTGGTCGTTGACCATGCCTACGGCCTGCATGAAGGCGTAGACGATGACCGGGCCGCAGAAGTTGAAGCCGCGCTTCTTCAGGGCCTTGGCCATGGCGACGGACTGTTCGGTCTGGGTCGGGGCCTGGCGGAAGTCGGCGAAGGGGGTGTGGATCGGTTCGCCGCCGACGAAGGACCAGAGCCATTCGGAGAAGTCCTCTCCGTTGTCGCGCATCTCCAGCCAGATCTGGGCGCCGCGGATGGCGGCGTTGATCTTGGCGCGCGAGCGGATGATGCGGGCGTCGCCCAGCAGGCGCTGGATGTCGGCCTCGTCATAGCGGGCGACGATCTCGGGGTCGAAACCGTCGAAGGCGTCGCGGATGCCTTCGCGTTTGCGCAGGATGGTGATCCAGGCGAGGCCGGCCTGGAAGCCGTCGAGGACCAACTTCTCCCACAGGGCGCGGGGGTCGCGTTCCGGTACGCCCCATTCGGTGTCGTGATAGGCGATGTAGAGCGGGTCTGTGGTCCCGCACCAGCCGCAGCGGCTCGAGGCGTGTGAGTCTGTCATCTAGCGATGTTGCCGGTTTGTTCGATGAGGGGGAAGGGGCGCGACCCTCTCCCGCTTGCGGGAGAGGTGGCCCGGCGTCCGCGCAGCGGACCAGGGTCGGAGAGGGAAGTCTTACTCAGAAAGAGGACTTCCCCCATCGTCAGGCGTGTCGCTTCGCGCCACGACCTGACACTTCCCCCGCAAGCGGGGGAAGGTCTTGCGGCTCAGTCGCGCACCAAACCCCCGTCCACCACCAGGTTCTGACCCGTCACCGCCCGGCTCCAGGGCGAGGCGAAGAACAGGACGGCGTCGGCGAATTCCACCGGCGTCGTCACCGACCGCAGCGGGGTCATGCCGGCGATGAAGTCGAAGACGGCTTCCGGGGTGGCGGCGCTGGCGTCGGTGGTGCGCAGCAGGCCGCCGGAGACCATGTTGACGGTGATGCCGTCGGGGCCCAGGTCGCCAGCCGCCGTGCGGGTGAGTGACAGGAGCGCGGCCTTGGCGGCGGTGTAGTCGTGATAGGGCACGACCGGGTTCTGGAACAGGTTGGTGCCGATGTTGATGACGCGGCCGAACTTGCTGGCGGCCATGCCCGGCGCCGTGGCCTGGATGGTGTTCAGGGCGCCGCGCACCACGGTCGAGAACTGGGCCGCCAGATCGTCCCAAGCGATGTCGGTCATCTGCGACCGTGCGTCGCCGTTGAAACTGTAGTCCAGGGCGTTGTTGACGACGGTGGTGACGGGGGCGCCGAAATGGGCCTGGGCGGCGGCGACCAGGGCGTCGACGGCGGCGCGGTCGGTCACGTCAGCCTGGAGGGCGATGGCGCGGTCGCCGATCTCGGCCGCCAGGGCGGTCGCGGCCTCGCCGCTGGCGCGCCAGTTGATCACCACGCGGGCGCCTTCGCGCGCGAAAGCGCGGACGGCGGCCGCGCCGACGCCGCGTGCGCCGCCGGTGACGAGGACGATCTGGTCGGCGATCTTCATGGGAGGGTCTCAGTCGGTTGATGCGGGGAGGACGTCCTGGCCCATCCATGAGGGTTTGCGCAAGCGCACCGGGCGGCCCTCGACGGTCAGGTCGCCGTCGAGACGGTCGATGCGCAACAGGGCCATGGCCGAGCCCCCGCCATCCGACCTCTGTCGGCCCGACAGCACCTCGCCCGCGCGCAGTTCGCCCTTCAGAACCTCAGCGCCGAAGGGGGGCGGGGGACCGTCGAAGTCGATGGCCAGCATACGGTTCTTGATCGCGCCCCGGCGTTTCATGCGCGAGGTGGTCTCCTGGCCGACGAAACAGCCCTTCTGGAAGTCGATGCCGTTCAGCAGGTCGAAATCGGCCTCGATCGGATAGATCTTGTCCTGAGGGGCGTCGGCGGTCGGATCGGGGACGCCCACCGAGAGGCGGTGCTGGTCATAGTCGGCCTCGGTCGCGTCCGCAGCCGCTTCGCCGTACAGGCGGCCGCCCATCAGGGGCGTGCGGGGGTCAAAAATGAAGCCGGCGGGGGCGTCCGGCCAGGCGGCGAAGACCGGGCGGTCGTCGGCGGCGACCTGGACCTTGGCGCGGAGCTTGTACATCGACAGCCGCTGGATCAGGGCCTCGCGGCGCTCGGCGGCCACGTCCAGCAGAACCCCTTCGGCCTCGCCCAGGATGAACAGGTCGAACAGCAGCCGGCCGGGCGGGGACAGCAGGGCGCCGAACCGCAGCTCGCCGTCGCCCAGCGTCTCCACATCCTGGGTCAACAGATTGTGCAGGAAGGGCCGGGCCTCCTCGCCCGTGATTGAGATGAGGGCGCGGGAGGAGAGGCGGGCGATGGGCATGGCGCCAAGATAGGGAGGCGGACGCCCGGGCTCCAGACCTGTTGTCGCCGCAAGCCGTCAGTGCGGCGTTCGGGCCTGGATAAAGGCCGCCACATCCTCGACCACGTCGGGCGCCAGGGGCAGGTCGGGGTTGGAATAGGCGGCGATGTTTGCGGCCCGGTCTGCGGGGGCGGTCTTCAGCACATGATTGACGCCGTCCCACAGTTTCAGCGTCGCCTGCGGGGCGGCGGCGGCGGCGGCCAGGGCTTGGGCGTCGGCGACGCCGACCTGAATGTCGGCGGTCCCCTGGCCGATGAAGACGGGGCCGCCGTAAGCGGCGATCAGGACGGCGGGGTCCAGAGGCAGCCACGAGATCAGATAGGGCTGGACCGAGGGACGGAACAGGGCCGCCAGGGCGGGCGGCGTATCGGCCACGGTGCGGCCGGCTTCCAGTTCGGTCAGGGCGGAAAAGGCCTGGGCCTTCATTGGTTCGGGCAGGGCGGCCAGTTGTTCGCGGATGACCGCGCCCGCCGGACGACCGGCGCCGGACAGCAGGATCAGGCCGCAGACCTTGCTGGATTCGGGGCCGTCGCCGCCCTCGACGGCCTTCAGGGCGATCAGGGCGCCCTCGCTGTGGCCGATCAGCCAGGCGCAGGGCTTGCCGGCGCGGCCGGCGGCCTCGTCGGCCCAGGCGCGGGCGTCGGCGACATAGGCGTCAAAGCGCAGATCGGTCTCGGCGGGACCCGCTGCAGCACTGGCGGCGATACCCCGCTTGTCGATGCGGACCGTGGCGATTCCCTGCGCCGCCAGTCCCTCGGCCAGCAGGCGGTAGGTCGAGGCGGAAACGCCGATTGGGCTGTTCCCATCGCGATCCGTCGGGCCGGAGCCGGGCAGGATGACGGCGACGGCGGTCGCGGTGTCGGGCGCCAGCAGGGTTCCGTGCAGGGGGGCGGGCTGGGCGGGCAGGGCGATCTCGGTGGAGACCGGGCCGGCGAGCAGGGCGAGGGTCAGCATCAACATGGAGTCTCCGTGTCGGATCTGGGGCGGATGAGGTTCAGAAGGGCTGGCGGTCGGGATCGCTGCGCCAGACGCGCCAGCTCTCGAACACCGACAGGGCGGCGACGATCAGGGCGGCCCCCGTCAGCGACAGGGCGCCCAGCGGCTGGGGCGCCACGGGTGCGGCGATCAGACCGATGAGGCCCAGCAGGAAGAACAGGCGTCCCGCCAGTCGGTTGGAGCGGTCCCAGGCCAGGCGGCTCTTGTAGCTCCAGGGCGTGCGGACCCCGACCACCGGATTGGGCGCGACCCGGCCGAGGAAGGCGCCCAGGACCAGAAGGATCAGCGACACCCCCGCCATGGTCACCACCGGCCCGGTCTCGATCGTGGCGTCGCCCAGGCCCGTCCAGCTGATCAGCAGGCCGATGACGGTGAAGACGAACAGGCTTATGCCCTGGCCGATCCGCAAGGAACGACCGCCCGAGGCGTCGCCTTCCGACACGGCGCGCAGGGCGGCCAGGCCCAGACCGGCTGTGGCGATGAAGCCGATCAGGGTCATGCCGCCGAGGAAGGTCGCGAACTCGACCCGGCTGCCCCACCGATCCACCTGGAACTGGCCGTTCCAGTGCATCGGCATCGGCGTGGTCGGGCCGTTGAGGCCGACATGCAGGGCGAAGGCCGCCTGGAGCGCGAAGACGGCCAGGGTCAGATAGTCCAGCAGCGACAGGCGGTCTTTCATCGACGGGGCGCCTTTTGGGCCACGGGCAGGACTTGGGCGGTCTCGCCCGTCCCGGCGATGTCCATCAGAAAGGCCATGGCCTCTTCCACCGCCGAGATCTCCAGCCGGTAGCGAATGGTCTGGCCCTCGCGCTCGGGACTGACGAGGCCGGCCTCCTTCAGGGCGTTGAGATGACCGGTGATCGTCGGCCAGCTCATGTCGAAGCCGGCGGCGATGTCGCCCGACGCCAGGGGACCGGCGCGCAGCATGGCGATGATGCGGCGGCGCACCGGATGCGACAGGGCTTTGAACAGGGCGTTCATAGGTTTCACCATAATTAGGGAGATAGCTAATTGCAAGTCGGGTGCGGCAAGACGCGCGGCCACGAGAAGGCGTTCGCCATTGCAAAGCAATCGCATCGGGGCGTATGCAGCCGCCACTCGCTGATTTTGAGAATATGTTGCAATTCATGACTCGCCCGACCCGCCGTTTCGCCTGCGCCGCCAGCCTGCTGGCTCTCGCGGTCGCCGCGCCCGCCCTGGCGCAGGAGGCGCCGTCCGCGCCTGCCGAACTGGACGAGATCGTCGTGACGGGATCGCAGGTGCGACTGACTTCGGCCTATGCCGGCGGGCAGGTGGCGCGAGGCGGCCGGGTCGGCCTGCTGGGCAATTTGGACGTGATGGACACGCCCTTCTCGACCAGCAACTACACCGAGGCGCTGATCCGCGATCAGCAGGCGCGCGGCATCGGCGACGTGCTGCAGAATGATCCGACGGTGCGGGTGTCCAAAGGGTTCGGCAATTTCCAGGAGCTGTATGTGATCCGGGGCTTCCCGGTCTTCTCGGACGACATGAGCTACAACGGCCTGTACGGCGTGCTGCCGCGCCAGTTCGTGGCGGCCGAACTGATCGAGCGGGTCGAGGTGTTTCGCGGCGCCAGCGCCTTTCTGAACGGCGCCGCGCCGGGCGGGTCGGGCGTGGGCGGGGCCTTCAACCTGACGCCCAAGCGCGCCGGCGAACCCCTGACGCGTCTGACCGCCGGGGTGTCGGGCAATGACGAGATCTACGCCGCCGCCGATCTGGCCCGTCGCTTCGGCGCAGAAGACCAATGGGGCGTTCGCCTGAATCTGGTCAGCCGCGACGGCGAGGGCTCGGTGGAGAACGAGAACGGCCAGCTGCGCGTCGTCGGCCTGGGCCTGGACCGCCGGGGCGAGCGCGCCCGCTTCTCGGCCGACCTGGGCTGGCAGGACCACCGCATCGACGCGCCGCGTCCCAGCGTGACGCCGGGGGCCGCCATCCCTGACGCCCCGTCGGCCGACAAGAACTTCGCGCAGCGCTGGACCTACACCGACGAGGAGCAACTGTTCGGCGCGGTGCGCGGCGAGTTCGACCTGTCGGACAAGGTCACAGCTTGGGCGGCCTTCGGCGGTCGTCAGGGCAAGGAAGACAATAGCCTGGCTAATCCGGGTGTAGATGCTGACGGGAATCTAAACGCAGCCCGTTTTGACAACATTCGAGAAGACACCGTCTGGTCGGGCGACGTCGGCGTTCGAGCCGACGTGACGACCGGGCCGCTCAAACACCGTTTGGTCGCCTCGGCTTCGCAGGTGCAACTGAAGTCACGCAACGCCTACACTTATTCCGACACCACTGTTTCCTGGAATTTGTACACTCCCACCTTCGCTTCAGCTCCGACCAGCTACTATGATGGTGGTGGCGACATGAACGACCCGCAGGTGACTGAGCGTTCGAAGACTTCTAGCGTCGCTATTGCTGACGTGATGTCGCTTCTGGATGGTCGTCTGCTAGCGACAGTTGGGGTTCGCTATCAAGAGATCCAGACGAGTTCATACAATTATGTCACCGGCGCCTTTGGGTCGGGCTACAAAGGCGACGCAACCACTCCAGCCTTTGCCCTAGTCTATAAGCCCAGCGACAAGATCTCGCTGTACGCTAACTACGCCGAAGCTCTGGTGCCTGGAAAGACAGCCCCCATGCTGGCTAATGCAGTCGTGGCAGGCTGGGGAGATGTCGCCGTTCCCGTCACGGTTACCAATGGTGGCGAAGTACTAGACCCGTTCCGCGCCGAACAGGCCGAGATCGGGTTGAAGTATGACTCGGGTTCGTTCGGCGGCACGCTGAGCGTCTTCCGCACGACCCTGCCCAGCGCGCTGGTCTCGATCACATCCAACGGAGATCCCGTTACGGGCGCCCGGCCTACAGGCGTCTATACCGACGGCGGCGAGCAGGAGAACCAGGGCGTCGAACTGACCGTCTATGGCGAGCCGGTCTCGGGCCTGCGCCTGATCGGCGGGGCGACCTGGCTGGAGGCCGAGATCAACCGCTCGCTGACTGCGGCCAACGCGGGCAAATCCGCCATCGGCGTGCCGGACTTCCAGATCAACGCCAATGTCGAATGGGACGTGCCGATGGTCAGCGGCCTGACGCTGGAGGGCCGTGCGGTCCATACCGGCGCGCAGCCCGCCAATGCGACCAACACGCTGGAGCTGGAAGAATGGACCCGGTTCGACGCCGGCCTGCGCTACGCCTTCGTCGCCGGCGGCAAGGATCTGACGGTGCGGGCGCGGGTCGAGAACCTCGCGGACGAGGACCAGTGGGTCGCCGTCGGGGGCTATCCGGGTTCGAACTATCTGACCCTGGGCGCGCCGCGCACCTTCCGCCTGTCGGTCTCGGCGGAATTCTGATCGGATGAAGACGCGGACCATCCGCGCCTGGTCCTGGACGCACAAATGGTCGAGCCTGGTCTCCACGCTCTTCCTGCTGATGCTGTGCGTCACGGGCCTGCCGCTGGTCTTTTCCCATGAGATCGAAGAGGTCCTGCTGGAGCAGGCGTGGACGCCGGCCAATCCAGACGGACCGCTGCTGAGCCTGGACGAAGTGCTGGCCGCAGGCCTGGCGCTTCATCCCGGCGAGGTCCCCGCCTTCATGAGTTTCGACGAGGATCGGCCGGTGGTGAACGTCACCAGCGTGGATCCGAACGGTCCGGCCGGCGCCTACAGCTTCGAGCCGATCGACCAGACCAGCGGCGCGGTCGCCCCGCCGGTGGCGGGCCATCCGGTGATGGAGTTCCTGCTTCAGCTGCACACCGACATGTTCCTGGGCCTGCCGGGCATGCTGTTCCTGGGGCTGATGGGCCTGATGCTGGTCGTGGCGGTGGTGTCGGGGGTGGTGCTGTACGCCCCCTTCATGCGGCGGTTGCCGTTCGGCACGGTGCGCGCAGCCAAGGCGGCGCGGACGCGGTGGCTGGACTATCACAACCTGCTGGGCGTGGTGGCCGCGGCCTGGCTGTTGGTCGTGGGGGCGACGGGCGTGGTCAACACCCTGGCCACGCCGATCCTGGCCTATTGGAAGAACACGGCGCTGAAGGAACTGACCGTCGCCTATGACGCCCCGGCGCCGACCGGCGAGCGAGCCTCGCTGGATGCGGCGGTGGAGCGGGCGAAACAGGCGCTGCCGGGCAAGACGCTGCAGTTCGTCGCCTTCCCGGGCACCGACTATTCGACCGACCACCACTACGCCGTCTTCTTCCACGGCGACACGCCGCTGACGACCCATCTGACCACGCCGGCCCTGATCGACGCCCGGACCGGGGCGCTGGCGGCCGTGGCTCCGACGCCCTGGTATGTGAAGGCCCTGTCGCTGTCCCAGCCGCTGCACTTCGGCGACTATGGCGGGCTGGGGCTGAAAATCCTGTGGGCGCTGCTGGACCTGGCGACCATGGTCATCCTGGGGTCCGGCCTCTACCTCTGGCTGGTCAAGGGACGGCGGAAACCGGCATGAGCCGCAAGGACCTGAATCTGTTGGCCATCTTCGGCGCGCCCGTCGCGGTCTTCGTGCTCAGCCTGACGGGGCTGATCGGCGCCCTGCTGGGAGACGGCGTCTGGGATGCGGTCTTTTCGACCCTGCTGGCCTCGACCGTGATCGTCACCGTCTGGGCCTTGATCCGACGCCGACGCTGACCGGGTTCAGATCGAGAAGCTGACGCCGCAGCCGCAGCTGGAGGCGGCGTTTGGATTGCGGACCACGAACTGGGCGCCGGCCAGTTCGTCGACATAGGCGATCTCGGAATTCTTCAGGAAGGGGACCGAGACCGGGTCGATTAGGGCGGTCTGGCCGTCGGCCTGGATTCGCAGGTCGTCGTCCTCGGCCGTCTCGACCAGTTCGAACCGGTACTGGAAGCCCGAACAGCCGCCGCCATCGACGGCGACGCGCAGCATCAGGGTCTTGCCCTCGGCCGCGCCCAGTTTGGCCAGGCGTTTGGCGGCGCTGGCGGCCAGGACAATGCCTTCCGGCGCGCGCGTGGCGACGCTGAAGGCGGGTGTGGACGGTTCTGTGGATTGGACGGTGCTCACAGCTGTCTATATGAGGCGCGCAAGGGCGTTCGCAAAGGGCCGCCCGCATCAAAGCAGCCTCAAAGTTGATGACTTGAGCCAGACACCTCTCGCCCCGTACGCCGAACGCGCCGATCTGACCAAGGGGCGCCGCTTCTTCGAGCCGCCCAGCCGGACCCGCACGGCATTCGCGCGCGACCGCGACCGGATCATCCATGCGACCGCCTTCCGCCGCCTGAAGGAAAAGACCCAGGTCTTCGTGGCGCACGAGGGCGACCACTACCGCACCCGCCTGACCCATTCGCTGGAGGTGGCGCAGATCGCCCGGTCGCTGGCCCATGCGCTGCGGCTGGATGACGACCTGGCCGAGACGGTGGCCCTGGCCCACGACCTGGGCCACCCGCCCTTCGCCCACGCCGGCGAGGACGAACTGGTGATCCAGATGACCGACCACGGCGGCTTCGACCACAACGTCCAGAGCTTCCGCGTCGTCACCGAGCTGGAGAACCGCTATCCGCAGTTCGACGGCTTGAACCTGAGTTGGGAGACGGTCGAGGGGGTCATCAAGCACAACGGCCCGGTGTCGCACCGGCTGGACGAGCCGGCCTGGTCGGTGGTGCGGCCGTATCGGACGGGCGGGGAGGCGGGTTGGGACCTGCGTCTGGGCACCTTCGCCTCGCTGGAGGCCCAATGCGCGGCCATCGCCGACGACATCGCCTATAACAACCACGACGTGGACGACGGGGTGCAGGCGGGGCTGATCACGCTTCAGGATCTGGACCAGGTGCCGCTGATCGGGCCGATGCTGGCCGAGGTGCGGCGCGACTGGCCCGCCATCGACGACCGGATGCTTAGGATCGAGGCCGTGCGGCGGATGATCGGAGTCATGGTCGAGGACGTCCTGGCCGAGACGGCGCGGCGACTGGAAGAGGACCGGATCGGCTCGACCGAGGATGTCCGCACGGCGACACGGACCATGGTGGACTTCTCGCGGTCCATGCACGCGGACCTGGCCGTCCTGCGCAAGTTCCTGTTCGAACGGATGTATCGCCATTACCGGGTCAACCGAACCCGCAGCCAGGCGCGGCGGGTGCTGTCGCAGTTGTTCGAGCTGTTCATGGCCGAGCCGGAGGTGATGCCGCCGGAGTGGGCCGTGCCGGCGGCCACCGAAGACCGGACCCAAAGGGCGCGCGCGGTGTGCGATTACATCGCCGGGATGACCGACCGCTACGCCATAGAAGTCCACCAGAAACTGTTCAGCCTCGACCTGGCCCTCGATCTGTGATTCGAAAGACGGCGGCGGGGCGTTAAACTCATTATTCGGCGCGCCGATTCGCAGCGCCGGACCCACGGCGGAGTGCGACCATGTCTTTCGATGACGAAAACCGACCGGGCCGGGGCGCCTATACGCCCCCGACCGACGACGACCTGCCCTTCCGTCGCAACTCCTATGATCCGCGCAGCGGCCGCAATGTCGGCTCGGGCGGGGGCAAGGCGCCGCCGGTGACTTTGATCATCAGCGCGGTGGTCCTGCTGGTCCTGATCATCGCCGTGATCTTCTTCTATCGTTCGGGCATGCGCGCCTCGACCGACGCGCCGCCCGCCGTGGGCCAGCCCGTCGGCGAGATGAAGACCGCCCCGCCCGTGGACGCCCAGCCGGTGGATCCGGCCGACGGGGTGCGGGTCTATCGCGACGAGGCCGAGACGACCGACGCGCCCGTCACCTTCACCCCGCCGCCCGAGGCGCCCCAGCCGCGTCCGGCCGCGCCGCCCGCCGCCGCCCCGACCGGACAGGGCTTGCCGCCGGCCAAGGCCGCCCCGGCTGCAACCCCGGCCGCCCTTGCGCCCCGTCCGGCCGCCCCGGCCCCCGCAGCGGCGACGCCTGCGCCGGCCGCCGGCGCCGCCACGGGTTCCGCCTCGGTCCAGATCGGCGCCTTCTCCTCCACCGAGATCGCCGACCGCGAATACGCCGCCGTCGCCGGTCGCTTCGGCCAGTACGCCTCGGGCGCCCAGAAGCGGGTGACCGAAGTCACCTCGTCCAGCGGTTCAACCCTGTACCGCACCACCTTCTCGGGCCTGTCGCGCGAGCGGGCGGTCGCCTTCTGCAACGCCCTGAAGGCCGCTGGACGGGATTGCATCGTTCGGTGACCTCCGCCGCCATCTACGGCTGTTCGGGCCACCGGCTGACGGAGGAGGAACGCGCCTTCTTCGCCGAGGCGCGGCCCTGGGGCTTCATCCTGTTCCGGCGCAATATCGACACGCCGGAACAGGTGCGGGCCCTGACCGACGAACTGCGGGCCGCCATCGGCGACGCCGACGCCCCCATCCTGATCGATCAGGAAGGCGGCCGGGTTCAGCGGATGGGGCCGCCGCACTGGGCCAAATACCCGCCGGGCAATGCCTATCTGAAGGCGTCGAACGACCCGATGGACGCGCGCGAGTTGGTCCGCCTGGGCGCGCGGCTGATGGCGCACGATCTGCGCGAGGTCGGGATCAACGTCGATCTGCTGCCGGTGCTGGACGTGCCGGTGCCCGGGTCCCACGATATCGTCGGCGACCGCGCCTATGGCCAGGACCCGGCGACGGTCGCCCTGCTGGGCCGGGCGGCGGCGGAGGGCCTGCTGGCCGGGGGGGTGCTGCCCTGTATCAAACATATGCCGGGCCACGGCCGGGCCTTCGCCGACAGTCACAAAGACCTGCCGACGGTCCATGCTGATTTCGACACCCTGGACGCCTGGGACTTCGCGCCGTTCAAGGCGTTGTCCGACATGCCCTGGGCGATGACGGCCCATATCGTCTTCACCGCCGTCGACAAGAAGCGCCCGGCGACCCAGTCGAAGAAGGCCGTGCGGATGATGCGCGAGCATCTGGGCTTTTCCGGCCTGATCATGACCGACGACCTGTCGATGCAGGCGCTGAGCGGATCCCTGGGCGAGCGGGCGCATCAATCCTTGAAGGCGGGCTGCGACATCGTACTTCACTGCAACGGCGACATGGCCGAGATGCAGGCCGTGGCCGAGGCGACGGGCAAGCTGAAGGGCAAGGCGAAGGCCAGGGCCGAGGCGGCTATGGCGCGGATCGTCCGCAGTCCCGAACCCCTTGATCCTGTCGCGGGGCATAAACGCTTCTTCCGGGCGATGGCGGGCAAGATGGACGCGGCCAAGGGGCCGGACGTGGGCGAGGCGCAGGCATGAGCCGCCTGGACCCGATCGGCCCCAAGCCGCGCGAAGCGCGGTAGGCCGACAAGGATGACCGACGCCTTTCAGCCCAATCTTGATTTCAGCGCCGCCGCCGAGGTCGAGGAGCGCGAGGCCTTCGTCGTCGATCTGGACGGCTACGAGGGGCCGCTGCACGTTCTGCTGGCCCTGGCGCGGACTCAGAAGGTTGATCTGCTGAAACTGTCGATCACCCGGCTGGCGGAACAATATCTGGCCTTCGTGCACGAAGCGCGGCGCAGGAATTTCGCCCTGGCGGCGGACTATCTCGTGATGGCGTCCTGGCTGGCCTATCTGAAGTCTCGCCTGCTGTTGCCGCGCACCGAAAAGGACAAGGGCGAGGAGCCGCCGGCCGAGGCCATGGCCGCCGCCCTGGCCTTCCGGCTGCAAAAGCTGGAGGCCATGCGCAAGGCGGTGGACCAGCTTTTGGCGCGGCCCCAGCTGAAGCGCGACGTCTTCACCCGCGGCGATCCCCAGGCGACGGTGATCGTCCCCTCCGACCGGATCGACGCCAGCCTGTATGACCTGATGAGCGCCTATGTGACACAGCGCCGCCGCGAGGAGGGGCGGCGCTATTCGCCCGGCCAGCGGGTCGAGGCCTTTCCGCTGGAGGCGGCGCGCGACTGGCTGCGCGAGATCATGCCGCGCCTGGCCGACTGGACCCCGCTGGACCAGGTGGCGCCCCATCCCGAAGACCCGGACGGCCCCAGCCAGGCCAGCTATACCGCCTCGACCCTGTCGGCCAGTCTGGAGCTGGTGAAGGAGGGGGCCATGGACATCCGCCAGACGGCGCCCTTCGCGGATCTGTATCTGAAACGCCGGGGAGGCGGACATCCGCTGGAGCTGACGCCGTGAGCGACCTCTCCTTCCAACCCGACGATGGCGAGATCGAGCGCCGGGTCGAGGCGCTGTTGTTCGCCGCCGCCGGGCCGCTGAGCGCCGCCGAGATCGCCGGCCGTCTGCCCGAAGGCGCCGACGTCGCCCGCGCCCTGTCGGGTCTGCGCGCCCGATACGAGGGGCGGGGCGTGGAGCTGGACTGCGTCGCCGACCGCTGGCGGTTCCGCACGGCGGCGGATCTGGCCTTCATGATGACCGAGGAGCGAGAGGAGCCCCGCCGCCTGTCCAAGGCCGCGCTGGAGACCCTGGCCATCATCGCCTATCACCAGCCCGTCACCCGCGCCGAGATCGAGAGCGTGCGCGGCGTCACCCTGTCGAAGGGCACGCTGGACCTGCTGCTGGAGATGGGGTTCGTGCGTCTGCGCGGGCGCCGACGGACGCCGGGTCGGCCCGTCACCTACGCCACCGCAGATCGGTTCCTTGAACATTTCGGCCTGGCGACCCTGTACGACCTGCCGGGCGTGCAGGAAATGAAGGCGGCGGGCCTGCTGGACCTGTCGCTGCCCGTCGGCTTTGAACTGCCGGATCCCGGACGAGGCGCGGACGTCGACGAGGACAGTCTGACGAACGAAAACGACGCGCCGGAGTTCGCGCAGGACTTTGTCGGCGAGGAACGCTAGGCGGGATCGATAGAGGGGCGTCAGGTCGTCAGCAGCCGAGGCAGCTTGAAGGTCACGGTCTCGCGCGCCCCCCCGTCCTCGGTGACGGTGGCGTCGAACCGTTCCGCGATGGCGTCCACCAGGGCGGCGATCAGCGGTTCGGGGGCCGAGGCGCCGGCGGTGACGCCCACCGTCTGGACCCCGTCGAACCAGCTCCAGTCCACCTGGGAGGCGTCGTCGACCAGCCGGGCGTCACGGGCGCCGGCGCGCATCGCCACCTCGACCAGCCGGGCCGAGTTGGACGAGTTCTTGGACCCGACCACCAGCACCAGCTCGCACCCTTCGCCCAGCACCTTGACCGCGTCCTGGCGGTTGGTGGTGGCGTAGCAGATGTCTTCCTTGTGCGGGTCGGGCAGTTCGGGGAAGCGCCGCTTCAGCACCTTCAATATGCCCGCCGTGTCGTCGACCGACAGGGTGGTCTGGGTCGCATAGGCCAGGGGGGCGTCGCCGGGCCGTTCGAACGATTCGGCGTCGGCCTCGGTCTCGATCAGGCTGATGGCCCCCGGCGGCAGTTGACCCATGGTGCCGATCACTTCCGGATGGCCGGCGTGGCCGATCAGGATGATATGGCGGCCCGCGTCATGATGACGCTCCGCCTCCACATGGACCTTGGACACCAGGGGGCAGGTGGCGTCGAGGAACAGCAGTTGTCGCGCCTGGGCGTTGGCGGGAACCGACTTGGGCACGCCGTGCGCCGAGAAGACGACCGGCCGGTCGTCCGGGCATTCGTCCAGCTCCTTGACGAAGATCGCGCCCATGGACTTCAGCCGCTCGACGACATGGCGGTTGTGCACGATCTCGTGCCGCACATAGACGGGCGCGCCGTATTTCTTGATCGCGCGCTCGACGATCTGGATCGCCCGGTCCACCCCGGCGCAGAAACCGCGCGGCGTCGCCAGCCGCACCGCGATGGGGCGGCGTTCGGGCGAGGGGGCGGGGACGTGCATGTTCATGGCCGCAACCTAGTCGTTCGCGCGACATATCGCCATGCAGGGCGACCGAATCCCTGGTCTTGAACAGCGACGCATCGCCACGGTCAGGCCTTATCCGGCGAAAATCGAGTTCGAACAAAGATTTAACCTCCGTTCACGACGCCTTGACCTCTTGGCCGCTCACGATTAGTTTCCGCGCCGAATTCAGACCCGCCCAAACACATTGTTTGAGCGCTGAGAGCACAGGTCCTGTCCCCCATGTCGGAATCGCGCGAAGAGGCGATCAAACGCCTCCAAGACAGCGCATCCGCATTGGAGGCGCGGACCACGGTGGAGAAATCCGCCGAGCTGACCGGCCATCAGGTGTCGGGTCAGGCCTACAAGATCATCGCCGAGCTTCTCGGCGGCGTCTTCGTGGGTCTTGCGGCGGGTTTCATCGCGGACTGGGTCTTCGGGACCCGTCCGTGGGGTTTGATCGGCGGGGTCCTGTTGGGCTTCGCCTTGTCGATTTACATGGCGCGTCGCACAGCCAACCGGCTGATGGCGCAGGCCAAGGCGTTAGGTACGTCGGCTCCGGCCGATCCTTATGTCGAGGCCGACGAAGACGGGGAACGATAGGGCTTCATGGCCGATCCGATTCATCAGTTTCAGATTCAGAAGGTCATCGATCTTCCTGACGTGACCCTGCCCGTTCTGGGTACGGTCGATTTGGCCGTGACCAATTCGCACATCGCCATGACGGCCGCCTTCGTCGTGATCGTCGGCTTCCTGGCCGCCGTGACCTCGAACGCCCAGGTCGTGCCCGGCCGATTGCAGGCCGCAGGCGAGGGCGTGTTCGGCCTGATCGACAATCTGGCCGATTCCATCATCGGTCATGAAGGCCGCAAGTATTTCCCGTTCGTCTTCACCCTGTTCATGCTGATCCTGGGCATGAACATCCTGGGTCTGTTCCTGACCTTCACGGCGACGTCGCAGCTGGCCATCACCGTCACCTTCGCCCTGATCACTTTCGGTCTGGTGCTGGTGGTCGGGTTCGCCAAGAACGGCCTGGGCTTCTTCAAGCTGTTCTGGCCGATGGGCGCGCCGCTGGCGCTGCGTCCGGTCGTCGGTCTGATCGAGTTCGTCTCCTTCCTGCTGCGTCCTGTCACCCTGGCGCTTCGTCTGTTCGGCAACATGCTGGGCGGCCACGTGGCGCTGAAGATCTTCGCCGGCTTCGTCGTCTCCCTGGGCCTGCTGGGTCTGGGCGGCGGCGTCGGCCTGCTGGCCTTCCCGGTCGCGGCCCTGTCGCTGGGCATGGTCGTCGCCCTGACCGCCCTGGAGTTTCTCGTGGCCTTCCTTCAGGCCTTCGTCTTCGCCGTTCTGGCCTGCATCTATCTGAATGATGTGGTCAACCTGGATCACGCCCACTAAGGGCAGGACCAGTCTCTTCACCCCAACCACCAACGACTTAAATCTAGGAATACAATCATGGACGCTGAAGCCGCCAAGTACATCGGTGCCGGTCTCGCAACCCTGGGCATGATCGGTTCGGCCCTGGGCGTGGGCAACATCTTCGGTCAGTTCCTGGCCGGCGCCCTGCGCAACCCGTCGGCCGCCGCCGGCCAGGTCGGCAACCTGTTCGTGGGCGCCGCCCTCGCCGAAGCCCTGGGCATCCTGGCCTTCGTGCTCGGCATCCTGATGATCTTCGGCTGATATCAGCCGATACCGGCGCGCGGGGCTCGCCCGCGCGCCGTTTCATCTGATCCTGCAGCAGACGGTTCATGGCCAGCACCCACACCAATCATGCGGTTCCGGCTTCGGTCGAAGCGGACCTGCACGCCGAGACGGCGACCGCCGCCGAGCACGGCTCGGGCGGCCTGCCGCAATTCCAGTTCGAACACTGGGCGGGACAGATCGGCTATCTGCTGATCCTGTTCGTCATCCTGTATGTTCTGGTCTCCAAGGTCTTCGCGCCGCGCCTTCGCAAGGTGATGGACGAGCGGGCCGATACGATTTCCAACGCCGTCGCCACCGCGCGTCAGGTTCAGGCCGAGGCCGCCGACCAGGCAGCTCAAGCCCAGGCTGAAGTCGCCAAGGCCCGCGCCGACGCCCGCGCCATGGCCGCCGCCGCCAAGGCCCGCGTGACCGAAGACGCCGCCGCCCGCCAGGCTGCGGAAGAAGCCGTCGTCAACGCCCGCATCGCCGAGGCCGAGACCGCCATCGGCAAGACCCGCGACGCGGCCATGGCCAATGTCGCCGTGATCGCCTCCGACGCCGCCGCCGCCATGGTCGAGCGCCTGACCGGCAAGGCCGCCACCTCGGGCGAGCTGGCTACGGCCAAGGGAGCCGTCTGATGAACCTGATCTTCGAACACGGCATCTGGAGCTTCGCCAATGCGGAGATCTGGGTCGGGATCGGCCTGCTGATCTTCTTCGGCATCCTGATCGCCGCCGGCGTGCCCAAGATCGCCGCCGCCCAACTCGACGCCAAGGGCGCCAAGATCCAGGCCGACCTGGACGAGGCCGCCCGTCTGCGCGCCGAGGCCGAGGCCCTGCTGGCCCAGATCCGCAAGGAAAAGGCCGAGGCCGAGGCTCAGGCCGCCGAGATGATGGCCCAGGCGGAAGCCGACGCCCGTCGTCTGGAAGTCGAATCCAAGGCCAAGCTGGAAGAGACCCTGGCCCGTCGCCAGAAGATGGCCGAGACCCGCATCGCCCAGGCGGAGGCCCAGGCCTCGGCCGAGGTCAAGGCGGCCGCCGCCGACCTGGCCGCCAAGGCCGCGGAACAGATCCTGGCCGCCCGCCTCGCCGGCGGCGCCAAGGACCCGCTGCTGGACGCCGCCATCGCCCAGATCGGCGATCGCCTGAACTGAGGCCGGCCGGCTTAGCCGAACGAAAAAAGGCCCCCGGCGTCGCTGGGGGCCTTTTCTTGTGTCTAATGCCCCGCTGTCAGTGGGCGGTGGCGCCGCCCATGAAATGGGCCGCCTGGCGCTTCTCGCGTGTCACCAGTCGGGCGTAGACATTGCCCAGCACGATGCCGAACACCGCATGGGTGATCAGCAGCCAGCCGATGGTGCCGAAGCCGGCGGCGGCCGAGAAGGTCCGGTAATCGCCCAGCATCAGGATGGCCCCCATCATCACCACCCAGGCGCCGACGGCGAAGACGATGCCCTTGGTCTCGGGGGTGTCGGTGGGCAGGCGGGGACACATCAGACCGAACAACGGCCCCAAGATGAAGACGCCGCTGAAGGCGTGGATCGCCCAGCCGACGGCCATGTTTCCAGGCATGCCGATCATGGTGGCGATGACCCCCTGGAACGGGTCGAACCAGTTCAGGAACAGGTTGGGTATTTCAAGCAAGGAAACGGCGACGGTCGCGGCGACGCCCGCGATCATGCCCTTTTGTACGCGTGACATCATGACCTTAGCGCCTCCCAACGCATTTGGTGGTTCTCTGATAACGCCCAGACAGAATACGCCTGTAGAGGGAGAAGGGCGTTCACGATGATGTGGTTAGCAGTTGCGACAACGCAACCGCGAGACGGTCTGTCAACTAGCGGAAAAGCTTCCGGAAATAGCGACGAAGCATCTTCCGCAACCGCGTCAGACGTCGGCGGGGTCTCTTAAGCACGACCTTCTCGGCGCGCAGGGCCTGCTGCCAGAAGACAGGAGCGAACTCCGGCTTTTTGCGCATGAGCCGCCGGAACGGATAGACCCATTTGGGCCGGGCGTATTGGGCACGAATGAACAGCCGCTTGGCCCAGAAGGAGCTCTTCAGGATCAGCATCAGGCCGACGGCGATGACGGGAATGCCGCCTGGACCCGGCAGGGGCGCGATCAGAATTCCCAGAAGCACCACGAACAGCCCGCCCGCCATCAGCGCCCATCGCTTCAGCGCGCGAAGCGTACGGCTGCGCGCGCGGTAGGACGGAAGGCGGATCGCGGTTGCGAAGGTCAAGTCGGCGCCAGACAGAGAGGAGGGAGGTCCTGTGACAACGATCGTCACGACCGCCCGATCCCGACTCGGGAGAGGAAAGAGCGACCGTGGCCAGCCTGCCACAGGCTTGTTAAGACCGTGTGTCCATGGCCGATCCGTGTCTACGGCGTGAAGCTTTGGTCATGATTGATCAAGGGCTTCTGGCTGTTGCCTCCAGGACACAATAGGGGGAGGTCACCCCTCTTCAACCTTCGTCATCCTCGCCCTTGCGGCGAGGATCCATACTCCCGGTGTTTCCGCAGAATGCGCCTTCGTCTGGCGCTGGGAGTATGGATCCCAGGGACAAGCCCTGGGATGACGGGGCCTATCCGTCGCCCTTACGCCGCCTGGTTCGACCCTGCCGGCGCGGTCCAGCGCAGCACCGGCGAGCGGGCGGCGCGGGTTTCGTCCAGGCGGCGCAAGGGGGCGTGGAAGGGCGCGCCCTTGAAGCGATCGACGTCGCCGGCTTTCGCGGCCTCGGCCAACAGGCGCATCGCGTGGATGAAGCGATCCAGTTCGGCCTTGGACTCGGTTTCCGTCGGCTCGATCAGCATGGCGCCGTGGACGACCAGCGGGAAATACATGGTCATCGGGTGGAAGCCCTCGTCGATCATCGCCTTGGCGAAGTCGAGCGTGGTGATGTCCGTGCCCTTCAGCCATGCGTCGTCGAACAGGGCCTCGTGCATGCAGGGGCCATCGGGGAAGGCCGCCGACATCAGGTCCGACAGCCGGGCCTTGATATAGTTGGCGTTCAGCACTGCATCCTCGGCGACCTGACGCAGGCCGTCGGCGCCATGCGACATCATGTAGGACAGGGCGCGCACATACATGCCCATCTGGCCCTGGAAGGCGCACAGGCGGCCAAAGGCCTGCTCGGCCTCGTCTTCCTCGCGCTCGATCAGGCGATAGCCGCCGTCGTCATGCACGACCCAAGGCGCTGGGGCGAAGGGCGCCAACGCCTCGGACAGCACCACCGGCCCCGCGCCCGGCCCGCCGCCGCCGTGAGGCGTCGAGAAGGTCTTGTGCAGGTTGATGTGCATCGCATCGACGCCCAGATCGCCCGGACGAACCCGGCCGACGATGGCGTTGAAGTTGGCGCCGTCGCAATAGAAGTATGCGCCGGCCGCGTGCGTCAGGCGGCTGATCTCCAGGATGTCGCGCTCGAACAGGCCGCAGGTGTTGGGGTTGGTCACCATGATGGCGGCGACGTCGTCGCCCAGCTTGGCGGCCAGGTCGGCGACGTCCACGCGGCCGTCCTCAGTCTGGGCGACCTCGACGACGGTGTAGCCGACGAAGGCGGCGGTGGCCGGGTTGGTGCCGTGGGCGCTAGTGGGCACCAGAACCTTGCGGCGCTTCTCATGCTGGCCCGAGGCCTCGTGGGCGGCGCGGATGGCCATCAGCCCGCACAGCTCGCCGTGGGCGCCGGCCTTGGGCGACAGGGCGACGGCGGGCATGCCGGTCAGGGTCTTCAGCCAGTGGGCCAGCGCATCCATCAGCTCCAGCGCGCCCTGCACCGTCGAGATCGGCTGCAGCGGGTGGATGTCCGAGAAGCCGGGCAGGCGCGCCATCTTCTCGTTCAGGCGCGGGTTGTGCTTCATCGTGCACGAGCCCAGCGGATAGATGGCCAGGTCGATGGCGTGGTTCTTCTGGCTCAGGCGCACATAGTGGCGCATGGTTTCCGGCTCCGACAGGCCGGGCAGGCCGATCGGATCCTTGCGAACCAGGTCGCCCAGGTCCGAGCCGTCCGTCTTGGGCTCAGCCAGATCGACGCCGGTCTTGCCCCAGCCGTCGCCTTCGAAAATCAGGGCTTCGTTCTGCAACAGGCCGCGGCCGCCGGTCAGGGTGGCGGGCTTGGTCGTCACGGCGTTCGGAGCGGTCGGACGGCCGACGGTGTTCATGGTGCTCATGGTCGTTATCCCTTACGCGCCGAGGACTTTGGAGAGCGACTTGGCGAGGATCTGGATGTCCACATCCAGCGTGGTCTCGGTCGCGGCGACCAGCAGGACGTCGTCCATGCCCGCATCGGGGGCCAGACGGCTGTAGGGCACGCCGGCCAGAACATGGTGATCGGCCAGGGTCGAGACGACTTCGGCCGCGTTCCTGGGCAGGCGCACCGCGAACTCGTTGAAGAAGCGGTCGGGGAGGATTTCGACGCCCGGAATGGCCGCCAGGGCGTCGCGGGTGGCGACGGCCTTCTCGTGGTTCAGCAGGGCCAGTTTACGCAGGCCCGTCTCGCCCAGCAGGCTCATGTGGATGGTGAAGGCCAGGGTGCAGAGGCCGGAATTGGTGCAGATGTTCGACGTCGCCTTGTCCCGGCGGATATGCTGTTCGCGCGTCGACAGGGTCAGGACGAAGCCGCGCTCGCCGTCGGCGTCCACCGTCTCGCCGGTCAGACGGCCGGGCATCTGGCGGATCAGCTTTTCTCGCGTGGCGAACAGGCCGACGTAGGGGCCGCCGAAGTTCAGGGCGTTGCCGATCGACTGGCCCTCGGCCGCGACGATGTCGGCGCCCATCTCGCCGGGCGACTTCAGCAGCCCCATCGACACCGCCTCGGTGACCACGACGATCAGCAGGGCGCCGGCGGCGTGGGCGGCCTCGGCGATCTTGGTCACATCCGTCGCCGTGCCGAAGACGTTGGGGGTCTGAACCACGACGCAGGCCGTGTCGGGACCGATCTGGTCGATCACGGCGGCCTCTGCGTCGACGGCGGCGGCCAGGACCTGGGTCTCGACGCCGACGGCGTGGACCACGGTTTCGGTCGCCTTGACGTAGTGGGGGTGCACGCCGCCCGAGATCACCGCCTTGTTGCGGCGGGTCACGCGGGTCGCCATCAGCACGCCCTCGGCCATGGCGGTCGAGCCGTCATAGAGGCTGGCGTTGGCCACCGGCATGCCGGTCAGGTTCGCGACCTGGGTCTGGAATTCGTACAGGTACTGCAGGGTCCCCTGGGCGATTTCCGGCTGGTAGGGGGTGTAGCTGGTCAGGAACTCGGACCGCTGGATCACGTGATCCACCGTCGCCGGGACGTGGTGCTTGTAGGCCCCTGCGCCGCAGAAGAAGGGCACCGCGCCGGCCGTCGCGTTCTTGGCCGCCATGGCGGACAGGGCGCGCTCGACCTCCATCTCGCCGGCCACGCGGGGCAGGTCCACCGGCCCGTCCAGCCGCGCCGCCTCGGGCACGTCCACGAAAAGGTCGTCGATCGATTTCGCGCCGATGGCGGCGAGCATCGCCGTGCGGTCGTCGGGCGTCAGGGGGAGGTAACGCATGTTCTTCTCACTCCGTCATCCTCGGGCTTGATCCGAGGATCGGATGCGGTGCGGGCCGTGCGTCGAAGTCTTCGCACAAGCGGTTGATCCTCCGGCCCTCGGGTCAAGCCCGAGGGTGACGGAGTTTGATACTAGAGGGTGGCGAGGAAGGCGTCGTAGGCGGCCTGGTCCATCAGGGCGTCCAGTTCCGAGACGTCCGACACCTTGATCTTGGCGAACCAGCCGTCGCCTTCCGGGGCGGCGTTGACGGTTTCCGGGGCGGTCGACAGGGCGTCATTGGCCTCGACCACCTCGCCCGAGACTGGGGCGTAGACGTCGGAAGCGGCCTTGACGCTCTCGACCACGGCGAAGCTGGCGCCCTTGGCGACGATCTTGCCGACTTCCGGCACTTCAACGAACACCACGTCGCCCAGGGCGTCGGCGGCGTGTTTGGAGATGCCCACGGTGGCGATGTCGCCGTCCAGGCTGACCCACTCGTGATCCTTGGTGAATTTCATTTCTATTCTCCTCTCCCGTCATCCTCGGGCTTGACCCGAGGATCGGATGTTGTGCGGTCCGTGCGTCGATGTCTTCGCACGAGCGGTTGATCGCCCGGCCCTCGGGTCAAGCCCGAGGGTGACGGGATGAATGTTACGCCTTCGGCTTCCGGTAATAGCGTTGCGCCACGAAGGGCATGGCGACGACTTCGGCGGCGGCGGACTTGCCGCGCACGACGACCTTCAACTCCGTACCCAGCGCGGCATAGGCCGGCGGCACGAAGCCCATGGCGATGTTCTTGCCCAGGGTGGGGGAGGGGCCGCCCGAGGTGACCTTGCCGATGACGTTCCCGTCAGCGTCGGCGATCTCGGCGCCTTCGCGGGCCGGGGCGCCTTCCTTGACGATCAGGCCGATGCGGATGCGCGAAGGACCGTCGGCCAGTTCCTTCAGGATGCGGTCGGCGCCGTTGAAGTCGGCGCGCTCCTTGCGTGACTTGGACAGGGCGAAGGTCAGGGCGCCTTCGACCGGGCTGGTCGTCGGGTCGATGTCATGGCCGTGCAGCGGCAGGCCGGCTTCGAGCCGCAGGCTGTCGCGGGCGCCCAGGCCGATCGGCTTGACGCGGGCGTCTTCCAGGATGGTGTTCCAGACGCGCTCTGCCTGATCCGCCGGCACCGAAATCTCATAGCCGTCCTCGCCGGTATAGCCCGAACGCGAGACGTAGCAGTCGACGCCGAACAGCATCAGCCGGGCGCATTCCATGAAGCCCATCTCGGCCAGGATCGGCTCATGCGCGGCCATGACTTCGGCGGTTTCCGGCCCCTGGATGGCGATCAGGGCGCGGTCCAGCACGGTCAGCTTGGCGTCGCCTTCGAGGTTTGCGCTCCAGAAGGCGAAATCCTCGTCCTTGTTGCCGGCGTTGACGACGACGAACAGGCCGTCGTGATCCGGGCGGCCGGCCATCAGGTCGTCGATGATCCCGCCGTCCTTGTTCAGCAGCAGCGAATACTTTTGCTTGCCGGCCTTCAGGATTTCATAGTCGCCGGGCACGAACCGCTCGAACTGGGCGGTCGCGTCCTCGCCGGTGATCTTGCACTGGCCCATGTGCGACACGTCGAACAGGCCGGCGTGTTCGCGGGTCCAGCGGTGCTCGGCCAGGACGCCCTCATACTGGACCGGCATGTCATAGCCGCCGAAGCCCACCATCCGGGCTCCCAGAGCGCGGTGCGCGGCGTTCAGGGGCGTGGTCTTCAGGGCTTGGTCGGTCATGGTTCAGGCTTTCACGGTCGCGTTTGGTGGCGGAGCTCCGCCGTCTTCGCGCCCCCGCTGTCCTGAAGCCTGAGAGATTCCGGCGGTCAGACCACCTTGCTCCGTCGGCGCGCCCTGATCCCGAGAAGGGGGCGACTTTCCAGCGTCCGTATGCTGTCGCGGTCCGTTTGCCTGAGCGTTTCCGGGGCGGTTGCGCCTTCGGCGTCGGGGGCCGGCCTGCCGGTCCCGAACTCTCCCGCGAGAGCATCCGACCTAAGCCACCGACTCCGGGCCCAAGTCAAGCGTTGGCGGCTTTCGGAGGCCGTCCGGCGGCGTCATTGTCGCCGTTCGCATCGCCTGTTGTTGAGTCGCCCTTGCCCTCGCGCCGTTGGCCCGCCAAGAACGGGAACCGCCTCAGCCGCACCGGACCGACCGCATGACCGCCGACCGCACCCGTCTCGACGCCCATATCGCCGCGCTCGACGCGCCCGAGGGTCTGAAAGCGGTGCTGACCGTCGTCGCCGCCACCTGCGCCGACATCAGCAAGGTCGTCGCCGGCGGCGCCCTGGCCGGGGCTCTGGGCGCCTCGGGCCAGATCAATGTCCAGGACGAGGAGCAGAAGAAGCTCGACGTCATGACCAACGACATGCTGACCGACGCCCTTCTGGCCAGCCCCGCCGTCGCCGGCGTCGCCTCCGAGGAAATGGACGAGGTCCAGCCGGCGACCCATTCGACCGGCCAATATCTGGTCCTGTTCGACCCGCTGGACGGGTCGTCCAACATCGACATCAACGCCATGGTCGGGACCATCGTCTCGGTGCTGAAGTCCACCACGCCGACGCCGACCGAGGCCGACTTCATGCAGCCGGGCCGCAACCAGGTCGCGGCCCTCTATGCCCTGTACGGTCCCCAGACCATGCTGGTCCTGACCACGGGTGCGGGCGTGAAGGGCTTCACCCTGTCGAACGACGGCGACTGGATCCTGACCCACGACGACATCGCCATATCGCCGGACACCAAGGAGTTCGCCATCAACATGTCAAACCTGCGCCACTGGTCCGAGCCGGTGCAGACCTATGTGGGCGACCTGCTGAAGGGCGACGAAGGCCCGCGCGGCAAGAACTTCAACATGCGCTGGGTAGCGGCCATGGTCGCTGACGTCCACCGCATCCTGATGCGCGGCGGGGTCTTCCTGTATCCGTGGGACAAGCGCGAGCCGAACAAACCCGGTAAGCTGCGCCTGATGTACGAAGGCAATCCGATGGCCTTCCTGGTCGAACAGGCCGGGGGCAAGGCGACGACGGACGGGACGCAGCCCATCCTGGACATCCAGCCCGAGCATCTGCACCAGCGCATCCCCGTCGCCCTGGGTTCGGCCAACGAGATCGACGCCTACGCGGGCATGTGATGCAGATTTTCGAGACCGACGCTCTCCTGGTTATCGACCCGCAGAACGACTTCTGCGAGGGCGGCGCTTTGGCGGTCGCGGGCGGGGCGGGGATCATGCCCCTGATCAACCGGCTGGCGGACCGGTTCGACCGGGTGATCCTGACCCAGGACTGGCACACGCCGGACCAGATCAGCTTCGCCTCCAACCACCCCGGCGCGGCCCCCTTCACCGAGATCGAGGTCGCCTACGGCCGCCAGATGCTGTGGCCCGATCACTGTATCCAGGGCGCGCCCGGCGCCGACTTCCATCCCGACGCGGCACCCACGGTGCAAAAGGCCCTGGCCGTGATCCGCAAAGGCTACCACCCGGCGGTCGATTCCTATTCCGGCTTCTTCGAGAACGACCATCGCACCCCGACGGGCCTGGCCGGCCTGCTGCGCGACCTGGGCGTGACCCGGGTCTTCCTCGCGGGCCTGGCCTTCGACTACTGCGTCCGCTTCACCGCGGAGGATGCGGTGCGCGAAGGCTTCGAGGCCGTGGTCATCTCCGACGCCAGCCGCGCGATCGCGCCTGAGACGGCGGCGGCGGCGCGGGACAGTTTCCGGGCGCTGGGGGTGTCGGACATTGAGGCTGCGGCCCTGCTGGGTTGATCTCAGCTCACTCCCAGAAATCCTCCGCCTCCGGAATGCGGGTGAAAGCGATCTTGGCGCCGATGAATTCGGGCAGGCCCGCCTTGGGACCGATGCTGACGGTGTCCTTGCCATAGCGGCGATTGAGGGCGTCCAGCGCCTGGGACAGGCGCAGGGACGGGGCCTCGCCGCCCTGATCCGGCCCGGTATCGAACAGGTCCGTCTCGAAGGCGTCACGGGATTTCAGCCCGTGAACCCCGACACCCACATAGCTCAGCCGTCCGGCCTCCAACTCAGGCTCGACCTTGCGCCACAGGACATCCAGCGCGGTCAGCAGGGCGAAGGTGTCCTGCGTCGGCGCGACGGGGCAACTCATAGCCGCCGTCTCCCAGCCTCGCCGGTCGCTTCTGGGCGTCGCCTTCGGTCCCATGTCCAGATGCAGGGTCAGGCTCGCCCCCGTCAGGCCCATTCGCCGCAGCCGCGCCCCGCATTTGACCACCAGCCGCCGCGCCAAGGCGCGCGCCTTGTCCGGGGTCCGCATGGCCTGGGCCAGGACGTGGCTGTGGCTGATGGAGGCCGGGGGCTTCTCCGGCGTCGGCTCGCTGTCCAGGCCATGCAGGCCACGCCAGATGCGTTCGCCCTCGATACTGTTCCAGACCGCGCGCGCCTGCCGGGCGCTCATGGTCCACAGGCCTGCGGTGTCCGCGACGCCCGCCGCCTCCAGCCGCAGTCGCATCCGCGGGCCTATGCCGGGATATTTCGACAGCGGCAGGTCCAGCAGCGGGCCGGGCAGTTCGTTCGCTCTCAGGATGGTCAACCCGGCCGGCTTCTTCATGCCGCAGGCGGTCTTGGCCAGGAACCGCGACGGGGCCAGCCCGATGGACGAGCGCAGACAGTCGCCGACATTCTCCAGGATGCCGGCCTGAATCCGTCGAGCCAGGGCGACGGCGTTCGCCTCCTGCCGTTCGGGGCCGAGCAGTTCGCACGAACATTCGTCGATGGAGCCGACCTTCCACACAGGCACGTGGCGGTCGATCTCGGCCATGATCTTCTTGTGGACCGCGACATAGAGGTCCGGCCGCGCCTCGGCGACGATCAGGCCGGGGCACAGTTTGCGCGCCTCTGACACCCGCATCCCCGTGTGGACGCCCCAGGCCTTGCTTTCATAGCTGGCGGCGATGGCCCCGGTGTATTCGCTCATCGCTGGCCGGACGATGACAGGTCTGCCCTGCCAGTCCGGGTTCATCTGCTGCTCGACGCTGGCGAAGAAAGCGTTCAGATCGACGAACAGCCAGCGTAGGCCCGCGCTGTCTTCGTTCGCCTGTTCCATAAACGGAACATATCAGGAACATTTAGCGTCGGGAAGATAAAGTGATGTTTGGCGCACTCTTTGATCCGTCATCCTCGGCACAAGGCCGAGGATGACGGGTGGGGGATGGGATGGCGTCAGACCGCCGCGTAGGCATCCACCTCAGCCAGGAACGCCGCCTTTTCAGTCTCGCCCAGGAACGACCCCTCGAAACTGTTCCGCGCCAACAGCGTCACCTGATCCTTCGTCAGCCCCACCGCCGCCGCCAGCCGGCTGTAGTTGTCGTTCACATACCCGCCGAAATAGGACGGGTCGTCCGAGTTCAGGGTGACGTGCAGGCCCCGACGCAGCATCTCCGGCACGGGGTGGTCCTTCAGGTCATTCACCACGCACAGTTTCAGGTTCGACAGGGGGCAGACGGTCAGGGTCATCTGCTCGCGCGCCAGTCGCTCCACCAGGGCTTCGTCCTCCATTGAGCGATTGCCGTGGTCCATCCGGTCGATGTGCAGCAGGTCCAGCGCCTCGTGGACATAGGCCGGCGGGCCTTCCTCCCCGGCGTGGGCGCACAGTTTCAGGCCCAGCTCACGCGCGGCGGCGAAGACGCGCTGGAACTTGGAAGGCGGATGACCGACCTCCGACGAATCCAGCCCCACCCCGATGAAATGATGCAGATAGGGCTTGGCCGCCTCCAGGGTCGCGAACGCCTCCTCCTCGGTCAGGTGGCGCAGGAAGCTGAGGATCAGCCCCGAACTGACGCCCAGTTCCGCCTTGGCCCGGTCCATCCCCGCGATCAGCCCCTCCACCACCACGCCGAAGGCCACGCCCCGGTCGGTATGGGTCTGGGGATCGAAGAAGATCTCGGCGTGGCGCACATTATCGGCGGCCGCCCGCTGGAAATAGGCGAAGGCCAGATCCTCGAAATCCTTGCGCGTCAGCAGCACGGCCGCCCCGGCGTAGTAGATGTCCAGGAAGTCCTGCAGGTTCGAGAAATCATAGGCCGCCCGCACCGCCTCGACGCTGTCATAGGGGATGGACACCCCGTTGCGCTGCGCCAGTTCGAACATCAGCTCCGGCTCCAGCGAGCCTTCGATGTGCAGGTGCAGCTCCGCCTTGGGCAGGCCGGCGATATAGGCGTCGAGGTCGGTGTCAGGTGCCAGATTCATAGGTCATTCTTTCGTGCATAGTCATCCAGACCCATGATCTCGATGTTTGTCGCGTCGGACGCCCGCGTCTTGGCGATGAGTTTCTTGTCCGCCGTCAGAAGGGGCGCGCCCAACTGTTCGGCGTGGGCGATGTAGAAGCAGTCATAGGCCGGATGGTCCAGCGCGATCGCCAATTCCACCGCTCGTTCGATCAGCCTGCGACCGGGCTCTACATCCAGGTTCATGGTTTCGATCAGTGTGACCGCCTGCATCGCCTGATCGCGAGTGATGTCGCCCATCCGACAGCGCTTCCAGATGATGTTGGCGCATTCCGACAGGATCAGATCAGGCGCCGACCAGGGCTGAGCGCGCAGGGCGGCGACGGCGATGGGGCTGTCGGGTTCATAGAGCGCGACCTTGATCGCCACGCTCGCGTCCACGACGATCAACGAGAATCCCGATCTTCGCGGATCAGGATTTCGGAGGGCGTGCTGAGCTTTCCCTTGGTGGCGTCGCGAAGGGCGGCGGCGCGGCGCTCCCACTCCGCGTCGATACGAGGCGTCAAAGCCTTGCGAAGGATCTCGCGATGCTCCGCCTCGGCCGAGCGATTGTTTTCCTGGGCGCGCTTCTTCAGGGCGATGGCGATGTCATCGTCGATGTTGCGGACGTGGAGGTTGACGGGCATGGTCGCTCCTTGTGCTAGCACATATAGCATGAGGCCCTCGTCGCCACTAGGCGTTCGACACCACCAGCCGCAGATGTCCAGCCTTGGTCTTCCCTGCGTCGTCGGTCGGCGGTGGATCGGGCGGCGGAGGCAGGCTGGGCCGGGCGCTCCAGGCCTCGGGCCGTTCGATCCAGCCCTTGGCCGTCTTCAGTCGGTCGGGCAGCATCGACTGGGCCAGCAGATTGGAGCCGATCCCGACCAGTTCGTCGGTCCAGTTGGCGATCTGGCGGTTGTGAAGCCGGCCGGGTGGGGCGACGCTGACGATCCGCTTGTCCGGATAGGCCTCGCGCACGAACCGCACCGTGGCCGCATGGTCCCCGTCGGTGGTCAGCAGATAGACGCTATCGACCCGGTTCGCCGCCACATCGTCCGCCACCGCCAGGGCCAGGTTGACGTCGCTCTGCTTCTCCGTCGCCGAACTCCAGCCGTGGCCACAGGCGCGGCAATGTTCGCCGTGGACGACGAAATGGCCCATCAGACAGCGCACGCGCCGGGCTCTCAGCGCCGTCTCATAGCGGAACTGCGCCTCCATCCGCGCCCGGGCCTGGGGCTTGTGTGCGCTGACCCAGACGACGCCAGTCAGCCGCTCCATCGGATCGATCAGCCCCCGCCCCAGGGCCCGCAGATCCAGCCACAGCCATTCGCGCCGCTTCTGGTCCAGCAGGGCGTGAAACAGGTTATAGCCGTCGACATAGAGGACGGCGCGGCGTTTCAGGAACGGCGGCGTGAAATCGCCGGGACCGAAACCACGAATGGCCCCATCGGCCATGCGAATGCGCCCGTGATGCTGACCGTAGGGTTTCCCCATCCGTCGTCCGCCCCCTGTCCCCCGTAAAGGTTAATCAGAGGAGCGCAGCGGAGTCCGCGTCTTTCAGGTCACAGAACGGCGGTCACATCCGTTCGGGCGTCTCGATCCCCAGCAGGGTCAGGGCCGTCTCGAGCTGACGCAGGGCCGCGGCCGACAGGGCCAGGCGCGAGGCGCGCGTCGCCTCGTCCGGCGCGACCAGCACCGGGCAGGCGGCGTAGAATTTCGAGAAGGACTGGGCCACCCGATAGGCGTGCTCGGCCACCAGATGCGGCATCCGCTTGTCATAGGCGTCCGACACGGCGGTCGAGAAGGCGTCCAGCGTCAGGGCCAGATCGCGTTCCGCCTGCTCGGCGATGACGATGGCGCCGGGCGTCGCGCCCTGTTCGGCGGCCTTGCGCAGCAGGGATTTGATCCGCACCGACTGGTACAGCAGATAGGGGCCCGTCTTGCCCTCGAAGCTCATGAACCGGTCCAGATCGAAGACGTAGCTGGTGGTGCGGGCGTTCGAAAGATCGGCGAACTTCAGGGCGGCGATGGCCACCTTGTGCGCGATGGCCTCGAATTCTTCCGGCGACAGGTCGTCGCCCAGCTTGGCTTCGTGCAGCCGTTCGCGCGCCTTGTCCGTCGCCTGGTCGATCAGGTCGCGCAGCTTCAGCACCCCGCCGGCCCGGGTCTTGAACGGCTTGCCGTCCTGGCCGTTCATGGTGCCGAAGCCCAGATGCTCCAGCGACCCTTCGGCGGCGTAGCCGGCCAGATAGGCCGCGCGGAACACCTGTTCGAAATGCTCGGCCTGACGTTCGTCGACGACATACAGGGCCAGGTCCGGCGCCAGGGCCTTCTTGCGGTCCAGGATGGTGGCCAGGTCGGTCGTGCCGTACATGGCCGAGCCTTCCGAGCTGATCACCAGCAGGGGCGGGGGCGAGGGGGCCTCGATCACCGAACCGTCGGCCAGCTTCTTCTTGCGGGTCTCGCCGGGCTTGGCGACATGCACCACCTGGGCCCCGTCGTCCTCGACCAGCAGACCGGTCGCCTTCAGATGCGCCAGCATTTCCGGCATCAGGGGATCGGCGTCGCTCTCGCCGTTCCACAGGTCGAAATCGACCGACAGGTCGCCGTATTCCCGCTTCAGCGCCTCGCGGCTGACGGCCACGAAATGGGTCCATAGGGCGCGATAGCCGGGACGTCCGTTCTGCAGCTCCGCCGTCGCCTTGCGGGCGCGGTCGCGGAAGGCCGGGTCTTCCTTGGCCTTGCCGGCCGCCAGCGGATACAGCCGGTCAAGATCGGCCAGGGTCACCGGACTGTCGGCCGGGAACGGGCCGTCGCCCTCGGCCAGGAAACCTTCCGCCAGGCCTTCATCGCCACAGGCGACGATCAGCAGACCCATCTGGAAGCCCCAGTCGCCGAAATGGGCGTCGCCGGTGACGTGGTCGCCGCGGAAACGGAACAGCCGCTTCAGGCTCTCGCCGATGATGGCGCTGCGCAGATGGCCGACGTGCATCGGCTTGGCCACGTTCGGACCGCCGTAGTCGATCACCACCTTGCGAGGATCGGCCACCACGGCGGAGCCCGCATGCTCGGCGTCGGCGGCCACCTCTGCGGCGCGTTCGGCCAGCAGCGCATCGGCCAGCTTCAGATTGATGAAGCCCGGTCCCGCCACCTCGACCGAGGCGAAGCGCGGGTCGGAGCTCAGCCGCTCGGCGATCCTGCCCGCCAGCTCGCGCGGATTGGCCTTCAACGCCTTGGCGGCGGCCAGGGCGCCGTTCGACTGGAAGTCGGCCAGATCGGGGCGGTCGGACGGGGTGACGCGGGCCAGGGCCGCATCCACGCCTTCGGCGGCGAAGGCGGCGGCGACCGCTTCGCTGAGGACGGTCTTCAGATCAGCCATTATTGGTTCGGCGCAGAGGCTTGGGCCGGCACGCCGGCGTTGACGCGGAAGCGGCTGCCCGAGCGGTTGAACTCGGCCATTTCCGGCGTGACGTCGAAGCCGATCAGGACTTCGAAATTGCCGCCGCTGGTGTCGATACCCGCGCGGGGGATCACGATGGTCCGCTGTTCATGAACCGAGGCGGTGCGTTGGCCGTCGAAATCCACCGGCAGGTCGAAATATTCCTTGGCCAGGATGGCGTTGTTGCGCTCGGTCACGGCGACCCAGTAGCGATAGGTCTTCTGGTCGCCCGCCGCCTTTTCGCCACGGCCCAGCTCGAACAGGATGTCCATATCCAGGCGGATCGGATCGGCCTCGCGGTATTCGCAGTCGGCGGACACGCCTTCGATCTCGCCGGTGTAGCCGACGTTGGAAACGGCCGCGCGGCCGCCTTCCAGCTCGACGTAGCGGGCGGCGTCGTACAGCACCTTCACAAAGGGGCAGGGGCCGGCGTTGGCGCGACGGCGCAGGGGCGCGATGCGCGGCGCGCGGCTGGAGGGCGCATTTTCAGACCCATCGGCCTGCTGGCCGCTGGAACCGCGATCACGCTGGCGCTGCGAGGTCTGCGCCTCGGCGGCGACGGGCAGGACAGCGGCCGCAATGGAGACGGCGGCCAGGGCGGAGAGCACGCGACGCATCAGTTATCTTCCGACAGCGAGAGGACCAACGCCGTGGCAGGCGTCCTTAGAAAAGAGGCGAAGAGGTCTTAGAGACCGGGCAGCTTGAAGCCGCCGCTGCGACGCGGGGTGATGGTGATGGCCTGTTGGCCGCCGGTCAGGGCCTGAAGACGCGCGGCCTCGGTCGTGGCGTCGATCGTCGTCTGACCTTCCGAGGTCTGGCGAACGGTCGGCGCCTGGGTCGATGCGTCATCCTTGCGCCAGAACATCAGGCGGTTGGCGAAGCTTTCGTCCTTGTGTGCGATGTCGCCGAACTCGTCGTCGACGACGTAACGGGCCAGGGGATCGGCCTGGTCGGCGCCGGCCTGGGCGACCAGGACCTGCTCGCCCGGGGTGCGGGTGACGGCCTGGCGCTGACCCAGCAGAATCTGACGGGCGGCGCTTTCAGGCGCGAGTTCCTGCGGACGCGGCTGGCCGGGTGCGGGCGGGCGAAGGCCGTACTCGGGCGGGACGCTGAGCGGGGCGGTGGAGACGGTCACGAACTCGTCCGGCACGACCTTGGTCAGGCCGATGCCTTGCTTGAGGCTGCCGCAGGCCGACACGGCGAGCGCGGCGGAGGCGGCGAGGGTCAGTACGGCGACGCTGCGGATACGCATGGGTTCAGGCTCTGATCGGCTGATGCTCGAAACGCCTCTACGGGCGTTGTTGGCATAGTGAAGACGGGGTGATTACGACTTTTCGGGGGCCGCGCCAACCTTCGAGCCTGATCCGCTGCGCCGGCGATCTCGCCGAGGCCGTGAAACGGGCTTTGGATCAGTCGAAAGCCGGTTTCAGGCCTTGGCGGCCTTGTCGGACAGGAAGCTGTCCAGAATCAGCAGAATGACGCCGATGGTGATGGCGCTGTCGGCGATGTTGAACACCCAGGGGAAGACGCCCGTGCCGGAGAAGTCGATGAAATCGACCACATAGCCGAAGCGGACCCGGTCGATGACATTGCCCAGGGCCCCGCCCATGACGAAACCGATGGCGGTGATCAGCAGGCGGCGATTCGACTGGGTCGCCCACCAGGCCAGGCCGGCCGAGACGATGACCGAGAAGATGGTCAAGCCCCAGCGCGCCTCGCCCCCGCCGAACAGGCCAAAACTGACGCCGGTGTTCTGAACAAAGGTGAAGCGCAGGATCGGCGGCAGCACCTCGGCGAAGACATAGCCGGGCGGGATCTGGCTGATCGATGCGACGTCGGGCAGGCCCAGAATCCAGGCCTTGGTCCACTGGTCCAGCACGATGATCAGAACGGCGAAGCCATAGGCGGCTAGGGCGATGCGAGGGATCTTCATGGGGCGGCGGTTAGCAGGAAGCGCCGCCGGGGCGAAGCGGAAAACGGACGGAACCGGTCAGAACAGGTCGCCTTGCCCCGGCGCGGCAGGCTTGGGCCGAGGCGCCGGCCGCGCCGGGGCGGACGCTGTACGGCCGTCGCCGCCGTCGATGATCGCGCCCCTTGCGCCGTCACCGAACACAAGACGCACCGCCTGGCCCGCCTCCAGCGTCGCCGCGGAAGTGATCCAGTCGCCGTCCGGATTTTCCACGCGGGCGAAGCCGGGCTTGGGCCGGCCGGGGTCCAGCGTGGCCAGGGCGCGCGTCAGGCCCGCCAGCCGATCCGCGTCCCGTTCCAGCCGACGCGGCATGACGCCGTCCAGCCGCGCCCCAAGCGCCTGCAACCGCGCCTCGCGCTGGTCCAGCCGACGATGCAGGGGGGCTGGCGACAGTCGCGCCGAAACCTGAAGCAGCCGCCGCTCGCCGCGCGCCACGCCGGCTTGCAAGGCGGCGCCCAGCCGGTCGCCCGCGCCGCGCAACCGGTCCTGTCCTCGCTCGATCCGCGCCCGCAACAGGGCGGGGCTCAGCTTGCCGCCCGTCACGGCCAGATGCCGTTCGTGCAGGGCGACATTGCGTTGCAGGCCCGACCCCAGGCGGCTGGCGGCGTTGTCCAGTCGCTGCTGCGCCAGGGCCAGCAGATCCTCCGGCCGCGCCGGCAGACCCCGCGCCACGGCGCGCAGCCGCGTGCGCCGATCCTCGATCAGCCGCCCGCCGGCGAGGACCATCCGCCGGTCCAGGTCGGCGACCGCATATCTCAGGTCCGCCAGCACCGGCGTCGCGATCTCGGCCGCCCCGGTGGGGGTCGGCGCGCGCCGGTCGGACACGAAGTCGATCAGGGTGGTGTCCGTCTCGTGCCCCACGGCCGAGATGATCGGGATCCGCGCCGCCGCGACCGTCCGCGCCAGCCCTTCGTCGTTGAAGCACCACAGGTCCTCGACCGAGCCGCCCCCACGGGCCACGATCAGCAGGTCGGGGCGGGGGATCGGCCCATCGACGGTCATCGCGTCGAAGCCGCGGATGGCGTTCGACACCTGGCCGCACGCCGCCTCGCCCTGGACCACGACGGGCCAGACGATCACCCGGCAGGGCCAGCGTTCGGCGATCCGGTGCAGGACGTCGCGGATCACCGCCCCGGTCGGGCTGGTGATGACGCCGATGGTGCGAGGAAACTGGGGCAGGGGCTTCTTGCGCCCCGGCTCGAACAGGCCCTCTTCGCGCAGCCGGACCTTCAGCCGCTCGAGTTGCGCCAAAAGGGCGCCGGCGCCGGCCGCCTCCATGCTCTCGATCACGATCTGGTACGACGACCGCGCCGGATACGAGGTGATCTTGCCGGTGACGATAACCTCCAGCCCCGCCTCCGGCTGGACCCCCAGGCCGCGCACCGATCCCTTCCAGATCACCCCGTCGATGGCCGACTTGTCGTCCTTCAGGGTCAGATAGATATGGCCCGAGGCGTGACGATTGACCTTGGACACCTCGCCCCTCAGCCGCACATGGCCGAATCGCTCCTCCAGCGTCCGCTTCAGGGCGAAGGACAGTTCGGAGATCGACAGGGGCGGATTGTTGTCGCGCGGGGCGGCGGCCTCGGCCGGGCCTTCGAACACATAGGAGTCGTCGCTCATCGGCCCATCCTAGCCTGCGTCGCCTCTTGCGGGAACAGGATCGACGCCGCCCCGTTCGGCTTTCATGGCCGCCGACCCCCAAGGAACCGATCCGGACGACCGCGACCCTCGCGAGCGCGACCTCATGCGTCGCAGCGGGGCGGGCGGCGCCTTGAGCCCTTGGCTGATCATCGGTGGGATCGCCTTGATCGGCCTGGTCGTCTACGTCCTTTCCGCCCTGTTCTGACGCTTCAGCCCGGCGGGCGCTTGACCGCCCGGCGCAGGCCCGTCATTGCCGACTTCATGATTATTCTTCTCGTCGGATCGGGCGGGCGCGAACACGCCCTGGCCTGGAAGATCGCCCAGTCGCCGCTGGTCACCCGCCTCGTCGCCGCCCCCGGCAATCCGGGCATCGAGAAGCTGTGCGAGCTCCGTTCGGTCAAGGCCGACGACGCGGAGGGCCTCGCCGCCCTGGCCCGCGAGATCAAGGCGGACCTCGTCGTGGTCGGGCCGGAAGTCGCCCTGGCCGCCGGTCTCGCCGACCGTCTGGCCTCGGCCGGCATCCCTTGCTTCGGCCCCACCGCCAAGGCGGCCCAGCTGGAGGTGTCCAAGGCCTTCTCCAAGGCCTTCCTGGAACGCCACGAAATCCCCACCGCCGGCTACGGCGTCTATGACACGGTCAAGGACGCCAAGGCCGCGCTGGACGTGTTCAAGCCTCCCTATGTCATCAAGGCCGACGGCCTGGCCGCCGGCAAGGGCGTGGCCATCAGCCCGGATCGCGCCGACGCCGAGGCCGAGATCGAACGCATGCTGGGCGGCCGCTTCGGCGCCGCCGGCGCCCGCGTCGTGATCGAGGAGTTCATGGACGGCGAGGAGGGCTCGCTGTTCGCCCTGTGCGACGGCAAGCAGGCCGTCCTGTTCGGCGGCGCCCAGGACCACAAGCGCGCCTTCGATGGCGACACCGGCCCCAACACCGGCGGCATGGGCGCCTATTCGCCCGCCCCGGTCTTCACCGCCGACCTGGTGCAGCAGGCCGATGAACGGATCGTCCAGCCCACCATCCGCAAGATGGCCGAGGAAGGCGCTCCCTATCGCGGCGTTCTCTACGCCGGCCTGATGGCCACGGCCGACGGCCCCAAGGTCGTCGAGTTCAACGCCCGCTTCGGCGATCCCGAATGCCAGGTGTTGATGATGCGGATGGCCGGGGACATCGTCCCCTATCTGCTGGGCTGTGCGCGGGGCGACGTCTCCGGCCTGCCGTCCCCGGCCTTCAAGCCCCAGACGGTGATCTGCGTCGTCATGGCGGCGAAGGGCTATCCCGACAGCCCGCTGGAGGGGTCGATCATTCGCGGCGTCGATCAGGACTTCGGCCCCCACGTCCAGGTCTTCCACGCCGGGACCCGACGCCGCGAAGACGGCCTGCTGTGCGCTGCCGGCGGCCGCGTCCTGAACGTCTGCGCCGAGGGCGACGACATCGCCCAGGCCCGCGAACGCGCCTATGCCGCCATCCGGAAGATCGACTGGCCCGGCGGCTTCAACCGCTCTGACATCGGCTGGCGGGCCCTGGACCGGGGCTGAGCCCTACGCCCAGGCGAACAGCAGCCGGCCTTCGCCCATGCGTTCGCGCAGTTCGGGCAGATCGGTGTGGGCGACCGAGAAACAGCCGTAGCTGCGACCCAGCTTGCCTTCGCGCGCCAGGAAGTCCGGGTCGGCGTAGTCGGCGCCGTGGATGATGATGGCCCGCTCGCGGGCCTTGTCGTTTGAATACTCCAGCCCGTCCAGCAGGACATTCGGCCCCTGTTGCGACCCCCAGCTGGCGCCGGCGGTGGCGTAGGCGCCGACCGAGGACATGTTGGAATCCGGCGTATTGGAGAAGCGCTGGGCGTAACCTGAGTGGCTGGGGTCGGAACCGCGACCGTGGCAGGTGCGCAGGACCTTGACCTCGCCGGCGACCAGATCGACCTCGTACAGCCGCTCTTCGCCCGAGAATTTCTGAAAATCGACCAGATACATGCGGTCGCGAAGCGGGATCTTGTGGTGGTGGACGTCCAACGCCGTCATGGCGCGTTCCATCAGTTCCTTGCGGACATGACCGCGCGGATCCAGCGGCGGAGGCGTCACGCTTACGGTCTGGATCGGCGCCGCAGGGGGGACGACCGGCGCGACTGTCGCGGCGGTGGTGAGCGGGGCCTTGGCGCTCGCGCTGGCGCAACCCGCCAACATGGCCGATCCGCCCAGAATAAGCCCTCGTCTCGATAGCCGCATGCGACGCCCTCGTTGCGGTTGGTCTTCAGGCGTGTTTGTTTCAAATGGTTACGGGCGAAGCAACCTTGGCCTTGTGGGGCGATTTTGCGGCGCACCTGTTTGGGGGAGAAATCGATGAAGCGTTTCGGTCTGGCTATGGCGGCATGGGGGGCGTTGGCCGCAGGCGCGGCGGCGCAGCAAAGCCCCGCAGGGGTTGGGGTTTCTCCAGAGCCGACGACGATGTTCGTCGAGGCCGGGCGATTGCTGGCCGACCCGTCGAACGGCGTTGTGCAGCGCGGTAAAACTCTCGTGATCAGAGGGAACCAGGTCGTCGAGGTGCGTGACGGCTTCGTCGGCGACCCGGCGCAAGGGCAGGTCATCGACCTGCGGACCGCCTTCGTCCTGCCGGGACTGATCGACAGCCACGTCCATCTGACGGGCCAGCAGAACCCCAATTCCCGTCTGGAAGAGGTCACCCTGTCCGACGCGGATCAGGCCATGGTCGGCGCCCGCTACGCCCGCCGCACCCTGATGGCGGGCTTCACCACCGTCGCAGACCTGGGCGCGGGCAATCAGGCGATCTTCGCCCTGAGAAACGCAGTGCGGAACGGCGACGTGCCGGGACCGCGCATCATCGCAGCCGGATCCTCGGTCTCCATCCACGGCGGCCATGGCGACATCAACGGCTATCGCGACGACGTCATGCATTTGCTGTCGTCCGAGAGCATCTGTTCGGGGGTGGACGACTGCATGCGCGCCGTCCGCACCCAGGTCCGGGCCGGCGCCGACATCATCAAGATCACGGCCACGGGCGGGGTCCTGTCCAACACCGCCGCGGGTCTGGGCCAGCAGTTCAGCGACCCCGAACTGACCGCCATCGTCGACAGCGCCCACCGCATGGGCCGCCAGGTCACGGCCCATGCCCACGGCGTGGACGGGATCAACGCCTTCCTGCGCGCGGGCGGCGACTCCATCGAACACGGCACCTATCTGGACGACCAGTCGATCCGCCTGTTCAAGGCCAACGGCGCCTGGCTGGTGCCCACGCTGTTGGCCGGCGATTTCGTCGCCCGCATCGCCTCGGGCCCCAACAACTTCTTCACCCCGGCCCAGACCGCCAAGGCGCTGGAGGCGGGGCCAAAGATGCTGGACATGGCGCGCCGCGCGCATGAGGGCGGGGTAAGGATCGCCTTCGGCACGGACAGCGGCGTCTCGGCCCATGGCGACAATGCTCAGGAGTTCGCGCTTCTGGTCCGGGCCGGCCTGACGCCCCTGGAGGCGATCCAGGCGGCCACCGTCGGGGCCGCCGAACATCTGCGGATTTCCAGCGAGGCCGGAAAGATCGCGCCCGGCATGCCGGCCGACATCGTCGCGGTGTCGGGCGATCCGCTGACGGACGTGACCGAACTGGAGCGGATGAAGTTCGTGATGAAGGGCGGGGTGGTCTATCGCGCCGACTGAAGCCGCGCGTTCAGGAAGGCGGCGAACCCCGCCTGATCCTCGAAGCGGGCGACCACCGGCCAGGCCGTCACATCGGCCCGCTGGTCGGGCGTCAGCCGGACCCAGTCCTTTTCCGTTGTGACCAGACCGGCCTGGAACACCGCCGCCCGCGCCCGCAGGAAGGCCATGTCCTCGGGTCTATAGGCCGCATGGTCGGGGAAGGGGACGAAGTCCGCCAGGTCGCAGCCCGCCGCCTTCAGCGACCGCTCGACCTTCCAGGGCTTGGCGATGCCGGCGAAGCCGACCTGCGGCCCGGCCGGCGGCGGACCTTCGGGCGTCAGGCGGCACAGGAAGACGGGCAGGGCGCCGAAGGTCGCCACCAGTTCGGGATCGGCCGTCTCGACATCGGCGGGCAGCATCACCACCACGGCGTCGGCGCGCGCCAGTCCCGCCGCCAGGGGCTCGCGCATAGGGCCGGATGGAAACACCGAGCCGTCGCCGAACGGCCATTCGTCCTCGCGTGTCTCGCCGTCCACGACGATCAGGCTGACGGTCTTCTTCAAGGCGGGGTTCTGATGGCCGTCGTCCAGCACCAGCACCTGCGCGCCCTCGGCCGCCGCCGCCCGCGCGCCCGCGACCCGATCCCGCGCGATCCAGGCGGGCGAGGCTTGCGCCAGCATCAGGGGCTCGTCGCCTACGTCCTCGGCGGTATGGATCTGCAGATCGACGCGCACCGGCCCCTCCAGCCGCCCGCCGTAGCCGCGCGACAGGGCCTGGGCCTCTACGCCCGCCGTCCGCAGCAGTCGCAACACCTCGCGCGCCACCGGCGTCTTGCCCGATCCGCCCACCGTCAGATTGCCGACCGAAATCACCGCACAGCCGGGATCGACCGGGACCGTCCGCGCGATCCGCCGCGCCGTGACGCCGGCCCAGATCCAGCCCAGGGGCTTCAGCAGGGTGCGGGTCAGCCGGGCGTGGCTGCGGTCGCGGACATACCACCAGCGGGGGGTGTTCAGCTTCATCGGCCCGACCCCGTCCTGGTCGCCGTCTTCGGCGTCAGCGGCGACAGGAAGGCCCACAGCCGGTCCAATCCGCCGCCCGCTTCGGCGGCGGCGCGCCGGGCGCGCTCGCCCATGGCCTTGGCCGCCGCAGGATCGGCCAGCAAGGGCTCGACCGCGCCGGGCAGGTCCCAGGGCGCCTGAACCAGGACCAACCCTCCGGCCTGGGCCAGGGCCGAGGTCACGGTGGCCCAGTTGGAGGCGTCGGGTCCGGTGATGGTCGGCCGCGCCAGCCGCGCCGGCTCCAGCGGATTGTGCCCGCCCACCGCCGGCAGGCCCAGGGCAGGGGCGAACGATCCGCCCATCACCACCACATCCGCCAACCGCAGGAACAGCCCCATCTCGTTCAGGGTGTCGGCCAGATAGACGTCGGTGTCTCGACCGATGGTCTCGCCCCGCGACCGCATGGCGAAGGCCACGCCCTCTCGCTGCAGGGCTGTGGCGATATGCGGTCCCCGTTCCGGATGGCGCGGCGCCAGGATCAGGCAGGCGCGGTCCGCCAGCTTATCCAGGGCGCGGACAATGGCGATCTCTTCGCCTTCATGGGTGCTGGCGGCGACGACCACCGGCCGGTCCCCGATGGCGGCGCTCAGGCGGCTGAAGGCGGCGGCGTCATGGGGCAGGGCGTCGCCCGCCAGCTTCAGATTGACCAGGCCGTCGATCCGCGCGCCCAGGCGCTCCAATCGCTCACCCGACGCCTGATCCTGGGGCAGGACCAGGTCGAAGACCCCGGTCAGCGCCCGCGCCGAGGCCGGAAACCGCGCCCAGCCCTCGACCGTCTTTTCGGTGATCCGTGCGCTGACCAGCGCCAGTTTGACGCCGCGCCGATGCGCCTCCAGCAGCATGTTCGGCCACAGTTCGCTCTCGACGAAGATCGCCAGGCTGGGCCGCCAATGATCCAGAAACCGCGCCACGACGCCGGGCCCGTCGACCGGCGCATACTGGTGGATGACGCCCCTGGGCAGCCGTTCGGCCAGGATCCGGGCCGAGGTCACGGTGCCCGACGTCACCAGCACCGTCAGGTCCGGCCGGGTCTTCACGAACCGTTCGACCAGGGGCAGCAGCGACAGGGTTTCGCCCACGCTGACGCCGTGCAGCCAGACCAGATCGCCGGCGGGTCGTTCGGCGCGGGTGAAGCCCAGCCGCTCGTCAACGCGCGCGGGGTCTTCCTTGCCCCTGTGCGCGCGGGTGTCCAGCAGGCGCGGGGCGAGCGGCTCCAGCGCGCGGGTCAGCAGTCGATAGGCCAGCAGCGGCAGGGGCGTCACGGCTTCAGCCCCGTGATCGCGTCAGCCCGCGCCTCGACCGCGTTCATGCGGGCCGTCCAGTCCTCGATGACGGCGGTCATGTCGCCGCCCTCGGGGAATTCGGCGCGGTCCCAGACGATCGCCCCCTTGCCGAAGGGCAGGGGCAGGACGGCGCGGTCCCAGCTGTTCAGGCGGATCGCCGGATTGCACGACAGGCCGATGAACAGGGCCGGCGCCTTCGACAGTTTCGCCATCAGGGGCAGGCCTTCGGCCATGGTATTGGCCGGGCCGCGCGGCCCGTCGGGCGTCACGGCCAGGGCGCCGATCTTCAACTGTTTCAAGCCGTCGCGCAGGGCCTGCGACCCGCCCTTGGCCCGGTCGGCCTTGTCCTTGTTGGCCGACGAACCGCGGACGGCGGGAAAGCCCTGACGCGCCACGGCCTTGGCGATGAACTCGCCGTCGGCCGACAGCGAGATCAGCCCCTTCGCCGGTTGCGCCCGTTCCAGCGGCCACGACGCCGGGGCCAGGCCGATCCGCGAATGCCAGAAGACGCAAAGCACGCCGCCGCCCTGAGCCCAGACCTGTTCGGCGACCGTCTGGTTCTCGTGGGTCCAGCGGATGGTGGCGAAGCAGAACTGCATCCACTGCGCCAGCGTCCAGGCCAGGACGGACTGGATCACCGGGTTGCGCAGCGGCCTCACGCGACGGTCTCGACCGTGGGCGGCGTCCCGTCCAGAGACTGCTGGCGGGCCAGTCGGGAATAGAGGCCGCCGCGCGCGACCAGGACGACGTGCGGCCCTTCCTCCACCACGCGCCCGGCCTCGATCACATAGATGCGGTCGGCGTTGCGAACGGTCGACAGACGGTGGGCGATCATCAGGGTGGCGCGCCCTTCCATCAGCCGCTCCAGCGCCGCCTGGACCAGGGCCTCGCTCTCGGTGTCCAGGGCGCTGGTCGCCTCGTCCAGCAGCAGGATCGGCGCGTCCTTCAGGAAGGCGCGGGCGATGGCGATCCGCTGGCGCTGCCCGCCCGACAGCCGCAGGCCCGCCTCGCCGGCGCGGGTCTCGTAACCTTCGGGCAGGGCGGTGATGAAGTCATGGGCGGCGGCCGAACGCGCGGCCTCCTCGATCTGGGCTTGCGTGGCGCCCGGCCGCCCATAGGCGATATTGGCGGCGATGGTGTCGTCGAACAGGAAGGGCTCCTGCGTCACCAGGGCGATATGGTCGCGCAGGTCGTTGATCCGCAGCCCACGCACGTCCCGCCCATTGATCGTCACCGCCCCGCCCGTCACGTCATAGAAGCGCGGCAACAGGCTCAATATCGTGCTCTTGCCTCCGCCCGACGGGCCGACCAGGGCCACGGTCTCGCCGGGGGCCACCCGCAACGACACCTGATCCAGCGTCGGCGCGCCGCCCGGCCCATAGGCGAACGACACCTGGTCCAGCACCACCTCGACTGGCCCGGGGGACAGGGGCGCCGCATCAGGCGCCTCACGGATCTCGGCCTCGATGTCCAGGGCGCCGAACAGGCGGCGCGCGGCGGTGAAGCCCTCGCTCATGACCGTCGCCAGGTTCGTGACCTGCCGCAGGGCCTGACCGGCGGCCAGCAGCATGCCGATGAAGGCGGCGAACCCGCCGACCGTCATCTCGCCCGACTGCGCCCGCCATCCGGCATAGGCCATGACGGCGGCGACGACGATGTAGGAGATCAGATCGCTGGACGGCCCGGCGAAGGCGCGGGCGTTGGCGCCCTTGATGACATGGCGCTGGCGGCGGGCCACCACCTCGGCGACCCGGTCCTGCTCGGCCGCCTCGCGGTTCTCGATTTTGATCAGCCGGACCCCGTCCAGATTCTCCATCAGGGCGGTGGACAGGTTCTCTGTCTCGGCCATGGCCCCTTGCGCCGCCTTGCGCGTCTTGCGTCCGAACCGGCGCAGCACCAGCGCCACCAGCGGCACCCCAAGCAGCACCACGACGGTCAGCTGCCAGTCGATGAACCCCATATAGATCAGCACCGCGATCAGGGTCAGCAGGTTCTGGGTGTAGTTGACCACGCCCGAGGTGAAGGCCTCGCGCACCAGATTGGCGTCGAACAGCACCGAGGAGACGAAGCCGCCCGAATGCTGGCTGCGCAGCCGGGCCAGGTCGGCGCGGATCATGGCCCCGAACAGACGGATCTGGATGTCGCCGACGATGGTGTGGCCCAGCCGGTTGACCAGGGCGGCCTGCCCCAGGGCCGCCAGGGTCCGCACCACCGCCACCGTCAGAATGGCGGTGGGAATGACGATCAGGGCCTCGTCCGCCGGGAAGCGGAAACGGCCGAACAGGACGATCGGCTGGTCGCCGTCCAGGAACAGGCCGTTCACCGCCGGCTGCACCAGCTGCAACAGCGCGGCGGTCAGCAGACCCGTCGTGGCCGCGCACAGGATCGACAGGATCAGCGATCCCTTGCGGCTGCTCAGATAGTCTCGCCAAATCCGCGCCAGCAGGGCGCGCAGGGGCATGGAGGGGGCGGGCTCGGTCATCGGCCTTCGGTCGTCCGAGCCGCCCCTCAAGTCAAGGCTTGTAAGGCGACGGCGGAAGAGACCCCCCTCCTCGTCGGCCCGGATCAGGTTGAAGATCGAGCGGCCTTTTTCTAAGTAGGGTGCGCAGGTTCGCCTGCAGTGTTCTCAGGGCGGGGTGCGATTCCCCACCGGCGGTAAGGCGGCGACGCCAAGCCCGCGAGCGCTCCCCCGGCTTGGGGAGGTCAGCAGATCCGGTGTGATTCCGGGGCCGACGGTATAGTCCGGATGAAAGAGAACGGGACCCAACGCCTCGCGGCGTTCGTCGCTCATGCTTGAGCGGCGGGCGCGGCGCGTCGTCGCCCGTAACCCTGGAAAACTGGTTACGGAAAGGACGACCATTGAACCAGATTTCCTCGCCTTCCTCCCGCGCCGCCGCCTGGGGCGCGCTGTTGATGCTGTCGGCCAGTCTTGTCTTCGCCGGGGGCAACGCCCTGCAATCGGTCCTGCCGCGCCAGTTCGGCATGAGTTCGACGGGCATGGCCTTCTGGCAATATCTGATCGCTTCGGTCCTGATGCTGCCGATCGTGGTGCGGATCGGACTGGACAAGCTGAAGACGCGCCGGCCCTTGGCGCATCTGATCCGCGCCTTTGCATCGGCCCTGGGTGTGCACGTTTTCGTCTACGGCTTCGTGTCGGGCGTGCCGATCTGGCAGATGGTGACGCTGTTGGCGACCGGCCCCCTGTTCGTCATCATCGGCTCGACCCTGTTTCTGGGGGAGCGGGTGTCGGCCTCGCGGATCGGCGCAGCGGTGATCGGCTTCATCGGCGCCGTCATTGTCTCAGGCGTCGGAGCCGAAGGCTTGGGATGGGCCGCCCTGACCCCGGTCCTGGCCGCCGCCCTTTGGGCCGTCACCGATGTGATGACCCGCTGGTTGGCTCGGGAGGAGACGCCCGAAACCCTGACCGTATCCCTGCTGGTCCTGATCACGCCCAGCCATCTAGCGCTTCTGCTCTTGGCGAACGCCTTCTCCTTCGCCCTTCCGGCCGGGGTGGCGACGGACCTGGCCTTCGCCCTGCCGCAGGGCGCGGGTCTGCTGCTGTTGCTGGCCCTGGGCGGCCTGACGGCCGCTGCGCAATATCTCCTGGCCTCCGCCTACAGGCTGGCCGACGCGGCCTATCTTCAGCCCTTCGCCGATCTGAAAGCGCCGCTGGCCGGTCTCGTGGGCTGGCTTCTGCTGGGCCAGACGCCCTCGATCTGGTTCTGGCCGGGCGCCGCCCTGATCGTCGGCGCCTCGATCTTCATCTTCTGGATCGAGGGTCGGGCGCCGCAGGGCGGGGCCGCCACGGCCCCCGTCGCAAGCGGAGGATGACGCGGCGGCTCAGGATCGCTATCTGGCGGCCATGGCGCGCTTTGATCTTTCGACCGCGATGGGCCGTTTCCGGGCGCATTGGCATTATTTCTGGGCGGACCACGCCTTCCTGCGCCTGGCGTTTTCCAACGCCCACTGGCTGGGGCCAGACCTTGTGCGCACCAACCAGCCGTCGCCGCGCCAGTTGGCCTATTGGAAGAAGAAGGGCGTCAAGACCGTCATCAATCTGCGCGGTCAACGCGACGAGGGCTATTACTGGCTGGAGAAGGAAGCCTGCGAACGCCTGGGCCTGACCCTGATCGACGCGCCGCTGGATTCGCGCGACCCGCCCGAGACAGACCGGATTCACCGCGCGCGTCGCCTGTTCACGACCATCGAATACCCGGTGCTGATCCACTGCAAGTCGGGTGCGGACCGGGCGGGCATGATGGCCGTCTTCTATCGCCACTTCCATCTGGGCGAACCGATCTCGGTCGCCATGGCGGAGCTGTCGAAGAAGTACCTCCACTCGCGCGAGGGCCTCACCGGTGTGCTGGACTATACGCTGGAGAAATACGTCAGCGAGATCGAGCCGCGCGGGATCAGTTTCATCGACTGGATCGACAGCCCCGACTACGACCCCAAGGCGATCCGCGCCGAGTTCAAGGCCGGCTGGTGGGGCACGCTGCTGACCGAGAAGTTGCTGAAGCGGGAGTAGGCCACGCTGTCTCTGCATCCGTCACCCTAGGAACAAGTCCGGGTTACGGGCGTGAAGGAGCGGCGGCTCAGCCCCAGGGGCCTTTCGGGGGCTGGTCTCCGCGTTCGCGGGCTTCCGCATCAAGCTCGGCGTCGCCGCGCCTTGCGGTCGGCCTCCCACTTCTTGAACCAGCGCGCATACCCGATCTGCCCGCGCAGCGAGATGCTGAAGAGGGCCAGCACCGCCAGCAGGCTGACCAGTTGGAAGATCTGTTGCGGTTCCAGGTTCATGTTCTTCCTCGCATCCAGACTTCAACGTCGGATCAGGGAGCCGGTTCGGCTCCCTGATGTCGCAGGATCAGGCCGCGTCGCCGCGCGGGTCGATCAGCTTGTGGGCGTGCAGGATGAAATAGCGCATGTGGGCGTTGTCGACCGTCGCCTGAGCGCGGGCCTTCCAGGCCTTCTTGGCTTCGTCGTAGCTGCCGAAGGCGCCGACGAATTCGATTTGCGAAAGATCGCGGAACGTCGGCTCGCCCAGGTGACGCAGTTCGCCGCCGATGACGAGGTGAAGCAGCTGGGGCGGGACGGAGGATTGATCGACCATCGGGTGTCCTTGAAGTCTGGGGAGGGCTTTGCCGGGGCATAGGCCCAGAACGCCTAAGGATCAATGTATGACAGGGTTTTTCAACCCAAGCCTTAGGTCGATAGCGGCACGTTTTTACAGCGCCGAACGATCAGCGGGTGCAGGGCCGGAGCGGCGCAGACCAGGCTGGCCTGACGCGGATCGGGTCGGTTGAACCGCCACGGCCGGCCGTGATGGTCGGTGACGCGGGCGCCGGCCTCTTCGGCGATCAGGCTGCCCGCGGCCACGTCCCAGTCCCATTTGGGCGTCAGGGCCAGGGCGGCGTCAAAGGCGCCGGCGGCGACCAGGGCCATCCGGTAGGCCAGGGCGTTGCGCTTGGCGAACCGCAGCACCGGCCAGGGCTCGTCCCAATGCGACCCCTCGATCATCCGCGCATCGCCCAGCACCGAGGCGTCGTCCAGGGTCTCGGCGTCGGACGCCCGGATCACGGCCCCATTGCGCTGCGCGCCGCCGCCGCGCGCCGCCGCATAGGTTTCCTGAACCTCGGGCGCATGGATGGCGGCGGCCACCACCTGGCCGTCCTCGACGACCGCGATGGGCACGCACCACCAGGGCTGGCGCTTCATATAGGCCACCGTGCCGTCCACCGGATCGACGACGAAGATTCGGCGCTTCGACAAGCGTTCGGGCGTGTCCGCCGTCTCTTCCGACAGCCAGCCATAGTCGGGCCGGGCGGCCAGCAGCCGGTCCTTCAGCATGGCGTCCACCGCCAGGTCGCCGCTGGTGACGGGCGACCCGCCGACCTTGGACTCGATCCTCAGCCCGGCCTCGCGCTCTGCGACCGCCAGCGCCCCGGCGTCGATCGCCGCCTGGCGGATCAGCTCCAGATCTGAGGCTAGATCGATCATTTGCCCGCTATGGCCACCGCGTCGAACATCAGGCTGGGCACATTGAACCCGCCCCGGAACTCCAGGTCCGACCCGCGTTGGAGGCGCAGATAAAGCTCGGGCAGCTTGCCGGCCACCGTGACCTCGTTGACCGGATAGGCGATCTCGCCGTTCTCGAACCAGAAGCCGGACACCCCGGCGGACCAGTCGCCGGTGTTTCCGTTCAGCGACGGCCCGAACATCGACGTGACCAGCAGACCCGTCCCCGCATCGGCCATCAGGCCGGCCAGATCGCGGTCGCCCGGCTCCATGTGCAGATTGTGGGTTCCGACCCCCGGCGGTCCCGCCAGGCCGCGCGAGGCGTGACCGGTGGACTGCAGGCCCAGTTGGCGGGCCGAGGCGCAGTTCAGCAGCCAGGTGGTCAGGACGCCGTCGTCGAACAGGGCGCGCCGCTCGACCGCGACCCCTTCGTCGTCGAACGGCGTCGATCCCAGGCCGCGCGGCCGGAACGGATCGTCGATCAGGGTCACCCCTTCGGCGAACACCCTCTGGCCCATCCGGTCCTTCAGGAAGGAGGTGCCCCGCGCGATCGACGGGCCCGAAATGGCGCCGATGGCCGGCGAGACGATCTGGCCGGCCATGCGGTTGTCGAAGATGACCGGGGCGGTGGTCGAGGCGATCTTGCGCGCCCCGGTTCGGGCCACGGCGCGCTCGCCGGCCGTGCGCCCGATGATCTCGGCGCCCGGCAGGTCGACCAGATGCCGGGTCGAACGGCTCTCGCCGCCACGCTCCATGGCCCCGTCCTTTTCGGCGATCACCCCGACGCCCAGCGAAAAGGCCGAGCCCCGATAGTCGCCTTCGAACCCGTGCGAGGTGACCAGTCGCCATTGGCTGGACGACCAGGACGCATGCCCGCCCTCGGATCGGGCGACGCCCTCGACCGCCAGCGCCGCTGTCTCGGCCTCGGCGGAAACCTGTTCCAGAATCAAGGCGGTCCGTTCGCTGGGATCGAACAGGTCCAGATCGACGAAGGGCCCGCGCGCCAGCCGATCTTCGGGGGCGAAACCGGCGTGGGGATCTTCCGGCGCCAGGCGCGCCATGGCCACGGCGCGTTCCACCAGGCGGGTGCGGGTTTCGGGCGACAGGTCCGACGCCGACACCGAGGCCTGACGCTGGCCGACGAAGACCCGCAGGCCCAGATCGCGCGATTCCTCACGCTCCACGTCTTCCAGCTTGCCGTTGCGCACCCCGACCGACAGGGACCGACGATCGGCGCTGACCGCCTCGGCGGCGTCGGCGCCGGCCCTCAGGGCCGCCTGGACGATGTCATTCAGAAGATCGGGCAGAAGATCGGTGGAAACAGGCGCATCTAGGGTGTCGGTCATGCCCCGATATGGCGGACGCCCCGCCGCGCCGCAACCTGTTGCGCTGCAACAGGATCAGACGACGGCGAAGGCGATCAGGCCGACGGCGGCGGTCAGCAGCGCGACCCAGGTCAGCAACATGCCGATGACACGGCCCAGCGACGGCCCTGTCTGGAACAGCAGGCCCAGGGCATGGACCACGCGCCCGACCAGCAGGGTCGCGCCGACGGCATGCACCATCCACGCCGGAGCGCCGACGGCGGCCAGCAACAGCATGGCGATCATGCCCGGCGCCGCATATTCGGCGCAGTTGCCGAAGGCGCGGGTCGCGGCCGCCAGATCGGGGTTCCCGCCGTCGCCGAACGAGACCATGTGCTTGCGCCGCCCGCTGACCACTATCCCCGACAGGACCAGCATCAGCAGGATCAGCAGGCCGCTCCACAGGGCGGCGGCCTGGACGGCGTGCATCAGGGGTGTGGTCATCGATCAGTCCTCGCGGCCGACGGGATAGAGCAGATAGCGGTCGTCGTAGAAGGGCGTCCGCTCATAGAACCAGGCCAGCCGCGCCTGCGGATCGGCGGCGAACGCGGGCTCGGCGGCCAGCTTGGCCTCGAACTCGGCCTTCAGCGCCGGGTCGGCGGCCAGCATCTTCTCCGCCAGGGGCGCGATGGCGTAGGCCTCGATATATTCGACCCGGCTCATGACCTCGGGGAACATGCCCCAGGCGAAGAAGCTCTCGCTGGACTGCGGCTCAAGCAGCAGCACCACGATGTCGCCCAGCGGCTGGTCGGTCGGCACGCGCACCGAACCGGTCGGGAAGGTCCAGTCGCGCCGCTCGACCTCGACCGTCTTCACCGAGGCCTGGACGTGGCCCTCGTTGGCCCGCGTCGCCAGCTTGGGCTCGACCAGGCGCAACATCGACAGGTTGACCGTGCGCGGCGCCTCGACCGTTTCCATCTCGACGCCGTGGATCTTCAGCCGCTCGATGATGTCGGTGCGATAGCTGGGAATCCAATAGGCCGTCGGGCGCTTCAGGGTCAGCGTCGGCTTGGACCCATAGAAGGGCATCGACCACAACTCGGGATCGGGCCGGCCCAGCCAGCGCACCTCGTCGCGACCCGAGGCCGGGCTGTGGTACATCTCGTAAAGAACGCCCTTGAACGGCCGCGTGGAGGAGGGGGCCTCTTCCGCCTCGAAGTTCGCCAGGATTTCGGCGGGACGCAGGGCCCGGTCCTGATCCGTCGCCGCCTTCAGCGCAGCGCCCTGATCCGCCAGCAGCCGCATCGCCTCCTCGATGAAGACATAGGTCCCCAGCACCCGCTGCTCGTGCGGCTTCAGGCTGTGGTTCTCGATCAATATGGTCGGCACATGGGCCGCCGAACCCCAACCGTTGGAGAACCGTTCGCCCAGGCCGCCGTCCGACAGCCCCTTCTTCGGCTCGTCGTCGTCGATGCCGAACACCAGCTCGCCGGGGATATGACCCTCGCGCTCCAGCGCTCCGTTCATCGCCGGCTTGAACACCGTGTCCAGCCAGGCCGAGCCGTTCGGCGACCGGCTGAACGACCCGTCCTCGCCGTTGAAGCCGTAGGTGACGTCGTACTGGTAATCCAGGCCGTCGGTGACGTGGACGTCGACATACAGGTCCGGCCGGTATTTCAGGATCAGGCCCCGAACGCTGCGCATCTCGGGCTGGTCCAGCTTCAGATAGTCGCGGTTCAGGTTCTGGTTCGTCGCCGTATTGCGCCAGCCCTGAATGCGCGGCCCGCGCTGGTTCGGGCGGGAATAGGTGCTGGCCCGCTCATGGCCATCCACGCTCAGGATCGGGATCAGGATCAGATTGACCCGGTCCAGCAGGGCGTCCTTGCCGTAGAAGGCGATGTCGCGCAGCACCATCATGCCCGCGTCCTTGCCGTCGATCTCGCCGGGGTGGATGCCCGCCTGGATCATCAGCACCGGCTTGGCCGGATCGAAGGTCGCGCCATCCTTGGACGCGATCACTGCATAGATCGGCCGCCCCTCGGGCGAGACGCCGAACTGTTCGATGCGGATCAGGTCGCTCGCCTGATCCAGCCGGTCGAACCAGGCGCGGGTGTCGGCGTAGTTGGGCGAAAAATCATGCGCCGGATCGGCCTCGAACGCCGTGACCCACGCATCGCTCGCGGGACGCAGCAGGGCCTTTGACGCCCCGTCCCAGGCGGGCGCCGGCGGCAGGAAGGCTTGGTCCCACGGCGCGGTGTTGGAAAGCGTCTGGGACATGGCGGGGCTCACGCTACAGGCTAGGGCGGCAAGAAGGGCCGAAAACAGGGAAGTGGATCGCATGGCCTTTCGTGAGCCGATTGCCTCGGCCTGACAAGGCGTCAACCGCCGCCGCCCAGCGCGGGCGCCCACCCGCCGGCCTTGACCAGCAGGGCGGCTGAGTTGGCCATGCCCCACAGGCTGTAGAGCAGCACCACGATCAGGGCGCCCACGGCGACCCTGCGCCACGGCGCGAACGCCGCCGTTGCCGTCCCGGTCACGAAGATCGTCACCCCGACCCACAGCCTTGCCGACCCGGCCAAGCGGCCGAACTCCGCATTCATCTGCGCCAGGATGATCACCACCACCGCCACGATCAGATTGGCCGCCAGGACACAGCCGAACACCAGCCGCCGGTGGGCCCAGAAATGGTCGTCCAGGTCGATCCGCTCGTCGCCGCCCTCGGCCGAAACGCGCGGAAAGGTCACGCTGGCCGCCACATAGAAGGTCGCCGCAATGCTCAGCGAGACCAGTAGGACGAAGGTGTTGAACGGCGCGCCTCGGAAGATCACTCAGGCCTGGTTCCAGAAGGTGGCGATGTCGATAGCCACGAACAGGGCCAGCAGCGGCGTCAGCCAGCCGAACCGGATTCGCCGTTTCTCATGCAGGACTCGCGCAAATCCGCCGACCAGTTCAGCGACCGACAGGCCCAGCAGCAGGCCGTAAAAGCTGAAGAAGAATTCGAACGCGCTCACATGGCCCCCGGCTGAGTCGTGCTAACCTATTGCCAGCTCAGCAGCCTGTCGCTCCCAAATTCACCGCGCCATGCCGAGCGCGAATCTTAAGCTGCTCGCCGAAAATCCATGACCCAGTTCAGCTCCCAAGCCCGTCCGTCGTCGTACGAGAAATGTTGGGCCCAGCGCGGCGTCTCCGTGTTCACACGCGACCACTCGAAGCGTGCAAGGATCGGCCGCTCGCCGTCTATGTCGGGTCCTTCGAGGCGGCAGCCCTCGTCGTGAAACCGGCCAACGACCGGCGGCGTCAACCGGCCATCGCGGTCGCTTATCCAGTAGATCGACCACTCGTCGGTCGCCAGATTTAGCGTTCGCAGAGAAACGCCACGCCAACCGCGTTCGGGACAGTCGTGCTGTTCGATATTGGCGATTCCACCCATGCGGGGCTCTGTGAACGCCGTCCCGTGCGCGATGTCCCAATCATCTGAGCCGACGCCCCGGCTTACCAGTCTGCGGTGTTTAACCTCCCAGTGGCCAAACAGGAAGTCGAAGTCATGGATGTGTGAACGTATCATGGCGGCAGCTCCAGCTATGCCGCATCCCTAAAGCGCCCAATTGCCAAATGCTGTCAGCATTCGCAGGCCGTCTACTTCCAGATCGGCGTCCCGTCGCCCGGCAGACCCAGCCGGCCCCACAGGTCGTTGACCCGCTCGACTACTGCCTCGTCCATGCGGATTTCCTCGCCCCATTCGCGCTTGGTCTCGGGCGGCCATTTGTCGGTGGCGTCCAGGCCGATCTTGGAGCCCAGGCCGCTCTCGGGGCTGGCGAAGTCCAGATAGTCGATGGGCGTCGACTCGATCACGGTGATGTCGCGGGCCGGATCCATCTTGGTCGATATGGCCCACATGACGTCCTTCCAGTCGCGGGCGTCGATGTCGTGATCCACGACGATGACCCATTTGGTGTACATGAACTGGCGCAGATAGCTCCAGACGCCCAGCATCACCCGCTTGGCGTGGCCCGGATAGGCCTTCTTCATCGACACCACGGCGATCCGATAGCTGCACCCCTCGGGCGGCAGCCAGAAGTCGACGATCTCCGGGAACTGCTGGCGCAGCAGGGGAATGAAGACCTCGTTCAGCGCCTCGCCCAGCACGCTGGGCTCGTCCGGCGGTCGGCCGGTGAAGGTCGTCAGATAGATCGGGTCGCGCCGCATGGTGATCGCGCTGACCTGGAAGACCGGGAACTTCTCGACCGAGTTGTAATAGCCGGTGTGGTCGCCGTACGGACCCTCGTCCTCGAATTCGTTCAGCAGGACATGCCCTTCCAGCACGATCTCGGCCTGGGCCGGAACCATCAACGGCACGGTCTTGCACGGGACCAGCTCGGCCTTGGCCCCCCGCATCAGGCCGGCGAACTGATATTCCGACAGGGTGTCCGGCACCGGCGTCACCGCCGCCAGGATGGTCCCCGGATCGGCGCCCAGGACCACGGCGCAAGGCAGGGGCTCCTTGGGCCGAGCCTTCTTGTGCCGCGCATAGTGTTGCGCCCCGCCGCGATGCGCCAGCCAGCGCATGATCGCCCGGTCCTTACCCAGAACCTGCATCCGATAGATGCCCAGGTTGAAGTCGTCCTCGCGGTCCTCGCTCGGCCCCTTGGTGACGACCAGCCCCCAGGTGATCAGGGGCGCCGGCTCGCCGGGCCAGCACGACTGAACGGGCAGGGCGGTCAGGTCGATCTGGTCGCCTTTCAGCACCACCTCCTGCACCGGCGCCTTCTTCACCGTCTTGGGCCGCATCGACATGACGGTCTGCGCCAGGGGCAGCATTTCCATCGCGTCGCCCAGGCCGCGCGGCGGGGTCGGATTGCGCAGGAAGGCCAGCAACTCCCCGACCTCGCGCAGCTCGCCCGCTGTCGTGCGGTTCTTGCCTTCCAGCGTCACCCCCATGGCGACCCTTTTCACCGTGCCGAACAGATTGGCCAGGCAGGGGATGGGGCTGATCGTCCCGTCCGGCATGACCGGCTTCTCGAACAGCACCGCCGGCCCGCCGTTTCGCAGCAGCCGGGTCTGGATCTCGGTCATCTCCAGCACGGTCGAGACCGGCTCGGAAACCCGCACCAGCTCGCCCTGGGCTTCCAGCTGGTCGATGAAGTCACGCAGGGATTTGTAGGCCATGCCTCCGCCTAAAGCGCCGGGGCCGAACTGTCACGCCTCGTTCGACTGAAGGCCCGATCCAGCCCGACCAGCGCCAGCCCGACCAGCAGGAAACAGACCAGCAGGCCGGCGAACACCGCCAGGACCCGGCCCAGGCCCAACTCGTCCACATTGACGAACCCATAGGGCCACCAGTGGGTCATAAGTCCGTGAACCAGCGTCCAGACGCCGAAGATCAGCGGGAACCCGAGGGCCTTCACCGGATCGATCCATCGCAGTCGGCCTCTCGGCGTGAACCACAGCCAGTCCAGCAGGAAGGCGGCGGGCATGACGTAGTGCAGCACCAGATTGACGCCCAGGGTCAGCCCCTCGGGGCTCCAGTAGGGGGCGATCATGAAATGATACACCACCCCGACGATCAGGATGTAGGTCGTCACGGCGGCGCGGAAGGCCGGCGACGCCGTCCAGCGCGCCAGGGGTCTTGTGGGCTTCAGCAACGGCCCGGTCAGCGCCAGGGCGACCAGGATGTTGGTCAGTATGGTGAAGAAGCTGAAGTACTGGACGGTGCGCGTCACCACCGCCCAGCCGTCCGCCGGCCCCGCCATCAGCAGGTACTGCAGGACCAGCGCCGCCCAGCCGGTCACGGCGAAGGCGGCGCGCCAAAGACGCGGGCGATCCCGGTCACGCAACATGCGCGCCTCCCCTGATCAAGCGGCGGCCTTGTCCCACTGGTAAGCCGGATCCAGCCAGTCGCCCAGCCGCTCGCCGCGATCCAGGGCGTCCATCCGCTGCATCTCCTCGCCCGAGAGTTCGAAGTCGAAGATGTCGAAATTCTCACGCGCCCGGCTTTCCTTGGTCGTGCGCGGAATGGCGATGATCCGGTTCTGGATCAGCCAGCGCAGGGTGACCTGGCCGTTGGTCTTGCCGTGAGCCTCGGCGATTTCGGAGATCGTCCTGTCGTCGGCGATCTTGCCCTGGGCCAGGGGCGACCAGGCGGTGATCGACGACCCCAGCTCGGCCGCCGTCGCCACCAGTTGGTCGATCCCCAGATAGGGATGGTGTTCGACCTGGTTGGTGATCAGCCGCGCCTTGGACAGGCTCTGCGCCTGCCGGAACTCCTTGGACGGGAAGTTCGACAGGCCGATCGACTTGGTCAGACCCTGGTCCTTCGCTTCGTTCAGCGCGCCCAGAGTCTCTTCGAACGTCGGCGTCGGCTTGGGCCAGTGCAGCAGCAGCAAATCCGGCGTCGTGCCCAGGCTTTCGGCGGATTTCTTCGCCTGTTTCAGCAGGGCGTCATGGGTGAAATGCTCGACCCAGATCTTGGTGGTCAGGAAGATGTCCTCGCGGGCCACGCCCGAATCGACGATGCCTTCGCCGACCGCCTTCTCGTTCTTGTAGATCCAGGCCGTGTCGATGTGGCGATAACCGATCCGCAGGGCCTCCGCGACCATCCGGCGCGCGTCCGCCGGCTCCAGCTGCCAGGTGCCGAAGCCGAGCAGGGGGATCTCGACGCCATCGACGGTGATTGTGGGCTGATCGCCGTAAGCCATGGGGAAATCCTTCGTTTTCGGGAGCAGCACAGTTAGGCGCCGGCTCCGGTCTTCGTAACCCCTGCGTCGAACCAATCCAGGATTTCCTGCCACAGCGGCTCCAGCCCCTTGCGGAAGGCGCCCTCGTGGCCGACCCGTCGCACCCCATAGTCGGGGCCGTCACGCACCACGACCTCGGACGGGCGTTGGGATAGGCTTTCAGCAGGGCCGCCCCTGTGCCCGGCGTGGCGATGGGGTCGTCCGGAAAGATCCAGGATCGGATCGGCGCCCGGACCGCATCGAACCCCTGGGGCTCCAGCGCGCCGGACTTCAGCTCGTCCAGGAAATAGGACGGCTTCAGGCACCACCGTTTCCAGGTCTCGAACACCCCGCGCGGCAGGTCGGTCCCCCGCCACAGTCTGCCGGCGCGGACATAGCCGTGGCGTCGCAGATGGTGCGGCCCGAAACCGAACCAGAAGAACAGCTCGATCGGATTATAGGTCCGGTGGTGTCCGCCCCACCATCCGGTCCCGACCGAGACGAAGGCGTGCCGCCCGATCTCGGCCTGGTTCGGCATGAAGCCGACGAAATGGCCCCCGACGCTGTGCCCGACGTGGAAGATCGGCAGACCCGGCGCCGCCTTCTTCAACGCCTTCAGCGCGGCCGGCATGTCCAGCCGACCCCAGTCGGGATAGTCCATCTCCATCGCCGCCAGATCCTCGGGCCGCGACCCGCCGATTCCGCGATAGTCATAGGTCAGGACCACGCAGCCCCGCTCGGCCATCCAGCGCGCGAACCGCGCATAGAAGCCGCGCGGAAACCCCGTGCCCGCCGAGACCAGCACCGCCATCCTCGGCGCGTCGCCGCGGAACAGCGTCGCCTCCAGCGGCCAGCCGTCCAAGGCCTTGATGACCCGATCCTCAACCGCCCGCCCCATGTGGTTTCTGTCCGTTGTTATTTTCAACGGACCCTGCATGGTTTCCCCGACGTCAGGTCAAGCGGCGTCGTAGACCTTCACCAGGCGCTTCGGCGCCACCTTGCGCCACCGCCTTTCCAGCGCCGCCTTCAGCCAGACGGGATCGACCGCAGCGATCCGCGCCAGCACGATCGGGTGGTCGCGGTAGTGGTCGGTGAAGTGAAAGGTCGCGGGGTCCATCTCGATCAGCAGTTCGCGCTCATCCAGGTTATCCAGATGCACCACGATACTGTCGTCCAGCTTCGGACGCAGCCAGGTGAAGAACTTCCCCGCCACCTTGAACGATGGCTCGCCATAGGAGACGCCGTCCTCGACGCCGGGAAACGACAGCAGCAGGGCGCGCACCTCGTCACGGGTCATGGCGCGATCAGCTCAAGCTCGGGAAAATAGGTACGATACCGCGCTCCGTCGCGCGTCAGCAGCCTGTATCCGGCGACCAGGGCGTGGGCGCCGATGAAGAAGTCAGGCAGGGGCGAAGTCCGAACACCGCCCCGCCGACGATAGGCCTGAAAAGCCTTGCCGGCCAGAAAGGCGGCTTCGAACGGCAGGCCTTCGCGATCAAACGGAGCCAGCAGTGCTTCCACCGTGTCTGCATTAAGAAACGGAATTGAGACCTCCGCATAGATGATCGGATTGATCACCAGCGCCCCTTCCGCATTCAGGATCGCTGAGGCTTGGCTCGCTGACCAGTCATGCCAAGACAGCGTCTCGTCGATCAGGTCGATCAGCACATTGCTGTCGATCAGAACCCTCATTCGCCCCGCGTCATCGCCATGACGTCGTCCGTCGTCATGTTCAGGGCGGAACGATACCGTTGCATATGCTCAATCAGTGCGCGCCCGCGGTCTTTCGCCGCGTGCGGTCGGTCGTTGGCCGCACGAATGGTCAGGACGCCGCTGTCGATCCGGACCGACAACTCGTCGTCAGGCCCGAAACCGGCCTGTTCCACCAGTTCCGCCGGAATAACGACCTGACCCTGAGCGCCGATCTTCATGACCCGATCATAACATCCCCGCCCTCAATAGGCGATGGCGATCCCGTCCTTGCGCATCTCGGTCGCCGCGCCATAGGTCCAGCGTCCGCCGGGGTTCATCTGCTTCATGATGTTCTGATAGCCGCCGAACCCGCCGTCCGGCTCGCCCAGGGTCCAGCCCATCGCTCGCAACTGCGCCTTGGTCGCCTCGGGCACGCCGCTCTCCAGGTGCAGCACCCCGGTCCCCTCCTGCGCCTGGCCGGTCGGTTCGGACGAGCCATAGTGTTGCCAGCGCGGCGCATCCCCCGCCGCCTGGGGTTCAAGCCCATAATCGACCATGTTGATGATGATCTGGGCCTGGCCCTGGGGCTGCATGGCGCCGCCCATGACGCCGAAGGCCATCCAGGGCTCGCCGTCCTTGACCGCGAAACCGGGGATAATGGTCTGGAACGGCCGCTTGCCGGGCGCATAGACGTTGGGATGGCCGTCGCTCAGGGCGAACAGCTCGCCCCGGTCCTGGAACATGAAGCCCAGCGGTTCCGATCCATTGTCCGGCGCCAGGCCCGAGCCCATGCCGCGATAGTTGGACTGGATCCAGCTGACCATCATCCCGTCGCTGTCGGCGACGCTGAAATAGGTGGTGTCGCCATGGTGCGGGGCGTCGCCGGGCATGACGCGGTCCATCACCCGGTCCGGCCGGATCAGCCTGGCCCGTTCGGCGGCATAGGCCTTTGAGTTCAGCCATTCGACCGGGGTCTTGGAGAATCGGTCGTCGGCGAACCAGCGCGCCCGGTCCTCGAACGCCAGCCGCTTGGCCTCGGCCTGGACGTGCAGCGAGGCGGCGGACTGGAAGCCCATGGATTTCAGGTCGAACTGTTCGCAGATGTTCAGGATCTGGTTGGTCGACAGGCCCTGGGTGTTGGGGCCCAGGCCGAAGACGTCCACGCCGCGATAATTGGTCTGGATCGGCTCGACCCATTCGGTGCGGTGGGCGGCCATGTCGGCGCGGGTCATCCAGCCGCCGATCCGCTTGAAATAGGCCTCGATGCTGTCGGCGATGGGGCCGTCATAGAAGGCGTCGCGCCGGCCCTCGGCGATCATCCGCAGGGTCCGGCCCAGGAAGGGGTTGGCGAAGACCTCCCCCACCTTGGGCGTCGCCCCGCCGGCGGCCCAGATGCGCTTCCTATTGTCGTTCTCCTCAATGGGGATCACGCCCCGGTCGAAGACCGCCATATTGCGTTCCAGGTAGTAGGCGATGACCTGGGGCACGGGCGCGCCCTGTTCGCACAGCTCGGCGACCGGCAGCAGGACATCCTTCCACGGCAGCTTGCCATAGCGTTGGTGCGCGCTCCACCAGGCGTCCACCGTGCCGGGCACATTCACCGTCACCGCCCCATAACGCGGCAGATAGCCTTCGATGGCCTTGGACCGCGCGGTTTCCAGGCTGAGGCCCCGCGGACTGGCGCCGGACCCGTTCAGCCCGACCACCGTCTTCTGTTTCGGGTCCCACAGCAGGCAATAGGCGTCGCCGCCGATGCCGTTGGCCACCGGCTCCAGGAAGCCCAGGGCCGCATTGATGGCGATGGCCGCGTCGATGGCCGATCCGCCGCGCCTCAGGGTGTCGATCCCGATCAGGCTGGCCGCCGGGTGCGCCGTCGCCGCCGCCCCGTTCGCGCCCCAGACGGTCGAGCGGCCCATGAATTTCGGTCCCGTCACCCGGTCGCCGATGCCGACCCCGGCGTAGGGATCGGCGGGACGGGCAGGGGCGGGGGCCGCCTCGGTCGGCTTGGCGGTCGGAGACGACTGTCGCGCCTGGACGGCCGTCGCCGCCAGGGCTCCGGCAGGCAGGGCGGACAGGAAGGTGCGACGACGCATGGGCGGACTCCTCGAACAGCCGATTTGGCATCAAGGCGGTCAGCGTGCGCGGGAGCAAGCCTCGCCGCAAAGAAAAAGGCCGCGTCCCTTTCGGAACGCGGCCCTGATCCGGGATAGAACCTCGGTCCTATTCGATGTCTTCGTTCAGCAGGCCGACCTTGAAGAAGCCGTTCTCCTGCATCTTGTTCATGACTTCCATGAACTGAGAATATTTCACTTCCGGCTGGGCGCGCACGAAGACGCGCTCTTCCTGGCAGGCGCCGCCGCCCAGGGCGGTGCAGACGTCGGTGGCCAGGTTGTCGATCGAGGTCTGCTTGTCCGACAGGAACAGCTGACCGTTTTCCTGGATGGTGATGTACACTGGCTCTTTCTCAACCGTGTTCGGCTGAGGCGGCTGCGCCGGCGGCAGGTCGAGGCGGATCGACACGGTCGCCATGGGCGCGGCGACCATGAAGATGATCATCAGCACCAGCAGAATGTCGATGAACGGCGTGATGTTGATATCCGCCGTCTGTTCGATCGTGTGCTTGTCCCCACCGGAACCGCCGATCTTCGCAGCCATGCCTAATCTCCGTTACCGCCGGCCGCGATCCGCGCCGACATTTCCCTATGGATCGCCCGAGAGCTTGTTCGGTTCTTGGCGTCCCGATGCGCGCTTGTAAAGCGGTTCTAAACGATCCGGCGTTCCGGAACGTCAATTACCCGCGACAGGCGAGGCTTTACGCCTTCGCCAGCTTCAGGAAACGGTCCATCAGGGCCGGATCGGACTTGAAGGCGCCGGTGAACCGGGTGGTGACGGTCGAAACATGCCGGTGATGCACCCCGCGCGTGGTCATGCACTGGTGCGCGGCGTCGATCATCACCGCGACGCCCCTGGGCTGCAGGTGCGATTCGATGGCCTCGATGATGTCGTTGGTCAGGGTTTCCTGATTCTGCAGACGTCGGGCGAAGATCTCCACCACCCGCGCCAGCTTCGAGATGCCGACAACCTTCTCGCCGGGCAGATAGGCGACATAGGCCTTGCCCAGGAAGGGGGCCAGGTGGTGCTCGCAATGGCTCTCCACCTCGATCTCGCGCAGGATGACCATGTCGTCATAGCCGGTCACGTCCTCGAAGGTGCGCGACAGCTCCTTGGCCGCGTCGGCCTCATAGCCGTCGAACCATTCGCCGTAAGCGTCGACCACCCGCTTGGGCGTGTCGATCAGGCCCGGACGGTCCGGATTGTCCCCGGCCCAGGCGATCAGGGTGCGCACGGCCTCCAGCGCCTGCTCGCGCGACGGGCGGCCAGACTCCTGAACCGTGGCGGTTTCGTCGCTGACGAGGACGGGCTTGGCGGGGATGACGCTCATGAACTCGATTTTCCGGCCGGGGCGGTCGGAGCCGCCCGGTATAGCTTCTACAATCCGTCGGGACTGTATATCAGGCCGCTATATGGGACGGACCCTCCGTCCTGCAAGAAAACGAAGTCCACCTATCTTATGCCGCTGCACATCCACGACACCCTGCACCGTGAAAAGCGCCTGTTCGAACCGCGCGATCCGAACCGGGTGACCCTCTATGTCTGCGGCCCGACGGTCTATGACTACGCCCATATCGGCAACGCTCGCCCGCCGGTGGTGTTCGACGTCCTGGTGCGGCTGCTGCGCCGGACCTATGGCGCGGATCATGTGATCTACGCTCGCAACGTCACCGACGTGGACGACAAGATCAACCAGAAGGCCGCCCGCGAGGGCGTGCCGATCGGCGAGGTCACCGCCCGCTACGAGGCCGCCTATCTGGCTGACATGGGCCTGCTGAACGTCTCGCCGCCAGACCTCGCCCCCCACGTCACCGACTATATCCCGGCCATCGTCGCCCAGATCCAGGCCATCGTCGACGCCGGCTGCGCCTATGCCGCTGAAGGCCATGTCCTGTTCGACGTTTCGTCCTATCCGTCCTACGGCGCCCTGTCGGGCCGGAACCTGGACGACATGATCGCCGGCGCCCGGGTCGAGGTCGCGCCCTACAAGAAGAACCCCCACGACTTCGTGCTGTGGAAACCGTCCAAGCCGGACGAGCCGTCCTGGCCGTCGCCCTGGGGCGAGGGGCGTCCAGGCTGGCATATCGAATGCTCGGCCATGATCGAACAGGCCCTGGGCCTGCCCATCGACATCCATGGCGGCGGCATCGACCTGGTCTTCCCCCACCATGAGAACGAGATCGCCCAGGGCGTCTGCGCCCACGGCCATGCTCAGGGCGACAAGGCCCACGACGAATACGCCCGCTACTGGATGCACAACGGCTTCCTGACCGTGGACGCCGAGAAGATGTCCAAGTCCGTCGGCAACGTCCTGCTGCTGCACGACCTGGTCCAGGCCATGCCGGGCGAAGTCGTCCGCTGGGCGCTTCTGTCGGCCCACTACCGCCAGCCGCTGGACTGGAACCAGGGCCTGCTGGACCAGTCGAAGAAGTCGCTGGACCGCCTGTACGGCGCCCTGCACCGCTCCAGCGGCGTCGAGGTTCTGGATCTCGATCCACCCGCCGACTTCATGAAGTCGATCGAGGACGACCTGAACACCCCCGGCGCCATGGCCAGCCTGTTCGCCCTGTCCAGCGAGATCGAGCGCGGCATGACGGCGGGCGATCTGGACGCCGTGGCCCAGGCCCGCGCCCGCCTCATGGCCTGCGCTTCCATTCTGGGGGTGCTTCAGTCCGACCCGGCCGCCTGGCTGGAGGGCGACGTCTCCGACGCCCTGCGTATCGAGGTTGAGGCCCTGCTGGAGCAACGCGCCGCCGCCCGCGCCGCCAAGGACTGGCCCGAGGCCGACCGCATCCGCGACCGCCTGAACGCACTGAACGTCGTCGTCATGGACGGTCCCGACGGCGCGACCTGGCGGATGAAGGGCTGACGCTCAGGCTGCGGCCAACTGCCGGATCAGCGCCGTCTCGAACCCCTTGGCGTCTGGGCCGGGCAGGGCGGTCTTCAGCTCGCCGCTCTCGTACAGCGCCATCACCTTCGGATGGACGTAGGAGGTCCGGCACACCGTCGGCGTATTGCCCAGCAGGCCCGCCACCGCCTTGACGCAGACGGTGATCTTGCGTTTGGCGTCGCTCGGCGAGGTCGGAGGCTCCATCTCGCGCAGGGCCCGCGCCGCCGAGACCGTGCCCGCCCAGGTGCGGAAATCCTTGGCCGAGAACTGGTCGCCCATGGCCGCGCGGATATAGGCGTTCACATCGTCCGAGGTGACGGGGCACAGCTCCCCGTCGGCCGTGCGGTATTTGAAAAGGTGCTGGCCCGGCAGTTCCTCCAGCGCCCGCACCACCCGCGCCAGCCGCCGGTCGCGGACGCTGACCCGGTGGTCCTTGCCGCTCTTGCCCCGGAACTCGAAGGTCAGGGCCGCGCCGTCCACCTCCAGATGCCGCTTGTTCAGGGTGGTCAGCCCATAGCTGCGGTTCTCCCGCGCATAGGCCGCATTGCCGACCCGGATCAGGGTGATCTCCAGCAGACGCACCGCGGTCGCCAGCACCTTCTCCTTCACCGGCCCCCTCAGACCCAGATCATGCTCCACCTGGGCGCGCAGCCGGGGCAGGGCGCGCGAAAAGGCCGGCAGCTTGTCGAACTTGTTCTCCGACCGGGCCGAACTCCAGCCGGCGTGATAGCGGTACTGTTTGCGCCCCTTCGCGTCGCGCCCGGTCGCCTGGATATGGCCGTTGGCCTTGGGGCAGATCCAGACGTCGGTCCAGGCGGGCGGAATGGCCAGGGCGCGGATACGGTCCAGAACCTTCGCGTCCTTGACCGGTTGATCCTTGGCGTCGCGATAGGACCAGCCCTTGCCGGCGCGGCGGCGGGTCAGGCCGGGGTTGTCGTCGCTGCACCAGCTCAGCCCCTGCGGAACCTCGACCGCAATATCCACGCCGTGCGATCCGTCCGCCATCAGCGGCCTTCCTTTTCATTGGTCTTTCAGCGGCTTGCCCCAGACCCGCCCCAAGACCAGCAACGAACGCCGGGTGGGGTCGCCGGGTTCCAGCCGCCGCTTCCCCTTGACCCCGCGCGCCCGGCGCGACACGAGGCGGCATGAATTATCGCCACAGCTTCCACGCCGGAAACTTCGCCGACCTGGTCAAACACGCCCTGGTCCTGTGGCTGGTGAAGACCCGCGCGGCGGCGGGCCCGCTGACGGTGCTCGACACCCACGCCGGCGCCGGCCTTTATGACCTGTCCGGCGACGCCGTGCGGTCCAAGGAGGCCGAGGCCGGAGTCGCGCGTCTGATGACCGACCCGGACCTGCCGCCCCTGATGCAGGCCCTGGCGGATCGGGTGGCGGCGCTGAACCCCGACGGCGGCGCCCGCTTCTATCCCGGCTCGCCCCTGCTGATCGCCGACGCCCTCGGGGCGGGCGGAACCTATGTCGGCTATGAGCTGAACCCGCCCGTCCGCGCCCTGCTGGATCAGGCCCTCGCGGATCGCCCAAACGCCGAGGCGCGCGAGGGCGACGGCTACGCCCTGGCCATGGCCGAGGCGGCGCGGGTCAAGGCTCCCCTGATCCTGATCGATCCCCCGTTCGAAAAGCCCGACGACTATGTCCGCTCGGCCGAAACCGCTCTGGCGGTGGTCCGCCGCGACCCCGCCGCGACCGTCGCCGTCTGGACCCCGCTGAAGGATCTGGAGACCTTCGACGCCTTCATCCGCCGGCTGCAGCCCAAGGCCGGCCCGACCCTGGTCGCCGAGGCCCGCCTGCGTCCCCTGACCAATCCGATGAAGATGAACGGCTGCGCCCTGGTGGTCGTCAATCCGCCGCCTGGCGCCGAGGACGCGGCGCGCCAGGTGTGCGGCTGGGTCGCCAACCGTCTGGGCGATCCGGGCGGCCGGGCTGAAATCTGGTCCTTCTGATCGGCGCGCCCCTTGTCTATGGTCGGGCCATGACCCGTATCGCCATTCTGGAAACCGGCCATCCGCCCGAGGCCCTGAAGGACAGTTTCGACGACTATCCGGCCCGGTTCCGCGCCCTGCTGGGCGAAAACGTCCCGACCACCCGGTTCGACGTCCAGTCCGGCCATCTGCCGTCCGACCCCGCCGCCTTTCAGGGGGTGATCGTCACCGGCTCGGCCGCAGGGGTCTATGACGACCTGCCGTGGATTCCCCAGTTGATCGACTGGCTGCGCGCCGCGCGGGGCCGGACCCGTATCGTCGGCATCTGTTTCGGCCACCAGGTCCTGGCCCACGCCTTCGGCGGCGCGGTCGAGAAGTCCGACAAGGGCTGGGGCGTCGGCCTGCACCGCTACGACGTGCACGGGACCGAGCCGTGGATGCACCCCCGCGCCCGCACCCTCGCCATCCCCGTCTCGCATCAGGATCAGGTCGTGGCCGTCTCGCCCGACGCCCGCGTCATCGCCTCCAGCGGCTTCACCCCCTACGCCGGCCTGGCCTGGGGGCAGGACGCCATCTCCTTCCAGTGCCACCCGGAGTTCCAGCCCGACTACGCCGCCGCCCTGGTCGAGGTCCGGCGCGGTTCGCGCATCCCCGAAGCCCTGGCCGAGGCCGCGCTCGACAGCCTGAAACGCCCCAACGACCGCGCCGTCCTCACCGCCTGGATCCGCGCCTTCCTGCTGCTCACCCCGCCGCCCGTGGAAGAGCAGGGCAGCGGGATCTAGCCTCTACATTTCTTTCGTCATCCTCCGACAAGCCGCTGCTTCGCGGCGCAGATCGGGGGACCCAGCGGCGCCGAAGGCGATGCGTCCGCCGCTCGATGTTTGAACACCTCGTCCGCGACAGGTTCGCGCTCGCGCGCGCCGCTGGGTCCCCCGGTTCCGCTTCGCGGCCCGGAGGATGACGAAAGTGGAGGCGATCTAAACCCCCAACACCGCGATCAGCCCCAGGCTCAGCCCCACCAGGGCCGCCAGCGACAACACCACGGCCGCCACCACACGCCCACCGGCCCGCGCCACGGCCCGGATGTCGGTTTGCAGCCCCAGCGCCGCCATGGCCGCCACAGTCAGCAGGCCCGACGCCGCCGCCATGGGCGAAAGCGCCGCCTGTGGGATCAGCTCCAGGTTCCGCAGCGCGATCATGGCCAGAAAACCGACGATGAACCACGGCAGGAGCCGGTGCAGTCCCGGCCCCTTCGCCCCCTCCGCCCGATCCCGAAAGATCAGCGACAGCACCAGGATCACCGGCCCCAGCATCAGCACCCGCGCCAGCTTGACCACCGTCCCCGTCTGGGTCGCGACGGCGCCGAACGGGGCGGCGGCCGCCAGCACTTGCGGCACGGCGTAGACGGTCAGCCCCGCCAGGGCGCCGTATTGCAAGCCGCTCATCGACATCAGTCCGCCCAGCAGGGGCAGGGTCAGAACCACCACCACCCCCAGCACGGCGGTAAAGGCGATGGAGGCGGCGACCTCCTCGCCATCGGCGTCGATCACCGGGGCCACGGCGGCGATGGCGGAGTTGCCGCAGATGGCGTTGCCGCACGCCACCAGCAGGGCCATGCGCGGGTTCAGCCCCAGCAGACGCCCGATCCCGAACCCGGCCAGAATGGCGGCGGCGACCAGGGCGAAGACCCCCGCCACGAACCCCAGCCCCAGCGACGACAGGGTCGCCGCACTGACCGAGGCGCCCAACAGGACCACGGCGACCTCCAGCAGGATCTTGGCGCTGAAATCGATCCCGGCCCTGAACCGCACGTCCGGCGTCCAGGCCGCCCGCACGCCGGCGCCCAGCAGGATGGCCAGCACCAGCGGCTCCAGCCAGACCTTGCCGACCGCCCCGCGTTCCAGGCCACCCAGGCCCACCGCCGCCAGGGCGACCACCAAGCTTATCATCAGGCCGGGCCACACCGCGCGCCCGAACGCGCCCAACCGTATCATGCGGGGCAGGGGAGGACTCAAAACGGCGTCAGGGGCAGCGGATTTCATGGTCCAGCTTGATGGGCGGCCCCTCGACCTCGGTCCAACGGATTGTTATGGTCGTTTCAATCCGATTTGGAGATTGATCGTGACCCTGGAACGCCTGCGCATCTTCGTCGCCGTGGCCGAGCGCCAGCATGTGACGGCCGCCGCGCGGGCGCTGAACCTGACCCAGTCGGCGGTCTCCAACGCCATCGCGGCGCTGGAGGCCGAGCACGACGTTTATCTGTTCGACCGGGTCGGCCGGGGCGTGGTGCTGAACCAGACCGGTCTGGCCTTCCTGCCCGAGGCCAGGGCCGTGCTGGCCCGCGCAGCGGCGGCCGAGGCGGCGCTGGCGGACATGAGCGCCCTGCGACGCGGCCGCCTGACCCTCTTCGCCAGCCAGACCATCGCCAGCGCCTGGTTGCCCCGCCGACTGGCCGCCTTTCATGCGGCCCATCCCGGCGTCGAACTGGACGTGGCCATCGGCAATACGCGCGAGGTGGCCGAGGGGGTGTTGAGCGGCGCGGCCGAGCTGGGTCTGGTCGAGGGCGAGATCGACCAGCCCTTGCTGGATCAGACGGTGGTGGGCTCGGACCGGCTGGCGGTTCTGGTCACGCCCGACCATCCCTGGGCCGGACTGCGCAGATTGGAGGCCCAGACCCTGGCGACCCAGGCCTGGGTCCTGCGCGAGGCGGGATCCGGCACCCGCTCGACCCTGGAGGCGGCGCTGCGAAACGCGGACGTGGACCCCGCCGCCCTTTCCATCGCCATGACCCTGCCGTCGAACGAGGCGGTGCTGGCGGCGGCCGAGGCGGGGGCGGGGGCCACGGCCCTGTCCGAAAGCGTGGCCTATGGATCGGTCGCCGCCGGCCGTCTGGTCACCGCCGCCTTCAGCCTGCCGGAACGCCCGTTCCGCCTGTTGCGGCATCGCGAACGCTATCGCAGCAAGGCGGGCGACGCTTTTGTCGCCGCCATGGAATGAGCCGACGGGGGATGCGCCCCTAATCCCGCTCCACCGCATTCTGAATTCTAAGGGCTTTCAATGAAATCCCCACAATCGACCCATCGCCCTTCCGGGCGCGGTTAGACTGGCCGCCAGGTCTTTGACAGTCGAACGGAAAACACGCCGCCAAACTGCACGCTTTTGCGCATCGCACCGGTTTTCGCCGGCGCAGTGCAATTCGGGGACGCGGTTTCAAGGGCGGGCGGGCCGCCGAATTCAGACGATTTAGACGATCTAGACTGTCTTTTTTTTTCGATCAGAGTCCGAACCGGGGAAACACGAACCGCTCCAGCAGCAGCGAGGCGGCGAAATAGAAGCCGATCACAACGAACAGGGTCAGCGGGATCTGCGGCTGGTGCGACAGGGTCAGATAGATCCCGTACAGCACCGCAAACAGGACCGAGGTGGCCAGGGGGCGCAGCAGGATCTTCGCAAGGGGGGACTTCACGGCCATTTCACCACCGGGGGCATGGAGCTGAGGATCGAATCGACGTTGCCGCCGGTCTTGAGGCCGAACATGGTGCCACGGTCGTACAGCAGGTTGAACTCCACATAGCGCCCGCGCCGCACCAACTGCTCCTCGCGCTCCTCCGGCGTCCAGGCCTCGCCCATCCGCCCGGCCACGATCTTCGGATAGACGTCCAGGAAGGCCAGGCCCACGTCGCGGGTGAAGGCGAAGTCGCGGTCGTGGTCGCCGCTGTCGTGGTGGTCATAGAAGATGCCGCCGGTCCCGCGCGGCTCCTGCCGATGCGGCAGGAAGAAATACTCGTCGCACCAGGCCTTGTACTTGGCGTGCCAGTCGGGATCATGGGCGTCGCAGGCCGCCTTCATCGCCGCGTGGAAGGCCAGGGTGTCCGGGTGGTCCTGGCGCCGATCCGCGTCCAGCACCGGCGTCAGATCGCCCCCGCCGCCGAACCAGCTCCGGGTCGTGGCGATGAAGCGGGTGTTCATATGCACCGCCGGAACTCTGGGGCTGACCGGATGGCAGATCAGGCTGATCCCGGTGGCGAAGAAGCGGGGGTCCTCCGCCGCGCCGGGCACCGTCTTGGCGTAGTCGGCCGGAAAGGATCCGTGGACGGTCGAGACATGGACCCCGACCTTCTCGAACAGCCGCCCGTGCATCATCCCCATGACGCCACCGCCGCCGTCCTTGCGGTCCCAGGCCGTCCGCACGAACCGCCCCGGCTCCCCCGGAAACAGCTCGTCGGGCGCCGCATCCTCCAGCGCCTCGAAGGCCGAATGGATACGGTCGCGCAGATGCTCGAACCAGGCGCGGGTCTCGACCTTCTTCAGGTCGAGCGGATCGGAAAAGGCGGCGTCGCTCATGCCGTCTCTCCTAGACGCTCGCTGCCCCGCCGGGAAACCTCTTCCTTCTCCTTGCGTGAGAAGGTGGGCCCGAAGGGCTCGGATGAGGGGTTGCCTGACCCTCTCCGTCTGTCAGTGTGCGTCGCAACATCAGGGAGTCGCATCATGATCCGTCATCTGCTGGCCGGCGTCGCCGTCGCCGCCTTCGCCACCGCCGCAAACGCCCAATCCGCCGGCGAGGCCCGCGTGCTGGAGATCCTGAAGACCACCCCCCTGATCGACGGCCACAACGACCTGCCCTGGGCCTTGCGCCAGCAGTACGGAAACGACGTCTACGCCGTTGATCTGACGACCGATCTCGAGGCGACGACCCGGCTTCACACCGACATCGCCCGCCTGCGCGCCGGCGGCGTCGGCGGCCAGTTCTGGTCCGTCTACGTCCCCGCCAGCCTGACCCCGCTGGAAGCGGTCGAAGAGACCTTCGAACAGATCGACACGGCCAAGCGGATCATCGCCGCCCACCCCGACGTCTTCGGTCTGGCGACCACGGCGGACCAGGTCGACGCCGTCTTCGCCTCGGGCCGGATCGCCAGTCTGATCGGCATGGAGGGCGGCTATTCCATCGACGACTCCCTGGCCCTGCTGCGCGAGTTCCACCGCGCCGGCGCCCGCTACATGACCCTGACCCACTCCAAGACCACCACCTGGGCCGACAGCGCGACCGACGCCCCCAAATGGGGCGGGCTCAGCCCCTTCGGCGAGGACGTGGTGCGCGAGATGAACCGCCTGGGCATGATGGTGGATCTCAGCCACGTCTCGGAGGACACCATGCTGGACGCCATGCGGGTGTCCGACGCCCCGGTCATCTTCTCCCACTCCTCGGCGCGGGCGATCACGGCCCATCCCCGCAACGTCCCCGACCGGGTGCTGCGGATGATGCCTGAAGACGGCGGGATCGTGATGATCAACCTGGCTCCGGGCTTCGTCTCCGAACGGGTCCGCGCCTGGAACGCCGACCGCGCGGGCGAGGAGGCGCGGCTGAAGACCCTGAACCCCGGCGATCCGACCGCCGTCGAGGCCGGGCTGACCGCTTGGTCCGCCGCCCATCCGACGCCGGAGGCGACCCTGGCCGACGTCGTCGCCCACATCCAGCATGTGCGTCAGGTCGCGGGGATCGACCATGTCGGCCTGGGCGCAGACTTCGACGGCATCGGCAGCCTGCCCGAGGGCATGACCGGGGTGGACGCCTATCCGCGCATCCTCGCCGCCCTGATGGACGCCGGCTGGACCGAGGCCGACATCCGCAAGATCGCCGGCGAGAACCTGCTGCGCGTCATGCGCGCCGTCGAAGCCACCGCCGCCGCCAAGGCGTCCGAGCGACCGTCGCTGGCCAAGCCGACCGCCGGATAGGCGGCTTGCCTTTAGGGCCGGGACCGGGCATCAGGCGCGCCTCACCTTGGACCCGGCCTGTTTGAAGCGTCGGGTGGCTATCCCGGCCGCCGATCCGCCGGGAAACCCGCCGCATACGATCATGGCCGCGCGCCAAGTCGGCGGCAGACCCCAGATGAACCCCACATGTCCCTTATCGCCTCCGCGCGCCAGCAATGGCTCGCCAACCCTCGCCGCGACCTGCTGGCGGGGACCGTCGTCGCCCTGGCCCTGATCCCCGAGGCCATCGCCTTTTCCATCATCGCCGGCGTCGATCCGGCCGTCGGCCTCTACGCCAGCGTCGTCATCGCCGTGACCATCGCCTTCGTCGGCGGCCGTCCGGCCATGATCTCGGCCGCCACCGGGGCCATGGCTCTGCTGATGGTCGGTCTGGTCCGCGACCACGGGCTGGAATACCTATTCGCCGCCTCCATTCTGTGCGGCGTGTTCCAGATCATCATCGGCCTGCTGAAGCTGGGCCGCTACATCAGGTTCGTCAGCCGCAGCGTGATGACCGGCTTCGTCAACTCCCTGGCGATCCTGATCTTCCTGGCCCAGATGCCCGAGCTGATCGGCGCCAACTGGCAGACCTTCGCCCTGGTCGGGGCCGCCCTGGTCGTCATCTACGGCTTCCCGCGCCTGACCAAGGCCGTGCCGTCGCCCCTGGTCGCCATCGTCCTGATCAGCGCCTTCGTCATGATGACCGGGCTGGACGTCCGCACCGTCGGCGACATGGGCCAGATGCCCTCGACCCTGCCGATGTTCCACCTGCCGGTCGTGCCCCTGACCTGGGGGACCCTGGCCATCATCGCCCCGATCTCGGCGACCCTGGCCTTCGTCGGTCTGCTGGAAAGCCTGCTGACCGCCAATCTGCTGGACGACATCACCGACACCCCCTCGGACAAGGACCGCGAGACGCGCGGCCAGGGCATCGCCAACATCCTGTCGCCCCTGTTCGGCGGCATGGCGGGCTGCGCCATGATCGGCCAGTCGATCATCAACGTCACCTCCGGCGCGCGCGGGCGGCTGTCGACCCTGTGGGCCGGCCTGTTCCTGCTGTTCCTGATCCTGGTGCTGCGCGACTGGGTGGCTCAGATCCCGATGGCGGCCCTGGTCGCCGTGATGATCATGGTCTCCATCGGCACCTTCGACTGGGGCTCGGTGCTGAAGCTGCGCTCGACCCCGTTCCAGTCGTCCGTCGTCATGATCGCCACCACCGTCACCGTGGTCGCCACCCATGACCTGTCGAAGGGCGTGATCCTGGGCGTGCTGCTCTCGGCGGTCTTCTTCATGCGCAAGGTCGGCAAGACCATCGCCGTGACCGAGATCGAGACCCCGGAGGAGGGCGTGCTGCGCTACCGCGTAACCGGCCAGCTGTTCTTCGCCTCGGCCGATCTGTTCGCCGCCAGCTTCGAACACCACGGCCATCCCAAGCGCGTCGAGATCGACATGACCGACGCCCATCTGTGGGACCTGACCGGCGTCGCCGCCGTGGACAAGGTCGTCTTCCGCTATCGCCGCCAGGGCGCCCAGGTGGACGTCATCGGCATGAACCAGGCCGCCAGGACCCTGGTGGATCAGGTGGGCCGGTTCGAGAAGGAACACCTGCCGACGGCGGCGGCCCACTAAGGACGGCCTTGTGAAACAAGGGGTCTGTGAGGTCATGCAAAACGGCCCGCCCCGGAGCCAATGAAGGTTCGGAACGGGCCGTTTTCAGGCCTGCATCCAACCCGGACTTGGCCGCGCATACCGATGGTATATGGAGCGATTCGCGTCAAGCCCGATGAAGACTGATCAGGTCAATACGTCATATCCCTGATCTCAGCCCCAGGCTTCGACCGCCCCACGGCGGCGGACGGGCGCGGCGCTGGCCAACTGGGTGCGGGGCTCCGCCTCGGCCCGGCCGAACAGCCAACCCTGGCCGTATTCCACGCCGAGCGCCTTCAACTCGGTCACCACGCCTTCGGTCTCGATCATTTCAGCGATGGTCTCGAGCTTCATGGAACGGCACAGCTCCACGATATTGCGCAGCAAGTCGCGGCCCAATTCGTCCGTCTCGAGATCGCGCACCAGGGAGCCGTCGATCTTGACCGCATCGACCGTCAGCTTGCGGAGATAGTCGTAGGAAGCGGCGCCGGAGCCGAAGTCGTCGATACAGACCTTGATCCCGGTTTCGCGCAGGGCGGCCAGGCGGCGGTTGGCCGCCTCTATGTCGGCCAGGGCTGACGTCTCGGTGACCTCGACGATCAGGCGTTTGCGCTCTGCCGGCGATCCGGCGGTCATGTGCAGCAACTGTTCGACATAGGTGTCGTCGCCCAGGGAGGATCCGGAGACGTTGATCGCCATCTTCAGCAGGCCGGCGCCCGGCGCCCGCATGCGTTTCAGCACCTTTTCGGCGACGGCGAGATCGAAGGATTCGATCAAATCCAGCTCCTCGGCCATGCGGATGGCGTTGGCCGGGCCGTTGTTGTTGGAGCTGAACCGCGCCAGGGCCTCGAAATGGTGGACTGAGCGAGAGGCGAGATGAACGATGGGCTGGTAGTGGACCTGGAACTCACGCGACTTGACCACGCTGCGGAAGGCCTCGGCGTCGCGGAAGGTGCGTTTCAGCGAGTCCGAGAAAGCGATCTGCGGATTGGCCAGGCCGTCATCCTTGAGGCAGCCTTCGATGGCGAACCGCATCGCGCGCAACACGCAAAGGGTGTCGGCGCCTTTGGGAACGCTGGAGATGAAGGACTCGGCGCCCAGGTCCACGCCTTCCGCGCGGCCAGCCTCGACGATCTCGGCCGCCAGGTCACGCGTGTCGCCGCTGGGGCGCAGGACGGCGAAACGTTCAGGCGTGATCTGGGCGGCTGAGGAGCCCTGCGCGGCGGCGGACTGCAGCGTCGCCTCGATGCGGCGATACACCTTGTCGGCGACTTCGCCGCCGAGGCATTCGAGGCCTCTGATATCAAGAAAGGCCAGAGACAGGCCTGGGGCGCCCTCGACGATACAGGCCGCCTGAGCCAGAAATCCTTCCGCATCCGACAGGGGCGGGGTCTCGACGTCCGCCAGTGCGATGGCGGGACCTTCATAGGAGATCGAGCAGGATATGGCGGGGGCCAGCTGAGGCAGGATGAAGGCCCGGAGCGAGGCGCGTCGAACCCGGTCCGTTCCGACGCGGATCAGGATCTGTGTGGCGGGACTGCGCCCGCCCGGCTTGGTGGCCAGCAGAGTTTCGACGGCCCCTGCGCCTTCATGCAGGAAATCGAGCAGCGGCTTGCCGGTCCACAGGGCGCCGACATCCTGGCCCGGAGACGGTCCGGCCCCCAAGGCGAAGGCCACGGAGCCCTTGGCGTCGATCTCGACGAGCGCATCCGCAGATGCAAAGGCCAGACCCAGGAGGCGAGCAGTCATCGACATGCCGACAGCATGCATGGCGGCGCTTAAAAAATCGGCAACGGCGACAACGACCGCGGTTGTCGAAACGCGCCGAAGTCAGGCCTTGCGGTTGAAGGCGACGGCGCGACCATCGCCCTGTGCGGCGCGGCCGTCGGCGGCATAGGCCGAAGCGGGCGTGCGGGCGGCGGCGACCTCATGGGCGATGGCGCGCACCAGGCCTTCCGATATCTTCCGCGCCGCCTCGACTGCGCTGGCGTGGCGAGACAGAACGGCGTCAAAGGCGCGCGTGGCTTCGATCAACGCCATCCGATCAGTCGCCAGGCCGCCGCTGAGCAGGGCGGGATTGGCCTTCACATGGCCGGAGTCGCGACGATAGAGGTTGGCCATCTCCTGTGTCTCGGCCAGGCTGGCGGCGACGTCCTGGGGCCTGCCTTCTTCGAAGGCCCGCGTTTCGGCGGCCAGGCGATCCGTCAGGCGGCGCGTCAGGTCGAGCAACTGGCGGACGCGGGCGGTAGCGAGTTCGGCGTCGCTCATTGCGCGCCCTCCTGCATCTTCAGCATTTCGTTCATCACCGGCCCCGCCAGGCCGATGCCGCCCGCTGCGACCGTCTTCTTGGCCATCTCGTCCAGCAGGAAGCTGCGCCAGGTCGCTTCGCCCTGACCGCCGCCGAACAGGCCGTCGGTCGACAGGCCTTCGAACATCGGCTTCAGCATCTGCGACAGGAAGGACGCTTCGAAGGCCTCGGCGGTTTCCTTGATCTTGGCCTTGGTCGCATCGCCGACGCCGGCGGCCAGGCCCTGGACGGGGCGGATCAGGTCGGTAGGGACAGACAGGTCGGTCATCGTCACATCACCTCGATGTCGGCCTGCAGGGCGCCCGACGCCTTGATGGCCTGCAGGATGCTGATCATGTCGCGCGGGCTGACGCCCAGGGCGTTCAGGCCGTTGACCAGGGTGGACAGGCTGGTTCCACCGCCGACGATCCGCATCTGGGTGCCCAGATCCTCTTCGACGCTTACCTGGGAGTCGGGGATGACGGCGGTCTGGCCCTGGCTGAAGGGCGCAGGTTGACTGACGGACAGTTGTTCATCGACCGATATGGTCAGATTGCCCTGGGCGATGGCGACGCGCGAGATCCGCACCGCATCGCCCATGACGATGACGCCGTTGACCTCGTCGATGATCACCTTGGCCGGCGAATCGACCGTGACCGCCAGGTTCTCCACACGGCTGATGAAGCCCGCCATGCCCAGCTGGCCGGGGGCGCGCAGGGTGACGACCGTGCCGTTCTCGGCCAGGGCCGTGCCGGGATAGGCGGCGTTGACCACGGCGGCGACGCGTTGGGCCGTGGTGAAGTCGGGGTTGCGCAGGTTCAGGCGCACCTCGTTCATATTGGACATCTCGAACCCGGTCTCGCGCTCGACCGAGGCCCCCGAGGCGATGCGGCCGGCGGTCGGCACGCCGCGCGTCACCGACGAGCCTGAACCGCCGGAAGCCGAGACGGCGCCGGTCTGAACCGAACCCTGGGCGACCGCATAGACCTGGCCGTCCGCGCCCTGGAGGCTGGTGACGACCAGCGCCCCGCCCAGGAGGCTCTTGGCGTCGCACATGGATGACACATTGACGTCGATGCGCGAGCCGGGCGTGGCGAAGGCCGGCAGCTCGGCCGAGACCATGACGGCGGCCATGTTCTTGGTGTTGGCGTTGGCGCCGCGGATATTGACCCCGAGACGCTCGGTCATGCCTTCCAGCGATTGACGGGTGAAGGGGCAGTTGCGGAGCGAGTCGCCGGTTCCGTTCAGCCCCATGACCATGCCGTATCCGACCAGCTGGTTGCCGCGAACGCCCTCGACGGCGGCGATATCCTTGATTCGTGACTGGGCCAGGGCTGGAGACGCGACGAGGCCCAGCGCAGCAAAGGCGGTGAGAGGCGCGACAAGGCGGGCAAGCAGATTCTGCATCGGTCGGACGTCCCAAAGGCGTTTCATTCATTATGATGCGAAGATCGTGCCGTGGCTCAAGTTACTGAAATAACTGACTTCGTTCTGTGGTGAGAGCGGGAGCGGCGGCAGTTTTTGCCTGGGCGTTAACCAAAAGGTCATTCCGTTCGCCAAAGGGTGGCCTCATGAGACGGAGCCTCCGCCGATGAAGGTCACAGGGACTACGGGACCCAGCGCGCCGACGGGCGGCAAGCCTGCGCGCGCCAGCGCCGGATTTTCGCTAGGCCAGACCGGCGCGACCGCCGCGCCGTCCGCCGCCTCCGCCAGTGCGGCGACATCGGGGGTCAATGACGTCTCGGCCCTGATGGCGCTCCAGGGGATCGAGGGACCGCTGGAGAAGCGACGCCGCGCGGTGAAACGGGGCGCTGGTCTGCTGGACCGGCTGGACGAGATGAAGATGGCCCTGTTGTCCGGCGAGCCGGACGAGGCCGTGCTGCAGCAACTCTCCCGGACGTTGCGCGAGGATCGGCCCGATGACGGGGATGCAGGACTGAACGACCTGCTGGACCAGATCGACCTGAGAGCATCGGTGGAACTGGCCAAGGCGGAGATGCGCCGCCGCAGCTCCGAAAGCTGAAAGCTTCAGTATTTCAAATCGGAGCGCGAAAACTGCGCGCCAAATGTCACGCGGTTCAACGCTTCGCCTAATCATGATCACGGAATCGCGAACGCCGTTGCCGGGACTCGCGGACCCCACTATACGGCCCATACGCCACAGGGGGGCGTGCTTAGAGAGCGTGAGTGCGATGAACGCTTTGGCGTCCGTTGTGTCCGACGAAACCGGTCCGTATCGGCCGTCTGACGACGAGCCGTTCATGAGTGAACGGCAGCTTGCCTATTTCAAGAAAAAGCTTCTGGACTGGAAGGACGACATCCTTCGAGAGTCCAAGGGCACGGTGGTCAATCTGAAGGCCGAGACCGAAAACCACCCCGATCTGGTGGATCGGGCTTCGTCGGAATCAGATCGCGCGCTTGAGTTGCGCACCCGTGATCGTCAACGCAAGCTGATCTCCAAGATCGATGACGCCCTGCGTCGGATCGAGGACGGGTCCTACGGCTATTGCGAGGACACCGGCGAACCGATCGGCCTGGGACGTCTCGAGGCCCGCCCGACGGCGACCCTGTCGGTCGAGGCCCAGGAACGCCACGAACGCCGCGAACGCGTCCACCGCGACGACTGATCTCAGACGGGCAAGGCCGGTTCGATGTCGGTCCGGCTGAAATCGTCGCCCTTGTAGAGCAGGGGCAGGTTGCGTTCCTTCGCCAGGGCGTAGGCGAAACAGTCGCCCAGGTTCAGCCTGGCTGGCGTGCGTTTGCCGAACCTTGTCTCGGCCTCCACCGCGATCCGCGCCGTCTCTCCGCCTGCGGCAGTGATCTCAATGCGAAGAGCATCCATCAGCGCGAGCAGACTTTGCTGGCCGTCGGGGCCGAGGACGCGGCGCGCGGCGACTGTCGTCTCCCAAAACCCAAGCGGCGACAACAGCGACGGTGTTTCAACCAGCAACTTTATAAAAGCGTCTGCCTCCGGCTCGCCGGCCAGGATTGCGACCAAAGCCGACGCATCCACGACGATCACTTTGGAAGGCCGTCCTCGTCATAAAAATCGTCGTCCGTTGGCCATGTCGCCAATCTCGGCATCGCGCTGACGCGAGCCAGGATGGCTTCGACCGCCGCGCGACGGCGCGCGGCGTCTTCGGATGTTTGAGCTTCGTCCGCCGCGATGCGCTCAGCCAGCATCGTCTCCACCAGTTCGGTGATCGACTTGCCTTCGCTCTTGGCGCGTTGGCGTAGTCGTTCGGCGACTTCGGGCTTCCTGATCTGCACGGGAGCGTTCATGACGGCGATAAGTCTATCATGACGGGTGTTTCGATCCAACCCGCGCCTTGACTTCGCCGGGTTGCGGCGCGACCTAGCCGCCTCGCTTTCAAGGTCGCTATCCCATGTCCGTCAAGGTTCGTTTCGCCCCGTCGCCGACGGGTAAGTTGCACGTCGGCAATGTCCGCACCGCCCTGGTGAACTGGCTGTTCGCCAAGGGGCAGGGCGGCTCGTTCGTGCTGCGCATCGACGACACCGATCTGGCGCGCTCCACGCCCGAGTTCGAACAGGGGATCGAGGACGACCTGTCCTGGCTGGGTCTGACCTGGGACGAGCGTTACAACCAGTCCAAGCGGTTCGACCGCTACGAAGAGGCCGCCGCCAGGCTGAAGGCGTCCGGCCGGCTTTATCCCGCCTATGAGACCGCCGACGAATTGGATCGCCGTCGCAAGGTGCAGTTGTCGCGCGGCCTGCCGCCGATCTATGACCGCGCCGCGCTTGAGCTGACCGAAGATCAGAAGGCCGCCTACGAGGCCGAGGGCCGTCGCCCGCACTGGCGTTTCAAGCTGGAGGGCAAGCGGGTCGCCTGGGAAGACCTGGCGCGCGGCCATGCCGAGGTCGACACCGCCTCCATGTCCGACCCGGTCCTGATCCGCGAGGACGGCCTGTTCCTCTACACCCTGCCGTCCGTGGTCGACGACATCGACATGGCCATCAGCCACATCATCCGGGGCGAGGACCACGTCACCAACACCGGCGCCCAGATCGAGATCTTCGAAGCCCTGGGCGCGACGATTCCCGGCTTCGCCCATATGCCGTTGCTGGTCGGCGCCGACGGCGCGGCCCTGTCGAAACGTCTGGGTTCGCTGTCGATCAGCGACATGCGCGACCAGGGCTATGAGCCGATCGCCATCACCAGCCACCTGGGCCGGATCGGCACCTCGGACCCGCTGGAAGTGGCCGAGTCGGTGCAGGCTCTGGGCGCCAGTTTCGCCTTCACCAAGATGGGACGTTCGCCGGCGCGCTACGACACGGCGGACCTGGACCGGCTGAACGCCCAGGCGCTGCACGTCATGGACTACCTCACGGCCCAGCCGCGGCTACAGGCGCTGGACGCCGACCTGGGCGAGGCCTTCTGGTCGGTGGTGCGGGGCAACCTCAGCAGGTTCGCCGATGTGGTTGAAATGGCGAAGATCGTGCGCGGGCCGATCCAGCCGGTGATCGAGGACGCCGCCTTCATCGACGCCGCCGCCGCCTTGCTGCCGGAAGTGATCGACGACACCGCCTGGTCCGCTTGGACCAACGCCGTCAAGACCGAGACCGGCGCCAAGGGCAAGGCCCTGTTCATGCCGTTGCGTCTGGCCCTGACGGGTCAGGCGCATGGGCCGGACATGGCGGCCATGGCGCCGCTGATCGGTCGTGAGACCATTCAGCGGCGGCTGAAAGGCGAGGCGGCCTAAGGCCGCCCCCGCCCGATCAGGCGTTGCAGACCGCCAGTTCTTCGGCGCTCAGCTCGGTTCCCTTGTAGGTGAAGGCGGTCACGGGGCCGAACTTCTGCACCACGCGGCGGCAGGCGCGCGTCGCCGGCTGTTCCGTGCCGCCCGAGGCGGTGCAGGCCGCGCCTTCGCAGGACCAGCGGGCGCCGTCGATGATGGTGGCGCGGGCCGGCGCTTTGGCCGAATCGGCCAGGGTCAGGCGGGTGGCGGCGGGGGCCTGGGCCACGGCCGGGGCAGCCGCGAACAGGGCGGCGGCGATGAGCAGGGCGCGCATGAGCAAGTCTCCGGATTGAAGAACGGCGTCGTGCCGTCGCGCCAATGTCAGTTTTCGATAAAAACTGTCAAGACGCGCCCGCATTATTTGTTAGCGCCGATCACCTATCGGCGATCATATTGCTGCACGGCCGTGTCGGGGGCACCCTGGATCAGCACCATGGCCTCTTCCACCGACTCCGCCACCGTCCAGGCGTCAAGGAAGGAGGCGGGGGTCATGCCTTCGTCCACGCTGTGACGCATCAGGGCGAAGAAGCCTTCCCAGAAGCCGTTCAGGTTCAGGAAGACAACCGGCTTCTGGTGCAGGTCCAGCCGTTTCCACGACAGCAGTTCCACGACTTCTTCCAGGGTGCCGATGCCGCCGGGCGCGACGACGAAGGCGTCGGACTGATCGTACATCAGCTGTTTGCGCTCGTGCATCGAGGTGACGACGACGGTCTCGACCTCGTCGAACAGGCGTTCGCGGCTGCGCAGGAAGGCCGGCATGATGCCGACGACACGGCCGCCGGCGTCATGGGCGCCGCGCGCCGAGGCGCCCATCAGGCCCACGCCGCCGCCGCCATAGACCAGACGCCAGCCCGCCTCGGCGGTGGCCCTGCCGAAGGCGCGGGCGGCCTCGGTGTAGGCGGGATCGGCGCGGTCGGAAGAGCCGCAGAACAGGCAGACGGACGGGCCGTCGAAGGGCTGGATCAAAACGGGGGGCAGGGACATGGAGCCTCAACTGAACGAATGCTGGGTCGGCCCATGGCCAAACCGGCGGCGGTCGGGGTAACAGAATCCCCGGGCGCTTGGCCGCCAGCCTTATATCGTCGGGACGCAGGATGAAACGTCGGATCATCGCCATGGCCGCCGTATCCGTGACTATGGTCGCGGCCCTGTCGGCCTGTTCCCGGGACGGCGAGGGCGCGCCGCGCGCGGCGGACGCCGAGGCGACCTCCCCCTGGGTGCAGCCTCCTCATGTTCAGACCGCAAGGCGCGACGGGGCGATGATCCTGGTTCAGGGCCGGGCGGGGCCGGACGCCCGCGTGGTGCTACGCGGGGCCGACGGGGCGGCGGTGGCGGTCGGCGCCGACGCTACGGGACGATTCGAGCTGCGCGTTCCGGCCGCGCCGGGGGACATCCGGCTGACGCCCGAGGTTCAGGTCGGCGAGGACGCCGCGCCGTCTCCCGAGACTCTGGTGCTGATCCGGGGCGGGGCGGGGCCTATCGTGCTGGTCGCGGCCGGCGAGCCGACGGTGCGGCTGGACGGTCAAGGCGCGCTTGACGCGGTCGATTCCGATGGATCGGCGGTCATCGTGTCCGGCCGATCGAACGGCGCGCCCCCGGTCGTTCTGATTGACGGGGAGCGCGCGGAGGTCATGCGCGGACCGGGCGGGCGCTGGCGGGCCAGGGCGCCGGGCGGCGGGGCCGCCACGATCGACGTCGACGGGACGCGGTTCGCCTTTCCCGGATTGGGCGCCCAGTCGGACTTCACCCCGGTGCGGGCAGGCGAAGGCTGGCGACTGACCTGGCCGACGGGACCCAGCGGCCGTCAGACCGTCTGGCTTCCGGATCGCGGCGCCTAGGGCGCCGAACTTAGGAAGTTGTTAACCGAAGCGTCCAATGAAGGACCTGTCCCTTTTTGGGACGCACCATCACCGAACCTTTTTCAACCCGGCGTCCGCGTCGGGTTCTTTTTGTCTTGAGCTCAGACGGCGCGGTTGTCGATCAGCCGGGTCTTGCCCAGCCAGGCGGCGGCCAGGATGCGCGCCGGGGCGTCGACGACGCCGTCGCGGAACGGCGACAGGTCTTCGGCATGGCGAACGGCGACATAGTCGATCCGTTCGAACCCGGCCTTGAGGATGGCGGAATAGGCGTCCCGTTCGACGCCGGGCAGGGGGCGGCCCGCGGCGGCGCCGGCGGCGGCCTCGGCCAGGATCACGTTCAGGCGGCGGGCGACGGCCAGTTCGGCGTCGGACAGATAGTCGTTGCGCGAAGACAGGGCCAGACCGGTCTCATCCCGCTGGGTCGGGGCGCCGATGATCTCGACCGGCAGGTCCAGGTCGCGGACGAAGCGACGGATCACCATCAGCTGCTGATAGTCCTTCTCGCCGAACACGGCGACGTCGGGCTGGACCTGGTTGAACAGCTTGGTCACGATCAGGGCGACCCCGCCGAACATCTGGGGCCGGAAATCGCCTTCCAGCCCAAGCGCAGGCCCGGCCACGGCGACGCTGGTGGCGAAGCCCTGCGGGTACATTTCCTCCGGCGTCGGGGCGAACATCAGATGGCAGCCGGCGCCGGCCAGCAGCCGGGCGTCCTCCTCCTGACGGCGAGGATAGCGACCCAGGTCCTCGTTGGCGGCGAACTGGGTCGGATTGACGAAGTTGGAGGCCACGACGCGGTCGGCGCGGCGGCCGGCCTCGTGCACCAGGGTCAGATGGCCTTCGTGCAGGGCGCCCATGGTCGGAACCATGCCGACGGTCAGGCCTTGTCTTTTCCAGTCACGCACGACGGCGCGCAGTTCCGCCACGGTGCGGACGACGGGGAGGGACGCAGGCTCGGTCATGGTGAAGCGGTTAACCCTTTGGCTTAAGCGTGTTGATGCACCAGACTTCAAACCCTGGCGGCTAGGGTCGTGTTTATGACGCCAGCACGAGCGACCCGTCCAGTTCTGATCGCGCTTACCTTGGCCCTTCCCGGCTGTGGGGCGGCCGAGGGCGACCGCCAGAGTTTCCAGGCGATGGCCGAGCGCGTGGCCGCCATCGACATCCCGCTGGATCCCAAGGCCATCGGTCCCGGCGCGGCGTCGCGTCAGACAGCGCAGGCCCAGGGCTTGCGTCCCGCCAAATTCTCGCCCGTCCATGTGGCGGTGCTCACGCCGCATCAGATGTGGGATGCGCGGGACGTCCTGAGCCGGGGCGGCTCTCTGGCGTTGGCCGAAGACAAGAGCGAAGACGGCCTGCGCGGCGCCGTGACGCGTATGGCGGAGCCGGCGGTCGAGCCGGCCCTGCGCGCCGCTGCGCCGGTCGTGGCCAGGGCCATGGTCGAACAGGCTGTCGCGCGGAGCGAGCCGCCCAAGCTGCGCCCCGCCGTCGTTGGCGCGGGGCCGCGCGCCGAAGGCCGCATGGTCCAGCTGGGCGCCTATTCCAGCCGGGCCGGGGCGCAGGCCGCCTGGACGCAGCTGAAGGCCCGCGCCAGCCTGTCGAACCTGTCGCCGGTGTTCGAGGGCGTCGAGGTCAACGGCCGCAGCCTGACGCGGCTGAAGGTCGGGCCGATTCCGGTCGAGGCCGCGTCCGCCCTGTGCGCCGCCGCCCAGGTGGCGGACCCGTGGTGCCGCCGCGCCGGCTGAACTTGGGGCTGAAGTCCACAGCTACGCGTTAACGCCTCGTTGACGTTTGCGGCCGGTGCGCCGACTCTGCCCCGTCCGAAGGCCGCGCAGTGTTGAGTCGCGTCGGTCGCCACAGAGGGTTTCCTCCATGACGCAGCCTCACGTGATCGTCCTCGGCAACGAGAAGGGCGGGGCGGGCAAGTCCACCCTGGCGATCCATATCGTCACCGGCCTGCTGCATGCGGGGCGCTCTGTCGCGATCATCGATCTGGACCTGCGCCAGCGGTCGATGCAGCGGTTCTTCACCAATCGCCTGGCCTGGCTGGCGGCGAACAGGCAGGAATTGCCCCAGCCCTTCATGCCCGACATGGGCGACGGCAAGGCTCTGGCCAAGGGCGGGGTGGACGAGCAGATCGCCGCCTTCGAACGCGCCTTCGACGAGGCCGTGGCGGCGGGCGTGGACGCCATCCTGATCGACACCCCCGGCGGCGACACCGCCGTGTCCAGCGCGGCCCACGCGCGGGCCGACCAGATCGTGACGCCGATGAACGACAGTTTCGTCGACTTCGACCTGCTGGGCGAGGTGGACCCCGTGTCGCTGGATCTGCTGAAGCCCTCGATCTATTCCGAAAGCGTCTGGGAGGCGCGCAAGGTCCGGGCGATCAGCCAGGGCCGGAACGCCACCATCGACTGGCTGGTGGTGACCAATCGCCTGGCCGTGGCCGAGGCGCGCAACCGCAAACGCCTGGAAGAGCGGATGAACAAGCTGGCCAAACGGGTCGGCTTCCGCGTCGGGCCGGGCCTGCGCGACCGGGTCATCTATCGCGAACTGTTCCCGTTCGGCCTGACCGTCGCCGACCTGTCGAACGACATCCGTCCGGTGGCCGTGTCCCTGGCCCATGTCGCGGCGCGCCAGGAACTGCGCAACCTGATGAAGGCCATGGGTCTGGAACAGGCCCTGGCGCCTCTGGACGTGGCCGCCTGAAAGGCGATTTGACCGCATGAGCCTGATCTGGCTGGCCCTGGCGGCGATCGCCGTCTGGGCCCTGGTGCGGCTGGGCCGCCAGACCGAGCGGCGCGGCCGGGCCCATTGGCGCGTGACGGCGACCCTGCTGGGATCGGTGCTGCTGGCCGGAGGCGCCTTGTCGGCGTTTCGCGGCGCCTGGCTGTGGGCGGGCGTGCTGGCGACGGCGGGGCTGTATCTGGCCTGGTCGTCGCGCATCCGGCCCGTGGTGCGATCCGAACCGATCAGCGAAGCCGACGCCCGCGCCGTTCTGGGCGTGCGTCCCGGCGCGACCGAGGCCGAGATCCGCACGGCCTGGAAAAAGGCCATGGGCCGCGCCCACCCCGACCAGGGCGGAACCGAGGGCCTGGCGACGCGGGTCAATGCGGCGCGGGACAGGCTGTTGAGAAAGACCGGACGCGACTGATCGTCCCCGCGCTTTCGCTGCGAAGTTCATGGAGGGCTGGGCGGGGCGCCGGGCCTTCGCCCGGAGTTTTGTGTTTTGGTTACCGTTTCGACGAAGGTTTGACGCCCCGCGCGGTTGGTTGGCCTGCAAGCTCGGGGCGCCGAGCGGTGGCGGTCTTATCGCCTAACCCCATAAGCCTGC
>Ga0208645_1000051_pt1 | contig 201557 bp, 195 predicted proteins | sample VirMetDEL_Sep_01_FD_184519 | JGI IMG/M metagenome (GOLD analysis project Ga0208645, IMG submission 184519) | Aqueous microbial communities from the Delaware River and Bay under freshwater to marine salinity gradient to study organic matter... | ecosystem: Environmental > Aquatic > Marine >...
CCAAACTATTGGTGATGGCGGGTCGAGCAACAGTCGGCAGTGGAAACCCAATCGAGCGGTTCTCATGGTCCGTCCACACCACCGAATCGCCCGACACCGCAAGCCGATGCGCCAGCGAATGACTCCAGCCAAACCCCAGCCCGACATCCACTTCCACCGCACTGGTGCGGTACAACCGCGTCCACTCGAACGGCAAGATCCCATCCAACGTGCCGTCGGTGAGGGTGAGCAATTCCTCCCCGGTAACCATCGACACCGGGCAGCCGTTGGTGACGGTCTTATCCGAAGAAGCCGCCGCATCCCCGTTCGGGTTTTTCCCCGAAACAGGCACATCATCGACAGGCTCCTGCCTGACCAACACGGTCTTCTGTGTCTTGTTACGAACCGCCGGCACGGGGTTCGAAACCACATGCTCCCCCGCCTTCAACGGTGCCACCGGTACGGTCTTGATCGCTGTCGCGGGGCCACCGAGCAGCAAAGGCTTCACCGCCTCGACATGCGCGTCCAACGTCGGCCCCACCAACTGATCAGCCAGCCTCTCCAGCCACTTGCGCGCTCGTCCGGATTTGATATGTCCCAGCACCTGAGCGCCCAGGCGAATCTGCACGCCCATGCCACGGGTCGCCCAGATCAGGAACAGATTGATCAACACCTCACCGCTGATCTCGCCCAGCACTTCATACATCTCGGGCGGTGGCAGCAGGCGTAGCCAACTGACCATGGCCGACACGTAGATAAACAGCAGCGGCTCATCGCTGAGCACCAACAGCCCCTTTGCGATGGTGTCGTTGCCCAGCCTCAGCAGTTCATCGAGTTCAGTCTGGGAGATGTAGGCCAACAACTTCTGGCTGTTGGCCTTGAGGTCCGCCAACAAGTCATACAGCTGCTTGACGTTGTCCCACAGGTTGTAGAGCGCCTTGGCCATCCCGCTTGAAAACGCCAAACCTTGCATCGCGCTACGTTCGGGCGGCGTGGCGTTGGCGAAGTCATCCCACAGGGGCTGGAAAGTCTTGGTCCATTCCTCATGCAGGCGACTTTCCAACCCTGCGATCACCGATTGATAAGACCCATACAGCGCCTTGACGTGATCCTTGGAAACGTTGGGATAGAAGGTGATTTGGTACGGCTGGTTGCGATCACACTCGGTGATTTCGAGGATGCCGCCGGGGCCGATGGTCCGATGCAGTGGTGCGCCGAGCGGGCTGTCATCCTGGGCAATGGCTTGCAGCATCACCGGCGTATTGCCGATCGGTACAAACCGAGTGCTTTCGAACATATGCACCAGGGTCAGGGATCCCTGGGCATCGCACCTGGCAACGGTGTTACTGGGGGTTTTGGAGGAAGCCGGCGCCACCAGCGCCACCTCTTCCCCAACTTTGAACACCTGATCCACTTCCAGTGCCGAAGCGCTCAAGAACCCCTCGGCCCACTCATCAAAGGTGTTCAGGCAATCACGCAAGTCACGGAAGACGCGCTCAACGTCCGGCGCCTTGGCATCCATGGGGGCCAGGACAAAGCTGGCAATCACGGGAATCAAGAGGCCGCCCCGACGACCAGGGCATTGACGGGTAGGTGCATCGGCGGTCCCTCGCACTGAATGATCAGGCGAGAGACTTTGGAGAGGTTCGTCAGGTAAAGAAGTCGGCGCTATTCGCCAGGACGGCTAGGAGGGTTCGCCAAGACTTCGGGTAAACGCAGAGTTGATCGTAGGAGTCGGATTACAGGTGGAAAAGCCCTACAGCTTCAGTTGCCCAATCGCCTTGCTCAACTCACCAGCCAACGTTGCCAGCTCATTGCTGGTGGTCGCCGAACCCACAGTTTGTTGCACGGTGTTCTCGGTCACATCACGAATACTCACCACTGCGCGGTTCATCTCTTCGGCCACGTGGCTTTGCTGTTCGGCGGCGACGGCGATCTGGGTGTTGCTTTCACGCATTTGCGCCACGGCGCTGGTGATTTCGGCGAGCGCTGTGCCGGCTTCCAGGGCTTGTTGTACGCAGTCGTCGGCCTTGAACGAGCTTTCCTGCATGAAGTCCACCGCGTCGCGGGTGCCGGCCTGCAGCGCCGAGACCATGCGGGTGATTTCGTCGGTGGAGCTTTGCACGCGCTTGGCCAGGTTGCGCACTTCGTCGGCGACCACGGCAAACCCACGGCCCATTTCCCCGGCGCGAGCAGCTTCGATGGCGGCGTTGAGGGCGAGCAGGTTGGTCTGTTCGGCGATGCTGTGGATCACACTGACCACGCTGTTGATTTTCTGGCTGTCCTCGGCCAGTTTCTGGATCATTTCGGCGGTCTGTTGCACGCCGGAAGACAGGCCGGCGATTGAATGCTGTACGCGGGTGACCACGTCCTGACCGCTGCCAGCGAGGGTGTCGGCGGCCTGGGACAAGTCGCGGGTGGCACCGGCATGTTGAGCGATATGGTAGACGGTGGCGGTCATTTCGTTGATGGCGGTGGCGGCCTGGTCGGTCTCGCTTTGCTGGCCAAGCATGCCGTGTTGTACCTCGTTCATGCTGCTGGCCAATCGAGCGGCACCCTCGTCCAGAAGCCTGGCGGTGCGCGCCACGGTGCTGACCACGCGCTGATAACCGGCTTGCATGGCATTGAAGGCGCTGGCCATCTGGCCGACTTCATCCTTGCAGGCCAACGGCACGCGGGCCGACAGGTCGCCGGTTTTCTCCACGTGCAGCATCACGTCCTTGAGGGTGTTGAGTTGGCTGAGCAGGAAGCGGATCAGCAATTGCGAGGCGCAGAGCATCGCCAGCATCAGGATCAGCACCGCCACGGCATAGTTGGCGAAGCGTTCACTGAATACCTGGCTCAGGCTGGGGGCGTGGGCGAGCACGGCGATGTATTGCCCATCAGGGCGGGCGATCACTTCGGCGCCCATCAGCGTGTTTTCGCCGAACAGCGGCATGGGGTTGAGTTCGACCCAACCCGTGTTGCTGCTCAGGGCTGACAGATCCTGATCGGCCAGCTGTGGGACTTGGCCGCGGGCAAACGTCAGCCAGTGCTCGCTCTTGGGCAGGGCCTTGTCGGCCGGCCAGGCTCCGAGCAATTGCGCCTGGGCCTGTGCCGAGGCCTGGGACGCATGGCTGCGCGATTGCTGTTCGAGATGCACGGCGTACAGCACCAGGAGCAGGGTCGTGATAAAGGCGACCGCGTTGACGGCCCAGAATTTGTATTTCAGCGAGATATTGCTAAGCCAGGCACCCATGGAAGGTTTTCTCTGATAGCGGAAACAGCATTGGCAAGGTGCCATTATTGTGCCGCTACTCCGCAAAGCGGTTTTGACATGGGTCAATGCACCGCATCAATCCACGGCAGGCAGCCCAAAAAACGCGCGGGCACAGGCGGTGCTGTGCTGAGCCAGGTCCTCGGCCGTTTCGTTGCGGTGCAGGGCGACTTCGCGCAGCACTTCCGGCAGGTAGGCGGGTTCGTTACGGCCGTTTTTCGGCTTTGGACGCAGGGTGCGCGGCAGCAGGTAGGGCGCATCGCTCTCCAGCATCAGACGACCACGGGGAATTTCCCTGACCAACGGATGCAGGTGCGTCCCACGGCGCTCATCACAGATCCAGCCAGTAATGCCGATGTGCAAATCGAGATCGAGGTAGCTGAACAGCGCCGGTTGTTCGCCGGTGAAGCAATGCACCACGGCGGCGCTCAGGTGGTCGCGGTAGTCCTTGAGGATCTCCAGCAGGCGCTGGTTGGCGTCGCGCTCGTGGAGAAACACCGGCAGTTTCAGCTCAACCGCCAGAGCCAAGTGCTCTTCGAGGACTTTTTCCTGCTGCGGGCGCGGAGAGAAATCCCGATTGAAATCCAGCCCGCATTCGCCCACCGCACGTACGCGGCTTTCGTTGAGCAAACCACGCAGGCGCCTGGCGCTATCGCCGTTCCAATCGCTGGCGGAGTGGGGGTGGATGCCGGCCGTGCTGAACAGGCGCTGGCCGCTGTCATCGAGGTTGACGCACAGTTCCAAGGCCTGTTCGCTGCCGTCGACGCTGGTGCCGGTGAGCACCAATTGTTGCACCCCGGCGGCATAGGCGCGGTCGAGAACGGCCTGGTGCTTCTCGTCGAAACTGGGGTTGGTCAGGTTGACGCCGATATCAATGAGTTGCATGGTGCTATCTCCGCCTGCGGCCGGAAAGCATATCAGAGCTGTAGATTTATAAGAAAAACGAAGAACTACAAAGAGTTATAGCTGTCTTTGAACGTCGCAAGTGACATCGTGATTGGCTGCACGCCTTGCACTGTGCCACCGTTGCGCGTCTTGCCAGCGCTTAAAGCGCTCTGTTTCTGACCCCCAACGCCTCGTTTTTCGCGAGGGTGTTGGCCAGTATTCTTTCCGGAGAGCGGATGATCCGACCCTCGGCGTTGCTTATGTTGTGCCTGACGCTGCTGCTGCCCGCGGCGGCGCTCGCGCGTCTGGACGGGCCGCTGGAAGTGACCAGGCCCGGCAAGGTGCGCGACCTGGCGGAGATTCGCTCGAGTCGCACCCTGCGTGTACTGGTGAACCAGAGCCGTAACAGTTCCGGCGAGGTCCAGGGCCAGGCCATCGGTGTCGAATATCATCGCCTGCGTGCGTTCGAGCAATACCTCAATGGCCACGCCCGTGATGGCCAGGAAATCAACCTCAAGATCATTCCCAAGGCCAAGGACCAACTGCTCGGCGCACTCGCCCGTGGCGAAGGCGACCTGGTGGCCCCCGGTGAATTGCTGGATGTGAAGGCCGCACACAAGATCAGCACCAGCGATCCGATCGCCAGCGGTGTGCCGTTATGGCTGGTGGGGGTGAAGGGTGAGCGGCGGTTTACCAAGCTGGAGCAACTGTCCGGGCGTACCCTGGCGCTGACCACCGGCAGCGCGGCGGCGGATGCCATCAGCCAGGTCAACCAGAAACTGGCCTTGCACAAACAGCCGCCGGTCAAGGTGGAATGGGTGGACCCGACCCTGGCGGTGGAGGATGTGCTGGAGATGGTCCAGGCGGGTATTTTTCACCTGACTATTGTCGAGAAGCCGATTGCTGAGCGCTGGTCGAAGATCCTGCCCAAGTTGCGCTTCGACAAGCAGGTGGCAATCAGCGAACCGGGCGACGAGTACTGGTTTGTGCGCCAGGATGCCTCGATGCTGCGGGCCAGTATTGATCGATTTCTCAAGACCTATCGCACGCCGTCCGACCAGGATGTGGCATTCCAGCGCATCTATCGGCGCCTCTACCAGGTGCGCAACCCGCTGGCCCGCGTCGACCGCCAGCGCCTGGAAAAACTGCGCCCGGTATTGCAAAAGCACGCCCGTGAGCAAGGCATGGACTGGCTGAACCTCGCGGCGCTGGCGTTCAAGGAGTCGGCTTTCGACCCGGGTGCGCGCAACAGCGGCGGCCCTACCGGCCTGATGCAGATCACCCCTTCGGCAGCGCAGCGGGTGGGCGTCAACAACATCGAAAGTCTCGACAGCAATGTGCAGGCCGGCGCGCGTTACCTGGCGTTGATCCGTCGCAAATTCTTCGCCAGCCCCAAGCTCAACGAGCGCGAGCGCATGGCCTTCGTATTGGCCGCGTACAACATGGGGCCGGAGCGGGTGCAGGGCATGCGCACCGAGGCCAGGCGTCGGGGACTGAACCCCAATCAATGGTTCTTCCAGGTGGAGCGCATCGCCATGGAGCAGGTGGGGATGGGGGGCGTCAGCTATGTTAATAGCGTCAACAAGTACTACTTGGCGTTCGATCGGGAGCGAGAGTCCCTGGAACCGCAGGCGCCGAAAATCGCCTCACGGAAATAATCTATTTTTTCGATGTTAATCAGGCAGTTTTTCGGCTTTTATCATTGCTTAAACTGATTAATATAGCGGCCAACCAACCCCTACTTCGAAAAGGATCCACCCCATGAGCCCAATGATCAAAAGCGTACTGTCCACTCGTGCCGGCTACGGCCTGACCATCCTGCGCATCGTCGTCGGCATCATCTTTGCCGCCCATGGTTCGCAAAAACTCTTCGGTTGGTTTGGCGGCTATGGCCTGGCGGGCACCGCCCAGTGGATGGAAAGCATTGGCCTGGCGCCGGGTACCCTGATGGCGCTGCTGTCGGGCGGAACCGAGTTCTTTGCCGGCCTGGCACTGATCATCGGTTTGCTGGTACGCCCGGCGGCATTGGGCCTGACCATTCTGTCGCTGGTGGCGATCTTCTCGGTGCATATCCATAACGGCTTGTTCATGGCCAACAACGGTTATGAGTTCGCACTGGCCCTGCTGGGCGGCTCCCTGGCGGTGCTGCTGGAAGGTGCTGGCAAACTGTCTGCCGACCGCGCCATCGCCAACTGACACCGGCGCAAAACTCTGAAAAGGCCCACCACTGTGTGGGCCTTTTCGTTGCTCGGGATTCTTGACACCGCCCCACCGGCTTCTCTAGGATGCTGCCCATGCGCCGATTTAAACAGCTAATTGCGGGGCGCCACTGGGTCTTGATAGAACCCGACAGAAGCTTGTTCTCCCCTGGGGAGGCAACTTCGAAATACCGCTAAAGCGCTGGTTCGGTGTTGCCTCTCACCTGCCCGCAGACTTTTGAGGCAGAGACACGACACGATGAATGCACTACGCCCCCTGATACGCCTGGCCCCGATCACCGCGGACCTCACCCAACGCAATCCAAAAATCCTCCTGGGCGGCAAGCATCAGCCTACGCTCTTGCGTTATCTGGACGGGTGGCCACGTCGCAGCGGACGGCCATCGGCATTCTTGATTCAGTTTGTGGAAGATGGCGATTCTCTTGCCCGGTTTGCGAATAACAGCTTCGATCTTGCGGTTATCCAGGCCCCCAGCGCCAGCGACGCGCAGGAAGTCATCCGACAATTGACCCGCATTGCCCGGCAGGGGCTGATTGCCAGGCGTTGAACTCAGTAGAGCGCGACGCTCGCCTGTAGTCGACGCCGTCGATTGCACAGGAAAACCACCCAGGCAACCAGGCATAGCATCAGGGGTATCGCCAGTGCCACGAGCATTTTTATGGCGAACTCCAGGCGATGTACCTGCGCGTATGCCTCGGCTTTCAAGGCATGTAATTCCATTGGCAAGCGCAGTCGCTCCTTGTTGAGTGCAACCAATTGGGTGGTGGTGTCCACGGTCTGGGAGCCGAGCTGCACCTCCGTTGTGCGCAGCATTTGCCATTCATGTTCTGTCCGTAGCAGGCGTTGTTCCAATTCAGTCGCCTTCTGCGTGTAGGCGTGTACGGCGCTGTCGCGCATCCGTTCCAGCCTGTTTGGCGATCTTTGCGTCGACGCGTGCGGGCGAATATTGGTCAGTACATCACTGGCGGACAAGTTATCCAGCGTATTCAAGATAAACAGTGTGTTGCTGTCGGGCGCTGGGCTATTGACTTGATCCGTGAGCAAATCAGTGTCGGCGACTACCACCACATGGATCTGCGCCGCTTTTTGCACTGCTGCCGGCTGTCCTTCCACGTCATCGAGGAATGCTGAATAGGCAGGCCCTTCTATACGGGCTGCAATCACATGGCGTTGTGTTTGGCTGGAGGCCTCATCGGCCGTTGAATCGAGCTCGGTTGCCGAGGCAAGCCGGTCGGTTTCCTGCAACTCGGATTGCAGGGAGCTTTGCAGGAGAGGGGTCAGCGTCGTGCGGCCTTTCTGGCGGCGAAACAGCACGCCGCTGCTTGATACCGTCACGTTATTCAATTTCCAGGTGCTCGGATCGCCTGTGTTCATTGCCTGCCGGGGCAGGTTCAACCTGCCCGGATGCTGCACTGTGAACTTCCCTTTCACAGGTGTGTGCGACGCGGCGTAGCGGTGATCGAGCAGAAACTTGTTCGCCGGCATCTGTATTCCCCAAGCGGCAAGCAAATCAGTCAGTCGGGTATTGGCGGATGGGGTGTTCGAGCTTTGCTCGCTAAACGGGTCGATAAATGCCATCAATTTACCGCCCTTCAATACAAATTGTTCAACCGCATATAACGATTGTTCAGGCAGCGCCTGTGGATGCACGACCATGAGCGTCTTGACCTGTTCCGGCACGCGCTCGGTGCTTGCTCCCAGATTGACCAGGTTGAAATGTCGCTGCAGTTCCTTCAACAATCGGCCCGCGGATTCTCCCATCGCGAGCCCTGACAGCAGTCCGATAGCGGGGCGCTCCGGATGCTGCAACTTGTAGATCAAATGACTGATTTCATATTCGAGCAATGGCTCACGATCCAGGCTGAATGATTCGATGCGTTGCGCTCCATAGCCGGCTCGGGTGCCGATCAGGCCCATGAATCCCGCATTGTCGTCGAGGCCAAACAACCTGGCTTTGTAGGCGTCCTCTGAAAAAGGCATGGGATCAATAAGGTGCAGGTTGATCATGCCTTTTGCTGCTTTTTCGTACTCCATCAACCGGTCTTCGATGCGCTTGCCATAGCGTTTCAAGGTGTAGCTTCGTCCAGGGCTGTCATGGGCATTGAAATAATACAAATCCACAGGGTTTTCCAATGACGCGAGTAACTGTCGTACTTGAGGCGATAGGGTATGCGTTTTTCCTTGTGAGAAGTCCCATCGGATATTTGGAATTTTTCCTACCCAAACTAAGTTAAACGCCAGGAATAGTAACAGGATAACAGTGAGTGTCATGCCGGTGCGCAGAGTAGGTCGCATGGAGGGCTTTCCTTCTCAGCTGTGTCTATAGTTGAGAGTGACGGTCGTCGCTGCGAGAAAGGCCAAGATCATGCTGATGAAGTAAAGCATGTCACGAAGCGTGAACTTTCCATTGTCGATAGCGCTGTACCTCGAAAAAGGGCTGAGGGAAACCAGACTGTCCACCGCCCAGATGGGGGCTTGATGTTCAAGTGCATCGAGTAAATAAGAGAGTGCGCTGACGATAAGCATAAAGCCTACAGTCAGTATGAAAAGGGCAGTGCGTTGCCGTACCAGTGTGAAAATAAAACAACCGACGGCTAGATAACTGCCCGCCAGTAGCCAGCTCGATATAAATTGCGAGGCAATAACGCTGTTGTCCGCCACTCCCAGGTAGTTGGCAATGATCACGAGAGGGAAGGTCAATATCAGGGCTGTGGCCGCCACGACCCAGGCTGCTAGAAATTTGCCGATAACCCATTCAAACGTGGTGATGGGTAATGTTTTCATCAGGTCGAGAAAACCGGCATTGGACTCGTCCGACCAGAGTTGTGCCGCCAGTACTGGAATCAGCAATAAATAGAGCCAGGGGTGTAGCTGGAAGAAAACCTGCAAGTGACTGCTGTCCTGTTCTGGCCAGGCGCTCATGTGCAACCCCAATGCCACGGACAGTACTGAAAAAATGGCAATGCTCAGATAGGTGCCGGGTGTACCGGCATAGTGGACGAGTTGACGCTTGAATATGACGGGCAGCAGTTTCAAAGGGGAGTCTCTCGGCTCAGATAATGAACTACGTCGCTGAGGCGACCAGGCTCCAGGCTCAGTGAGTTGATTTTCCAGCGACGATTGGCAATGAGCGTATTGATATGGGGGTAGATGGTGTGCCCCGGCATGGCCAGGACGGTCACCGTGCCGGGTGCGTGCCGATGTTCTTCGATGCCTGCCACCCCCGGCAGTACGGCGAGAGCCAGCAGGTCCAAGGGGGCATCTGCGGCGAGGGTGACCGCCTGGAAATGGCGAGAGTCGCGTTGCAGATCTGGCATGGGGGTATCGGCCACCAGGCGATCACCTGCGATCACCAGGGCGCGTGTACAGAGTTCGGATAATTCATCGCAGTGTCGGGAAGCGACGATCACGGTCATTTCTTGCGTCAATGACTGGATGAGGCTCCTGAATTTGTATTTCTGATCAGGTGCCAGCCCCTCGGTCGGTTCATCCAGTAATAGCAAGGCAGGGGCGTGCAGGATGGCCTGGGCAATGGTGACTTTGCGCTTCAAACCGATGGAGAGAGCCTCGAGGGGAGCGTTGAGCACCGGCAACAACTCCAGTTGCGTAGCGGCATAGTCCACCTGTGCGCGTTTTTCGGTGCCGCGCAGTCCGCGAAGGGCCGCGATGTAGTCAAGGAATTCTTTAACCGACATCGTAGGATGACTGACGCATCTGTGAAGTTGGTAGCCGATGAGTTTTTTTGCTCTTAATGGATGGGCTTTAGTATTGAAGCCTTGGATGTTTATATGCCCGCTGGAAGGCGTGGTCGAGCCCGATATTACGTCGAGAAGGGCCGTTTTAACTGTAGGATTTTCTCCGAATAGTCCCAGGCATTCCTGTTTGTTTGCGCTGAATGAAAAATCGCTGATTATTTTCTTATTGTTTAAATGTTTTGTCAGGTTGATGATTTCGATCATTTAGCGTGGTGTGGTCGTGGAGGGAGAGTTTGAAAAGGGTACGAGCAATATCTGTTTTTGGGAACGCCGCTCAGCATTAATAGGAAAAATCCTACGGGCGCGCTAGGCAAGTCGCTGAAACAATTGTTTTGTGTTTTTAACCTTTAATTATTGAGTGATGGTCTGAAGGTTATAGAGACTTTTCGAATTTTGTAATGAGGCCCGATCACCATGATGCTTCTACGTACCCTTGTTCTTGAACGCGACGGTCAAGATGCTCCGGTTAACGGTGCATTGCTCTGTGGGTTTGCTGTAGGCCAGATTGCCTCCAACTTTCTTGTTTATAGCTTGGATGAAGAGGTTGAGCCGGCGAGTTCCAGGGTGTATGTCGCAGCCTTGCGCAAAAAACTTGATCGGTATTTTCTGGGGGGAGTGGAGTCCAAGGAGGACCTGCATGTGGCAATGCATGTTTTCAAGCAAATTCTTACCTCGGCGGCGGCAGGCACTAAAGCCGGTGTTACCGAAACTCAGGTGCCTTATCATTTTATCGATTTAAAAGGCTGCAAGCTGCCGCCTGCGAGGCCCGAAGAGCATCATTCGGTGATCATCAAGAAGGCCCTGGTGATGAAAGTGATCTCCCTGGGAATGTCTGCGCCGGTGCTGCCGGCAATCGAAAGTGCTTCATTAATTGTGCCTTCCATTCGTTTCTCGTCGAAAATGAGTTCATCTGTCAGGGGGGCGAATCCACCCGAGCCTACTCCGCTTCCCGTACCTGAACCTGTCGTAGAAGAGCCCCGGCAGATGTTGGTCGACGCGCCTGTGGCCATTGTCCAGGATGTACCTGTTGTCCTGAATGAGCCAAGCGCCCCGGCGCAGCCGAAGCTTTCGGTGCCCGCGGACGACGACCACTTGTTTGAAGTAGGCAGTACGCTGACCAACCTGGCTCGTGTTGCTCAGGAGCTGGCCCAACAGAAACTCGCTGCGTCGGAGAGGGAAACCGCGCTTGATCAATGGCAGGCCCGCTTGCAGCAGGAGCAAACCCAGTTGGATGAAAGGGTCCGGGATCTGGAGCAGCGCACCGCTCAACTGCATGACCAGTCCCTGGCCGTCAGTCAACGGACCGAAGCCCTGAAGGTGATGACCTCGCAAGTCTCGAGCTTACGCCAGAGCTTGCGGGGCGTGCTGCTTGAATTGGATCAGACGTTGGATAGCTAGACAGGCCTGGCTACTTTGCTGGGTTCATTTATCATCAGCGCCAGCGAACCGACGCCTGGATGTGATTTCCTGCTTTATCGGTACCTATGGACATTGCCTGGGGATGCATGCGTTTGAGTACCAAGCTGATAACCAAAGAAGGTCATGAAGCGCTGAAGAAAGAGTTGGATTACCTGTGGCGCGAAAAGCGCCCGGATACCACGCGCAAGGTGACATGGGCTGCTTCCCTGGGGGATCGCAGCGAGAATGCCGACTACCAGTACAACAAGAAGCTGCTGCGCGAAATCGACCGGCGGGTGCGTTACTTGCGCAAGCGCCTGGAAGACATGCGTGTGGTGGAATACATGCCCGAGCAGGAAGGGAAGGTGTTTTTCGGCGCCTGGGTCGAGATTGAAAACGAACAGGGCGAGACCAAGCGTTTCCGTATCGTCGGCTATGACGAGATTTATGATCGGATGGACTATATCTCCATCGATTCACCGATGGCCCGTGCGCTGCTGCGCAAGGAAGTCGACGATGAGGCCATTGTGCAGACCCCGGGAGGCGAGGTGTGCTGGTGGATCACCGCTATCGAGTACGTGAAGTAAGCGACGTTGACCCGCCCCCCGCAAGGCAGGCGGGTCATTGACCGCTCAGCCCTCGCGCAAAACCGTCAGCGGGCTGGCATTCAGCGCACGGCGCGTGCCGAACACCCCGGCACCGCCGATCAATACGGCGCCGATCACAGGCAGCAGCAACAGCCAGGGGTGCGGTTGCCAGGCCAGGTCGAAGGCATAGCGGTACAGCACCCACGTCACCAACTCGGTACCCAGCGCCGCCAGCAAGCCGCTGACTGCGCCCAGCAAGCCGAACTCGATGCGCCGCGCCTTGACCAGCAGCTTGCGCTCCGCGCCCAGTGCCCGGAGCAGTGCACCTTGGCGAATACGCTCATCCAAGGTGGCTTGCAGGCCGGAGAACAGCACCGCCATCCCAGCGGCCAGCACAAACAACAACACGTACTCCACCGCCAGTGTCACTTGGGCGAGGATGCTGCGCAGCTGCTCCAGCAGCGCCTCGACCTGCAGGATGGTCACCGCCGGGAAGGCGCGGGACAGATCAACGATCTGCTGATCATGCCCTGGCGCGAGGTAGAAGCTGGTCAGGTAGGTGGCCGGCAGGTCCGTCAAGGTTCCCGGTTGGAAAATCATGAAGAAGTTCGGCTGGAAGTTATCCCAGTTGATGGTTCGCAGGCTGGCAACCCGCGCCTCACGGTTTTCCCCGGCGATGGTGAACACCAGGTGATCGTTCAACTTGAGCTTGAGGCTCTGCGCGACCTTGGCTTCTACCGAGACTCCGGGCATTCCATCGGGGGGTTGTTGCGACCACCATGAGCCTTCGGTCAGGGTATTGCCCGGCGGCAGGTCGGCGGCCCAGGTCAGGCTCAAGTCCCGTTGTACGGCGCGGTCACCGCTGGAGTCCTTGCTGACTATTTCCTGTACCGGCTCGCCATTGATACTGATCAACCGACCTGGCACGACCGGGTACAGCGGCGCGGATTGCGCCTGCACTTCCAGCAGGCGGGCACCAAAGGCGTCCTTATCGGCCGGCAGGATATTCAAGGCGAAATAGTTGGGGGCGTCCTTGGGCAGCTGGTTTTGCCAGGTGTCCAGCAATTCGCCACGCAGCAGGGCGATCAAGCCCATGGACAACAGGATCAGGCCGAATGCCAGGGACTGGCCCGCCGCCGCCAGCGGGTGGCGCAGCAATTGGCCCAGGCCCAGGCGCCACGGCAGGGAGGCCCGGGCCAACAGGCGTCGCAGGCTTTGCAACAGCAGCAGAAGCAAGCCCCCCAGAACCAGCGCGGCAACCACGCCGCCGCCCAGCAGGGCGAAGGTCAGCACCAGGTCGAGGCTCAGGCGCCACATGATCAGGCCCAGGGCGAACAACGCGGCGCCGTAGACCATCCAGGTGCTGGACGGGATAGGCAGCAGGTCGCGCCTCAGCACTCGCAGCGGCGGCACGCGACCGAGGGCGGCCAACGGTGGCAGCGCGAATCCCGCGAGAGCAACCAGCCCGGTGCCGATCCCGGCAATGGCCGGCAACAGTCCACCAGGCGGAACATCCGCCGGCAACAGGTCGTGCAGGAAATAGAACAGGCCAAACTGTGCCAGCCAACCGAGCAGGGCGCCGGCCAGGCTCGCCAGCAACCCCAGTACGCTCAATTGCAGGCTGAACAGCAACATGGCCTCGAGTCGCGATAACCCAAGGCAACGTAGCAACGCACTGGCGTCGAAACGGCGGGTGGCAAAGCGGTTGGCCGACAGGGCCACGGCGACGCCGGCCAACAGCACGGCCACCAGGCTGGCCATGTTCAGGTAGCGCTCGGCTTTGCCCAGGGCGCCGCCGATCTGCTGGTTGCCGTCCCGTGAATCCTGAAGACGCTGGTTGGCAGCGAGCCCCGGCTTGATCAGGTCACGATAGGTTTGCAGCGCGGTGCTGGCCTGCGGGCCACGCCACAACTCGCGGTAGCTGACGCGACTGCCTGGCTGGACTACGCCGGTGGCGTCCAGGTCCGCCAGGTTGATCATCACCCTGGGCGTCAGGCTATAGAAGTTGCCGGCGCGATCCGGCTCGTAGGTCAGTACGCGTGCCAGGCGCAAGGTCTTCATACCCACATCGATACTGTCGCCGACGTTCAGGTCCAGTGCCGTCAGCAGCCGCGACTCGACCCAGGCTTCACCGGGTTTCGGCCCGCCGCCCGGGATTTCGTCCCCAAAGGGGGCTGCTGCGCTCTTGAGTTGACCGCGTAGCGGATACTGCTCGTTGACCGCCTTGATGCTGGAGAGCTGGATACCATTATCGGTGGCAATGACGCTGGAAAACTCAACCACACGGGCGTGATCCAGGCCCAGTTCGGTCCCGGATCTGATTTGTTCGGGGCGGGCCGGTGAGCTGCCTTCGAGTACCAGGTCGGCGCCGAGGAACTCAGTGGCGCGCAACAGCATGGCGCCGTTGAGGCGGGCGCCGAAATAACCGATGGCGGTACTGGCGGCCACGGCCACCAACAGGGCGAAGAACAACACACGCAATTCGCCGGCGCGGGCATCGCGCAGTAATTGGCGCAGGGCAAGACTGAACAGGCGCAACAGCGGCAAACGTGCCATCAAGGCTCCAGGGGGGCGACCATCAGGCCGGCTTCAAGGCGGATCAGGCGTCGGCAACGATGAGCCAGGCGCTCGTCATGGGTAACCAGCACCAGGGTCGTGCCGCTTTCTTTATTGAGCTCGAACAGCAGGTCGCTGATGCGCTCGCCGGTGTGGCTGTCGAGGTTGCCGGTGGGCTCATCGGCAAACAGCACGTCCGGTTCGGCGGCAAAGGCGCGGGCAATCGCCACCCGTTGCTGTTCGCCCCCGGAAAGCTGGCGTGGGGAATGGGTCAGGCGCTGGCCGAGGCCCACGCGCTCCAGCAGGTGTCTGGCGCGTTCGCGGGCGTCCTTGCGGCCATCCAGCTCCAGCGGCAGCATGACGTTCTCCAGCGCATTGAGGCTGTCGAGCAGTTGAAACGACTGGAACACAAAGCCTACGTGTTCGGCACGGATGCGTGCGCGCTGGTCTTCGTCGAGGGTGCTGAGCGCCTGGCCGGCGAGGGTGACTTCACCGCTGCTGGGCAGGTCGAGGCCGGCGAGCAGGCCGAGGAGGGTGGATTTACCGGAGCCGGAGCTGCCGACGATAGCCAGGCTATCGCCCTTGTTCAGTTCCAGGCTCAGTTCGTGCAGGATAGTCAGTTCACCTTCCGCGCTGGGAACCACTTTGCTGAGGTTCCGCGCGGTGAGAATGCTTGCGCCCATGGAGAATCCGATGCGAATGTGGTTTTTGAGTGCTGGCCTGGCCTTGATGTGCATGGCCCAGAACGCAGCGGCGGGTACAGTCCTGATCGTTGGCGATAGTATCAGTGCCGGTTTCGGCCTGGATACCAGCAAAGGGTGGGTCGCATTGCTGCAGCAACGGCTCAAGAAGGAAGGTTTCGACGATAAAGTGGTCAATGCCTCCATCAGCGGCGACACCAGTGCCGGAGGCCTCGCGCGCCTGCCGGCGGCGCTCGCAGCGCATAAGCCGGACGTGGTGGTAATCGAATTGGGTGGTAACGACGGCTTGCGCGGGCAGCCGCCGGCGCAATTGCAACAAAATCTTGCGTCGATGATCGAGCAGTCCCAGGCCAGCGGTGCGAAGGTACTGTTGCTGGGCATGCAGATTCCGCCCAATTACGGGAAGCGCTATGTCGATGCATTCGCCAAGGTATTCAATGACGTCGCAACGGCCAAAAAGGTGCCGTTGGTGCCATTTTTCCTGGAGGGTATCGGTGGCAACCCGGCGTTGATGCAGGCTGATGGACTGCACCCGGCTGTCGGCGCCCAGGGCAAATTGCTGGAAAATGTCTGGCCGACGCTAAAACCGCTGCTATGACGCTTTTCTACCGGCAGGCTTTCGGCTAAGGTGGCGCCCCCCCGATCTGGAGCCCCCGATGTCGCGTCCTGCCTGGTCCCTGTTTAACTACCAACTGATCGAGCCGGACGAGCAGCTGGATCTGTTCGCCTGCCAGGAAGTGCGGGTGCATCTGGTGACGCGTCAATTGGAACTGGGCGGCTCCATCGACCGCACCCTGTGCGGTACGTTATTGCCGGCGCAGCCGCGTTGGTCCCTGGTCGACCGTTCGATTTTCCAGGACCAGCGCCTGTGCCCTTTGTGCCGGGCGATCCTGGAGTCGCAGAAGCGTGGCACGCCGCCAATCTGGCCCGAGTTGCGTTTCGAGTTGTAGGGGGCAGCTAGAAGTCCGCTTCACGTATACAATCGATTTTTACCTACCCGTCGTTCTGCGAAGGATTTTCCGGATGTTGTCGCGCCTTTCCGTCGTCACCTGCTGCCTGTCTCTTGCTGCCTTGTGTGCGGCCGGTCCTGCCGCCGCCTTGCAGTTGCCCCTGCCTCCACCCGGCGAAGACATCGTCGGGCAGGTCCAGGTGATCAAGGCCAAGTACGAAGACACCTTTGCCGACCTGGGTACCACCTACGACCTGGGCTATTCGGAAATGGTCGCGGCCAATCCGGGCGTCGATGCCTGGTTGCCGGGGGCGGGGACCGAGATCGTCCTGCCGACGCGCTTCATCCTGCCGCCGGGGCCCCGTGAGGGCATCGTGATCAACCTGGCGGAATACCGGCTCTACTACTTCCCCAAGGGGCAGGACGTGGTCTACACCTTCCCGCTTGGGATTGGCCGTGAAGGCTGGGGCTCGCCCATTGCGCACACCAGCATCATCGCCAAGACGCCGAACCCGACCTGGACGCCGCCGGCCTCGATCAAGGCCGAGCACGCCGCCAACGGCGACCCGTTGCCCAATGTGGTGCCGGCCGGCCCGGACAACCCCCTGGGGCCGTTCAAGTTCACCCTGGGAACGCCGGGTTACCTCATCCACGGTTCCAACATGAAGTTCGGCATCGGCACCCGTACCAGCCACGGCTGCTTCCGCATGTTCAACAACAACGTGCTGGAAATGGCCGGCATGGTCCCGGTGGGGACGTCGGTGCGCATCATCAACGATGCCTACAAGTTCGGCAGCAGCGGCGGCAAGGTCTATCTCGAGGCGCATACGCCCTTGAACGACGATGGCACGCCGTCGGTGGTCGACAAGCACACGGCAGTGATCAACGCCTTGCTCAAGCGTGAAGACCTGGCCAATAACCTGCGGGTGAACTGGGATCAGGTGCGTGATGTGGTCGCGGCCGAAGATGGCCTGCCCACCGAGATCGGCGTGCCAGGTGCTGCACCGATAGCTTCCAGCGCGCCGATCGACCTGCAGCAATAAGCGTCCGGTCCGCTGCTGAGTCCGCCACGGCCTTGCGCTGCGGCGGGCTTTTTATTGCGCGGGGTTCTGGTCCGAATCGCAGGCAATAAAAAAGCCGATCCAAGAATGGATCGGCTTGATAACAATCCCGAGGGATTATTACTTGCGGCTAGCTTTTTCAAGCATACGCAGAGCGCGCTCGTTAGCTTCGTCAGCAGTCTGTTGTGCTTTTTGAGCAGCAGCCAGAGCTTCATCAGCTTTACGGTAGGCTTCGTCTGCACGGGCCTGGGAGCGAGCTGCTGCGTCTTCAGTTGCAGTCAGACGAGCTTCGGTTTCTTTGGAGACGCTGCTGCAACCGGTAGCCAGAACTGCGGCCAGAGCCAGAGCAGAGAATTTCAGAACGTTGTTCATCGTGTTCCCCTTCAAGGACTTTCTATTAAATGGCTACTTTCTCAGAGTGAGCTAATAGCCGGCGTACATACTACCCATTACTTGTAGTAAGTAAACTGACGTAGCGCAAGAAGCAAAAAAAATTCTTGTACCGAATCTATTTTGGCTAACCTTTTTGAGGTTTGTATAAAAACTGTCCAGTTTTTTTCATTCGGATGAAAATTGGATCCAGGCTGAAAGGGCCGGCCCGCATGTGCCGGGCCTGGCAACCAGATGAAAATTTATATATCCACGCCGACACTTTGGTTAGGCTTGAGGATGCTTGCCCGGGCATCTTTTACGCATGTAGAGGTGACTTTAAGAGCGCCTGTTCGTCTCAAGGTTCAACTGCCGGCAATGTTCAGGCTTTCGGTCACCGGTTGATCGAGGCCCTTTCTATATCCACCAGCGGCAGGGATGACGGGCACGCCTTGAGCAATTACAGGATTGCTGCCTACTATTCCCTACGTGCTGGTTGTGAGCGCTCAAGGTTTTCTCGTTGTCGAAACCGGCACGGGGTGGCGTAGATGTTCCTTCGCCGGAAAAACATCGGTAAGGTAGGGGTCAGAATCCAAGACCCGCGAGGAGTAGTGATGAGCGAGGCGTTGTCCATCCACCATGACCAGGCTGGTCATCAGTTCGAGACCAATGTGGACGGTCATCGTGCCTATCTGACCTATATGGACCTCGGGAAGCAGACCCTGGACATCTATCGGACCTTCGTGCCCAACGCACTGCGCGGCCGTGGCATTGCTGCCGCGTTGACCGAGGAAGCGTTGAAGTTTGCCGAAGAGCAAGGCTACACGGTGATCCCGTCGTGTTCCTATGTCGAACGCTACATGGAGCGCCACCAGCGCCATGCCGCGAAGCTATAACGCACAACATAAAATGCAGCATGAAAAACGCCGGGCTCAGCCCGGCGTTTTTGTGTGCGCACCCTTCAGATACAGGTTCAGCTGCGTTTGCGTTTCGGCAATACGTCCTTGAGCTTGGCGTGCATGCTGCGCAGGGTGTTCTCGGTGGCGGACCAGTCGATGCAGGCATCGGTGATCGATACCCCGTACTGCAAGTCGGCCAGGTCCTTTGGAATCGCCTGGCAGCCCCAGTTCAGGTGGCTCTCGACCATCAGGCCGATAATCGACTGGTTGCCTTCGAGGATCTGGTTGGCGACGTTTTCCATCACCAGCGGCTGCAGCGCCGGGTCCTTGTTGGAGTTGGCGTGGCTGCAGTCGACCATGATGTTCGGCTTGATCCTGGCCTTGTTCAGCGCCTGCTCGCAGAGCGCCACGCTGACCGAGTCATAGTTGGGCTTGCCATTGCCGCCGCGCAACACCACGTGACCGTAGGCATTGCCCTTGGTGGTGACGATGGAGACGCCGCCTTCCTGGTTGATACCCAGGAAACGGTGAGGGCTGGAGACCGATTGCAGCGCGTTGATCGCCACGGTCAGGCCGCCGTCGGTGCCGTTCTTGAAGCCTACGGCCGAAGACAGGCCGGATGCCATTTCGCGGTGGGTCTGCGACTCGGTGGTGCGCGCGCCGATGGCCGACCAGCTGATCAGGTCCTGCAGGTACTGCGGGGAGATCGGGTCGAGCGCTTCGGTGGCGGTGGGCAGGCCCATTTCGGCCAGGTCCAGCAGCAATTTGCGACCGATGTGCAAACCGTCCTGGATCTTGAACGAGTCGTCCAGGTACGGGTCGTTGATCAAGCCTTTCCAGCCCACGGTGGTACGCGGCTTCTCGAAATACACGCGCATCACCAGGTACAAGGTGTCGGACACTTCCGCCGCCAGCACTTTGAGGCGCTCGGCGTATTCGTGGGCAGCCTTGAGGTCGTGGATCGAGCAAGGCCCGATCACGACGAAGAGGCGGTGGTCGGTGCCATCGAGAATGTCACGGATGACTTCGCGGCCCTTGGTGACGGTCTGCAGGGCAGCGTCGCTCAGAGGGATTTCGCGCTTGAGCTGATCGGGTGTGATCAGGGTCTCGTTGGATTCGACGTTTAGGTCATTGATCGGTAAATCAGCCATCGTGTTACTCGCCAGGGTCACGGGTGCCGGCCGCCAGCCATCCCCGTGCGGCGGGCACAGCATGATTTGAATGCAGGGGGGAGGAACCTTAGCGCGTAACACGGGCCCGCGACAATGGGCAAAGCCCGCTTTAATCCAGCGCTGGCCGCACAAACGTCTCGTGGGCGAACTCGCCGGCATGGCGCGCCACCCACTCACGGGCCAGGGCTTCGAGTTGCTGCGGGGTCGGCTCGGCATCTTCGTGCTGGCGGCAGTAGCGCTCTATCCGGCATGCTTGCTCACCCATTCGCGCCCCGAACAACGCATGCTCATCGGTAAACGAAATGCCCACGCGGTAGCCGTTTTCCACCTTGCGACACCACGCCACATACCCCGGATAGCGGGCCGTGGCGCCCAGGGAGGGAATGTGCAGGTCAACGGCGGTGCCCTGGCGCCATGGGCGGGGCCAATTGCAGGCAACGCCGCCCAGGCCGATAGTGTGCAGGCGTTGGCGGGGGATTGCAGGAGAGGGGCGTTGGATTAACTCGACAGCGACATCATCAGGGTGAGGTAAAAAACGACCCATGTACACGGACTCCGAGCACCGTCCAGTTGACGGCGGTGGCAGCAGTATAGTGAAGGAACTGGAATTGACCGACCTGGATATTGACCAGCAATTGCTGGGATTGCCAGGTATTTCGCTGGTGGTGTTCACCAGCGTGGGGTGTTCCAGTTGCCGTTGGGCGCGCCAGCAGTTGCCGGGCTGGCGCTTGCCGGTGGACCGCGTGTGTTGGGTGGATGCCGGGCACAACGGCGGTGCGGTCGAACGCTACCAGATCTTTCATTTGCCGGCGTTGTTCGTGGTGTGCGAGGGTCAGTTCCTCGGGCAAATACAGACACGTCTTACGCTTTCTGACCTGACCGAAACCATTGACCAAGCACTTAGCCGCACTCCGGAGGAACTGCCATGACAGTACAGTCGCCACGTATCGGCATTATCGGCACCGGCGCCATCGGTGGCTTCTATGGCGTGATGCTGGCACGCGCGGGCTTCGACGTGCACTTCCTGCTGCGCAGCGAATACGCGGCGGTCAGCGAGCACGGCCTGCGCGTCAATAGCCGTGTGCATGGCAACCTGCAACTGCGCCCGGTGCAGGCCTACGCCCATGCCGCCGACATGCCGCCGTGCGATTGGTTGCTGGTGGGCACCAAGTCCACCGGCAATGTCGAGCTGGCCCCGACCCTCGCCCAGGTCGCGGCGCCGGACGCCAAGGTGGTGTTGCTGCAAAACGGCCTGGATGTCGAAGACAGTCTGCGTGAACACCTGCCGCCATCCCTGCATCTACTGGGCGGGCTGTGCTACATCGGCGTACACCGCTCCGCGCCTGGCGTCGTCGAGCATCAGGCGTTGGGCCGGGTCAACCTGGGCTACCACAGCGGCACGGCCGCCAACGATGAGGCCTGTCAGAAGGCTATTGTCGAAGCCGGTGCCGCGTTGTTTCATAAGGCCGGCATCGAGTCCCAGGCCATGGCCAATGTGCATCAGGCCCGCTGGCACAAGCTGGTGTGGAACGTGCCTTACAATGGCCTCTCCGTACTGTTGGGAACGGGTACCACGGCAATGATGGCGGACGAATCCAGCCGCGAGCTGATCCAGGCGCTGATGGCCGAAGTGGTGCAGGGCGCCCATGCCTGTGGTCATGAAATTCCCGGCAGTTACGCCGAGCAGATGTTCGCCATGACGGAAACCATGGACGATTACCTGCCCAGCATGTACCACGACCATATACATAAACGCCCGCTGGAACTGGCGGCGATCTATGGGCGACCGCTCGCTGCCGCCAAGGCCGCAGGTTGCGAATTGCCACGAATGCAGGCGCTGTACCAGGCCTTGAGCTTTATTGATCGGCATAACCGCTGATTCGGGGGACGTACCATGGCAAAGGGATTGGGCGACAAACTGGTGCTGGCGATTTCCTCGCGGGCCCTGTTCGACCTGAGCGACAGCCACAAGGTCTACCTTGCCCAAGGGGTGGAGGCCTACCGTAAATACCAGATCGAACACGAGGAAGAGATCCTCGAGCCCGGTGACGCCTTTCCGCTGGTCAAGAAGCTGCTGAGCCTCAATGCCAGCCTGGGCCGTGCTCGGGTCGAGGTGGTGCTGGTGTCGCGCAACAGTGCCGACACGGGCTTGCGCGTGTTCAATTCCATCCAGCATTACGGCCTGGATATTTCCCGCGCAGCCTTTGTCGGTGGGCGTAGTCCTTATCCTTATTTGGCAGCGTTTGGCTGTCACCTGTTTCTGTCCACCCATGCTGAAGATGTACGCAGCGCCCTCGATGCCGGCTTTGCCGCCGCGACGATTCTGTCGGGCGGTCCGCGCCGGGCGTCCAGCGAAGAGCTGCGGATCGCCTTTGACGGTGACGCGGTGCTGTTCTCCGATGAGTCGGAGCGCGTGTACCAGGCCGGTGGGCTGGAGGCGTTCCAGGCCAGCGAGCGCGAGTCGGCACGCCAGCCTTTGCACGGTGGCCCCTTCAAGGGTTTCCTGGCGGCACTCAACTTGTTGCAGCGTGAGTTTCCAGACGAGGCCTGCCCGATCCGCACAGCCTTGGTCACCGCCCGTTCGGCGCCTTCCCACGAGCGGGTGATCCGGACCTTGCGTGAGTGGGACATCCGCCTGGATGAGTCACTGTTTCTCGGCGGCCTGGAAAAGTCCGCCTTCCTGGAGGCGTTTGCCGCGGATGTGTTTTTCGATGACCAGGCCGGTCACTGCGAGAAAGCCAGGGAGGTGGTGGCCACCGGGCATGTGCCCCATGGCATCAGTAACGAGGTGAGGATTCAGGCCGAGACCTAGGCGCGCTGCTAAGCTCATTCAATCTCCTCCATCCTGGCCGTCCGGGAGGTTTTATGATTCGTTCGATGCTGTACGCCACAGACCTCGGTCTGTATGCGCCGTATGTGATGCAACATGCACTGGCGCTGGCACGAACGTTCAAGGCTGACCTGGATGTGATTCATGTGGTCGAGCCCATCGGGTTGTTCGCCGAATCGGTGTTGCAGAGCTACCTTGATGAGAAGGCCTTGAGTGAATGGCAGAGCCAGGGGCTGAGCACTGTCATGGCGACCATCGAGCAGCGGGTGCTGGACAGTTTTCGCGAAGAATTGGGGGACGAGGGCCAGGACCTGGAACTGATTCGCTCGGTACGGGTGATTCAGGGCGACCCCTGCGAAGTGATACTCGAGCAGTTGCGCAAATTGTCCGTCGACCTGTTGATCGTCGGCAGCCACAGCCATGCCACGGCGGCCGCCACACCGCTTGGGCGCACCGCCGCACGGGTGCTGCAGTTGTCTAGCGTGCCGGTTTACCTCGTGCCTGCGTTACAGCGTCGACGCAGTGATGACGTGTGATGGGTAAGAAACGATAAAAAGTTCTAGATTTATCCGTCAAACCTTTAATATAGTTATATACCGTCGCTGATACCCGTGGCGTCTATCTGCTTTGAGGGACACATATGAAGCTTCAACAACTGCGCTACATCTGGGAAGTGGCGCACCACGACCTCAACGTTTCCGCTACCGCTCAAAGCCTTTACACCTCCCAACCCGGTATCAGCAAGCAGATCCGCCTGCTCGAAGACGAGCTGGGCGTCGAAGTGTTCGCGCGCAGCGGCAAGCACCTCACCCGTGTCACCCCGGCCGGTGAACGCATCATCACCACCGCCGGCGAGATCCTGCGCAAAGTCGAGAGCATCAAGCAGATCGCCCAGGAATTCTCCAACGAGAAGAAAGGCACCTTGTCGATTGCCACGACCCACACCCAGGCGCGTTACGCATTGCCGCCGGTGATCCGCGATTTCATCAAGCAATACCCGGACGTGGCGCTGCACATGCATCAAGGCTCGCCGATGCAGATCGCCGAGATGGCCGCCGACGGCACCGTCGATTTCGCCATCGCCACCGAAGCCCTGGAGCTGTTCGGTGACCTGGTGATGATGCCGTGCTACCGCTGGAACCGTTGCGTCGTCGTGCCCCAGGGCCACCCATTGGCCAAGTTGCCGAAGCTGACCCTGGAAGCCCTGGCCGAATACCCGATCGTCACCTACGTCTTCGGTTTCACCGGCCGCTCCAAGCTCGACGAAGCCTTCAGCCATCGTGGCCTGACGCCGAAAGTGGTGTTCACCGCCGCCGACGCCGACGTCATCAAGACCTATGTGCGCCTGGGCCTGGGCGTGGGCATCGTCGCCAAGATGGCCGTCGATACCAACCTCGATAAAGACCTGGTGGTGCTGGATGCCAGCGAGCTGTTCGAGTCCAGTGTGACCAAGATCGGCTTCCGCCGTGGCACCTTCCTGCGGGGCTTCATGTGCGACTTCATCGAGAAGTTCGCCCCGCACCTGACCCGCGAAGTCATGGCCAAGGCAATCCAGTGCCACAACAAGCAGGAACTGGAAGAGCTGTTCGACGGCGTGGAATTGCCCGTCCATTAAGGGGGGTTACTTGGCCTCGGTAACCGTAAAGTGTTGCCGGGCGCCTGCCACCAGAATCTCCACCTCATCACCTTCGAACTTGCCCAGCAGGCTTTTGCCCAAGGGTGAACGCGGGGTGATGACGGTCACCGGTTGCCCGACCACGTCCACCTTCAAACCCGCCGCATCCGGTGCCAGGAACAGCCACTGCTGGCGGCCGTTCTCGTCTTCCAGGCCCAGCAATGTGCCGACTTCTATGCCACGTTGATCGTCGTACGCACGCAGTGGCAGGTTCTGGCATAGCGCCAGCGCCTGCTTGATTTCCTCGACGCGCCTGGCTTGCCCGGCTGCCAGGTAAGACGCCTCCAGCCCGAGGGTGTCGTATTTGTTTTCGGCGATATTTTCTTCGTGGGTCGCGGTTTCGTAGGCGGTCTGCGCGGCGCGCTGGGCGATGTCGAGGTCGACGGTGAGTTTTTCCAGGATCATCTGGTGAACGGCATGTTTATTCATGGTCATCAATCGCAGAATTGCAGGACATTGGCCCGGCTCTTTTCATTCGGTGCGTTCTGGTCCTGCTGCAGCCAGAACTGGCATTTTGGGTTGGACAGGTTGCGTGCGTTATTGCGGGCCTGGTCCAGGGCCTGCTGTTGTTCCTGCTTCTGCAGGTTCTGTTGGTACTGCTCGAACATACGGTTCGGCGGCTCCGGTGCAACCGGTGCAGGTTTACCCAGTTGCTCAACGGCCTGGGCTACAGGCGCCAGGCTTTGCGGGAACAGATAGTGCGACGCCAGCCAACTGGTCAGCGCAATGGCGATAAATCCCAGCCACAGCCCCAGGGCAATGGCGAGCGTGAGCTTGGGCAGCGACAACGAACGATCGGACATGATGGCCTCCTGGCAGGCATTAACGGCATGGCGGCGATTGTCGCACAGCCACTGTGCAGAATAATCGCGATCAAGCCTTCTGCATCGGCGCATTTATGCGGACAATCGAGCCTTTGAGCGTTGGAGCGCGGAATGAAAGCCCGCTGGGATATTTTTTGCAGCGTCGTCGATAACTATGGCGACATCGGCGTGACCTGGCGCCTGGCCCGGCAATTGGTGGCGGAGCAGGGCTGCGAGGTGCGCTTGTGGGTCGACGACCTGCGCGCCTTCGAGCGTATGTGCCCCGAGATTGATGTGCGCCTGGACCAGCAATGGCAAGAGGGTGTCGATGTGCGCCATTGGCCGGCCGTGTGGTCGAGCGCACCGGCAGCCGATGTGGTGATCGCCGCCTTCGCCTGCCAGTTGCCGCCTGACTACATGGAAGCCATGGCCGCGCGTGAACGCACGCCGTTGTGGATGAACCTGGATTACCTCAGTGCCGAAGACTGGGTAGTGGGGTGCCATCGGTTGCCGTCGGTGAAGTTCAAGGGCGTGCAGAAGTACTTCTTTTTCCCAGGGTTCCGACCCGGTACGGGCGGGCTGTTACGCGAGGCCGGGTTGCTGGAACAGCGTCAGGCGTTTCAGCAGGATGCCGCTGCACAGCGGCAATTCCTGCAAGGCTTGGGTGTGTTTCCGGCACCGGGTGCGCGGCTGATCTCGTTGTTCGCCTACGAAAACGCCGGGTTGGCCAGTTGGCTGGATGCACTCTCGACCGACGGGCACACCACTCATCTCTTGGTGCCGGAAGGGCGCATTCTCGGTGATGTGCGGCATTGGCTCGGTGTCGAAGGCCTGGCGGTGGGGGACGTCCATCAGCGCAACGCCCTGACGGTGCAGGTGCTGCCGTTTGTGCGCCAGGAGCAATATGACCGCCTGCTGTGGTGTTGTGACTTCAACGCCGTGCGCGGCGAAGACTCGTTCGTGCGCGCCCAATGGGCCGGGCGGCCGCTGCTGTGGCACATCTATCGCCAGGACGAAGACATCCACCTGGACAAGCTCGACGCCTTCCTGGACCTGTACACCGCCGCCCTGTCACCGGCCGCAAAGGCTGCCCTGGTCGAGCTCTGGCAAGCCTGGAACACTGATGGCGATATGGCACAAGCGTGGAAAATACTGCTGGCGCACTGGCCTGAGTTAAGCCAGCACGCGCAGACGTGGTGTCTGGAACAAGGCTTGCAGGCCGATCTTGCGACGGCGCTGGTACAGTTTTATGAAAGTTGGATATGATACGCGACCTTGATTTTTGTAATCCCATCCAAATTTCGGATATACGCAATGAAAACTGGTAAAGAACTGAAACCCGGTACAGTGATCCGTCTCGAAAACGACCCTTGGCTGGTTCAGAAAGCTGAGTTCACCAAGTCTGGTCGTAACAGCGCAATCATGAAGACCAAGCTGAAGAACCTGCTGACCGGTTACAAGACCGAGATCGTCTACAGCGCCGATGACAAACTGGACGACGTGATCCTCGACCGCAAGGAAGCGACCCTGTCCTTCATCAGCGGCGACACCTACACGTTCATGGACACCACCGACTACACCATGTACGAGCTGAACGCTGAAGATATCGAAGCCGTTCTGCCGTTCATCGAAGAAGGCATGGAAGACGTCTGCGAAGCTATTTTCTTCGAAGAGCGCCTGGTTTCCGTAGAGCTGCCGACCACTATCGTGCGTAAGGTTGCCTACACCGAAGGTTCCGCTCGCGGTGACACTTCGGGCAAAGTAATGAAGCCTGCCAAGCTGAGCAACGGTACCGAACTGCAAGTAGCCGATTTCATCGAAATCGACGACCTGATCGAGATCGACACCCGCGAAGGTGGTTCGTACAAAGGTCGCGCCAAGAAGTAATTCCGGCCCCGCCGATACGAAAAAAGCCCGACCTAGCGTCGGGCTTTTTCGTGGGCGCTGCTTTTTTACTTCAGGTGTTGCTTGAGCTCGTCGGATGCCTGCAGCAAGGCCGAACGCACCGCTGGTACCTGGCTGACCACGTTGAGCAAGCCGTAGTCGTGGATCATGCCGTTATAGCGCACGGCGGTCACTGGAACCCCGGCCTGGTCCAGCTTGCGCGCATAGGCTTCGCCTTCGTCACGCAACACGTCGGCACCGGCGGTCTGAATCAGCGCGGGCGGCAAGCCCTTGAGCTGATCCGCGGTCGCCCGCAGCGGCGAGGCGTAGATCTCGGCCCGCTGGTTGGCGTCGGTGGTGTAGTTGTCCCAGAACCACTTCATCATGTTCCTGGTGAGGAAGTGCCCTTCGGCGTACTGGTTGTAGGACGCTGTCTCGAAGTTGGCATCGGTCACCGGCCATAACAGGAGCTGGAACTTGATCGCAGGTGTGCCCTTGTCCTTGGCCATCAGGCTGACGACGGCTGCCATATTGCCGCCGACACTATTGCCCGCGACCGCCAGGCGTTTGCCGTCGACGTTGATGTCCTTGCCATGCTCGGCGACCCACTTGGTTGCGCCGTAGGCCTGGTTGATCGCCACCGGATAGCGGGCTTCCGGTGAAGGCGTGTAGTTGACGAAGACCGCCACGGCCCCCGAACCCGCCACCAGATCGCGCACCAGGCGCTCGTGGGTCGGGTAATCCCCCAACACCCAGCCGCCGCCGTGGAAGAACATGAACACCGGCAATGTGCCCTTGACCCCGGCTGGCCGCACGATGGTCAGGTCCAGCGGCTGGCCATCGACCTGAATGGTCTTCTGGCTCACGTCCGCCTTGGGCAGGGTCAACTTCACACCGGCCTGGGCCCCCGTCAGCACGGCACGGGCTTGCGTGGGTGTCAGTTGTTCCATCGGTTTGCCGGTGCCGGCGTTCAACGCATCCAGGAAGGCCTGGGTACTGTGTTCAACGTCGCCATTGGCGGCAAACGCGTGAGTGACGGACAGGGCGAGCAGGCTGCCGGTCAACACTTTGGCAAATGTGTTCATGTTCTTCTCCAGTGACAGCGGCAGTGGTTAGACGGTTACGTGCAGGCGCACATCGACGTTGCCACGGGTGGCGTTGGAGTACGGGCAGACTTGGTGCGCGGCGTCGACCAGGCTTTGCGCATCGTCCTCGGCCAGGCCTGGCAGGCTGACATGCAGGTCGATATCCAGGCCGAAACCGCCAGGGATCTGGCCGATGCCGACGTGGGCAGTGATCGAGGCATCATCCGGGATTTTGCGTTTGGTCTGGCTGGCGACGAATTTCAGGGCGCCGATAAAGCAGGCCGAGTAACCGGCGGCAAACAGTTGTTCCGGGTTGGTGGCCTGGCCGCCGGCGCCGCCCAATTCCTTGGGGGTGGAGAGTTTGACGTCGAGGATATTGTCGTTGGAAACAGCGCGACCATCACGGCCGCCGGTGGCGGTGGCTACTGCGGTATAGAGCGTTTGCATGGTGTCGTCCTCTTGGTTTTTAGCGCTAAAGTTTTGCGCGCTAATTAGTTGGTGAGGCAAATGTATAGCGCTAATGTTTAGCGCGCAAGATAAATGTATAAATATTTTTCAGTCGCTGCAAACCAATGTGGGAGGGGGCTTGCTCCCGATAGCGGTGTTTCAGTCAAAAGATTCGTCGACTGATAAACCGTCATCGGGAGCAAGCCCCCTCCCACAGGTTGAGTGTTTTGCCGTGTTCAGATCGCGTTCTGCAGGTTGCCCCGCAACGCAAGCAAGTCAGCCTGCAGCTTGCGCAATTGGTCCAGCTCCAAACCGCTGGCGCCGAGAATGCACTGTGGAATGCCCATGGCCTTTTCCTGCAAGGCACGCCCGGCGCCGGTCAGTTCCACCACCACCACGCGCTCATCTTCACGGCTGCGGGTGCGGCTGAGCAGGCCTTCGGCTTCCAGGCGCTTGAGCAGGGGCGTCAGGGAGCCCGGGTCGGTCAGCAGGCGGCTGCTGATTTCTCCGACGGTCAAACCATCTTCTTCCCACAGCACCATCATGGCCAGATACTGCGGGTAGGTCAGGCCGAGGGCTTGCAGCAGCGGTTTGTAGACCTTGGTCATCAGCAGCGAAGTGGAGTGCAGGGCGAAACACAGTTGGTTGTCCAGCAACAGGGATTCGCACGGGGCGGGATTTTTGCTCATGGTGGTGCCTCAAAAAAAGCGTGTCTGCCTGGAATCTAGCGGGCAAATCTTTAATGCGCCAGATAATTCTGTGCGGGTGGTCAGACCAGTCCGTTCTGCAGTGCCAGATCCCAAGGCGGCACGGGGCTGAATCGGGACTTGAGGTATTCCAGCAGCAACCGGCTGCGCGCATTGGGCTGCTGTTCCAGGCGCAGTGCATAGATCCCGGTGGTCTCCGGGGTGGGTAGGCCGTCTTGGCAAAACAGCGGCAGTAACTCGCCGCGCACCAGGTACTCACTGGCCAGCCAGGTGGGGAGGTGGGCGATCCCCAGCCCGGCGAGAGCGCCCGATAACAGCGCTTCAGCGTTGTTTGCGCTCATGCGGATGCGCCGCGGGCGATATGTTGCACGTCGCCCGTCCAACTCGAAGCGCCACGCGAACATCGGCGCCAGGCCGTCCCAGTCCAGGCCGTCATGCTCGCTCAATTCGCGAGGGTGGGCCGGGGTGCCACGGCTTTTCAGGTAGGCCGGACTGGCGCAGGCGATGCGCACGATACTGGCCAGGGGCGTGGCGATCAGCCGGGTATCGACGATATGCCCGGCGCGCAGCACCAGGTCGACCTTGCCCAAGTGCGCGCCCTGCATATCGACAAAGCTGTCGATCAGATGCAGGTGCACATCCAGCCCCGGGTACACATTCAGAAAGTCGGCGATCACGGGCGCCAGATGCCGTCGCCCAAACGCTGCCGGTGCGTCCACGCGGATCAAGCCCTCGGGTGCATGGCTCAAGGAGACCGCTTCCGCCCGCGCCAGTTGCAGCTCGCTGACAATCCGTCGTGCCCGCTCGGCGAAGGCCAGGCCCGCCGGGGTTGGCACCACCGCGTGAGTGCTGCGCTGGAACAGGCGGCTGCCCACGGAGCTTTCCAGGCTGTCGATGCGCCGCGCCACCGCCGAGGGCGTCAGCGGATGGCGACGGGCTGCGGCAGAAAAGCTGCCGGTTTCCAGTACATCGAGAAACAGGCTCAGTTGATCGGTCAGCGTGTTGGGATTCATCGATGCGCGCTTATGCGAGATTGGCACAGCCATTGTGCGTTGCTGTGCGTTTCCGCGCCAGGGTCGACTGCGTAGCATGCAGGGCCTGGGAATGTGGAGTAGCGAGCGGTGTTGGATTTAGCGGTTTATCTGGTATTGGGCGTGGCCCTCGGCACGGTCGGTGGCCTGTTTGGTATCGGCGGTGGGCTGATTGCGATCCCGGTCCTCGGCGTATGGTTCGGCCTGGACCAACAACTTGCCCAAGGCACGGCGCTGGTGATGGTGGTGCCGAACGTGATGCTGGCCCTGTGGCGTTACCACCAGCGCAATCGCATCGAACTGCGCCACGCCCTGCCGTTGGGCATCATGGGCTTCAGCTTTGCCTGGCTCGGCTCGATCTGGGCCGTGGGGCTGGATGCAGGCGCCATGCGCATCGGCTTTATCGTGTTCCTGCTGACGCTTTCGGCTTACAACCTGCTGCGCATGTTCACGCGCAATGCACCGCCGACGGCACACATGCGTTATTCCTGGCCCTGGCTTGGCGTGTTGGGCGCGGCGTCCGGTTCCATGGGCGGTTTGTTTGGGGTGGGCGGCGCGGTGGTGGCCACGCCGGTACTGACCAGTGTGTTCGGCACCACCCAGGTGGTCGCCCAGGGCTTGTCCCTGGCCTTGGCCCTGCCCAGTACCGGGGTGACCCTGGTCACCTATGCCTGGCACCACGAAGTGGACTGGCTGATCGGCATCCCCCTGGCTGTTGGTGGCCTGCTCAGTATCAGTTGGGGCGTGAAAGTCGCCCACGCCCTGCCGGAAAGGCTGTTGCGCGGCCTGTTCTGCGGCTTCCTGGTGCTGTGTGCGGTAATGCTGACCTTTAAAGTCTGAAGCCTTCGAGGATGTACTCCGCCAGGCAATCGGTGATCGGTGAGGCCATCAGGGGGTTACGCAGCAAACGCAGGTTCATTGACGGCAAGGGCGGTAGCCCTTCCTCGCTGCCGAGTATGCGCAGGTCTGCAGTCACCAGGCTTTCCATGCTGACCATGGCCGCCAAGCCCGCGCTGACGACTGCCTGGATCGCCGCCCCATTGGTGCTGTGATAGGCGAGGCGATAACTGCGCTCGACCGAATCCAGTGCCCCCAGGGCCCACTGGGTGTAAAGGCAGTCAGCACCGGAAATCGCCAGGGGCAGGGCGTCGTGCTCGTCTACGCAAAAGCACGGTGCTGCGGCCCATACCATGCGTTCGGAACGCAACAGTTCCCCGACATCATTCCCGGGCTCTCGGCTGATCACGGTCAGGGCCAGGTCCCGGCGCTGCATCAGCACCGTGGACGCCTCGCAGTGCATCTCAATCTGGATCAGCGGGTATGCCTTGGAAAACCGCTGGAGAATCCCCGGCAGGAAGCGCATCACGTAGTCATCCGGTGTGCCGATGCGTACCAGCCCCACCATATGCGGCTCGCGCAGGGTGTTGAACACTTCGCTGTGCAATTTCAGGATGCGCCGCGCGTAGCCCAGCAGCACTTGGCCCTCGGGGGTAAGCCGCACTTGCCGGCCATCGCGCTCGAACAGTTTGCGCTGCAGCACGTCTTCTTCCAGGCGCTTCATCTGCATGCTCACCGCCGATTGGGTGCGGTTGACCCGTTCACCGGCGCGGGTGAAACCGCCCTGGTCGGCGATGGCGACGAAGGTGCGCAGCACTTCAGTGTCGATGCTCGGGTAGTCGGACAATTGATCAATCTCCGAGATGTATTGCATAAGAAACATTCGTTGGATTGATCATAAGGCCAGGCTCACACTCGCGTCATCCCCATTGGAGGGCGAGAAGATGAAAGGTCAAAGAGGCTTTGTGTTGATGGCAAAACGTCCGTTTTCCGGGCTGTTTCACAGGATTGCCCGTTGGCAGGCGCTGCATGGGGAACGCCAGGTCCTGGCCAGCTTGAGCGATGATGCGCTCAAGGACATCGGGCTCAATCGCGGCGACGTTGAGCAGGATCTCCATCTGCATTTCTGGCAAGACCCGCTGCGAAAATGACCCCGGATGCAGTAGGGTGGTTGGCGAGCCCACATGGAGAACCTCATGGCCGCCGACCTGTCTTTTTCCCTCAAGCAAGCTCGGCGCATGGCGCTGGCGGCCCAGGGATTTTCCGGGCGCCAGGCGCCCGTACTGATAAAAGCTGCGCACATCAACCGCGTGATCGAGCGCTTGGGCGTGTTGCAGATTGACTCGGTCAATGCGCTGGTGCGCTCTCATTACTTGCCGCTGTTTTCCCGCTTGGGCGGTTACTCGCCGTTGATGCTTGAACAGGCGGCCTGGAGCCAGGGCCGGCGGCGTTCGCTGTTTGAGTATTGGGGGCACGAGGCCTCGTTGCTGCCGATGGCGTTGTATCCCTTGATGCGTTGGCGTATGGAGCGGGCGCAGCAGGGACGGGGCATCTATTCGCAGATGGCGCGCTTCGGTCGTGAGCAACAGGCCACGATCCAGCGCGTTTTGCAGACTGTCGAACAGCAGGGCGCGCTGGGCGCGGGCAGTTTGTCGACCCGCGAAGAGCGAGCCGGACCCTGGTGGGACTGGAGCGATGAAAAGCACGCGCTTGAGTGGCTGTTCGCCGCCGGCCTGGTGACCGTTGCCGGCAGGCGTGGTTTCGAGCGGCTGTATGACTTGCCCGAGCGCGTCATCCCGGCTGACATCCTCCAGCAGACGCCATTGACCGAGGCCGAGGCCCAGCGTGGCCTGTTGCTGCACAGCGCCACCGCCTTGGGTGTAGGCACCGAAAAAGACCTGCGCGACTACTTCCGCCTTGACCCCGTCGACAGTCGCAGTCGCCTGGCGGAATTGGTCGAGGACGGGCAATTGCAGGTGTGCCAGGTGCAAGGCTGGAAGCAGGCAGCATACTGCCTGCCCGGGCCAAAAGTGCCACGCAAGGTGTCGGCCAGCGCACTGCTGTCGCCCTTCGACTCGCTGGTCTGGGAGCGCAGCCGCACCGAGCGCCTGTTCGATTTCCGCTACCGCCTGGAGATCTACACCCCGCAACACAAACGGGTGTACGGCTACTACGTGCTGCCGTTTTTGCACAACGAGCGGATCGCTGCACGTATCGACCTGCGGGCCGAACGCGCCAACGGGCGCCTGGCCGTGCATGGGGTGCACGAAGAGGAGCCGGGGCTGGATGATGAGGGAATGCAGGCGCTGGCCCTGAACCTGCGGCAAATGGCCGACTGGCTGGGGCTGGAACAGGTCCAGCTCAATTGCCAGCGGCCGAGTGCCGACCGGCTGCGGTTTGCCATGCTGCACGTGTAGGAGGAAGGTACTTTCGTGGCGAGCGGGCTTGCCACAACAAGCCCTATTTTCCAAACGTCTGCTAGCGTTTGACCTGCTTCAAGGTCTCGGCAATCAGGAACGCCAACTCCAGCGACTGATCGGCATTCATCCGTGGGTCGCAGTGGGTGTGGTAGCGGTCCGACAAGCCATCTTCGGTGATCGGCCGTGCGCCGCCGATGCACTCGGTGACGTTCTGCCCGGTCATCTCGATATGAATCCCGCCGGCATACGTGCCCTCGGCCTGGTGCACCTGGAAGAACTCCTTGACCTCGCCGAGGATCTGCGCAAAGTCGCGGGTCTTGTAGCCGCTGCTGGCCTTGATGGTGTTGCCGTGCATCGGGTCGGAGCTCCACAGCACCTGCTTGCCTTCGCGCTGCACCGCGCGAATCAGCTTGGGCAGGTGGTCGCCGACTTTGCCTGCACCCATGCGCGCGATCAGGTTGAGGCGGCCGGGGTCGTTGTCGGGGTTGAGGATGTCGATCAGGCGGATCAGGTCATCGGGGTTCATGCTCGGGCCGACCTTCACGCCGATCGGGTTGTTCACCCCGCGCAGGAATTCGACATGGGCGCCATCCAACTGACGGGTGCGGTCGCCGATCCACAGCATGTGGGCCGAGCAGTCGTAGTAGTCGTTGGTCAGACTGTCGCGGCGCACGAAGGCTTGTTCGTAGTTGAGCAGCAGCGCTTCATGGGCTGTGAAAAAGCTGGTTTCGCGCAACTGCGGCGAACTGTCCATGCCGCAGGCGCGCATGAACGCCAGGGTTTCGTCGATGCGGTCGGCCAACTGGCTGTATTTTTCCGCCAGGGCGGAGTTGGCGATAAAGTCCAGGTTCCACTTGTGCACCTGGTGCAGGTCGGCAAAACCGCCCTGGGCAAAGGCGCGCAGCAGGTTGAGGGTGGCGGTGGACTGGTGGTAGGACTGCAGCAGGCGGTCCGGGTCCGGCACGCGGCTTTTTTCGTCGAAGCCGATGCCGTTGACGATGTCACCACGGTAGGCGGGCAGGGTGATGCCGTCGAGGGTCTCATCGTTGGCCGAGCGCGGCTTGGCGAACTGGCCGGCCATGCGCCCGACTTTCACCACCGGGCAGCCGGCGGCGAAGGTCATCACGATGGCCATCTGCAGCAGCACCTTGAAGGTGTCGCGGATTTTTGCGGCGGAGAACTCGGCAAAGCTCTCGGCGCAGTCGCCACCTTGCAGCAGGAACGCGCGACCCTGGGTCACCTCGGCAAACTGACGGCGCAACTCGCGGGCTTCCCCGGCAAACACCAGCGGCGGATAGCTGGCCAGGCTCTGCTCCACTTGCAACAAGTGCGCAGCGTCCGGGTACTGGGGTTGTTGCTGGATTGGCAGGGCGCGCCAGCTGTCGGGGCTCCAGGGTTGGCTCATCATGAACTCGATTGGGTGGTTGACGGTCGGGCGCCAATGTTATCAGCAATTAGTGCGTGACCTGTTGCCGCCGGTTGGCCGACAATCGCGCCTTTGCCGTGGGGTAACCCCTTTAGGAGTAGTGATGAGCGAGGAGCGTGTCGAGCGCCTGCTGGCCGAAGTCCATGATGATTTCGGCATGATTCGTGTGCTCGAGGTGGCCGATTACCGGTTTCTCGAGTTTGGCGACGCCATCGAGCAAAGCTGCGTGTTCACCGCTGACCCGAGCTGGCTGGAGTACGACTACACCCGCGCGATGCTGATCGGCGCGTTGTGCCATGAGCAGCCGGAGAGCGCACTGTTCCTCGGCCTGGGAGCTGGCACCTTGACCCAGGCCTGCCTCAAGTTCCTGCCGCTGGAGGATGTCGAAGCCATCGAGCTGCGCCCCGATGTGCCGCGCCTGGCCATCGAATACCTGGGGCTGGATGATGATCCGCGCCTGTATATCCGCATCGGCGACGCCTTGGAACTGTTGGAGAGCGCTGAATCGGCGGACCTGATTTTCGTCGACCTCTACACGGATGTCGGTCCCGGCGTCGGACACCTGGCCTGGACCTTCCTGGAAAACTGCCAGAAGAAACTCAACCCCGGCGGTTGGCTGGTGATCAACCAGTGGGCCACCGACGATGGCAAACCCTTGGGCGCGGCGCTGCTGCGTGGTTTGTACCACCGGCATTATTGGGAACTGCCGGTGAAGGAGGGCAATGTGATCCTGTTGGTGCCTTCGGAGCTGGACCAGGCGCTGGATATGGAGGCGCTTTCTGCTCGGGCTGAGTTGTTGGCGCCGCGTCTGGGTTACTCGTTGCAGGCGTTGATCAAGGCGATTCGTCCGGCTACATAAGCTAGATGCCCTTGAACACCCCCGGCCGCTTCTCGACCATCGCCCGCACGCCTTCCTTGGCATCCTCGCTGTTCAGCAATTTATCCACCATCGGCGGCAGCGCGGCGGCGGCAACGGTTTCGCCTTCCATGTGTGCCAGGCGGGCCGACATCAAGGTGGCCTGGACGCCAAGCGGCGCCTGGCGCGCGATGCGGCTGGCGAGTTCGATGGCGCGGGGCAGCAGGTCTTCACTGGCCATGACTTCCTGCACCAGGCCCAGGCGCAGGGCTTCATGGGCGTCGAACTCATCGCCGGTGAGCAGCCAGCGCATGGCGTTGCCCCAGCCGGCGATCTGATGAAAGCGCAATGTCGCGCCTCCAAACGGAAAAATCCCACGTTGCACTTCCATCTGCGCAAAGCGGGTATTGCTCGCGCACAGGTTGATATCCGCCGCGAGCATCAACTCGATACCGATGGTCAGGCAGTAGCCCTGGGCCGCGACGATCACCGGTTTGCTGACCCTGGGGCCGGCGAAAACGCCCCAGGGATCGCAACCGCCCAGGGGCGGTTGCCAGCCTCCAGCCATCACGGCGCTGACATTGGCCAGGTCCAGGCCGGCGGTGAAGTGGTCACCGTGGGCAAATACTACGGCCACCCGTGCTTCGTCATTTCGATCAAATTCGCCATAAGCCAGGCTCAGTTCATTGAGCAGGTCCAGGTCAAAGGCGTTGCGCTTGGCGACCCGATCCAGTCCCAACAGCAGGACATGGCCCTGGAGTTCACGGCTGACGCGGCTGCTGCTGGCTTGATTCATCGGGTGTGCCCTCGGGCGCAATGAAAGGTTTCAGACCAAAGGGTCTCGATGCAAGGTGAACCGTTTAAGCGTTATGACCAGCAGGGCCGGGCCTTTGAAAAATAGACCCTGCCGCGCTTATCTGCAAAGACTGTGATGCAGCGCGGTTTATCGGCGCCTGGCGATAAAAAAAGCTCCCTTTTTCAGGTATTTCCGGTATAGTGCGCGCCGGCCTTTAACCGGGCCGCGTTTAGGTAGCGCAATTCCCCGAAGTCAGCTTCGGCTGCACGTCCGCACAGCGGACTCTCCCTTGACGAATCTTTTTCATTCATTCGTTTTCGCAAATCCCCGCCGACAAAGCAGCCAGGGCGACTCTTGAGTCTCAACACGGCATGCGCAGCTTTGGAGCATGGGTCTTTGCGGATGCACTTAGAGGCAGACCCATGACCCAGGAAACCGGCGGCTTCGCCGCTTTTAATCTTAACCCGAACATTCTCGCTGCCGTCATCGCGACCGGCTACGAAGAACCTTCGGCGATTCAGCAGCAATCGATCCCGATCATCATGGCCGGCCAGGACATGATTGGCCAGGCGCAAACCGGTACCGGTAAAACCGCCGCGTTCGCCCTGCCTATCCTGCACTGCATCGATCCTGCCAAGCGCGAGCCGCAAGCCCTGATCCTGGCGCCAACGCGTGAGTTGGCGCTGCAAGTAGCAACCGCTTTTGAAACCTACGCCAAGCAAATGCCAGGCGTTACCGTTGTTGCCGTCTACGGCGGCGCGCCGATGGGCCCGCAACTGAAGGCCATCCGTAATGGCGCTCAGATCGTCGTGGCCACCCCGGGCCGTCTGTGCGACCACCTGCGTCGCGACGAGAAAGTCCTGTCGACCGTGAACCACCTGGTTCTGGACGAAGCCGACGAAATGTTGAAGCTGGGCTTCATGGATGACCTGGAAGTCATCTTCAAGGCACTGCCACCGACCCGTCAGACCGTCCTGTTCTCGGCCACTCTGCCACAGTCGATCCGTGCCATTGCCGAACGCCACCTGCGCGATCCGCAACACGTGAAGATCCAGACCAAGACTCAGACCGTTACCGCGATCGAACAGGCTCACCTGTTGGTTCACGCTGACCAGAAGACCTCGGCTGTATTGAGCCTGCTGGAAGTCGAAGACTTCGACGCCCTGATCATGTTCGTGCGTACCAAGCAAGCGACCCTGGACCTGGCCAGTGCCCTGGAAGCCAAAGGCTACAAAGCCGCTGCGCTGAACGGTGACATCGCCCAGAACCAACGTGAGCGCGTGATCGACTCCCTCAAGGATGGCCGTCTGGACATCGTTGTGGCGACCGACGTAGCGGCTCGTGGTCTCGACGTTCCGCGTATCACCCACGTGTTCAACGTTGACATGCCTTACGATCCGGAATCCTACGTTCACCGTATCGGCCGTACCGGCCGTGCCGGTCGCGAAGGTCGTGCACTGCTGCTGGTGACGCCACGTGAGCGCCGCATGCTGCAAGTGATCGAGCGTGTAACCGGTCAGAAAGTCGCCGAAGTCCGCCTGCCGGATGCCCAGGCCGTTCTCGATGCCCGCATCAAGAAACTGACCAACAGCCTGTCGCCGTTGGTGGCTGACGCTGAATCGACCCACGGCGACCTGCTGGACCGCCTGACCGCCGATATCGGTTGCACCCCGCGTGCCCTGGCTGCAGCCCTGCTGCGCAAGGCTACCAACGGTCAGGCCCTGACCCTGGCGGCCATCGAGAAAGAGCGCCCACTGGTGCCGAACAACGCGCCACGCGGTGATCGTCCAGAGCGTACCGGCGACCGTCCGGACCGTGGTGATCGTGAGCGTCGCGCTCCGGTTCCATTGGCAGAAGGCCGTGCCCGTTGCCGTACCGCGCTGGGCGCACGTGATGGTATCGCTGCCAAGAACCTGCTGGGCGCTATCCTCAACGAGGGTGGCCTGGCACGTGAAGCCATCGGTCGCATCCAGGTCCGTGACAGCTTCTCCCTGGTGGAGCTGCCGGAAGACGGTCTGGAAAAACTGCTGACCAAGCTGAAAGACACCCGCGTTGCCGGCAAGCAATTGAAGCTGCGTCGCTACCGCGAAGATTGATCCGCCCTTGGGCTGATTGATCGCACATAAAAAATCCCCGACTGGTTCGGGGATTTTTTTTGTCCGCTGTTAACCGAAGCGGTAGATGTCCATACCCAGCGCGCCCATGGTGAACCCCTGGTGTGCAACGCTGAAGTCACCCCCGGCGCCGCGTGCAAAGTACAGCGGCAACAAATGTTCATCGCTGGGATGGCTGCGCACGGCGTGGGGCGCCTGGCGACGGTAATCATGCAAGGCCGCCTCGTCGTTGGCGGCGAGTGTCTCCACCATCCAGTCACGGAAGTCGCGTGCCCAAGGCTCGATACTCTCAGGTCCGGCCTGCCAGTTCAGCTCCCCCAGGTTATGGGTGATGCTGCCGGAGCCGATCAACAGCACGCCCCGTTCGCGCAAGCTGGCCAAGGCATGCCCGATGCGGGTTTGCAGGGCAGGGCCCATGTGGCTGGGCAAGGAGACTTGCACCACTGGAATATCCGCTGCCGGGTACATCAGCGAGAGCGGCACCCAGGTGCCATGGTCAAACGGGCGGCGCTCATCGATTCGCGCCTGCAAGCCGTCGGCATGAAGCAGTTCGACAATTTCGCCGGCCAATTGCGGGTCGCCCGGTGCCGGGTACTGCACGGCGAACAGCTCCCGGGGGAAACCGCCGAAGTCGTGCCAGGTCTCGGGCGCGGCACTGCCGCTGACCAGCAGTTCCTGGCTTTCCCAATGTGCCGACACCACCACAATTGCCTTCGGCCGCGGCAGTTCAGCGGCCAGGCGCTGCAGGGCGGGGCCGCTGGCGCCGGGTTGCAGGGCAAGCATGGGCGATCCGTGGGAGATAAACAGGCTGGGCAACATAAGGAAGGTCCTGAGGTTTAACATGGGCCCATCTTCAATCAGATCATTGATCTAAATCTAATATAAGTTTTAGCGCTTTTTGATCGAATTTTCGGAGGTGATTCCATGGAGCCCAAATTTTGGCAGGAGCGCTGGGCGCGCAATCAGATTGGCTTTCACCTGCCCGAGGTCAATCCTTACCTGCTGCGGTATTGGCCTGTGCTTGGCCTTGCCCAGGGCGCCAAGGTGCTGGTGCCGCTGTGTGGTAAAAGCCTGGACCTGATGTGGCTGGCCAGCAACGGCTATCACGTATTCGGCGTTGAGCTGTCGGAGCAGGCGGTAGAAGCCTTTTTCAGCGAGCAGAACCTGACGCCGCGCATCACTCGGCACGGCGTGTTCAAGGTGTACCAGGCTGATTTGATCGAAATATGGTGCGGCGATTTCTTTGCCTTGGATGCCGGGGCACTGGCTGACTGCACGGCGCTCTACGACCGTGCCGCACTGATCGCCCTGCCGCCGCTGATGCGCGCGCAGTACGCCGAGCAGTTGAACAGCCTGTTGCGGCCAGGCTGCCAGGGACTGCTGATCACCCTGGACTACGACCAGACGCAAAAAGCCGGCCCGCCCTTTGCGGTGCCGGATGATGAGGTGAAGGTGCTGCTGGGTTTGCAGTGGCGCCTGGAGGTGCTCGAAGCCCAGGATATCCTGGGTGAGAGCTGGAAGTTCGTGCAGGACGGTGTCACGTGTCTTGAAGAGCGCGTTTATCGGCTCACCAAGGGGTAAAACCCGCGCACAAAAAAGGGGCGATCCAATCGCCCCTTTTGCATTACCGGGTATCAGCCCCGACGACGCAGCGCGTCGATACGCTCTTCCAGCGGCGGGTGGCTCATGAACATGCGAGCCAGGCCCTGCTTGACACCACCGTTGATGCCAAAGGCGGTCAGGCTGTCGGGCATATGCACCGGCAGGCCCTGTTCGGAGCGCAGGCGCTGCAGCGCACTGATCATTGCACTGGTGCCAGCCAGGCGCGCGCCGGCTTCGTCTGCACGGAACTCTCGTTTGCGCGAGAACCACATCACAATCGCGCTGGCCAGGAAACCCAGCACCACTTCGGCAAAGATGGTCGCTACGAAGTAGGCGATCCCGCGGCCGCCTTCGTTCTTGAAGATCACCTTGTCGACAAAGTTGCCGATGATCCGCGCAAAGAACATCACGAAGGTGTTCACCACGCCCTGCACCAGCGCAAGGGTAATCATGTCGCCGTTGGCTACGTGGCCGATCTCGTGCGCGAGGACCGCCTTCACCTCATCGGGTGAAAAGCGCTCGAGCAGCCCTTGGCTGACCGCCACGAGGGCGTCGTTCTTGTTCCAGCCCGTCGCAAAGGCGTTGGCCTCGTAGGCAGGGAAAATCCCGACCTCGGGCATTTTTATACCTGCTTCCTGAGACAACTGCTCCACGGTCTGCATCAGCCATTGTTCATGGCGGGTGCGTGGTTGAGTGATGATCTGGGTGCTGGTGCTCATCTTCGCCATCCACTTGGAGATGAACAGCGAGAACAGCGAACCGGCAAAACCAAAGACCGCACAGAAAATCAGCAGCTGATTGAGGTTCAGATCAACCCCGTTGGCCGCCATGAACCCGTTGAAGCCGAAAAGGCTCAGGGTGATGCTGGCAATCAGCACGACCGCCAGGTTGGTAGCCAAGAACAGCAGGATGCGCATCATGGTTGTAGAGTTCTCCTCATGCTTAATATGTCGCGTACTGCGGGGTATATAAGGTGCGGCTTGGGGTGATTCAACCGAGCGACTATTTCAAACTGTGTCCTACAGCCTGAATGTAGAGCCTTGAAGGGATTTTCCGATGATGAATACTACCCGTGAAAAGCTATTTTTTGCCTTACGGGCCCGTAACTACAGGGGCTTGTGGATGTAGAAACGCAAATGCAGTACGGGGAATGTGCATAGCCAGAGAAGTGTTGCCAGATAATCGCTGTACGACCGAATGCCGGTCGTACAGCGCCACGTCGGTTACTGGCGATAGGACTTGAGGAAATTGCCGATACGGCCAATGGCCATGTCCAGGTCATCCACGCGGGGCAGGGTCACCACTCGGAAGTGATCCGGCCACGGCCAGTTGAACGCCGTGCCCTGGACCACCAGCAGCTTTTCCGAGAGCAGCAGGTCGAGCACGAATTTCTCGTCGTTGAGGATCGGGCAGACCTTCGGGTCGATCCTCGGGAAGGCGTACAGCGCGCCCATGGGCTTGACGCAGCTCACGCCCGGGATTGCATTGAGCAGCTCCCAGGTACGGTTGCGCTGTTCCAGCAGGCGGCCCTGGGGCAGGATCAGGTCATTGATGCTCTGGTAGCCGCCGAGGGCGGTCTGGATTGCGTGCTGGCTCGGCACGTTGGCGCACAGGCGCATGTTGGCCAGCATGTCGATGCCTTCGATGTAGCTCTGGGCATTGTGCTTGGGCCCGGAAATCGCGATCCAGCCGGAGCGGAAGCCCGCCACGCGGTAGGACTTGGAGAGGCCGTTGAAGGTCAGGCACAGCAGGTCCGGCGCCAGGGAACCGGTGCAGATATGCACCGCATCGTCGTAGAGGATCTTGTCGTAGATCTCGTCGGAGAACACCACCAGGTTGTGCTGGCGTGCCAGCTCGAGCATGCCCAGCAGCACTTCCCTGGAGTACACCGCACCGGTGGGGTTGTTCGGGTTGATGATCACCAGGGCCTTGGTGTTCGGCGTGATCTTGGCCTTGATGTCGGCCAGGTCCGGGAACCAGTCGGCGCCCTCGTCGCACAGGTAATGCACCGGGTGGCCGCCGGCCAGGGTCACGGCGGCGGTCCACAGTGGGTAGTCGGGTGCTGGCACCAGCACTTCGTCGCCGTTGTTGAGCAGGGCCTGCATGGACATCACGATCAGCTCGGACACGCCATTACCCAGGTAGATGTCTTCGATGCCGACGCCTTCGACCTGCTTCTGCTGGTAGTACTGCATCACGGCCTTGCGCGCGCTGAACAGGCCCTTGGAGTCGCTGTAGCCCTGGGCGGTGGGCAGGTTGCGGATCACATCCTGGAGGATTTCATCCGGCGCTTCGAAACCAAAGGGCGCCGGGTTGCCGATGTTCAGCTTGAGGATGCGATGGCCTTCCTCTTCCAGGCGCTTGGCGTGCTTGAGCACCGGGCCGCGAATGTCGTAGCAGACGTTGGCGAGCTTGTTCGATTTGCTGACCTGCATGGCGATGTGATCCTGAAAATGAACGATCCAGACGGTGTGGGCACTACCGTACTGTGAATGCTGCAAGGCCCGCACCCATAAATACGTTTGAATGCCGGTAGCGCGGGTGCCAGACTGGCGTTTTGAAGAGGCGCAATCATACGTGCCGCCTGATCCATGGAAAAGATACAGATCAGGCTTTTTCAGTTGCCGAGGTGTACCGATGGAAAAGTTGCAGAAAACCGTTGAAGAATGGAAGGCAATGCTCGATCCGGAGCAGTACAACGTGTGCCGTCTCAAGGGCACCGAGCGTCCTTTCAGCGGCAAGTACAATGAGACCCGGACCGATGGCGTGTATCACTGCATCTGCTGCAATGCGCCACTGTTCGATTCGACCACCAAGTTTGACTCCGGCTGCGGCTGGCCGAGTTTCTACGCGCCGATCGCCGACAGCGCAATGATCGAGATCCGTGACGTCAGCCACGGCATGATTCGCACCGAAGTCACCTGCGCCCAATGCGATGCGCATCTGGGCCATGTGTTCCCGGACGGTCCGCCGCCGACGGGGCTGCGGTATTGCATCAACTCGGTGTGCCTGGATCTTGTGCCCCGTTAACTCGACTGGCGTCGGGCCCCTGTAGAAGCGAGCTTGCTCGCGAAAGTCGTCAACGATTACACGGGCATTCTGGTTCAGCCCGGTGTCCTTGAGTTTTTCGCGAGCAAGCTCGCTCCTACAGAGTGTTGATGAGGTGTCATCAGTGCGGTCAATTAAATTGCACGCAATTGAATTGCCTACTATGTTTCATCCTCTTTCTCCCTTATCGAGGCACTGCCATGAGCAACAACCTGCTGAGCATCCCTTGCACCACCCTCAAGGGTGAGCAAAAGACCTTGGCCGATTTCGCCGGCAAGGCCGTCCTCGTGGTCAACACCGCCAGCAAATGCGGCTTCACCCCGCAGTACAAGGGCCTGGAGCAACTCTGGCAGCAGTACAAGGACCAGGGCCTGATGGTATTGGGCTTTCCTTGCAACCAGTTCGGCAAGCAGGAGCCCGGTGACGAAGGGGCGATTTCCGAATTCTGCGAGCTGAACTTCGGTGTCAGCTTCCCGTTGTTCAAGAAGATCGACGTCAATGGCAGCGATGCCCATCCACTGTTCGTGCAACTGAAAAAACAGGCACCGGGCCTGCTGGGGTCCAAGGGCATCAAGTGGAACTTCACCAAGTTCCTCATCGGCCGCGACGGCCAGGTGGTCAAGCGCTTCGGTCCTGCCACCAAGCCGCAGGACTTGACCCAAGAGATCGAAGCCTTGCTCAAATGACCGACCTGCCCAGCGTGTCCCTGGCCCTGGACAACCAGCTGTGTTTCAAGCTCTACGCTGCGTCACGCGCTGTCACCCGTGCCTATAAGCCGATGCTCGACCAGTTGGGTCTGACCTACCCGCAATATGTGGTGATGCTGGTGTTGTGGGAGTGGCACGCCACGCCTGCGCTGCAGCCGACGGTCAAGGCCCTGGGGGAGCGCCTGATGCTCGACTCGGGCACGCTGACGCCGCTGCTCAAGCGCCTTGAACAGCTTGAGTTAGTGACGCGTCGGCGCAGTGCCAGGGATGAGCGTGAAGTGCACTTGAGCCTGACCGAGGCCGGTGTGCAACTGCGGGACCAGGCCCATGGCCTGAAGACCCGCCTGTTGTGTGATCGCGGCATCGACCTGAATCAGGCCGATGCCTTGCGCGATGGCCTCGACCAGTTGCTTGCGCAGCTTAAAGACTTGTCGTCCCAGGCACCCACAAGTCCAGCAGGGCATTGAGTTCTTCGCGGCGGAATGGCTTGGCCAGGTAATCATTCATCCCCGCCGCACGGCAGCGCTCGCGCTCTTCGGACAGGGCATTGGCGGTCAACGCGACAATCGGCAGGTCCGGCCAGCGTCCGCTGCGCCGAATCTGCCGGCTGGCCTCATAGCCATCCATCACCGGCATGTTGCAGTCCATCAGCACCATATCGAAGCGTTGTTCTTCAAGAAACGTGAGCGCTTCGCCACCGTGGGCAGCCACGATCACTTCGCAGCCCAGTTTGCTGAGCATGCCCTTGGCCACCAGTTGGTTGACCGGGTTGTCCTCCACCAGCAGGATGCGCGCCCGATGTGCGAGCGGTGCGGCATCCAGTTGGACGGGGTCAAGCACCAGGTGCGCGTCGGTGCGCAAGTTGCGTTGCAGGATCTGGTACAGCGCGTTGCGGCTCAAGGGGCGTGCCTGTTGGTGCAACGGCGCCAGTGCCGCCACTTCTTCGCTGGGCATGAAGTTGCCATAGGCGGTCACCAGCAGGATGGGCGCGGTGATGCCCGGCCGTATGCGGAACAGGCATTCCGGGCAGTCGGTAATCAGCAGGTCGGGGGTTTGCCCGCTCAAATCGTCATCCATGGTGAAACAACGCAGGGACAGTCCCCAGCAGGGCAGCAGGGCCGTGAGCAACTCTGTCAGGCCGCTGCCGGCGTCGGTGATGGCGATGACCTCGCCTTTGAGAGGCGCTGGCTGCACCGCGGGCAAATGGGCCGGCAGTGGCAGGTCTGCGCAGAACTGGCTGCCAAAGCCCACTTCCGAGCTGATACTCAAGCGCCCCTTCATCGCTTCGCACAGGTTGTGCGTCAGTGCCAGGCCCAGGCCCGTCCCGCCATACTGGCGAGTGATGCCGGCGCCGGCCTGGGTGAACGGTTGGAAGATTTTCACCTGCGCTTCCTGCGCAATGCCGATGCCGGTATCGCAGACTTCAATGCGTACGCCGCCGTCGTGGGTACGCAGGCGCACATCAACCCGACCAAAGCGGGTGAACTTCAAGGCGTTGGAGAGCAAGTTGCTGACAATCTGCCGCACACGGGTCGGGTCACCGAGCACCTGGGCCGGGAACTGCGGGTCGATCAGGCAGCTCAGCTCCACGCTCGGTGCGGCGTTCTGCGATAACAGGTTGGCGGTGTCTTCCACCAGCGCGCCGAGGTCGAAGGGGATGCGCTCCAGCTCCAACTGGCCGGCGTCGAACTTGGACAGGTCGAGAATATCGTTGAGCAGTTCCACCAGCACTTTGCCGGAGTCATGGGCGATAGACAGTTGCTGGCGTTGTTCGGCGTTCAACGGGCTGTCCAGCGACAGTGCGATCATGCCCAGCAGGCCGTTGAGCGGGGTGCGGATTTCGTGGCTCATGTTCGCCAGGAAGGCCGCCCGGGCCTGGGCCATGCCCAATGCATGCATCTTGGCGGCTTCCAGCTCATCGTTGGACTGGGTCAGCCGCTGGTTGCTGGCCTTGAGTTCAAGGGTGCGCGCGGACACGATATGTTCCAGTTGCCCCAGGTATTCGGTCAGCCGATCCTCGGCGTGGCGGCGCTGCTGGATTTCGGTTTCCATGTTTTCGAATTGCTGGTTGGCGACGTCCACCAGCACCCCGATTTCATCGTGCTCATGCCCCGGCGGGCAGTCCAGGCGTGCCTGCTTGCGGGTGCTCAGCTCACGAATAATGCGCACCAGCGGTTGGGTCAGCATGACGTAGAACAGGCCCAGCAGAATCCCGGTCAGCAACAGGCTGCGTGCGAACCCGTTGAGCAGGGTGATCTCGGCGCGGCGCAGGAACCGGCTGCCAAAGGCGTAGGTGTCGACGTCCAGGCGCAGTACGCCAAGTGACTCGTTGGGCATGTGGCTCAGGAACAGTTGGTCTTCGAACTGGCGGTTGGCGCCAAACATGAAGTCACTGATAGGGCGGTAGGTGCTTTCCTTGCGTGGCCGGTCGACATCGGCCAGCACCACGCCATTGTTGTCGATCAACTGCGCGCGAATGATGGCGGGGGAGTGCAGCAGGCCCAGGGTCAGTTCCTGGGCCAGTTCGGCATCGATGTTGTAGGCGATACGTGACGCGGGGTTATGGCTGATTTCGATCAGCGAACGTATTTCGCGGTTGATGGATGCGTCTTCGCTGGCATAATCAATGCCGATTTGGATCAGGCTGAGCAAGGTTCCCAAGACGAAACCGACCAGCACCGTCAATCTGGCTTGTTTATAAGACAAGCGGTGGGCGAACTTGATATCCATTGAGTGTTGAACCACTTCACGTTTCCCTTCGCCCGGCAAGCATAGCTGAACATCCACACGCCCAGGCCTGCCCGGCATGAATCGTTTTTTACGCAGCCCCAAGCGGTCTGTCGCAGGGTTGCCAATACGCCATCTTTTGCAAGAACTTGCCAGAGGAATAATCGTGGATTCTCGATTGAGTGCCTTTCTGGAGCGAGCCGATGCCGTGCTCGCCCGCCTGGAACCCTTGTTGCCCGCGTCGCGCCAAACCATCGACTGGAACCAGTGCCTGGCCGCCCGTTGGCAGCGCGAGGGCCGCAGTGGCTTCCTGTTGCCGCTGGACGTGAGCCTGGACATGCGCTTGTCCGACCTGATCGGCGTGGACAAGCAACGTGAAACCCTGGCGCGCAACACCCAGCAGTTCCTGGATGGCCTGCCTGCCAACCATGCGTTGCTGTGGGGTTCGCGGGGCACCGGTAAATCGTCCATGGTGCGCGCTTTGCTCGCTCAACACGCCAAGGCCGGTCTGCGCCTGATCGAAATCGAGCGTGACCACTTGGCCGACCTGCCGCGGGTGGTTGAACAATTGCTCAAGTTGCCGCAACGTTTCATCCTGTTCTGCGACGACTTGTCGTTCGAAGCCGGCGAAGGCGACTATCGGGTACTCAAGAGCGTGCTGGATGGCTCCCTGGAACAGGCCCCTGAAAACGTGCTGCTGTATGCCACGTCCAACCGCCGCCACCTGGTGCCGGAAAACCAGAGCGACAACGATAACTGGAAGCGCGTGGACGGTGAGTTGCACCCAAGCGAGGCGGTGGAAGACAAGATTGCCTTGTCCGACCGCTTTGGCTTGTGGCTGTCGTTCTACCCGTTCACCCAGGAACATTTCCTGGACGTGGTCGAGCACTGGATCGGTGAGCTGGCGAACAAGGCGGGTTTGCAGTGGCAGCGCGATGAGGACCTCGACATTCTTGCCGTGCGCTGGGCCACCGGGCGCGGCAACCGCAACGGTCGTTGCGCGTATCAATTCGCCCGTTACTGGGTGGGTCTTAAATTGCTGGAGCGTCAACCATGATCGATTTACAACAAGCCGGCGCCGGCCTCGGTGGCTATGCCCTGCTGAGTGCCCAGCTGGAGTCGCTGCTGGCCGATGAGCGTGATTTCATCGCCAACAGCGCCCAGTTTTCGGCTTTCCTGTTCAGCCAGCTGGATGACCTGAACTGGGCGGGCTTTTACCTCAACCGCAATGAAGAGCTGGTGCTTGGCCCGTTCCAGGGGCAGATCGCCTGTGTGCGTATTCCGTTCGGCCGTGGGGTGTGCGGCGCGGCCGCGGCCTCGCGGCAAACCCAGCGAGTAGACGATGTGCACGCGTTCCCCGGGCATATCGCCTGTGACAGCGCGTCCAACAGCGAACTGGTGGTGCCACTGGTCAAGGACGGCGCATTGATTGGTGTCCTTGACCTCGATAGCCCGTCGTTGGCCCGCTTTACCCCCCAGGATCAGGCCGGTATCGAACAGCTGGCGGCGATTTTCCTGCGTTTGACCGACTGCTGATCGAAATAGGGGGCGCAGCCCCGCCCCTTATCGGCCATCCAGTTCGTCAAGCCGCACTTGCAGCATCCTCTCCAACTCCAGCATCAACTTCTCCAGGGATTTCACACCCGCTTCGATCAGGGGCCGATCATCGCCCCGGGCACAGGCCTGTTCGACGGCTTCGCATTGCGAGGCCAGCGCAGAGGCTTGAACGATGCGCGCGGCCCCCTTGATCTTGTGAGCCTGTTCGATGATCTCTTCGGGCAAGGCCTGCGCAGCGATCAGTGCAACCAACTCCTGGCGATCCTGGCGACTGCTGCTCAGCAACTCCTCCAGCAACAGGCGGCTCATGTGTGGATCGCCACCGGTAAGGGCCTCGAAGTTGCCGATGTCCAGGGTCATGCCGCTGGGTTGAGGACTGATCTTCGCCAGTTGCAGCTCCAGCGCCGTAAGGTTGATGGGTTTGAACAGGCAGTCATTCATGCCCGCCTGCGCACAGCGTTGTTTCTCTTCGGGCTGGGCATTGGCGGTAAAACCCAGTACCACGCAAGGCGTCAGTTGTTCGCGCTCCTCGTATTCGCGGATCGAACGACTCAGTTCGTAGCCATTCATGATCGGCATGTTGCAATCGGCGATCACCAGGTCAAAGTGCTCCTGGCGCCAGGCCTGGAAGCCGGAGGCGCCGTTCTGGGCGGCGGTGTACTGATGGCCCAGGTAGCCGAGCTGCTGGCACATCAACAGGCGATTCGCCGGATGATCGTCCACCACCAGCACATTGAGCACCGGCACGTTCGAGGTCTCGGCGGGCTTGAGTTCTTCGGCCACCTGCAGCGCCTGCAGGCGATTCATCTTCAGGCTCACATGCACCTGGGTGCCCACCATGGGCACGCTGCTCAGGCTCAGTTGCCCGCCCATCATCGCGCACAGGCTGCGACAGATCACCAGCCCGAGGCCCGCACCGCTCCTGGCCAGCTGTCCTGAGTTGTCCGCCTGGGCAAAGGGTTCGAACAGGCGCATCTGGTCGTCCCGGCTGATACCGATGCCGGTGTCCTCCACCACCAGTTTCATCTCGACCTGCTGCGGCAGTTCGGTGGCCGATACTTCCACCTTGATCTTTACCTGGCCACGTTCGGTGAACTTGATGGCGTTGCTGATCAGGTTGGACAGCACCTGCTTGAAGCGCAGCGGGTCGATCAGCACTTCGGTGTGCTCCAGATCAGGCGTGAACTCCAGCAACAGGCTAAGGGTCTTCTGGCGTGCCAGGCCGTCGAAGACACGCACCACCGACTCGATCACCTCCCTCAGGTTGACGCGTTCCGGTGCCAGGCTGAGGCGCCCGGATTCAATCCGCGCGATGTCCAGGATGTCGCCGATAAGCTCCAGCAGATCCTTGGCCGAGTTGTAGGCGACTTCGATGGCCGGGCGGTCGAGGTGGCCCTGGTCCGCCCGCTTGAGGGTCAGCTCGAGCATGCCGATCACCGCGTTCATCGGCGTGCGGATTTCGTGGCTCATGGTGGCGAGGAACGTGCTCTTGGCCCGATTGGCTTCGTCGGCTCGCTCCTTGGCGGTGCGGAGTTCGTCGAACAACTGGCGTCGTTCACTGATATCGATCCAGCCACCGATGATGCCCTGGACTTCACCGACGGAGTCGCGGTACGGCAGGATCCAGTGGTAGATCGTCAGTTTTTTTCCGCGAATATGCAGGGTGCGGTCCAGGATCAGCGGGTTGCCCTCGGCCACCACGCGCTGATAGTCGGCATGGTATTGCGCCGCCTCGACTGCAAGGGCTGTGCTGATCTGGACCGCGCTTTTACCTATCACGTCCTCGCGCTTGACGTCGAACGCCTGCAGGTAACTGTCGTTGCAGGTCTGCAGCAGGCCCTTGTTGTCACGTACGTAGATCGGGTGCGGGGTTTCATTGACCAGGGCGCGCATGAACTCGAACTGATCATTGAGGGCGCGCTCGGCCATTTTCCGGTGCTTGATCTGGCGGCGCATGTACGCGTTCCAGCTCAGGGAAATCAGCAGCAGCAGGCCGGTCCCGATGACGATGCGCGCAATCAGTTGGTGATAGTCGCGCCAGTAACTGTCCGAGGCCGCGGTATAACCGCGCCAACGACTGTTGATCACGCCGAGTTCGTCCGGGGCGATGCTGAGCAACGCCTTGTCGAGAATCGAGCTGAGCTCGGTGGCGCTGCGGGACGTCGCCAGCCCGAAGGTGGCCGGCATCGTGCCGATGCTGAAGCTGATTTGGATCTTGTCCTGGAGTATCTGCGAGGACAGGAAGTAATTGGCGACCACCAGGGTATTCACCGCGCCCTCTACATGGCCTTGTACCAGCAGTTCGGCTGACTTGAACGTGTCGCCGGTATCTACCAGCTGAATCTTTGGGAAGTGCTCACGCAGGAATTTTTTCAGCGGACTGCCCTGCGTGATCGCCAGGCGCTTGCCCTCCATTTCCTCAAGGCCTGTGGGGGCCTGGCCGTCCTTGCGTGTCAGCATCACGTAGGAGTTTTCCAGGTAGGGACGACTGAAGTTCAGTTGGGCTTCTCGCTCGACGCTGGGGATGATTGCGCCGACGATGTCCGCTTTGCCGCTCTCTACATGCTCGATCATGGTGTTCACATCACGCCCGCGCTGGATCTCGAAGCGCAGCCCGGTGCGCAGGCGAATCAGTTCCAGCAGGTCGGCGGTAATGCCGCGAAAATTGCCATCGGCGTCGAAGAAGGTCAGCGGCGCAAAGGTAGGGTTCACGATCACTTTGACGACCGGGTTTTCCCTCAGCCAACGTTCTTCGCGAAGGGTCAGTTGCAGCTTTTGGTCGGTCAGGAGGATGTCGCTGCCAGCACTCCAGCGTTTGGCAATGGTTTCCCGTTCGGCAGCGGGCACGGCCCTCAGGACGGCGTCGACGATGCTCAACAGCGTCTGCTGTTCCTGGGGCATGGCAAAGCTGAATCCATAGGCTTCATGTTTGCCGAAGTTCGCCATGCGAATGTTTTTCAGGTAACCCTTGTTGATCATGTAGTGGGTGGAAATGGTATCGCCGAGAAAGACGTCTGCCTGGTCGAAGGCCACTGCATTCAAGGCGTTTTGATAAGAAGGATAGGCACGGATGATTGCCTTGGGGTAGAGCCTTTCCACTTCGTGCAGTGGCAGATAGTGATAGACCAGTGCCAGGCGCATGCCGGCCAGCCCATCAGCCAGGCTGCGGGTTTCGCCTTCGCGGGTCACCAGCACTGGCCGGTCCACGGCGTACGGCTCCGACAGGGTCAGGCTGGGATTTGCCGCTTCAAAGCTGTTGGAGGAACCCAGTAAATCGATTTCACCCGCTTCGAGGGCATGAATGGCGGCCTCTCGGGAGGGGTAGCGCAACACTTTTACCGGTACGTCCAGCGCCATTGCCAGCAAGCCGGCGTAGTCGGCGGTGAGTCCCTCATAGTCACGCCCGCTGGAGGTGAGGTCAAAAGGCGGGTAGTCAGGAAACGCCGCGCCCAGTACCAGTTCGCGTTTGTTCTGGAGCCATTGGCGCTGGGCCTTGTTCAGGTAGGGTTCCAGCTGCACGGAGCTCGCACGACTCAAAAGGTTGAAATGCTCCGGGCTTGCTGGAGGGGTGGCAGGCACGGCGGTGCTGAAGCACAAACCGGCACTCAATATAATCAAATAGTCCTTTATACGCCTGGGCATCCGGTTTCTCACACTAGCGCGTTCCGTTTTGCCATCTCGATAAGTTCTACCAAGGACTTGGCTTGAAGTTTCTGCATCAGTCTCTTTTTATAAGTACTTACTGTTTTATTGCTCAGGAACATACCTTTGGCTATTTCCTTGTTGGTGCGGCCTTGTGCAAAAAGTTGCAGTACCATCAACTCCCGGTCGTTAACCGCCTTGAACAGTTCAAGTTCCTTGCAGGCCTCATCGTTGGGGTTCAAGGCTTGGCTGGGGAAGTAGTTATAACCGGACAGTACAGCGCGGATGGCGCTCATCAGTTCGCTCAGGTCACCTTCCTTGCACACGTAGCCATCGGCTCCCGAACGCATGCAACGCGTGGCAAACAGGGTGGGGGATTGAGCCGTCAGCACCAGGGTTTTCATCGACGCGTTCATGGCGTTGAATCGGCAAAGCACTTCCAGTCCGTCGAGTTTTGGAATGCTGATGTCGAGGATGATCAGGTCCGGCATGCATTCGCGGACCATTTGTATGGCGTCGCATCCGTTATCCGTTTCGCCGACTACTTTGAAGTTTTCTTCATGTTCCAACAACATTCGTATGGCAAGTCTTATCACCGGATGGTCGTCAATAATAAAAACTGTATTCATGATCATATTCCATGCAAGTACAAATAAAGCGGGCACATTAGCTCAGAAGCCGATGGGTAAGCATGAACTTGGGGGGTGGCAGGTATAAAACAGGAAAGTTCCTACATTAAAAAAGGTAAAAGCCTACCTGTCTCTAAGGAGCTGTAACGCAAGAGGCCAAGGTTCCGCAGGGGCATGGGCCGAAGGAACATGGCAAGGACTTTACGGTGGTTATGCGCGATTTTTCCGACCGGTCGATCTGTTTAAAGTCCTACATTTATAACGTGAGTAATGTATGGGTCAAATGTTCAAGCTCATCTTTATTCAACGGCTTTGGCAAGTAGCCGAGCAAGGGCAGGCCACGTTTGAGGGCTTGGGTTTGCAACGCTGAAAGTTCTGCCTCGGGAAGTCCGCTGAGCAGGATGGCGGCCTTGATAAAGCATTGGCGACTGGCGATTTCAATCAATTCAAGCCCGGGCAGGTCGGGCAGGCACTGGTCACAGAGGATGATGTCGAAGGGCGCCTCGGCCTGGGTCATCAAACGCATCGCCTGCTCGGCGTTTTCGGCCGGGGCCAGGTGCTCGAAGCCGAAGCTTCTCAGCAGGCATTGGGTGGCGAGGAGCTGAAAGGGATGGTCCTCCACCAACAGGATCCGAAAGGGGTAGTGGGGCATAGAAGGCACACGGTGAGTCAAGCGTCGATAGGGGGCACGTAGGAACTGTTCGCCAGACCTGCCCGGAGCGTGCGCGATTATTCTTCGGGCGCTTGTGCGAATTCGATCAGGCCGCTCTGTTCCCATCGTAGGCAGATTCTGTTCAGTGAACAGGCGGCGTGATCAGCCAGGTTATTGAGGGCTGGAGCGCCCGGTCATCTCCCGTGCCATCTCGGTGGCATAGCTGTCGGTCATGCCGGCGATGAAGTCGATCATGCGCAGGAACGACCTGTGCAGCGGCCACGCAGGGTCCGGCGCGTTGTTGCCCAGCAGGTCGAGAATGCGCCGGTTCTTGAACGACGGCGTGCGTCCGCCGTGCTGCTCCAGGGCCGCGCCGCAGAAGGCGTTCAACAGGATTTCCAGGGTGGTGTAGGCGCCGATCTCGTGGAGGGTCTTGCGCTTGTCCTGGAAGATTTTCTTGCGCGCCATGTCCTTGGCATCCAGCACGCAGCGTTTGGCGGGGCCGTGCATGTGCTCCACCAGGTCGCCGGGCAGGGTGCCGGCAAGCAAGGCCTCCTGTTGTTCGACGAAGGCGCGCGCCGCGGCGTTGGTCAAGTGCTCGATGGCCTTGCCGCGCAGGATCGCCAGCTTGCGTCGGCGCGAGTCCTGGGCGCCCAGTTGCCGGTAGGTCTGCGGCAGGTCGTCGCCCACCAGGTCGAGCAGCAGTGACTCGACTTCGGTGTACTCCAGCAGGTCCATTTCCAGGCCGTCCTCCAGGTCGATCAAGGCGTAGCAGATGTCGTCTGCCGCCTCCATCAGATAGACCAGTGGATGGCGAGCCCAGCGTTGTTCCTCGAGTTGCGGCAGGCCGAGCTTGCCGGCGATCTGTTCGAGGATCGGCAGTTCGCTCTGGTAGCAGCCGAACTTGTGTTTCTTGTAACCCAGGGAGTCGGCGTGGCGGGCGGTCCAGGGGTACTTGAGGTACGTGCCCAAGGTCGCGTAGGTCAGGCGCGTGCCGCCGTCGAACTGGTGGTATTCCAGTTGGGTCAGTACCCGGAACCCTTGGGCATTGCCTTCGAAGTTGAGGAAGTCATTGCGCTCGGCGCTGCTCATGTCGTCCAGCCAGCCGCGCCCCGCTGCCTGCTGGAACCAGTGGCGGATGGCGTCTTCGCCGGAATGCCCGAACGGCGGGTTGCCGATGTCATGGGCCAGGCAGGCCGATTGCACCACCATGCCCAGGTCGCTCGGGTCGCACCAGTCGGGCAGGGCGCTGCGCAGGGTTTCGCCCACGCGCATGCCGAGGGAGCGGCCTACGCAACTGACTTCCAGGGAGTGGGTCAGGCGTGTATGGATATGGTCGTTGCTGGACACCGGGTGCACTTGGGTCTTGCGGCCCAGGCGGCGAAACGCGCCGGAGAAGATAATGCGGTCATGGTCTTTGTGAAACGGGCTGCGGCCGAGTTCTTCCGGGCTGTGCAGGGGTTTTCCAAGGCGTTCGCGGGTAAGCAGGGTGGGCCAATCCAAGGCGGGTACTCTCCGTACGGTGAATGACCCGCCCAGCTTCCCGGTTCCGCCTTGGCGGGGCAAGCGAAAATCTACAGGCCGGCCGCGTCGATATCGATTAACAGCAAGCGCTGACCGTTATCGAAGAATTGTCCGGCGGTGAGGCAGTACTGGTTGGTGGTGGCGTCGCGGTAAGTCGAGGACAGCGTCAGGCGACGCTCTTCCCAACCTTCGGCCAGCAGGTGATAGAAGTACGGGCGCCATGACCAGTTGTGGCCCAGGTAACGGCTGTCGGCCTGCCAGGCGTCCTGGCGCCATTCGAAGTTGGGGGTCAACTGGGTGCCATGCCGGTCGCATTGGTAAAAGCGCAGCAGCCAGGGGAAGGCCGGCAGTTGGGGCAAGTGATCCAGCGGGGCTTGGGCCTGTGCCCAGGATTGCAGGATCTTCATCAGTTCGGTCAATTGCTGGCGCAGTTGCATGATGCGCCCGCGTTCGGCCAGCTTCTGCTGGACATACGCCGCGCGCAGTTGGTCAAAGCGCGGCACGAAGGCGTCGGTGGCGAACCAGTCCAATTGCGCCTGGGCAAACAGATAGCCCTGCACGTAGCGCGAACCGCATTCCAGGGCGAAGCTCAGCTGCGCCTCGGTTTCCACGCCTTCGGCAATGATCCAGCAGCCGGTCTTTTCCGCCATCTGCGCCAGCGCCCGCACGACGTCACTGCTCGGTCCGCCCCTGGCGGCTTGCTGGAACAGGCGCATGTCCAGCTTGAGGATGTCCGGCTGCAGCGCCAATACCCGGTCAAGCTGGGAATAGCCGGCGCCGAAATCATCGATGGCGATGCGCGCACCGGCCTCGCGATAACGTGCCACCACCTCGGCCAGGCGCTGGATGTCGCCGCCCAGTTCGGTGATCTCGAACACGATGCGCTGCGGGTCGACGCCATGGCTGTGGATCTGTTTGAGGCTCGGCAGCGCCTGGCCCGGGCGCAGTTGGTTGATCCAGCGCGGCGAGATATTCAGGCTGAGGAACCAGTCTTCGGGGGCTTCATGCAGGCGGCTTAACGCGTTGTCGCGAATCTGCCGGTCGAGACGGCGCAAGCTCGCGCCTGGCGTGCGTGGGTCGGCGAACAGCGGGCCAACGGACTGCAGGCGGCCATCAGCCTGGCGTAGACGCCCCAAGGCCTCGACGCCGGCAATGCGCCCGGTGGCGGTATCGATAAACGGTTGGAAGCAGGCGAGCGGTTGCCCGTCGATCACGGGGCCTCCTTAAAAACACTGGCGAAAAAAGACCCGGCCCTCGAAAACGAGGACCGGGCCATTCTGTTAGCAAGAATGCAGCCAGCAGGCTCAACCTTTGCGTGAATTGCCCTGCATGGCCAGTTTGATCAGCGGGATCAGGCCGGCACCGAGGCGCACCAGGCGCGTCACACTGCTGATACCGCCGCCCTTGGCGCCCTTGCCGGTGAAGAAACCGATCAGGGTTACAGCGGCCACGCCCCACAGCGGCGCGTGCTTGATGCCCAGGCCGCCCTGAAAGTTTTGGCCCAGGTTGCGCACCTTGTTCAGCGGCGCCATCAATTGCTGGGATTCGTGGCGTATCTCCTGGCGGTGCATCTCCATGCGCAGGCGGATCAAAGCCTTGCGCATTTCCCGGCGGGAGGTTTGCTGGATTTCATTCGAGCTCATGGCAGCAGGCGCTCCCGATCATTGGCCAGCTCTTCGAGGGTGGCGTGGAACGGCGTGGACTCATCGAACACCGCCGCTTTCAAGCGCACCCCGCAGAAGGCAGCGGCCAGGCTGTAGAACACGCAGAGGCAGATGATCCCGGTCAGGCGGTAGCCGGTGTCCCATACCAGGATCATCACCAGAGTCGATAACCCCACCAGCAACAACAGGGCAAACACCAGCGCCAGGCCGGCAAACAGCAGCAGGCTGACGGTACGGGCCTTCTGCTCCTGCAATTCGATGCCAAACAGTTCGACGTGGCTGTGCAGCAAGCCAAGAACGGCCGCGCCCAGGCGTCGTGAGGTGGTACCCGTGGACGAGCCAGTTTCGCCGATAGACATGATTAGCGCCTTGTGGCCAGCAGGCCGATCAGAAAGCCCACGCCGGCGGCAATGCCTACCGACTGCCAAGGGTTGGCCTGCACGTAATCTTCGGTCGCAGTGACCGCCGCCTGGCCGCGTTCGCGCAGGGAGTCTTCGGTTTGCTTGAGGGTTTCGCGGGCCTGCAACAGCGTGTCATGAATCTTGGCGCGCAGCTCATCGGCCTGGTCGCCCGCAAGCACCTTGGTGTCGTCCAGCAACCTTTCGGTGTCAGTCACCAGGGTTTGAAAATCCGCCATCAGTATTTCTTGAGCAGTCTTTGCAGTTCTTCTGGCCATGGTTATCTCCGTGATTGGCTGATCGGTACGTGTGGTTTCGAGTCACCGGTATCGGTGAAGGTTCAGTGCAATTGTCTGGTACAGCTTTTGCTTTGCCTTGGTGCGCACGCCCCGTGGCTTGCGCTGAATCCGGGCGGTCGGGGCGCAGGTCTCGAAAAACCTTACCCTAAATAACTCAAACTCGCGGAAAAACCCTGTCGGCAACGGCCGGTTGTGTTGAACGCTGCGCTAAAGCGGTTCACGCCCTCTGAAGAGGGGCGGTGCCGGTGGTGCCAATTTAGTGCGCGCAACCCCTGGCTTGAACCGCTTTGGTGCTTTTTGCCTTTACACAGGCCTGCCAACCTCCATGGAAAATCTGCAAAGTGCGGTGGACACTCTGGTCCACAGCTCCAATACCCTGTTTATCCTGATCGGTGCGGTCATGGTCCTGGCCATGCACGCCGGCTTCGCGTTTCTGGAAGTCGGGACGGTGCGCCAGAAAAACCAGGTCAACGCCCTGTCGAAGATCCTCAGCGACTTCGCCATCTCCACCCTGGCCTATTTCTTTATAGGCTATTGGATCTCCTACGGGGTGAGCTTCATGCAACCGGCGGCCGTGATCAGCGCCGACCATGGTTATGGCCTGGTGAAGTTCTTCTTCCTGCTGACGTTTGCGGCAGCGATCCCGGCGATCATCTCCGGCGGTATTGCGGAGCGCGCAAAGTTCGCTCCGCAGTTGTGCGCCACCGCGTTGATCGTGGCGTTTATCTACCCGTTTTTCGAAGGCATGGTATGGAACGGCAATTTCGGTTTGCAGGCCTGGTTGCTCAAGGCGTTCGGCGCCAGCTTCCATGACTTTGCCGGCTCTGTGGTGGTGCATGCCATGGGCGGCTGGCTGGCGCTGGCGGCGGTGCTGCTGCTGGGCCCGCGCAATGGGCGCTACCGCGAAGGGCGCCTGGTGGCATTCGCGCCGTCGAGCATTCCGTTCCTGGCCCTGGGGTCGTGGATTTTGATCGTCGGCTGGTTCGGCTTTAACGTGATGAGCGCGCAGACCCTGGACGGCGTCAGCGGCCTGGTGGCGGTGAACTCGCTGATGGCCATGGTCGGCGGCACCGTCGCCGCCCTGGTGATCGGCCGCAACGACCCCGGCTTCCTGCATAACGGTCCGTTGGCCGGGCTGGTAGCGATCTGCGCGGGTTCCGACCTGATGCATCCGGTGGGCGCGCTGGTCACCGGCGTGGTCGCGGGCGGGTTGTTTGTGTGGTGCTTTATCGCCGCCCAGGACCGCTGGAAGATCGACGATGTGCTGGGGGTGTGGCCACTGCATGGCCTGTGCGGTGTATGGGGCGGGATTGCCTGCGGCATCTTTGGTCAGACCGCGCTGGGTGGACTGGGCGGTGTGAGCCTGATCAGCCAATTGATCGGTACGGGGCTCGGTGTGGTCGTCGCGTTTGGCGGCGGCCTGCTGGTGTACGGCGTGATCAAGCGCGTGCACGGGCTGCGCCTGAGCCAGGAAGAGGAGTATTACGGCGCAGATCTGTCGATCCACAAGATCGGTGCGGTCAGTCAGGATTGATCGGCGCCTCTTCGTCGGTGCTCGGGTGCGTGTAGAAACCGTGCAGCAGGCGATAGCGGTTATGCCGGACTTCATCGACCCGCGCCTGCACCTGTTGGTCCGGCAGGCCCAGCAGGATCAAGGCGTGGGAGGCGAGCATCAGGCTTGACTCCAGCAGCTCGGGCACCACTTCGCTGGCGCCCGCGGCTTTCAATTCAGCCCACTGGCTGTCATCGCGGGTGCGCACCAGGATCGGCACGTCGGGGTTGATATGGCGGGCTTCCTTGAGCACCGCCAGGGCCACATCACTGTTGTCCACGGCAATCACCACCAGGCGCGCGCGTTCCAGGCCCACGGCACTGAGCAAGGCGCCACGGCGACAGTCACCGTAATGCACGCTGCTGTCTTCGGTGGCGGCTTCCTGGACCCGTTCCGGGTCGTCATCCAGGGCGATGAACGCCTGTTGCTCATTGCGCAGAAAGCGCCCGATGGATTGCCCGACCCGGCCATAGCCGCAGATGACCGCATGCCCGTGTAATTGGGCGTTGAGGGCGGCAATTTCTTCAAGTTGCACCTGTTGGTTGGGCTTGCGGTGCAGGCGCAGGGCAATCGCCGGCGCGGCGCGCAGCAGCAGTGGGGTCAACAGCATCGAACAGAACGTCGCGGCGAGCAGCAAACCGTTGAACTCATCGGGTATAAGCCGGCTCTGTTGCATCTGCGCCATCAGGGCGAAACAGAACTCACCGCCCTGGGCCAGGGCCAGGCCGGTGCGCCAGGCGGTTTCACTGTCGCTGCCGCGCAGCTTGACCAGCGCGGCCACCACACTGCCTTTGATCAGCATCAGCGCGAGGGTCATGCCGAGGATCAACAGACTGTGGCTGACGAACAACTGCAGGTCGATAAGCATGCCGATGCTGACGAAAAACAGCCCCAGCAGGATGTCACGAAAGGGCCGGATATCCGCTTCGATCTGATGGCGGTAATGGCTTTCGCCCAGCAGCATGCCGGCCAGGAAGGCACCGAGGGCGGGGGAGAGGCCCAGCAAGTGGGTGAGCCAGGCGGTCAGCAAGACGATCACCAGCGCCAGCAGCACAAACAGCTCCGCCGAATGGGAGGCGGCGACCTCATGAAACAAGCGCGGCAATAACCAGCGGCTGGCGAGCAACAGGCCCACGAACAACACCACGGTTTTGCCCAGCGTCAGCGGCAACGCCCAGTACCAGGCCTGTTCGCTGCTGCCGGCGAACACCGGCACCAGCGTCAGCAGCAACACCGCCACCACATCCTGGAACAGCAACACGCCGATCGCATTCTGGCCATGGCTGCTGAAGATTTCGCCGAGGCTGGTCAGTTCCTTGCTGACGATCGCCGTGGACGACAGCGCCAGCCCCGCACCCAGCAACAAGGCGATGCCCGGCGCCACACCGAAGGCCATCAACAGGCCCCCCAGCAGCACGCTGCACCCCAGCACCTGCAAGCTGCCCAGGCCAAACACCACGCGGCGCAGGGCGAGCATCCTGGTCAGGGAAAACTCCAGGCCCAGTGAGAACAGCAGGAACACCACGCCCAGTTCGGCGAGGTCGGGCAGTTCTTCGCTGTCATTCACCCAGTCCAGGGCCGTCGGCCCCACGGCCAGGCCCACGCACAGGTAGCCCAGCACGGGTGGCAGTTGCAGCCGGCGAAACAGCGCAATCACCACCAGGGATGAGGCCAGAATGATCAGCAGGTTGGCGAACACAAGCATCTCCGTTGCAGGGGGAGCGGGCAAAAAGCCGCGAGAATCGCTGAATCAGTTATAGGCCATGGTGATCTGGGTCAGGGTTTATTGTGGCCGGCGGATTTCCGGAGAGCGAACGCTGTACCTGTGGCAAGCCCGCTCGCCACAGGTTTTTGTCAGGCTTAGAATGCTTGTCTACTTACTGATCAGGGCCATTCGTCATGCTTCCTGAATGCCAGTTGTTCGGCACCCTGGGTTGCCATCTTTGTGAAATTGCCGAAGCCGAAATCATGCCGCTCGTCGAACGCGGGTTGCTGGTCGAGTTGGTTGATATCACCGACCCCGACGACCTGACCGACGCCTACGGCCTAAGGATTCCGGTGCTTCGGCGGGTGGACACGGGGGCTGAACTGGATTGGCCCTTCGATGCGGATCAGGTTGTCGCCTTCCTGCGCTGACGTTTATGCGATGGCGGGTTTCCGAATATTACGTTACTGTATGTTTGTACAGCGATTGAATAGAGGGAACGCCCGTGGTGAATGTTGAACAACTGAAAAGCAGCGTCAATCGCATGTCTGCCGATGTCGTGCGCGACGCGGTGAACGAGCTGCGCCTCGACGGCCTGGTCACGGAAGGCAAGACGCCGTTTAACAAAGTGCATTTCAATACCTGCTTTGCCGAGATCGAGGCGTTGTTCCAGCGCGCCGGTTATCACAAGCAGCTCGATGTGGTGGGTTACCAGGGTCTGTTGTACGCGCTGTACGATCCCGGCCGCTGGGAAGCGGTAGACGTGCTGCGCTGGCTCAAGGAGTTCACCGAGGCGGCGAGTGCTTCGCCGATCCTGCGCGCGGAATTGGCCAAGGCCTGAGATCCGCCCTAGGTTTCATCCCGCTTGATGCGGGATAATGCCCGCCTGTTTTTTCAAGGCTTCGAGCATGTCCACATCCGCTTTTTCCGCGTCCCAGCACCAAGCCAGCACCCTGTACCTGCCACCTGGCCCCTGGGCGACGGTGCTGGAGTGCCTGTGCGAACATTTTGCGGCGATCAGTCGCGAACACTGGCTGGACCGCATCGCCCGCGGGCGGGTACTGGATGTCAATGGCAGCCCGATCCCCCTGGACCTGGCCTACAAGGAAGGCCTGTGCATCTATTACTTCCGTGAAGTCCACAACGAAAAAGTCATCCCGGTGCAGGAAACCATCCTCTACGCCGACGAGCACCTGGTGGTGGCGGACAAACCGCACTTCCTGCCCGTGACCCCGGCCGGCGAGTACGTCGAGCAAACCCTGCTGCGCCGCCTGATTCGCCGCCTGGACAACCCCGCGCTGGTGCCCCTGCACCGCATCGATCGACACACCGCCGGGCTGGTGTTGTTCTCGGCCAACCCGGCCAGCCGCTCGGCCTATCAGCAGCTGTTTCCCACGCGCCGGATCGATAAATTCTACGAAGCCATTGCCCCGGCCTTACCGGGACTGACATTCCCGTTGCTACACAAAAGCCGCCTGGTGGATGGCGAACCGTTCTTCCGCATGCAGGAAGGCCCTGGCGCCAGCAACACCGAAACAGCGGTGGAGGTGCGGGAAAAGAACGGCGACTTATGGCGCTACGGCCTGTTTCCCGTGACCGGCAAGAAGCACCAGCTGCGCGTGCACATGACCGCGCTGGGGGCGAGCATCTGCAACGATCCGTTCTACCCGGACGTGATCAAGGATGCCGTGGACGATTACGCCAATCCCCTCAAGCTGCTGGCCCAGGGCGTGCGATTTATCGACCCGGTCACCGGTGAGGAGCGCCATTTCCGCAGCCAGATCACCCTCGACTGGTAACCCCCGGAAACGACAAGGCCCGCGCGAGGCGGGCCTTGTGTGCAAGCGCTGAGGCTTACAGGTCTTTAACGGTGCGAACCTGATCTTTGTTGATGCGGGTACGCTTGCCATCAAGCTGTTCGAATTCGTAGAAACCCGAATCTTCGTTGTATTTCGGGGTGTCGACGGCCTGGATTTCGCGACCGTCATTCAGGGTGATCACTGTCGGCGAGGCGCAACCGGCGAGGGTAGCCAGGCCCAGTGCAAGCATGAGAGCGGCGATGGTCCGTTGAGTCATGGGTGTTGTCTCCAAGAGAATACTTTTTGATTGCTGACCTTGAGACGTGTGAGACGTCGCCAAAGTTCCTTGTGCGAAGGTTCATTCTGACACGTCAGACCTTGGGCGCAACAGCTCTGGTGTATTCAGGTTGGCCAGGCGCGGGTCATCGGTTGGGCATTCCACGCCGACGCCGCCCAATTGCAGGAGGATCTTCCGTGGGCTGCGTTCACCGGCATGCCAGGCCTGTTCTACCTCGGTTCGCAGGCCGATGGGGATGATGCAGATCAAGGGTTCCCAGAATTCACCGTGGCGCACCATCACCGGCAACAAGGGATGGCGTTGTGCGGTTTCACGCAGGTCGGCGAGGAGTCGAGCGTCGATATGGGGCACATCGCACGGCAGGATCAGCAAGTGCCCATGGCGCGCGGCGGCGAGTCCCGCGCGGATACCGGCCAATGGCCCAGGAAAATCCGGGCTGTCGTCGCTTACCAGCTGGTCGGCATAGGCGGCGTACTGCGCCTGGTTGCGGTTGCACGAGATGATCAGGTCATCGGTCAGTGGCCGTACCAGGCGCTGCACGTGTGCGATCAAGGGCAGGCCGTGCCAGTCCAGCAGGCCTTTGTCCTGGCCGCCCATGCGCTGGCCGCGGCCACCGGCCAGCAGCAGGATCGAACAGGGCAGGGGGATTGAATCGAGTGGCATGTGGGTTCCGCGCAGGCAGCTGAACAGGGGCCTGTGATATAACATCGGGCCGTTCCTTCGACAACCGGACCGTGCCATGAAAGCCAAGGCCGATGCACCCTTCGTACCCCTGAATATCGCGGTATTGACCGTCAGCGACACCCGCACCCTGGACACCGACACCTCGGGCCAGGTCTTCGTCGACCGCCTCACCGCCGCCGGCCACCACCTGGCCGAGCGCGTGCTGCTCAAGGACGACCTCTACAAGATCCGCGCCCAGGTCGCCCACTGGATTGCCGAAGACGTGGTGCAAGTGGTGTTGATCACCGGCGGCACCGGCTTCACCGGCCGCGACAGCACCCCCGAAGCGGTCGGCTGCCTGCTCGACAAACAAGTCGACGGCTTTGGCGAACTGTTCCGCCAGATTTCCGTGGCCGACATCGGCACCTCCACCGTGCAATCCCGTGCACTGGCCGGCCTGGCCAATGGCACCCTGGTGTGCTGCCTGCCGGGCTCCACCAATGCGGTGCGCACCGGTTGGGATGGCATCCTCGCCGAACAACTGGATAACCGTCATCGGCCGTGCAACTTCGTGCCGCACCTGAAGTTGGCCGAACCCTGTGAATCCCGTGGGTAAGCCCGGCAAGACCGGCGCCCTGATGCCGGTAGAACAAGCCTTGCAACAGCTGCTGGCGATGGCCGAAGCCGCGCCGATCCGCGATCAGCACGTGCTGCCCCTGGCCGAGTGCGACGGCCGTGTATTGGCCCAGGACCTGGTCTCCACCCTCGACCTGCCGCCCTGGCCCAACAGCGCCATGGACGGTTACGCCGTGCGCCTGGCGGATTGGACCGGTGAACCTTTGCCCGTCAGCCAGCGCATCTTTGCCGGCCAGGCGCCGCAGCCGCTGGCGGCCGGCACCTGTGCACGCATCTTCACCGGTGCGCCGGTACCGGAAGGCGCGGACTGCGTGGAAATGCAGGAAAACGCCGTGGTCCACGCCGATGAGCGCGTGAGCTTCAGCGAACCGTTGCAGCCCAACCAGAACATCCGCCCCCAAGGCCAGGAAACCACCGTCGGTGAGTTGGTGCTCGCGGCCGGTACGCGCCTGGGCCCGATCGAGCTGGGCCTGGCGGCTTCCCTTGGCCGCGATCGGCTGGACGTGATCCGCCGCCCGCGTGTCGCGGTGTTGTCCACCGGCGATGAGCTGATCGAGCCCGGTTTGCCCCTCGGTCCGGGCCAGATCTACAACAGCAATCGCCGCGTGTTGTGTTCTTGGCTTGAGCGCATGGGGTGCGAAGTCATCGACGCAGGCATCCTGCCGGACGACCTGGAGCAGACCCGTTCGCGCCTGGCAGGCTTGAGCGCGGTTGATCTGATTTTGTCCACGGGCGGTGTGTCGGTGGGCGAGGCGGATTTCCTCGGTATCGCCCTGCGCGAGGAGGGTGAGCTGGCGTTATGGAAGCTGGCGATCAAGCCGGGCAAACCCCTGACCTTTGGTCATTTCCGTGGCGTGCCGGTGATCGGCCTGCCGGGCAACCCGGCCTCGACCCTGGTGACCTTTGCGCTGTTGGCGCGCCCCTACTTGCTGCGCCGCCAGGGTGTGGCAGACGTGGAGCCGCTGCGTTTCGACGTGCCGGTGGGGTTCACCTGGCCCAAGCCGGGCAACCGCCGCGAGTATCTGCGCGGGCGCATCGAACAGGGCAAGGCGATCATCTACCGCAACCAGAGCTCCGGCGTGCTGCGCAGCGCGGCGTGGGCGGAGGGGTTTGTGGAGGTGTTGGAAGGGACGACGCTGGAGGTGGGTGATCGGGTCAGTTTCATTCCGCTAAGCGAATTGCTCAACTGACCGCGGATCCAAATGTGGGAGGGGCGGTGCGACGATTCAGTAATCGTCGCCACGCTCGGTCACATCCCGCTCCACCGGCCGCGCATCCGGGTCATAGCCCACCGGGAACTTGCCCTTCAACGTCCAGGCAAATGCAATGATCTCGGCGATGGTGCGGTACAACTCCTCCGGAATACTGTCGCCCAGTTCCATGCGTGCCAGCAGTTTCACCAGCTCGGCATTTTCATAGATCGGCACTTCATTTTCCCGCGCCAACTTGAGGATGGCTTCGGCCAGGGCATCGTCGCCCTTGGCGGTCAGGGTCGGCGCCTGCTGGCCGTCGTACTTGAGGGCAATCGCCTGGCGTGGCGGGTTGGCGTTGTTCATGCGGTTTCATCCACCCAGCGTTGTTCCAGTCCGGTTTTCGGCCCGCGTGGCGGGGTGCCCAGGTGGCAGTCCAGGTCGCCGACATTCAGCCCCGACGACACCAGGCGCTCGCGCAGGCTGCCCAAATGGCTTTCGATCAGGCTGGCGGTGAAAGCGCGGGTTGCCCACAGTTGGCTGGACAGCTTGCCCTGGGTCAGTTGCGCCTGGACCTGCAACGGCCCCAGGGGCTCCATGTCGAAGGCCAGTTCGACGCGCCAGAGCATCTGTTTGGGCTCCTTGGAATCCTTGCGTTCGGGCTGGTCCTTGTCCGGCGCCGGCTCTTCGCGCTGGAACTTGACCTGCAACGGCACGATGTCCTGCAGGGTGCGCATGGGGATCTCCAACTGCCAGGTGGTTTGCAGGCGGCCATCGGCGGTGGTGCCGGTTTGCTCCAGGCTCGACAGCTGGTGGCTCTGCAGGCGGGAAATGGCCCCGGCGGCCAGGCGCAGCAGGTTTTCCAGGTCGCCTTCGCCCTCCAGTTTCGCCATCAGCCGCTCCGGCAGTGGGAAGCTGACCGGCGCCTGCCGCGCGCCGACCTGGCCGAGGGTGCCCAATGGGCTGCGCACAAAGTTGGGCAGCACCTGGGCCAGGGTGTTGGCGGCAAGAATGGCATTCAGGTTGGTGCTCGCGGGCAGGGCGGGCAGCAGGTCGGCGACCAGGCGCAGCAGCGCGCCCTTCATATCCAGCGGTGGCACCTGCGGGTTTTGCCCGGCGAGTAACTTGGCTTCAAGAAAGGCGCCGCTGTTCTGGATCACCTGGGCCAGCACCTTGGGGTTGCTCACCTGTGCCAGGTCGGGCAAGGCCGCCAGCAAACGGTCGGCGGCAGCGCGAAGGTCGGCGGAGGTGCTGTCGCCGCGGGGCAGATTTTGCAACGCCGTGAACACCGCATCCAGGGAGCCCTGGCGACTTTGCTGGGTCGCCAGTTGCTGGGTGACGGCCAGTTGATCCTTGAGCCCGCTCAACGGCACAAAATTCAGGGTTTGCGCGTTCTGTACCACGGCGCTGAGCAAGCTGCCCACGCGCAACGGTTGCGGGCTTTCCAGTGTCAGGGTCGCGCCGGCCAGGGCGCTATTGAGTACGGTCACCAACGAACGGTAGATCGCCGGCTGCGCGCTGCCTTGGGGCAGGGCCTGGGTGGTCAGCACCTTGGCCTGCAGCAGTGTGCCTTCCGGCATCCTGGCCGTATCGATACGGGTGAGGGCGGCAACATTGGCGCTCAGGGCTTGTTGCAGGCTGATGGCCAGGTTGCCTGCGGGCGTCTGGCTCACGGCCACATTGCTGCCCAACGGCAAGGGTTGTGGGCTGCTGGCTTGCACCAGCGTCTGGCGGCCGCCTTCAAGGGTCAGCTTGAGCAACAGCTGAAACGCCTCACCGCCTTGTTTCAGGGCGAGCACCTCGGCATTCACGGTTTTGCCCGGGTCGATCAGCCCGATCTGCGGCTCCAGCAGTTTCAGCAGCGCCCCGGGCGCAGGCGCAGGGCTTTGCCCGGTTGCCGGGGTGGGAGGAAGCGTAGGAAGGTTGATCTCGCCGGTCATCGTGCGCATCGTCTCTGGGGAAATAGCCCTCTTTAGCGTAGGGCATCGCATGTATAATGCCGCCCGTCTGCAAAGAGAGCGGTAAAAACCTCACAACTATTTGATCCAGCTCTCTAAAATCGGTCGCCAAAGCCGTTATTGTGCTTCTTTCTATAACGGCCGCTGCACCGCCGACTTGAACCGTAAAGGCCCGTGATCTCTTGACCAGCCCTCTTCTTGAAGCCGTAGCGCTCTCCTGTGAACGCGACCTGCGCCTGCTGTTCGAGCACCTCGACCTGCGTGTGGCGGGCGGCGACATGGTGCAGATCAGCGGCCCCAACGGCAGCGGCAAGACCAGTTTGCTGCGCCTGCTGGCCGGCCTGATGCAACCCACGGCCGGTGAAGTGCGACTCAACGGCAGGCCCCTCGACGAACAACGCACCGAACTGGCACGCAACCTGATCTGGATCGGCCACGCCGCCGGGATCAAGGATGTGCTCACCGCCGAAGAAAACCTCAGTTGGCTCAGCGCCCTGCATCATCCCGCGACCCGCGACGCCATCTGGCAAGCCCTGGCCGCCGTCGGCCTCAAGGGGTTCGAAGACGTTCCCTGCCACACCCTGTCCGCCGGCCAGCAGCGCCGCGTGGCCCTGGCGCGCCTGTACCTGCCTGGCCCGCCGCTGTGGATTCTCGACGAACCCTTCACCGCCCTCGACAAACAAGGCGTCACCCAATTGGAACAGCACCTGGCGCAGCACTGCGAGCAGGGCGGCCAGGTGGTGCTCACCACCCACCACACCCTGGCGCGCATGCCCGGCGGTTACCGCGACCTCGACCTGGGGCGGTGGTCGGTATGAGTGTGTTTGCCCTGTTGATCGCCCGCGAAGCCCGCTTGCTGTGCCGCCGCCCGGCCGAACTGGCCAACCCGCTGGTGTTCTTTGCCATCGTGATTGCGTTGTTCCCGTTGGCGGTCGGCCCGGAGACTAAACTGTTGCAAACCTTGTCGCCTGGACTGGTGTGGGTCGCGGCCCTTTTGTCCGTCCTGCTCTCGCTGGACGGGCTGTTTCGCAGTGATTTCGAAGACGGTTCCCTCGAACAGTGGGTCCTTTCGTCGCACCCCCTGCCACTTCTGGTCCTGGCCAAGGTACTGGCACACTGGGCTTTTTCCGGCCTGGCGCTAGTCTTGCTCTCGCCATTGCTGGCGATGATGCTGGGATTGCCCGGCGAATGCCTGCCGATCCTGTTGCTGAGCCTGCTGCTCGGCACCCCGGTACTCAGCCTGTTGGGGGCGGTGGGTGCCGCGTTGACCGTCGGCTTGAAACGGGGTGGCCTGTTACTGGCCCTGTTGATTCTGCCTTTGTACATCCCGGTACTGATCCTGGGCAGCGGCGCGTTGCAAGCCGCGCTCATGGGCATGCCGGCGACCGGTTACCTCCTGTGGCTTGGCAGCCTGACCGCCCTGGCGGTAACCCTGACACCCTTTGCTATAGCCGCCGGCCTGAAGATCAGCGTCGGTGAATAATGAGGTCTGACTGGGCGGTATACGCATAGTCAGTAAAGACCCTACGCTTCTTGCCAAGACAAGAAGCAACCGTGATGGAAACAGCAATGAACTGGACCTGGTTTCACAAGCTCGGCTCGCCCAAATGGTTCTACGGCATCAGTGGCAGACTGCTGCCTTGGTTCAGCCTCGCCGCCGTGTTGCTGATCGGCATCGGCCTGGTCTGGGGCCTGGCCTTTGCACCGCCGGACTACCAGCAAGGCAACAGCTTTCGCATCATCTACATCCACGTGCCTGCCGCGATGCTGGCCCAGTCCTGCTACGTGATGCTGGCGGTGTGCGGCGTCGTCGGCCTGGTGTGGAAGATGAAACTCGCGGACGTCGCCCTGCAATGCGCCGCGCCCATCGGTGCGTGGATGACCGCCGTGGCGCTGGTCACCGGCGCGATCTGGGGCAAACCCACCTGGGGTTCGTGGTGGGTGTGGGATGCGCGACTAACGTCGATGCTGATCCTGCTGTTCCTGTACTTCGGTCTTATTGCCCTGGGCAACGCGATCAGCAATCGTGACAGCGCCGCCAAGGCCTGCGCGGTGCTGGCGATTGTCGGCGTGATCAACATCCCGATCATCAAGTACTCGGTGGAGTGGTGGAACACCCTGCACCAGGGCGCCACCTTCACCCTCACCGAAAAACCGGCGATGCCCGTGGAAATGTGGGCGCCGTTGCTGCTGATGGTGCTGGGGTTCTACTGCTTCTTCGGCGCCGTGCTGCTGATGCGCATGCGCCTCGAAGTGCTCAAGCGTGAAGCCCGCGCCAGCTGGGTCAAGGCCGAAGTGCAAAGCTGCCTGGGAGCGCGTGGATGAGTTTTGCTTCTTTCAGTGATTTTCTCGCCATGGGCCACCACGGCCTGTATGTCTGGACGGCCTATGGCATCTGCCTGGCCGTGCTGGCCCTCAACGTCGCCGCGCCGATCCTGGCCCGCAAGCGTTACCTGCAACAAGAGGCGCGTCGTCTGCGCCGGGAGACCGAAAAGTGAATCCGCTGCGTAGAAAGCGTCTGTTGATCATCCTTGCCATCCTGGCCGGCGTCAGTATTGCCGTGGGCCTGGCGATGAGCGCCCTGCGGGAGAACATCAACCTGTTCTACACCCCGACCCAGATCGCCAACGGCGAAGCGCCGCTGGACACGCGCATCCGCGCCGGCGGCATGGTGGAGAAGGGCTCGCTGAAGCGTTCCGGCGACTCCCTCGACGTCACCTTCGTGGTCACCGATTTCAACAAGGCCGTGACCATCACCTACCGCGGCATCCTCCCGGACCTGTTCCGCGAAGGCCAGGGCATCGTCGCCCTGGGCAAGCTCAACGCCGACGGCGTGGTGGTGGCCGATGAAGTGCTGGCCAAGCACGATGAGAAATACATGCCGCCGGAAGTCACCAAGGCCTTGAAAGACAGCGGCCAGTCCGCACCCACCCCCGCCAAGGAGGGCTAAGTGATGACGTCTGCATTGTTTATTCCGGAACTGGGCCAGTTGGCGATGATCCTCGCCCTGTGCTTTGCCATCGTCCAGGCAGTGGTGCCGTTGCTCGGTGCCTGGCGCGGTGACCGCCTGTGGATGAGCCTGGCGCAGCCGGCCGCCTGGGGCCAGTGTGCGTTCCTGGTCTTTGCGTTTGGCTGCCTGACCTACGCCTTTATGACCGACGACTTTTCCGTCGCCTATGTAGCCAATAACTCCAACAGCGCCTTGCCCTGGTACTACAAGTTCAGCGCGGTGTGGGGCGCCCACGAAGGCTCGCTGCTGCTGTGGGCGTTGATCCTCGGCGGCTGGACCTTCGCGGTGTCGGTGTTCTCGCGGCAGTTGCCGCAAGTCATGCTCGCACGGGTGCTGGCGGTGATGGGCATGATCAGCATCGGCTTCCTGCTGTTCCTGATCATGACCTCCAACCCGTTTACCCGCATCCTGCCGCAGATCCCGGCGGACGGTCACGACCTCAACCCGCTGCTGCAGGACATCGGCCTGATCGTGCACCCGCCGATGCTCTACATGGGCTACGTGGGTTTTTCCGTGGCCTTTGCCTTCGCTATCGCCGCCTTGCTCGGCGGGCGTCTCGATGCGGCCTGGGCGCGCTGGTCGCGGCCGTGGACCATCGTCGCCTGGGCGTTCCTCGGCATCGGCATCACCCTCGGTTCGTGGTGGGCCTACTACGAACTCGGCTGGGGTGGCTGGTGGTTCTGGGACCCGGTGGAAAACGCCTCGTTCATGCCATGGCTGGTCGGCACGGCACTGATTCACTCCCTGGCCGTCACCGAAAAACGTGGCGTGTTCAAGAGCTGGACCGTGTTGCTGGCCATCGCGGCCTTTTCCCTCAGCCTACTCGGCACCTTCCTCGTGCGTTCGGGCGTGTTGACCTCGGTGCACGCGTTTGCGTCCGACCCAGAGCGCGGTGTGTTCATCCTGATCTTCCTGCTGTTTGTGGTCGGCGGCTCCCTCACTTTGTTCGCCCTGCGCGCACCGGTGGTCAAGAGCCAGGTCGGCTTCAACCTGTGGTCGCGGGAAACCCTGCTGCTGGGCAATAACCTGGTGCTGGTGGTGGCCGCGTCGATGATCCTGCTCGGCACCTTGTACCCCTTGGTGCTGGATGCCCTGAGCGGCGCCAAGCTGTCCGTCGGCCCGCCGTACTTCAACGCGTTGTTTATTCCGTTGATGGGGCTGTTGATGGTGGTGATGGCGGTCGGTGTGCTGGTGCGCTGGAAGGACACCCCGGTCAAATGGCTGGCCGGTATGCTGATGCCGGTGCTGCTCGGCAGCGTGGCCCTGGCCGTGGTCGCCGGTATCGCCTATGGCGACTTCAACTGGGCGGTGCTCGCCACCTTCCTGCTCGCCGCCTGGGTACTGCTGGCCGGTGTGCGTGACATCGTCGACAAGACCCGCCACAAAGGCCTGGTCAAAGGCCTGCCGACCCTGACCCGCAGCTACTGGGGCATGCAGATCGCCCACATCGGCATCGCCGTGTGCGCCCTCGGTGTGGTGCTGTCCAGCCAGAACAGTGCCGAGCGCGACCTGCGCCTGGCGCCGGGCGAGTCCATGGACCTGGCCGGTTACCAGTTCATCTTCGAAGGCGCCAGGCACTTCGAAGGGCCGAACTTTACGTCAGACAAAGGCACCGTGCGGGTCGTGCGTAACGGTAAAGAGATCGCCGTGCTGCACCCGGAAAAACGCCTGTACACCGTGCAGAGTTCGATGATGACCGAAGCCGGTATCGACGCCGGTTTCACCCGTGACCTCTACGTGGCCCTGGGTGAACCCTTGGGCGATGGCGCCTGGGCCGTGCGCGTGCATGTGAAACCGTTTGTGCGCTGGATCTGGTTCGGTGGCTTGCTCACCGGCTTTGGTGGTTTGCTCGCGGCGCTGGACCGCCGGTACCGGGTCAAGGTCAAGAGCCGGGTGCGTGAAGCGCTGGGCCTGCAAGGAGCGGCGGTATGAAGCGTTGGTTGATGGTCGTGCCGCTGGCCCTGTTTCTGGTAGTGGCGGTATTCCTGTATCGCGGCTTGTACCTGGACCCGGCCGAGCTGCCCTCGGCGATGATCGGCAAGCCGTTCCCCGCGTTCAGCCTGCCGACCGTGCAGGGTGACAAGACCCTGACCCAGGCCGACCTGCTCGGCAAACCGGCGCTGGTCAACGTGTGGGGCACCTGGTGCATCTCCTGCCGCGTCGAGCACCCGGTGCTGAACAAGCTGGCCGAGAAGGGCGTGGTGATCTACGGCATCAACTACAAGGACGACAACGCGGCGGCCTTGAAGTGGCTGGCGGAATTCCATAATCCCTACCAGCTGGATATCCGTGATGAAGACGGCAACCTCGGTTTGAACCTCGGCGTGTACGGCGCCCCGGAAACCTTCTTCATCGACGCCAAGGGCGTGATCCGCGACAAATACGTCGGCGTGATCGACGAAGTGGTGTGGCGCGAGCAACTGGCCGCCAAGTACCAGGCGCTGGTCGACGAGGCCAAGCCATGAAGCGTCTGTTAGCTGCTGCCGTGCTGACGCTGGGCTTGGCCGGGGTGGCCCACGCCGCGATCGACACTTACGAATTCGCCAAGGACGGTGACCGCGAGCGTTTCCGCGAATTGACCAAGGAGCTGCGCTGCCCCAAGTGCCAGAACCAGGACATCGCCGACTCCAACGCGCCCATCGCCGCCGACCTGCGCAAGGAAATCTTCCGCATGCTGGGGGAGGGCAAGGACAACCAGCAGATCATCGACTTCATGGTCGACCGCTACGGTGATTTCGTGCGCTACAAACCGGCCCTCACCGGCAAGACCGCGCTGCTCTGGTTCGGCCCCGCCGGGCTGCTGCTGGCCGGCGTGGTGGTGATGGCCGTGATCGTCCGCCGTCGCCGCGCCGCGACTACCGATGGTTCCGACGCGCTATCCCCCGAAGAGCGTAAACGCCTCGACCAATTGCTGGACACCAAGACTGATGATTGATTTCTGGCTCGCAGCCGGCTTGCTGCTTCTGATTGCCCTGAGTTTCCTGTTGATCCCTGTGTTGCGCGGCCGCCGCGCCCAGCGTGAAGAGGATCGCACCGCGCTGAACGTGGCGCTTTACCAAGAACGTGTGGCCGAGCTGCAAGTGCAGCAGGACGAAGGTGTGCTCAACGCCGCGCAGCTCGACAGCGGCCGCGCCGAAGCCGCCCGCGAGCTGCTGGCCGACACCGAAGGCGTGGAAAAGCCCCGCGAATCGCGCCTGGGCAAGCCGATGCCGTTGCTCGCCGCCGTCCTTGTGCCGGTGCTTGGCCTGGGCCTGTATATGCATTTCGGTGCCAGCGACAAGGTTGAACTGACCCGCGAATTTTCCCAGCCGCCGGTGTCCATGGAAGACATGACCCGGCGCCTGGAACGCGCCGCCGCCGCCCAACCGGACTCGGCGGAAGGCCTGTACTTCCTCGGTCGCGCCTATATGGCCCAGGACCGTTCCGCCGATGCCGCCAAGGTCTTCGAGCGTACCGTGGCGCTGGCCGGGCGCCAGCCGGAACTGCTCGGCCAGTGGGCCCAGGCGCAGTACTTTGCCGACCACAAACAGTGGTCGCCCAAGGTCCAGGCGCTGACCGACGAAGCCTTGAAGCTTGACCCGAAGGAAGTCACCAGCCTCGGCCTGCTCGGTATCGCCGCCTTTGAAGGCCAGCGTTATCAAGAGGCCATCGACTACTGGAGCCGCCTGCTGGCGCAACTGCCACCGCAAGACAATTCCCGCGTGGCGCTGCAAGGCGGCATTGACCGTGCTGCGGAAAAACTCAAGGAAGGCGGCGGTAGCGTGGCGCAGAAAGCGGTGATGAACGTCCGCGTGGACCTGTCCGCCGAGGTCAAGGCCAAGGCCTTGCCCAGCGACAGCGTATTCATCTTCGCCCGCGCGGTAAAAGGCCCGCCGGCCCCCCTGGCGGCCAAACGCGTCACCGTTGCCGAGTTGCCCGTCACCGTCGAACTCGGCGATGCCGACGCGATGATGCCGCAGTTGAAACTGTCCAACTTCCCCGAAGTCCAACTGGTTGCGCGCATATCCCGGGCCGGTCAACCGACCACCGGCGAGTGGATCGGCCGCAGCCAACCCCTGGCCAGCACCACCACTGCGCTGCAGCAGCTGACCATCGACAGTCCGGACAAGTAATTTCGAGGAAACGCCCATGACCGCATTTGCACGCATCACCCTGCTCAGCCTGGTAGTGGGCCTGAGCGCCTGTGCGGTCCACCGCCCACCGCCTGCGCCGACCGGCCCGACCATCCCGCCGTCAGGCCCGTCGACCCAGCCGAGCACCAGGCCCTCTGGCCCGGTGACCCCGCCGCCGAAGCCACTGCCGACCAAATCGCCCACCTTCGCCCCACCACCGGGCGCCGCCAGCCACTGGGATGGCAAGATGCAGGTGTACGTGCTCGACGACCAGCCCGACACCTTCTACCGCCAGCGCACCTACTACCGCTGGAGCAACGGCTGGAGCCGCTCCATCAGCCCCAACGGACCCTGGGAAGACACCGACGTGCAGGGCGTGCCGCCGGGCTTGAGCAAGCAGTACGCGCAATGACAAAAGGCGACCTTCGGGTCGCCTTCTTCATGCCTGTGAAACCCATTCTTCCAAACACTGGAGGGCAAATGTGGGAGGGGGCTTGCCCCCGATAGCGGTGTTTCAGTTGATTAATGTCTGACTGACCTACCGCTATCGGGAGCAAGCCCCCTCCCACAGGAGATCTCCTCAGCCATCAAGCCACGGGACACTCCCGCTCCAGCGCCGCCCCCACTAACAACTGCGCAATCTCAACCATCTGTACCACCGCCAGCACCTGCTTGCGGCTTGAACCATCTTCAAATGGGGCGATGTTGGACCTGGAAAATTTTCAATTGAAGATACTTCCGGCTATCTCGCCCTTTGAAACGGACTGAATCACCGCAACACGCGACTTTCAAAAAACCTCACCAACCCGTCAGGGTTGAGTAAGCACTACGCCCAGAAAATATTGAGGCGGCGCGCACTCCAGTAACGTGGTCGCTGCCGAGGGATTGCCGGATATACTTTCCAGTGCGGGGAAAATCGCCATTGGCCTGCGCGCCGACCTGGTCCAAGCCAGGAGCCGCGCAGGGCGACCCGTGGTGCAACCAATCTGGCAACAAGCGAAGAGGGTGTTTTGATGGCGGGCAGGTTGATCTATCTCATCGGGCCATCGGGTTCGGGCAAGGACAGCCTGTTGGAGGCTGCACGCCCACGATTGGCCGAGCGCGGTTGCCGGATTGTGCGCCGCGTGATCACGCGCTCGGCGGAAGCGGTGGGTGAGGCGGCCCAGGGTGTCAGCCCGGAGCAATTCGCCGTGATGCAGGCCGAGGGCGCGTTTGCCCTCAGTTGGCACGCCAACGGGTTGTCCTACGGCATCCCCAAGGTCATCGACGAATGGCTGGCGGCGGGGGAGGACGTGCTGGTCAATGGTTCTCGCGCGCACCTGGCGCAGACCCGCGAGCGCTACCCGGATGTGTGGGTGCTGTTGCTGGCGGTGGATCAAGCCGTATTGCGCCAGCGCCTGGTGGCGCGGGGGCGTGAGGCCCTGGCGGATATCGAGGAGCGCCTGGCGCGCAATGCACGGTTCACCGCCGACCTGATCGCCGGCAATGGCTCGGGGTTGTTTGTGCTGGATAACTCCGGGCCACTGGAGCACACGGTCGAGCGCCTGCTGTGTTGCCTGAACCAGAGGCATTGCGTATTGACCTGACCCTGCTCTGCACCGGTGAGGTGCGGGGCATGTCAAGCGGCGAGATCCTGACATGCAGCGAACTCGGCGGAAAAAGTTAAGTGCATGTATCTGGGTGAAGGCGGATTTGGTGTAGTCGAAGCAGCACGGTTTTGTAGGATTATGTTTTTTTCCTGAGAATCCAATAGGTTTTTTTGCGCGAAAGTGTGTGTTCAGTTGTTTAAATTGCAAGTGGTTTAGTGCCTGTCTTAGCGCATGTTGCGCCGCCTTAAGGTGTTTCAGTACGAACTAAATCAGCGCTGTCCTGAGCGTTTTCTGCATGGGAGTTTATTGCGTCGATTCTGATTGACTCGACTCATCAACTTACTATAAGGAGCGCACTGTCCCATGATTTGCTCTGAACGTTCTCGGCTCAACTTCTCACTTGAAAACCTGCCGCCTTCCGATCCTGGCCCCTATGGTGTGGGCGCCGGTCGCAAACCAACCTTCACGACGGAACAGGCCGGAAAGTACATCACCCGCGACAACCTGCACTTCCACGACCGTAATGGCGACAAGCGGATCGATCTCTCCTATACGGTGGACCCGACGTTCAGCGCCGCGCAGCAGCGCCGAGTGCGCCAGGCGGTGCAATATTGGGAGGACGTGGCCAACATCAGTTTCAAGGAGCGGGCAGCCGGCGCCGACGGCACGGTTCACATCAAAAACAACCCGCACGGTGACCGTGGCGTCGCCAGCTCACCCTCGCGCGGCATTACCACCACCACGGCCACGGTCGGCACACTGCGAGAAAGTAGTTCGCCGGCGCAGGGCAGTCACTTTTCAGTCACTACCGTGCATGAAATCGGCCACGCCATCGGCCTGCAGCATCCGGGTGACTACAATGGCGGCGGCGCTGATTACAACAATGGTGCCAGGTATGCCGGCGATACCAAGGCACGCAGTGTGATGAGCTACTGGTCGGAGACGAACCAGGCCGGCCATGATTTTCGGTATTCGAATCCCTCTGCCCCGATGATGGATGACATCGCAGCCGCTCAGCGGCTCTATGGGGCCAATCACAAAACCCGCAACACCGACACTACCTACGGCTTCAATTCCAATACCGGCCGCGACGCCATGACCCTCACCAGTGCGAGGGATAAAGCTATCTTTTGCATATGGGATGGGGGCGGTAACGACACCCTGGATTGTTCCGGGTTTTCCCAGAACCAGAACATCAATTTGAAAGCCGAGTCGTTTTCTGATGTGGGCGGCTTGAAGGGCAATGTTTCCATCGCCAAGGGCTGCGTGGTTGAAAACGCCATCGGTGGGGCCGGACGTGATGTCTTGACGGGGAATGACGCGGACAATCGGCTCAAGGGCGGCTTGGGTGCAGACAGGCTGCGGGGCGGCGGCGGGGCGGATATTTTTGACTACGACAAGGCCAGCGACTCCACACCGCAGCAGCCTGACCTGATCGAGGACTTTACCAGCGGGACGGACAAGATTGACGTCTCGGGTGCATTGAAAGAGGCGCGCGTCGGTGCCCTGACGTTCACTGATCGATTCTCTGGTCGCGCCGGCGAGGCATTGCTCAGGCACGACGCGGCCACCGGGCGTTCAAGCCTGGAGATAGATCTGAAGGGGAGCGGCAGCGCCGACCTGGTGGTCAAGAGCATTGGCCAGATCAAACCCGGCGATGTGCAGTGGCAGGGGCAAAAGCCGGAGGTTAAACCCGCACCGAAGGTTGTCCCCACACCGGCCCCTGCGCCGCCGCCGGCGCCCCCGCTGGATAGCAGCGCGGACCCGCTTGCAGCGTTACGCGAGGTAATGATCAAGGCGTTCTCAGCCTTGTTGCAGTGGATACAAAACATCGTCCAGCCGTCGGATGCCCACAGATAACACTGCCATGACGAGGCGCTGACAGGCTCAGGCCTTGATCAGCGCCTGCCATGGTCGGCAAACGCCGGCGCCCTGGCCCTTGCCATGCACAGACAAGCCTGTGGGGAATACCCATGGCATGTCATTCGGTTGGCGGTTTTCAACGCTTGAGTAAAGATAACTCTAGGGTTGCTTTTATTTAGGCCGGGCCAAGGAGGCTGGTGTGCAAGGCAGGCTATTGATCAAGGCGCTGCAAGAGGCGGGTTGGGTGCTGGATCGGGTCACGGGCAGTCATCCTATTTTTACCCACCGCTATAACCCGTACACGATCCCGGTGCCGCATCCGAAGAAGGATCTGCCGCTGGGCACCATCAGAAGCATCAGGAAACGTGCCGGGCTGTTTCAGTTTTAAGGAGAGCATTCATGCAATACCCAATCTGTATCGAATGGGGCGATGACTTCACCGCCACCGGTATCCAGATCCCCGATATTCCAGGCGCAGTCACCGCCGGGGACAGTTTCGAAGAGGCCTACAACGCCGCGGTGGAAGTCGCGCACATCCTGCTGCAGGAGATCGCCGCCGAGGGCGGGGTGATTCCGATGCCAAGGTCGGTGGGCACTCATCACACCCATGAAGACTATGCCGGGATGGGCTGGGGCATGCTGGAACTGGACATCTCGCCGTATCTGGGCAAGACCGAGAAGGTCAATGTGATCTTGCCCGGCTATGTCATCCAGCGAATTGACCGGTATGTGCGCGAGCACAAGGTCAAAAGCCGCTCGTCATTTCTGGCGGATGCGGCTTTGGAGAAGTTGGTGCGTTCCTAGGCGGTGGCGACAGCCGTTTGCCGCGACGCACTGAGGAACCGCAACAACGCCACCAGCGGGAACGCGCTGCCCACCAGCATCACACCCAGCCAGCCGCCGTGTTCGTACACGCTGCTGGCAATCGCCGAGCCGAAGGCACCACCGATGAAGATGCTGGTCATGTACAGCGCGTTCAAGCGGCTGCGGCTGTTGGCGTCGAGTGCATAGATGGCGCGTTGGCCGAGGACCATGTTCATCTGCACGCAGAAGTCCAGGACCACGCCGGTCACCGCCAGGCCGATCACGCTGTACAGCGGGTGCACAAAGGCCGGCAGGAAACTCAATACCGCAAAGACCATGGCCAGCAGCGATGCGCGGTGGGTGTGACCGGCATCGGCCAGGCGTCCGGCGATGGGGGCGGCAATGGCGCCGATAGCACCGACCAGGGCGAAGATCGCGATCTGGGTCTGGCTCAGGCCGTGGTTGCGCACCAGCTCCAGCGGGGCGGCGGTCCAGAACAGGCTGAACGTGGCGAACATGCAGCCTTGGTAAAACGCGCGTTGACGCAGCAGCGGTTGTTCTCGCAACAGGGTGCCCAGGGAGCGCAGCAATTGGCCATAGCTGGCGCTGTGGTCCGGCTGGCGCTTGGGGATGGTCAGCATCAGCACCACGCTGATAAATACCATCAACGCGGCGGCGGCCATGAACATCGCGCGCCAGCCAAAATGGTCAGCCACGACGCTGGACACTGGCCGCGCCAGCAGGATGCCCAACAGCAGCCCACCCATGATGCTGCCGACCACCCGACCCCGAGACTCGGCGGGCGCCAGGTGTGCGGCCAGGGGGATCAGGATCTGTACCGACACCGAACTGAAGCCGATCAGCAACGACACCAGCAGGAACAGGTTCGGTTGTTCGGTAAAGGCCGCACCCAGCAGGCTGGCAATCGCCACCAGGGTCGTGATGATCATCAGCTTGCGGTTTTCCAGCAGGTCGCCCAGGGGGACCAGGAAGAACAGGCCGAGGGCATAGCCGATCTGCGTCAGGGACACAATCAGGCTGGCCATCGCCGGGGTGAGGCCGATGTCCGGTGCGATCAGTTCGATGATCGGCTGGGCGTAGTAGATGTTGGCGACGATGGCGCCGCAGCAAAACGCAAACAGCATCACCATTGCGCGGGTCATGGTGCTCGTAGCATGGGGGTTAGCATTCATGGTGTTCTCATAAAAGCGAAGGTAGATGGCGAGCGAGAGTAAAGACAAGGCTCAACGGCGAGTAGGCCGTTTGTGGTGATATCACTTATGCCGGGTGATGATACATTCAGAAACAACTGCCGAAACAGGAAATCCAGCGCCATGAAAATCACGCTCAACAAGATACTCCTGGCTTCAAGCCTCGCTGTTGCGATGGCCCTCGGCCTGGCCAATGCCGCCGATGCACCGCGCGTAGGCGTACGCGGGGCAATCACCGCGATGGACGGTGATGCGATGCAGGTCAAGGTCAACAGCGGTGAAGACGTCACCGTGCACCTGACCAAGGATACCCAGGTGCGCGCCGTTACCCTGGCCAGGATCGACGAAATAAAACCCGGCAGCTACATCGGCTCGGCCGCCATGCCCAACGCCGACGGCACCCTGACGGCGCTGGAAGTGCATGTGTTCCCACCGGCCATGGCCGGCACGGGGGACGGGCATCGGGCGTTTGACCTGAAGGAAGGCAGCAGCATGACCAACGGCACCGTCGGCGACCTGGTGGTCAGCAAAGGGCGGACGTTGACCGTGAAATACAAAGGCGGCGAACAGAAGATCGTGGTGCCGGAGGATGTGCCGATCGTCAACCTGGAACCGGGGGACCGCAGCTTGCTCAAGCCGGGGGTGAAGGTGGTGTTGTTTGCCGCGCAGGGGGCGGATGGGAAAATCACTGCCCAAGCCATTTCAGCCGGCAAGGATGGCGTGACACCGCCGATGTAACTGCAAAACCCGGATCTAAATGTGGGAGGGTTCAAGCCCCCTCCCACATTTGTCAGTTACTGACCGGAGTAGATCTGGTCGAAAACCCCACCATCATTGAAGTGGGTTTTCTGCACGGTGCGCCAGTCACCAAAGGTCTTCTCCACCGACAGGAAGTCGACTTTCGGGAAGCGGTCGGTGTACTTGGCCAGCACCTTCGGGTCACGCGGGCGCAGGTAGTTGTTGGCAGCGATTTCCTGGCCTTGCGGCGACCACAGGTACTTCAGGTAGTCTTCAGCCGCCACGCGGGTGCCTTTCTTCTCGACCACTTTATCCACCACCGACACCGGCGGCTCGGCTTCGGCGGAGACGCTTGGGTAGATCACTTCGAACTGATCGCGACCGAATTCACGGGCGATCATTTCCGCTTCGTTCTCGAAGGTCACCAGCACGTCGCCGATCTGGTTGGTCATGAACGTGGTGGTGGCGGCGCGGCCACCGGTGTCCAGCACGGGCGCCTGTTTGAACAGCTTGCCGACAAAGGCCTTGGCCTTGTCTTCGTCGCCGCCGTTCTTGAGCACATAACCCCAGGCCGACAGGTAGGTGTAGCGGCCGTTACCCGAGGTTTTCGGGTTGGGCACGATCACCTGCACGCCATCCTTGAGCAGGTCCGGCCAGTCTTTCAGGGCTTTCGGGTTGCCCTTGCGCACGATGAACACGGTGGCCGAGGTAAACGGCGCGCTGTTGTTCGGCAGGCGGGTGACCCAGTTGTCCGGCACCAGTTTGCCGTTGTCGACCAGGGCGTTGATGTCGGTGGCCATGTTCATGGTAATCACGTCAGCCGGCAGGCCGTCGATCACCGAGCGCGCTTGTTTGCTGGAACCGCCGAAGGACATCTGCAGGGTCAGCTTGTCGTTCGGGTGCTCGGCTTCCCAGTGCTTCTGGAAGGCGGCGTTGTAGTCCTTGTAGAAATCGCGCATCACGTCGTAGGAGACGTTGAGCAGGGTGACCGGGGCGGCCTGGACGGCGCCCGCGAGGGCAAGGCCGGCGGCCAGGAGAGAGGCGCTTACGAGTTTTTTCACTGCTCATTCCTTGTTGTTCGGGAGAAGAGGGGAGGCACATTGCCAGCGACTATAGCCGGGGGCACTTAGTCGCTTAAAGATTAAAAAGAACTTTACTTATTCCACTTTCTTAAAAAAGAGCGCTGCCACAGCGCGAACAGAACGCCGCGTTGGGCTCGTGGCTGTTTTTCCTGCACACCGGGCAGTCGTGTTGCAGTTGTTCACCGCGCATGGCACTGGCCAGTTCGGCCGTAAAAATACCCGTGGGCACGGCGATGATCGAGTAACCGGTGATCATCACCAGTGACGAAATCACCTGGCCCAACGGCGTCTTGGGCACGATATCGCCAAAGCCCACAGTGGTCAGCGTCACGATCGCCCAATAGATGCCTTTGGGGATACTGGTGAAGCCGTGCTCCGGCCCTTCGATCACATACATCAAGGTGCCGAACACCGTGACCAGGGTGCATACGCTCACCAGGAACACCACGATCTTCTGCTTGCTGCCGCGCAGCGCCGCCATCAGGTAGTTGGCCTGCTTGAGGTACGGGCTGAGCTTGAGCACGCGGAAAATCCGCAGCATCCGGATGATGCGGATGATCAGCAGGTACTGCGCGTCGCTGTAGTACAGCGCAAGGATGCCGGGCACGATGGCGAGCAGATCCACCAGCCCGTAAAAGCTGAAGGCGTAGCGCAACGGCTTGGGCGAACAGTACAGGCGCAACCCGTACTCGATCAGGAAGATCAGGGTGAAGCCCCATTCAATGTAGGCCAGCACATCGGCGTAGTTCTGGTGGACCTGGTCGATGCTGTCGAGCATCACGATCACCAGGCTGGCGAGGATGATCAACAGCAGGATGCCGTCAAAGCGCCGCCCGGCGACGGTGTCGCTCTGAAAAACCATGATGTAGAGCCGCTGACGCCAGTCGTTGTTGCTGTCCATAAAGCCCGCCTGAATCGAATATCGAGCAAGCCTAGGGGGATTCGAAGGGGCTGTCCATGCGGGGTTTCCTGAGTATTCGGGCGCCGGCGCGTACCAGCCAGCAGGCGAGGATAAACGGCGCGGTGAGTGCGGGCAGGTGCACGGCGGCAAAGCCCGGTGTGAGAAGGATCGCCAGCAGGATGCCGAGCAGCGGCAGCCAGGGTTGGCGCCGTGCCTGGCTCAGCGCCAGGGCCGCGAGAGCGGGGTTGTAGCTGTGCAGGCCGAGGAGGGCGGCGCTGGTGTCGTCCAGCAGCCATCCGATCAGTACGCCGCTGCTGGCGCCGATCACGGCCCAGACCGCGGCACGCCGGTTCGCCAGCCACAGGCCGAGGGCAATCAGCACGCCCGCCAGCGGCTGGTCCAGCAGCATGATTTGCGCGAGGCCGGTGAACGGCGCGCCGAGCACCGCCAGGGTATCGGGCTCGCCCAGGGCCAAGGCACTGTGTGGGACGCTGCCCAGCAGCAGCCAGCCCAGGCCGACAAAGGGCGCGGTGTAGGCGGGCAGGTCATGCGGCCGGCTGGCGTGTTTCAGCCACTGCCGCGTGAGGATCGCGCTCAGGCCGCCGCACGCCAGGATCAGCGGCGGCAACAACGCCGACCAGGCGAAATGCTGGCTGATCAACAGGCCCAGCAATACGCCGTTGTAGCTATAGATACCCGCCTGGCGCTCGGCCTTGGGATAGCCGCGACGCTGGGCCGTGAGCAACCCGGCGACCCCACCCAGCAGTGCACCGCCGAGCAAGGCCGGAGCGCCGATCAGGATCGCCAACAGGCACAGCAGGCCGCACCACGGATGGCGTTGCAGGAATATCTGGCTGAAGCCGTTGAGCAGGGCTTCGGCCCAGTCGGGGCAGGTTGGGGTGTGCATGATGGGTATTCAGTGGGACCGAGTTGGGCCCATCGGGGGCAAGCCCTCTCCCACACTTGATTGGGTTCACATAGTTAGATGTGTGAATGCAGTCCAATGTGGGAGGGGGCTTGCCCCCGATGGGGCCTCTGCAGGCGCTAGATCAGCGTCTCTATGCGCAAGGAGTTGGTTGACCCCAACTGCCCGAACGGCACCCCGGCAGTAATCACCAAGGTATCCCCGCGCTGCGCCATGCCCTGGGCCTGGGCAATCTCCAGCGCGGTGGAACACACTTCATCCACCTGCCTCAGTCGATCATTGACCACCGAATGCACGCCCCACGCCACGCTCAAGCGGCGCGCGGTGGACAGGTTCGGCGTGAGGTTGAGAATCGGCGCCACCGGCCGTTCCCGCGCCGCGCGCAGGCTGGAGCTGCCCGACTCGCTGTAGTTCACCAGCACCGCCACCGGCAGGATGCTGCTGATGCGCCGGATCGCGCAGCTGATGGCGTCCGACACCGTGGCATCGGCCTTGGGCCGGCTGACGTCGAGTTGGGTCTGGTAGTCCGGACCGTTTTCCACCTGGCGGATGATCTTGCTCATCATCTGCACGGCTTCCAGCGGGTACTCGCCCGACGCGGTTTCCGCCGACAGCATCACCGCATCCGCGCCTTCGGCCACTGCATTGGCGACATCCGTCACTTCCGCGCGGGTTGGCGCCGGCGAGAAGCGCATGGACTCCAGCATCTGCGTCGCCACTACCACCGGTTTGCCCAGCTGGCGGCAGGTGCGGATGATGTCTTTCTGGATTTGCGGCACGCTCTCCGCCGGCACTTCCACGCCCAGGTCGCCCCGGGCCACCATGATCGCGTCGCTCAGCTCGGCGATTTCCCGCAGGCGTTGTACGGCTGAGGGCTTCTCGATCTTGGCCATCAGGAAGGCCTTGTCGCCGATCAGCTCGCGAGCCTCGCGGATGTCTTCCGGGCGCTGCACAAACGACAGCGCCACCCAGTCCACGCCCAGCTCCAGGCCGAAGCTCAGGTCGCGACGGTCCTTGGCGGTGAGCGGGCTGAGTTCCAGCAAGGCTTGTGGGACGTTGACGCCTTTACGGTCGGACAACTCGCCGCCATTCAGTACGGTGGTGTCGATGGCATCGGCGTGCCGGGTGATCACGCGCAGGCGCAGCTTGCCGTCGTCGAGCAACAGGTCCATGCCCGGTTCCAGGGCGGCGATGATTTCCGGGTGGGGCAGGTTGACCCGGCGCTGGTCACCCGGCGTCGGGTCCAGGTCCAGGCGCAGGGCCTGGCCACGCACCAGTTGCACCTTGCCCTCGGCAAACGTCCCGACGCGCAGCTTCGGCCCTTGCAGGTCCATGAGGATGCCCAGCGGGTAGTTGAGCTGGCGCTCCACCTGGCGAATCCAGTGGTAGCGCCGGGCGTGATCGGCATGCTCACCGTGGCTGAAGTTGAGGCGGAAGATATTCACCCCGGCTTGCACCAGCTCGCGTATGTCGTCGATACCGTCGGTGGCCGGGCCCAGGGTGGCGAGGATCTTGACCTTCTTGTCAGGCGTCATGGCGGGCAGTCTCAAGGATCAGGATGGCGCGCACGTCATTGACATTGGTGCGGGTCGGCTCGGTAACGATCAAGCCGTCGAGGGCGGCGAAGTAGCCATAACCGTTGTTGTTGTCCAGCTCGTCGCTGGCCGACAGGCCCAGGGCTTCGGCGCGCGCATAGCTGCATGGGGTCATGATTGCGCCGGCGTTGTCTTCCGAGCCGTCGATGCCGTCGGTGTCGCCGGCCAGGGCGTACACGCCCGGCAGGCCTTTGAGGCTGTCGGTCAGGCTCAACAGGAATTCGGCGTTGCGCCCGCCACGGCCATTGCCGCGCACGGTGACGGTGGTTTCCCCACCGGAGAGGATCACGCACGGCGCCGCCAACGGCTGGCCGTGCTGCACGATTTGCCGCGCGATGCCGGCGTGCACTTTGGCCACCTCCCGCGCTTCGCCTTCCAGGTCGCCGAGGATCAGCGCGCTGAAACCGGCCTGGCGCGCTTTCACCGCCACCGCTTCCAGTGATTGTTGTGGGCGTGCGATCAACTGGAAGTGGCTGCGGGCGAGTACCGGGTCGCCGGGCTTGACGGTTTCCGAGGCCGGGTTCTGCAACCAGCTGCGCACGGACGCCGGGGCATCGATACCGTAGCGCTTGAGGATTGCCAGAGCCTGTTGCGAAGTGCTCGGGTCGCCGACCGTGGGGCCGGAGGCGATGACCGTGGCCTGGTCGCCCGGCACATCGGAAATCGCGTAGGTGTAGACCGTGGCTGGCCAGGCCGCCTTTGCCAGCCGACCGCCCTTGATCGCCGAGAGGTGCTTGCGTACGCAATTCATCTCGCCAATGGTGGCGCCGGATTTGAGCAGGGCTTTGTTGATGGCCTGCTTGTCGGCCAGGCTGATGCCTTCGGCAGGCAGTGCCAGGAGTGCCGAGCCGCCGCCGGAGAGCAGGAAGATCACCCGGTCGTCTTCGCTCAGGTTGCTGATCAATTCCAGCACGCGCTTGGCCACCGCCAGGCCGGCGGCATCGGGCACCGGGTGGGCGGCTTCGACCACTTCGATTTTCTGGCAAGGGGCGCCGTGGCCGTAGCGGGTCACCACCAGGCCTGAGACGTCGCCTTGCCAGCAATTCTCGACGACCAGCGCCATGGCGGCCGCCGCCTTGCCGGCGCCGATCACGATCACGCGGCCGCTGCGGTCGGCGGGCAGGCAGGGTTCGAGGACGTGCCGGGGGTGGGCGGCGTCGATGGCTGTGGCAAACAGCTCGCGAAGCAGGTGTTGCGGATCGACCGACATAAGCGGGCTCCCGGGTATTTTTGTTATTAGAGGTACAGCCCTTTCAAAGGGGGATTACTTATCGCGAATCGAGAAATTCGCCATATGCTCCAGCCCCTTGATCAGCGCCGAGTGGTCCCAGTTACCGCCGCCAAGCGCCGCGCAGGTGCTGAACACCTGCTGGGTGCCGGCGGTGTTCGGCAGGTTGATCCCCAGTTCCCTGGCACCGGCCAGGGCCAGGTTCAGGTCCTTCTGGTGCAGGTTGATGCGGAAACCCGGATCGAAGGTGCCCTTGATCATGCGTTCGCCGTGCACTTCGAGGATCTTTGATGAGGCAAAGCCGCCCATCAGCGCTTCACGTACCTTGGCCGGGTCGGCGCCGTTCCTGGAGGCGAACAGCAGCGCTTCGGCCACCGCCTGGATATTCAGCGCGACGATGATCTGGTTGGCCACTTTGGCGGTCTGGCCATCGCCATTGCCGCCCACCAGGGTGATGTTCTTGCCCATGCTCTGGAACAGCGGCAGGGCACGTTCGAAGGTCTGTGGTTCGCCACCGACCATGATGCTCAAGGTACCGGCCTTGGCGCCGACTTCACCGCCGGACACCGGGGCGTCGAGGTACTGCGCGCCGTGCTCGTTGATCTTTGCCGCAAACGCCTTGGTGGCTGTGGGAGAGATCGAACTCATGTCGATCACCACCTTGTTCGGCGACAGGCCCGCCGCCACACCGTCGGCGCGGAACAGCACGTCGTCGACCTGCGGGGTGTCGGGGACCATGACGATAATGAACTCGGCTTCCTGGGCCACTTGCTGCGGGGTGGCCAGGGCCACTGCGCCGGCGCTGATCAGCTCGGCCGGCGCCTTGCCGTGGTGTTCGGAAAGCAACAGTTGATGACCGGCTTTCTGCAGGTTTGCGGCCATGGGTTGGCCCATGATGCCGGTGCCGATAAATCCGATTTTAGCCATGATGAAATCCTCTTTTTATGCTCTGTGGGCGCTGGGCTTGCGGTGGTGAGCGGGCTTGCTGTGGTGAGGGGGCTTGTTGTGGTGAGCGGGCTTGTTGTGGTGAGCGGGCTTGTCCCGCGCTGGCTGCGTAGCAGCCCCATGGGGGGCAGTGGTAAAGCCCCCCATCACCACAGCAAACCCCCTCCCACAAGGTTTTTGTGTGGTGTCGGTTAGATGGCGTTATGGGCTTTAAGCCAGCCCAAACCCGCTTCGGTGGTGGTCAGCGGCTTGTATTCACAGCCGACCCAGCCCGCGTACCCGATGCGGTCCAGATGTTCGAACAGGAAGCGGTAGTTGATCTCCCCGGTTCCCGGCTCATTGCGCCCAGGGTTGTCCGCCAGCTGGATGTGATTGATCTCCTCCAGGTGCGCGGCCATGGTCCGGGCCAGATCGCCTTCCATGATTTGCATGTGGTAGATGTCGTACTGCAGGAACAGGTTGTCACTGCCCACCTGTTCGCGAATCGACAGGGCCTGGGCGGTGTTGTTGAGGTAGAAGCCCGGAATGTCGCGGGTGTTGATCATTTCCATGACCAGCTTGATGCCTACTGCTTGCAGCTTGTCGGCGGCGTACTTGAGGTTGGCGACAAAGGTCTTTTCCACGGTTTCATCATCCACACCCTGCGGCCGAATCCCCGCCAGGCAGTTGATCTGGGTATTGCCCAGCACCTGGGCGTAGGCGATGGCCAGGGTGACCCCGGCGCGGAACTCCTCGACCCGGTCCGGGTGGCACGCCAGGCCGCGTTCGCCCTTGGCCCAGTCACCGGCGGGCAGGTTGAACAGCACCTGGGTCAGGCCATGGGTGTCGAGCTGGGCCTTGATGTCAGCCGAGCTGAATTCATAGGGGAACAGGTACTCGACACCTTGGAACCCGGCCTCGGCAGCGGCCTTGAAGCGCGCGAGAAAGTCCTGTTCGGTAAACAGCATGGACAGGTTGGCGGCAAAGCGTGGCATAGGGTTCTCCTTAATCGAGCAGGGAAATGGCGGTCGGCGCATCGTTGCCGACCAGGGCCAGGTCTTCGAATTCGTTGACGGCGTTGATCTCGGTGCCCATGGAAATATTGGTCACGCGCTCCAGAATGATCTCGACGATCACCGGCACCTTGAACTCTTCGATCATTTCCTCGGCGCGGCGCAATGCCGGCTGGATTTGCCCCGGCTCGAATACGCGCAGGGCCTTGCAACCCAGGCCTTCGGCAACTGCGACGTGGTCGACGCCATAACCGTTCAGCTCCGGTGCGTTGAGGTTGTCGAAAGACAATTGCACGCAGTAGTCCATTTCAAACCCGCGCTGGGCCTGGCGGATCAGCCCCAGGTAAGAGTTGTTCACCACCACGTGGATGTACGGCAGCTTGAACTGCGCGCCCACGGCCAGCTCTTCGATCATGAACTGGAAGTCATAGTCGCCGGACAGCGCCACCACCTTGCGGCCTGGGTCGGCCTTGACCACGCCCAGCGCCGCCGGAATGGTCCAGCCCAACGGGCCGGCCTGGCCGCAGTTGATCCAGTGGCGGGGCTTGTACACATGCAGGAACTGCGCGCCGGCAATCTGCGACAGGCCGATGGTACTGACGTAGCAGGTGTCTTTGCCGAACACCTGGTTCATCTCTTCGTACACCCGTTGCGGCTTGACCGGCACGTTGTCGAAGTGGGTCTTGCGCTGCAGGGTCGACTTGCGCTGCTGGCAGTCATGCAGCCAGGCACTGCGGTCCTTGAGCTTGCCGGCGGCTTTCCACTCACGGGCCACTTCAATGAACATCGTCAGCGCGGAGCCGGCGTCGGACACGATGCCCAGGTCCGGGGTGAATACGCGACCAATCTGCGTCGGTTCGATGTCGACGTGAATGAATTTACGCCCTTCGGTGTAGACCTCGACCGAACCGGTGTGGCGGTTGGCCCAACGGTTGCCGATACCCAGCACCACGTCTGACTTGAGCAGCGTTGCGTTGCCGTAGCGGTGGGAGGTTTGCAGGCCGACCATACCGACCATCTGTGGGTGATCGTCGGGAATGGTGCCCCAGCCCATCAGCGTCGGGATCACCGGGATGCCGGTCAGTTCGGCGAACTCCACCAGCAGCTCGCTGGCGTCGGCGTTGATCACACCACCGCCGCTCACCAGCAACGGGCGTTCCGCCTGATCCAGCAGGGCCAGGGCCTTTTCGACCTGGATACGCGTGGCCAGTGGCTTGGCCAGTGGCAGCGGCTGGTAGGCGTCGATGTCGAATTCGATCTCGGCCATCTGCACGTCGAACGGCAGGTCGATCAGCACCGGGCCAGGGCGGCCGGAGCGCATTTCATAGAAGGCTTTCTGGAACGCGTACGGCACTTGGCCCGGCTCGAGGACGGTGGTTGCCCACTTGGTCACCGGCTTGACGATGCTGGTGATGTCCACGGCCTGGAAGTCTTCCTTGTGCATGCGGGCCCGTGGTGCCTGGCCGGTGATGCACAGGATCGGGATCGAGTCGGCCGAGGCGCTGTAGAGGCCGGTGACCATGTCGGTGCCCGCCGGGCCCGAGGTGCCGATGCATACGCCGATATTGCCGGCCTTGGTGCGGGTGTAACCCTCGGCCATGTGCGAGGCGCCTTCAACGTGGCGAGCAAGGACGTGATCGATGCCACCCACCTTCTGCAAGGCTGAGTACAGCGGGTTGATCGCAGCGCCTGGGATACCGAAGGCGGTGTCCACGCCCTCGCGGCGCATGACGAGGACGGCGGCTTCGATTGCTCTCATTTTGCTCATGATTTTGGTGCCTCTTGCGTTTTGTAATTGTATACAAGTGGTGTCTGGCCAAAGTGTATTCACGGCGGACGGCGCAGGTCAATCCATTTTATTGATTGGCCTTTGCGTTGGTCGGAACGGCTTTTTTCGACGTATGGAGCCTTTGTTTGAAAATATTGTATACAAAAATGAATTTCATTGTGTTCTATTTGTTTGATCGAGCATCTGATCAAACAGACCTCCACCGCTTTCCCAATAACAAAAGAAGGACGGCACCATGAGCGCTTTAACCTTGAAGATTGCCACCCAACTGGCCAGCCAGGCCCTCAGCGCAGGGCGCACGATCTCAGCCGCACCGCTGACCGTTGCGGTGCTCGACAGCGGTGGCCACTTGATCACCGTGCAGCGCGAAGACGGCGCCAGCCTGCTGCGCCCGCACATCGCTATCGGCAAGGCCTGGGGCGCGATTGCGCTGGGCAAGGGCTCGCGCTTGCTGGCGCTGGACGCACAGCAACGGCCGGCGTTTATCGCGGCGTTGAACAGCCTGGGGCAAGGCAGCGTGGTGCCGGCGCCGGGTGGGGTGTTGATTCGGGATCAGGCGGGGGCGGTACTGGGGGCGATCGGGATCAGCGGGGATACGTCGGATATTGATGAGCAGTGTGCGATCACGGCGATCGAAGGGCTGGGGTTGAGGGCGGATGCGGGGGTATCAGCTTGAGTGGTGTGTGACTGTAAGGGCCTCACCGGGAGCAAGCCCCTCCCACAGTCTTGAGCGTATTCACGGTTCAATAGGTGGGAGGGGGCTTGCCCCCGATTGGCACAGGCACCTCGGTGCATCAGTCCGGCGCGCAGCCTTTGAGCACCAACCGAATAATCGTCTGCGCCGCCGCTTCATAATCGGCCTCATCCAGCTTGGCCTTGCCGGTCACCGCGGAAATCTGCCAGTCGAAATCCGCATAGGTCTGCGTCGCCGCCCAGATGCTGAACATCAGGTGATGAGGGTCGATAGCCGCGATCACCCCGCGATCCACCCAACTCTGGATGCAGTCGATATTGTGCTTGGCCTGGGCATTGAGTTGTTGGACCTGCTCGGCACTCAGGTGCGGTGCGCCATGCATGATTTCGCTGGCGAACACCTTGGAGGCGAAGGGCAGGTCGCGGGAGATGCGGATTTTCGAGCGGATGTAGTTGCTCAGCACCGCTGAAGGCTCGCCCTCGGGGTTGAACGGCGTGGACGCCGCCAGGATCGGCTCGATAATGCTTTCGAGCACCTCGCGGTAGAGGTTGTCCTTGGACTTGAAGTAGTAATAGACGTTGGGCTTGGGCAGCCCGGCCTTGGCGGCGATGTCGCTGGTTTTGGTCGCGGCGAAGCCCTTGTCGGCAAACTCCTCGCTCGCCGCCCGCAGGATCTTTTCTTTGTTGCGCTCGCGAATGGTGCTCATAAAGTGCTCAGTCTCACAGATACTGTTTCTGTTTGACGGCGTCTGTTGCCGCCATTCTGCGTCGCCGCTCCTCCCCATAGCGAGCTATGAGTCGTCGCGGCTCCTTGCCTGACGACAACAGCCACTCGCCAAAAGAGAAACGTATCTATGAAACTGAGCACGGGGAGTTTCCTTGCCAGGACAGGCGGTTGCGCATGGTAGCACCGGCTATCCGCGGGCCTCAACAATGTGCCCGCAAAGCCCTGCGCCGCGTTATGCTCCGCCCATCCCTCTCTTAAGGAAGCCCGATTCATGGCAGGAAGCAGCTTGTTGGTGTTGATTGATGATATCGCCGCGGTACTCGATGACGTTGCCTTGATGACAAAAGTGGCCGCGAAGAAGACCTCCGGCGTGCTGGGTGACGACCTGGCGCTTAACGCCCAGCAGGTTTCCGGTGTGCGCGCCGAGCGGGAAATTCCCGTGGTGTGGGCGGTGGCCAAGGGGTCATTCGTCAATAAGCTGATCCTGGTGCCGACGGCGCTGTTGATCAGCGCCTTTGCACCCTGGGCGGTGACGCCCTTGTTGATGCTCGGCGGTGCGTACCTGTGTTTCGAAGGCTTCGAAAAACTCGCGCATAAATTTCTGCACAGCCAGGCTGAAGACCAGGCCGAACACACCCAATTGGTCGAAGCCGTGGCCGACCCGGCGACCGATCTGGTGGCTTTCGAAAAGGACAAGATCAAAGGCGCTATCCGCACCGACTTCATCCTCTCGGCGGAAATCATCGCGATCACCCTCGGTATCGTGGCTGATGCGCAGCTGATGCAGCAGGTGATCGTGTTGTCGGGCATCGCCATCGTCATGACCATCGGCGTCTACGGGCTTGTGGCTGGCATCGTCAAGCTGGATGACCTGGGCCTGTGGCTTACCCAGAAGCCTGGCCAGATGGCTCGCCGTATCGGTGGCGGCATCCTGCGGGCGGCACCGTACATGATGAAGAGCCTGTCGGTGATCGGCACGGCGGCGATGTTCATGGTCGGCGGTGGCATCCTTACCCATGGCGTGCCGGTGGTGCATCACTGGATCGAGGGTGTGAGCCAGAGCACAGGTGGATTGGCGTGGTTGATGCCGACGTTACTGAATGCGGTGGCGGGGATTGTTGCCGGGGCGGTGGTATTGGCAGTGGTCAGTGTGGTGGGCAAGAGCTGGAAAGCGCTCAGGGCATAAATCGCCGACACAAAAAAGGCCATTCAATCGAATGGCCTTTTTTACGGGCGTTATTTACTCGGCAATCTGCAACTTGCGCGATTCCGTGTAGATATACCGCACCTTCTCATACTCGAACGGCGAGTTCATCTGACCGTAGCGGAAGCTGGTCTGGTAGCGCTTGTCCACCGCGCGCAGGGCCCAGATTTCCGGGTGGTTGGAGCTGACTTCGGAGACGTTGAGGAAGTTGATCTGGGACTCGGCGGTGTAGTCCACCAGCAGGCCGCCGGTGTCGCGCAGGTTCGACGGGCCGAAGATCGGCAGCACCAGGTAGGCACCGCCGGGCACGCCGTAGAAGCCCAGGGTCTGGCCGAAGTCTTCGCTCTGGCGCGGCAGGCCCATGGCGGTCGCCGGGTCCCACAGGCCGGCGATGCCGACGGTGGTGTTGAGCAGCAGGCGCCCGGTGGTTTCCAGGGAACGGTGGCCCTTGAGTTGCAGCAGGCTGTTCAACAGGTTGGGCACGTCGCCCAGGTTGTTGAAGAAGTTGCTCACGCCGGTGCGCAGGAAGCTTGGCGTGACGTAGCGGTAACCGTCGACCACCGGCAGGAACACCCATTGGTCAAAGCGGTAGTTGAAGTGGTACACGCGGCGGTTCCACGATTCGAGCGGGTCATACACGTTGAGGGCGTTGACCGACGAGCGTTCGAATTCGCGTTGGTCCAGACCCGGGTTGAACTTGAGTTTGCTCAACGGCTCCTTGAATCCGTCGGAGTCCATCACCACAGGCGCGTGAGCCTTGCTGTTGTCGGCATTGGCAACGCCTGCGCACATCAGGGCGGCAAGCAGCAGAAGATATTTAGCCACGGAAGAACTCCAGCATGGCGTCGGCGTTGACGCGGTAATTGAGGTTGCCGCAGTGGCCGCCCAGGGGGTAGACGGTCAAGCGATCGCCGAAGGTCTTGCGCAGGAAACCAAGGTCGCCCGGGCCGAGGATCACGTCATCGGCGTTGTGCATGACGGCGATTTTCGGGCTGGCGTGCAGGTAGTCCTTGAGGGCGTACAGGCTGACCTGGTCAACCAGTTGCAACAGGCTGCCGCCGTCGGAGCGGGCGCGCCACATTGGGATCACCTGTTCGGTGAGGTAGCAATCGAAGTCGCATTGCAGTGCGCGCTTGAGGAACGGCGTGAGGCTGGTGCCTTCGCTGATCGGGTACTTCGGCGGGATGATCAGGCCACGGCGGTTGATCAGGTCCGAAGTAAAGGCGATGTCGGCCGCCGAGAAGCGGAACGAGGTGCCGATCAGCATGGCCATCTGTTCGTTGGTCAGGTGCTGCTTGGATTGCTGGAAGTCGTAGAGCAGGGCGTCGTTGAGGTCGATGTAGCCCTTTTGCTGGAAGTAACGGGTCAGCTTGTTCAACACCAGTTCATAGAAGGTGGTGGTGTTGTTGATGCCCTTGACCTCGGTCTGTACCAGCTTGTCGAGGTTGGTGATCGAGGTGTAGAGGTTGACCGGCGGGTTGAGCAGCAGCACTTTCTTGAAGTTGAAGCTGCGGCGGGTCTCGTCGAGCTTGCTGACAAATGCCGCATCCAGCGCGCCGAGGCTGTAGCCGGTGAGGTAGAAGTCGGTCACCGGCAGCGAAGCGTTCTGGGCGCGCACGGCCTGCATCACGCGGTACATGTCTTCGGCATCTTCCTGGCTGATGCCGGGGGTGGCGAAGCGCGACGCAGAGGCGATGAAGTCGAAGCTGGTGGGCGACGACAGTTGCACCACGTGGTAGCCGGCCTGGTAATACAGTTTTTTCAGGTATTCGTTGATGCTGCTGTCAAACCGCGCACCGGTGCCTGCGATCAGGAAGATCAGCGGCGCGGCCCGGTCCTGCTTGGCGATGCGGTACGTGAGTTTCTTCACTGCCCAGAAGTTGTCCGGCAGGCTGAACTCGCGCTCGGGGCGCATGTTCAGGGTGTAGTCGGACTGGTTGATCTCGTCATCGGTCGGCAATGTCGGCCGAAGGTCAGGCGGTGTGGTGGCGATGGTCGCTTCGAATGGGTTGGTCAAAGGGTAGCCATAGCTGGCTTGGTCGATATCGACGGCCAGTGCTGACGCACTCAAAAAAAGGCTGCCCAGTAAGGCAGCACAGCGCAAGGAACGGAGCATGACTTAATCCCTAAGAGGAAACGTGCTTAATGAAGTTCGCAGGCTATGACCACCGCGTTGCCACCGAAGTGCCAGCTCTCGGCACGAAAAGTCGGAAAATAACGTCGGATTCGGGGTAATAGTAGCGAGACGATACACTTTGCCATGCATTAGTGAACACTAATTGTGTGTATGCACCTTGCTAACGGCCGCCGGCGCATTAAGCTGAGCGCCGTTTTTGCCTATCGGAGTGCTCCATGTCCCGCCGCTTGCCGTTGATTTTGCTGCTTATTGCCCTGCCGTTATGGCTGGCTGCCAGTTATGGCGCGCGTTACGGCTTTATGGAAGATGGCCAGTGGGTCGGCATTTGTGCCGACGAGGCCAGCCGCTGGGAATGCCAGGTACGTTCGAACCTGGGCTTGATGATTCACTTCAAGGTGCTGGGCTGGGCCGCGCTGGTGACCTCGGTGCTGGCGTTTTTCGTGCCGGGCCGTGCGGGCTGGGGCTTGGCGGTGCTGGGGCTGGTGTTCGGCTTTCCGGCACTGGCGTTGTACAACACCACCTTTGCGGTGTTTGCGGTGGTGATTGCGGGGTTGCGGTTGGTCAGGCAGTCGCGGGGCGCCTGACAAGACCAATCGGGAGCAACCCCCCTCCCACATGAGAACGCAGTCCAAAGGTGGGAGGGGGCTTGCCCCCGATGGCGCTCTTAAGCCTTGCGCATCCGCAAGCACCGCCACAAAGCCACAACCATCAACCCACTGACCACCGCCCAACCCCACGCCTGCTGGTTCAGCAAGCCTTCACGGTACAGCTGTGGCGCAATGCCGGCCCCGATGATAAAGGTCAGCAAGGCAATCTCCCGGCGTGGTCCGGTCACCGGACGGACCAGGTACACCAACGCCGGCAGCAGCAGCGCCGCACTCGGGAAGCTGCGGTAGCGTGGGTCAAACACCAGTGCCAGCATCATCACGGCGCCCGCGAACCCGGCGATTGCCACCAGCCAGCCGGCACGGTGTTCCAGCCAGCTGAACAGGCGTTCGCGCCAGCCTTCACGGGCACTCAGGGCCAGGGCCGCGTGGGCCAGTACCAGCAGGTTCAGCGCCACGAGTAAACCGGCCCATGCCCACTCATCGTTGAAGCGCGCAGTCACGCGGGTCAGTTCGGCCCAGGTGCCGATGGCGCAGGCAGCCACTGCACCCAGCAGGGGCAGGGCGATCGCGGCGCGCGTGCTGCGGACGCGACCACCGAGCACCAGCGTGCCCAGCAGGATAATCCCGCCGACCCCCAGCCACAGCGGCCAGTGCGGCACATTGGTCACCGGCCCGGCGAGGATGCCCTTGTCCTGGCGGTCGGCATCGAACAGGCCCCAGTAACCGCCCACGGCACCTTCACTGGCGCGCTTCCACGGCTGGTCAAACGCTTCGATCAGGTTGTAGTGCCAGCCGTTGGCTTCAGCCATGGCCACGAAGCCACGCATGAACTTGGCCTCATTGACCCGGCTTGGCACCGCGGTTTCGCGTTGGCGGCCTTCGCTGGGCCAGCCCGTCTCGCCGATCAATATGTCCTTGGGCGCGAATTTGTTGCCAAAGGTCTGGCGTACATCGCCCACATGCTTGAGGGCCTGGTCGATGCCGGAGGGGTCATCTTCCCAGTAAGGCAGCAGGTGGATGGTCAGGAAGTCCACCGCCGGCGCGATTTCCGGGTGCTGCAGCCAGAACTCCCAGACGTCGGCGTAGGTGACCGGCTGCTTGATCTGGCTTTTGACCTTATGGATCAGCGCCACCAGCTGTTTGGCGGTGACTTCCTTGCGCAGTAGCGCTTCGTTGCCGACGATCACCGAGGTAACCACATCGGGGTTGGCATTCGCCGAGGCGATCAGTTGGTCGACCTCTTTTTCGGTCGCGACCGGGTCGCTGCTGACCCAGGCGCCCGCCATCACCTTTAACCCATGCTTGCGCGCCAGGTCCGGCAATGCTTCCAGGCCGGTCATGGAGTAAGTGCGGATGCACTCGAAGCGGGTGGCCAGCAGGGCCAGGTCGGCGTCCATGCGCGCGGGGCGCAGTGTGAACGGTTGGTCGAAGGGCGATTGGTCCTTGTCGAACGGTGTGTACGACGCGCATTGCAGCTTGTGACTGGCACTGGCCACATCCGGCAGCGCCACCGGCCGGCCGAGGCCATACCAGTAGCCGACAAGGGCCAGCAGGCCGAGGATCAAAGCGAAGCAATAGGGCAGGGCAGGGAAGCGGGCAGTCGCGGGCATGGTCGGCTTATCTGGGGGAGCAAAGGCGCGCATCTTACCCGGATTTGCGCTATCCCAGTGGGGCTGCATAATTTTGACATGCAAAGTTCAGGCGGGATCGTGGGGTTAAGTCCTACAAAAAGTCCTACTGGCGATGTGAGGTCGTTTCTTGCTTGCATGAGGTCGCTGACAGAGCAGGTCGAAGGCTGCGGCAGGTTGATGATCGACGTGTCAGCACTCCACTGATGTCGCAGCAGCCGGATCGATGCGCGTGAAGGGGGCGCGGCGCACCACATAACAACAGGTTGACGTCGCTCGACATCCGTCGGGCGCAGCACTTTCGGGGAAGTACGATGAAGATGCGACGACTCTTGGGCGCAGCTGCCACTCTGGTAGTTGCGATGAGCTCCACACTGGCCAGCGCCGACAGCAAAACCCTGAGCATCGGTTATGTAGATGGCTGGTCCGACAGCGTTGCCACCACGCATGTGGCGGCAGAGGTGATCAGGGAAAAGCTCGGTTATGACGTCAAACTGCAAGCGGTCGCCACCGGGATCATGTGGCAGGGCGTGGCCACCGGCAAGCTCGATGCCATGCTCTCCGCCTGGCTGCCGGTGACCCACGGCGAGTATTGGACCAAGAACAAGGACAAGGTGGTCGACTACGGCCCCAACTTCAAGGATGCGAAGATCGGCTTGATCGTGCCGGAGTACGTCAAGGCCAAGTCCATCGAAGACCTCAAGACCGACACCACCTTCAAGAACAAGATCGTCGGCATCGACGCCGGTTCAGGCGTGATGCTCAAGACCGACGAAGCCATCAAGCAGTACGGCCTCGACTACAAACTGCAAGCCAGTTCGGGTGCGGCGATGATCGCCGAGCTGACCCGTGCCGAAGACAAACAGGAATCCATTGCGGTCACCGGCTGGGTGCCACACTGGATGTTCGCCAAGTGGAAACTGCGTTTCCTGGACGATCCAAAAGGGATTTATGGTGCTGCTGAAACCGTCAACAGCATCGGCAGCAAGGGCCTGGAGAAGAAAGCGCCGGAAGTCGCGGCGTTCCTGAAGAAATTCCAGTGGGCCTCCAAGGATGAGATCGGCGAAGTCATGCTCGCTATCCAGGAAGGCGCCAAGCCTGATGCAGCGGCCAAGGACTGGGTGGCCAAGCACCCTGAGCGCGTAGCCGAGTGGACCGGTAAATAACCCCCCAATGTCTTGATACAACCCCCTGTGGGAGGGGGCTTGCCCCCGATTGCGGTGTGTCAGTCGTCAATGATCTGACTGGCTCACCACTATCGGGAGCAAGCCCCCTCCCACATTATTTTCGTCACCCGCAAATGTTTCTGCGCCCTCTCAATCCCTCGCTACACTCCGTCTAATACTAAGGTCGTCTGGAACCTGTTCCGTAGCCGCATACAGTGGATACGTACCAATAATAAAAAAGCTGTGCTGCGAGGATAAAAACAATGAACGACAGCATTTACCTCTCGATTCAAAACAGCCCGCGTTTCAAGGAGCTGGTAAGAAAAAGGGAAAGGTTCGCCTGGATTCTCTCGGCGATCATGCTAGGGCTGTACTCCGGATTCATCCTGTTGATTGCCTACGGGCCACAAGTACTGGGGGCTAAACTCAGCCCCGGCTCATCCATCACCTGGGGCATCCCCATCGGGGTCGGGCTGATTGTGTCGGCCTTTGTCCTCACCGGCATCTATGTGCGACGCGCCAACGGCGAATTCGACGACCTGAACAATGCGATTCTCAAGGAGGCTGCGCAATGATCCGTCGTCTATTGGCAGTATTCGGCGCTTCGGTCTTCGCTCCTGCGGTGTGGGCGGCGGATGCATTGACCGGTGAAGTGCACAAACAACCGCTGAATATCGCAGCGATCCTGATGTTCGTGGCCTTTGTCGGCGCGACGTTGTGCATCACCTACTGGGCGTCCAAGCGCAACAAGTCGGCGGCCGACTACTATGCGGCCGGCGGCAAGATCACCGGTTTCCAGAACGGCCTGGCGATTGCCGGCGACTACATGTCGGCCGCGTCCTTCCTGGGTATTTCCGCACTGGTGTTCACCTCCGGCTACGACGGCCTGATCTACTCGATCGGCTTCCTGGTGGGCTGGCCGATCATTCTGTTCCTGATCGCCGAGCGCCTGCGTAACCTGGGCAAGTACACCTTTGCCGACGTGGCGTCCTATCGCCTCGGGCAAACCCAGATCCGCAGCCTGTCGGCCTGTGGTTCCCTGGTCGTGGTGGCGTTCTACCTGATCGCGCAAATGGTGGGGGCGGGCAAGCTGATCCAGCTGCTGTTCGGCCTCGACTACCATGTGGCGGTGATCCTGGTCGGGATCCTGATGTGCCTATATGTGCTGTTCGGCGGCATGCTGGCGACCACCTGGGTGCAGATCATCAAGGCGGTGCTGTTGCTGTCCGGTGCTTCGTTCATGGCGCTGATGGTGATGAAGCACGTCAACTTCGACTTCAACACGCTGTTCTCCGAGGCGATCAAGGTCCACCCTAAAGGTGAAGCGATCATGAGCCCCGGCGGCCTGGTGAAAGACCCGATCTCCGCGTTCTCCCTGGGCCTGGCACTGATGTTCGGTACCGCCGGCCTGCCGCATATCCTGATGCGCTTCTTCACCGTAAGCGACGCCAAGGAAGCGCGTAAGAGCGTGCTGTATGCCACGGGCTTCATCGGCTACTTCTATATCCTGACCTTTATCATCGGCTTCGGCGCGATCCTGCTGGTCAGCACCAACCCGGCGTTCAAGGATGCTGCAGGCGCCTTGCTGGGCGGTAACAACATGGCGGCGGTGCACCTGGCCAACGCGGTGGGTGGCAGTATCTTCCTGGGCTTCATCTCGGCGGTGGCCTTCGCCACCATCCTCGCCGTGGTTGCCGGCTTGACCCTGGCCGGTGCTTCGGCGGTGTCCCATGACCTGTACGCCAGCGTGATCAAGAAAGGCAAGGCCAACGAAAAGGATGAGATTCGCGTATCGAAGATCACCACCATCGCCCTCGCAGTGTTGGCGATTGGCCTGGGCATCCTGTTCGAAAGCCAGAACATCGCGTTCATGGTCGGCCTGGCGTTCTCGATTGCCGCCAGCTGTAACTTCCCGGTGTTGCTGCTTTCCATGTACTGGAAAAACCTCACCACCCGTGGCGCGATGATTGGCGGTTGGCTGGGCCTGATCAGTGCCGTTGGCCTGATGATCCTGGGTCCGACCATCTGGGTCTCGATCCTGCATCACGAAAAAGCCATCTTCCCGTACGAATACCCGGCGCTGTTCTCGATGATCATTGCGTTCATCGGTATCTGGTTCTTCTCCATCACCGACAAGTCGGCGGCGGCAGAGAAAGAGCGTGCGCTGTACTTCCCGCAGTTTGTGCGTTCGCAGACTGGCCTGGGGGCGAGTGGGGCGGTTAATCACTAAGGTTGTAGCTGGATAAAGAAATGCCCCGGTCGAAAGGCCGGGGTATTTTTTTGCCTGGGGTTTATGGGGGGCTGCTACTGGCCTCATCGGGGGCAAGCCCCCTCCCACACTTGATCTATGAATACGTTCAAATGTGTGAGGGGGCTTGCCCCCGATGGCGGTAGATCAGGCGCCACAAATAAAAACGGCCTCCACTGAGGGAGGCCGTTTTCGGTGCTGCTGAAAGGTGCTTACTTGCGATCTTCCAGCTTGGTAATGTCACGCGACTCGTAGCCTGTGTACAGCTGGCGCGGGCGGCCAATCTTGTACGGGCTGGAGAGCATTTCTTTCCAGTGGGAGATCCAGCCCACGGTCCGCGCCAGGGCGAAGATCACGGTGAACATGCTGGTTGGAATGCCGATCGCCTTGAGGATGATCCCCGAGTAGAAGTCGACGTTCGGGTACAGCGAGCGTTCGATGAAGTACGGGTCGGTCAGGGCGATCTCTTCCAGGCGCATGGCCAGTTCGAGTTGCGGATCGTTGTTGATGCCCAGTTCCTTCAGCACTTCGTCGCAGGTCTGCTTCATGACGGTGGCGCGTGGGTCGCGGTTCTTGTAGACCCGGTGACCGAAGCCCATCAACTTGAACGGATCGTTCTTGTCCTTGGCCTTGGCGATGAACGTGTCGATGTTGGACACATCGCCGATTTCATCGAGCATGGTCAATACGGCTTCGTTCGCACCGCCGTGGGCAGGGCCCCACAGTGCGGCGATACCGGCGGCGATACAGGCGAACGGGTTGGCACCCGAAGAGCCTGCCAGGCGCACGGTGGAGGTGGAGGCGTTTTGCTCGTGGTCGGCGTGGAGGATGAAGATCCGGTCCATTGCCTTGGCCAGCACCGGGCTGATCGGTTTGATCTCGCACGGGGTGTTGAACATCATGTGCAGGAAGTTTTCCGCGTACGTCAGGTCGTTGCGCGGGTACATCATGGGTTGGCCCATGGAGTACTTGTAAACCATTGCGGCCAGGGTCGGCATCTTGGCAATCAGGCGGATCGCGGAAATTTCGCGATGCTGCGGGTTATTGATGTCGAGGGAGTCGTGATAGAAGGCCGACAGGGCGCCGACCACGCCGCACATGACCGCCATCGGGTGGGCGTCGCGACGGAAGCCGTTGAAGAAGGTCTTCAACTGCTCGTGAACCATGGTGTGGTTCTTCACGGTGCTGACAAACTGGGCTTTTTGCTCGGCTGTTGGCAATTCGCCATTTAGCAGCAGGTAGCAGGTTTCCAGATAGTCCGATTTTTCCGCCAGTTGCTCGATCGGGTAGCCCCGGTGCAGCAGGATGCCATTGTCGCCGTCGATATAGGTGATCTTCGACTCGCAAGAGGCGGTCGACATGAAGCCTGGGTCGAAAGTGAAACGGCCCGTGGCCGTCAGGCCCCGTACGTCGATAACATCGGGACCAACGGTGCCGGTTAAAATGGGCAGCTCGACGGGGGCTGCGCCCTCGATGATCAACTGCGCTTTTTTGTCAGCCATGTGGCCTCCTATTTATGCTTCAAATCATCAGACAGACCCCCCACGCAGGGCCCGCACCACTATAGTGAGATAAATTCAGATGTCAATTTGCCTAAAGTCTTGCCCCAGAAGGCTTTAACCGGACTTTTTCCTCGAAATTGCCTGCCATTTACGCCTTTTATCCCGCCAGCGCAATCCGCTATTAGGGTGAGGTGCGCGCGTTGTCATTAGTAACCTAACTGTCTATACTCGGCCACCGACCGCCAAGGGCTTTTGGGCTTGCTTTCATTGGGGGTCGCACTCCCTGGGTGGTGCTTACCTGACCAGTCGCACTCCCCAACAACTTTGCCCTGATTGTTAGGGGCTCTTCAGTGTGAAAAAAAGCCGTGAATAGCCAACGACCTGTAAACCTAGACCTAAGGACCATCAAACTCCCCATCACCGGCGTTACGTCGTTCCTGCACCGTGTTTCCGGCATCATCCTGTTCCTGGGCTTGGGCATCATGCTTTATGCATTGAGCAAATCCCTGGGTTCCGAGGAAGGATACGCCGAGGTGAAGGCATGCTTGACCAGCCCGCTGGCCAAGTTCGTAGCATGGGGCCTCCTGTCCGCTCTGCTGTATCACCTGGTAGCCGGTGTGCGCCACTTGATCATGGACATGGGCATCGGTGAGACGCTGGAAGGCGGCCGCCTGGGCTCGAAAATCATCATCGCCATTTCCGTGGTGCTGATCGTTCTGGCAGGAGTTTGGATATGGTAACCAGCGTTACGAACCTATCGCGTTCGGGCCTCTATGACTGGATGGCGCAGCGTGTGTCTGCGGTCGTTCTCGCGGCTTATTTCATTTTCCTGATCGGATACCTCGTCGCAAACCCGGGCATCGGCTACGAGCAATGGCACGGGCTGTTTTCCCACAATGCGATGCGAATCTTCAGCCTGCTGGCCCTTGTAGCCCTGGGCGCTCACGCCTGGGTCGGCATGTGGACCATCGCGACCGACTACCTGACGCCGATGGCGCTGGGCAAGTCCGCGACCGCAGTCCGTTTCCTCTTCCAGGCAGTATGCGGCGTCGCGATGTTCGCTTACTTCGTCTGGGGTGTGCAGATTCTTTGGGGTATCTGATTCATGGCTAACATTCCAACTATTTCCTTCGACGCCATCATTATTGGTGGCGGCGGTGCCGGCATGCGCGCAGCGCTGCAGCTGGCCCAGGGCGGTCACAAGACTGCCGTGATCACCAAGGTATTCCCGACTCGCTCCCACACCGTATCGGCCCAGGGTGGCATCACCTGCGCCATCGCGTCCGCCGACCCGAACGATGACTGGCGCTGGCACATGTACGATACCGTCAAGGGTTCCGACTACATCGGTGACCAGGACGCTATCGAATACATGTGTCAGGAAGGCCCGGCCGCGGTTTTCGAGCTGGACCACATGGGCCTGCCGTTCTCCCGTACCGAACAGGGTCGCATCTACCAGCGTCCATTCGGCGGCCAGTCGAAGGACTACGGTAAAGGCGGCCAGGCTGCCCGTACCTGCGCCGCGTCCGACCGTACCGGTCACGCGCTGCTGCACACGCTTTATCAGGGCAACCTGAAAGCCGGCACCACGTTCCTGAACGAATACTACGCAGTGGATCTGGTGAAGAACGCCGACGGTGCATTCGTTGGCGTGATCGCCATCTGCATCGAAACCGGTGAAACCACCTACATCCGCGCCAAGGCTACCGTTCTGGCGACCGGCGGTGCAGGTCGTATCTACGCTTCCACCACCAATGCCCTGATCAACACCGGTGACGGCGTCGGCATGGCACTGCGTGCCGGCGTGCCGGTGCAGGACATCGAAATGTGGCAGTTCCACCCGACCGGCATCGCCGGCGCCGGTGTACTGGTCACCGAAGGTTGCCGTGGTGAAGGTGGTTACCTGATCAACAAGCACGGCGAGCGTTTCATGGAGCGTTATGCTCCGAACGCGAAAGACCTGGCGGGTCGTGACGTCGTTGCCCGTTCGATGGTCAAGGAAATCATCGCCGGTAACGGCTGTGGCCCGAATGGCGACCACGTACTGCTGAAGCTCGATCACCTGGGTGAAGAAGTGCTGCACAGCCGCCTGCCGGGTATCTGTGAGCTGTCCAAGACCTTTGCCCACGTGGACCCGGTGGTTGCTCCGGTTCCGGTTGTTCCAACCTGCCACTACATGATGGGCGGTGTTCCGACCAACATTCATGGCCAGGCGATCACCCAGAACGCCGAAGGCGTGGACGAGATCATCCACGGTCTGTTCGCGGTAGGCGAAGTGGCCTGCGTATCGGTACACGGTGCCAACCGCCTGGGCGGCAACTCGCTGCTCGACCTGGTGGTATTCGGCCGCGCGGCTGGCCTGCACCTGGAAAAAGCCCTGACCGACGGCATCGAATACGATGACGCCACCGACGCCAACATCGAGGCCGCCCTGGCGCGCCTGAACGCTCTGAACGAGCGCACTGATGGCGAAGACGTGGCAACCCTGCGTCGCGAGCTGCAAAGCTGCATGCAGAACTACTTCGGTGTATTCCGTACCGGCGAATACATGCAGAAGGGTATTGCCCAGCTGGCCGATCTGCGCAAGCGCATCGCCAACGTCAAGATCAACGATAAGAGCCAGGCGTTCAACACCGCTCGTATCGAAGCCCTTGAACTGCAAAACCTGCTGGAAGTGGCTGAAGCGACTGCGATCGCCGCCGAGGTTCGTAAGGAATCCCGTGGTGCCCACGCTCGTGAAGACTTTGAAGATCGCGATGACGAAAACTGGTTGTGCCACACCCTGTACTTCCCGGGTGACAAGCGCGTAACCAAGCGTGCCGTGAACTTCTCGCCGAAGACGGTTCCGACGTTTGAACCGAAGATTCGGACTTACTAAGGGTGGCTGCCATGTTGAAAGTCAGTGTTTATCGCTACAACCCTGATCAGGACGCTGCGCCGTTCATGCAGGAGTTCCAGGTCGATACCGGTGGTAAAGACCTGATGGTGCTGGATGTATTGGCACTGATCAAAGAGCAGGACGAAGGTTTCTCCTATCGTCGCTCTTGCCGTGAAGGTGTGTGCGGTTCCGACGGCATGAACATCAACGGCAAAAACGGCCTGGCGTGCATCACGCCGCTGTCCGCCGTTGTCAAAGGCAACAAGCTGATCGTTCGTCCTCTGCCAGGTTTGCCGGTTATCCGTGACCTGGTCGTCGATATGAGCATCTTCTACAAGCAATACGAGAAAGTTAAGCCGTTCCTGCAGAACGACACGCCGGCTCCGGCCATCGAGCGTCTGCAGTCCCCAGAAGAGCGTGAAAAGCTCGATGGCCTGTACGAGTGCATCCTGTGCGCCTGCTGCTCGACGTCGTGCCCGTCCTTCTGGTGGAACCCGGACAAGTTCCTGGGTCCAGCTGCCCTGCTGCAAGCGTACCGCTTCCTGGCAGACAGCCGCGACACCAAGACGTCCGAGCGCCTGGCTTCGCTGGATGACCCGTTCAGCGTATTCCGCTGCCGCGGGATCATGAACTGCGTCAACGTATGTCCCAAAGGCCTGAACCCGACTAAGGCCATTGGTCACATCCGTAACATGCTGCTGCAAAGCGGTGTGTAACTGACGTTGTAACAAAGCAGGACCGTTGTGCCCGTAAATGCTACGGCGCAGGCTTCAACCGGCGCCGTAGTTTTAACTTGAGCAGCGACTTACAAAGCCGCAGCTCTTATTTTGAAGAAATGAGACAAGCAGGGGCATTCGGGTTGGTACCCGAACTATCAGCGTGATCCTAAGTGGCTTGTTTTGGTCGCTGCACTTGGCCTTTTGCAAGCAAACTCGGTGTTTTCGCCGGTGGTGTCCCCAAATCGAGGGTGACCAAGCATGCAAGAAAGCGTGATGCAGCGCATGTGGAACAGCGGCTATCTTTCAGGTGGTAACGCTGCCTATGTGGAAGAGCTTTATGAGCTCTACCTGCACGACCCTAACGCTGTGCCAGAAGAATGGCGCACCAAATTTCAGACGTTGTCTTCAGACGGCAACGCTGCCACCGATGTATCGCACGCAACAATTCGCGATCAGTTCGTGCTGCTGGCAAAGAACCAGCGCCGCGCCCAACCGGTTTCCGCCGGCAGCGTGAGCAGTGAGCACGAGAAGAAGCAAGTTGAAGTACTGCGACTGATCCAGGCCTACCGGATGCGTGGCCACCAGGCGGCCCAGCTTGACCCGCTGGGGCTCTGGCAGCGTCCTGCACCTGCTGACCTGTCGATCAATCATTACGGCTTGACCAATGCCGATCTTGATACGACCTTCCGTGCCGGCGACCTGTTCATCGGCAAAGAGGAAGCGAGCCTACGCGAAATTCACGAAGCGTTGCAGCAGACATATTGCCGCACCATCGGCGCTGAGTTCACGCACATCACCGATTCGGAGCAACGCCACTGGTTCCAGCATCGCCTGGAAGGCGTGCGTGGCCGTCCGGTATTGTCCGCCGACGTGCGCAGCCACCTGCTTGAGCGCGTGACCGCAGCCGAGGGCCTGGAAAAATACCTGGGTACCAAATACCCGGGCACCAAGCGTTTCGGCCTGGAAGGCGGCGAGAGCCTGATTCCGATGCTCGACGAGCTGATCCAGCGTTCCGGTTCCTACGGCACCAAGGAAATCGTGATCGGCATGGCCCACCGTGGTCGCTTGAACGTGTTGGTCAACACCTTCGGCAAGAACCCGCGTGAGCTGTTCGACGAGTTCGAAGGCAAGAAGAAGGTCGAGCTGGGTTCCGGTGACGTTAAATACCACCAGGGCTTCTCGTCCAACGTGATGACCACCGGCGGTGAAGTTCACCTGGCCATGGCGTTCAACCCATCCCACCTGGAAATCGTTTCTCCAGTGGTCGAGGGTTCGGTCCGTGCTCGCCAGGATCGTCGTAACGACACCACCGGTGAAAAGGTCCTGCCGATTTCCATCCACGGTGACGCGGCATTCGCCGGTCAAGGCGTGGTCCTGGAAACGTTCCAGATGTCGCAGACCCGCGGCTTCAAGACCGGCGGTACCGTTCACATCGTCATCAACAACCAGGTTGGCTTCACCATCAGCAACCCGTTGGACGCGCGTTCCACCGAGTACGCCACCGACGTTGCCAAGATGATCCAGGCGCCGATCCTCCATGTGAATGGCGATGATCCGGAGGCCGTGCTGTTCGTGACCCAACTGGCTGTCGACTACCGCATGCAATTCAAGCGTGACGTGGTGATCGACCTGGTTTGCTACCGCCGCCGCGGTCACAACGAAGCCGACGAACCAAGCGGCACCCAGCCGTTGATGTACCAGCAGATCACCAAGCAGCGCACCACCCGTGAGCTGTATGCCGAAAGCCTGACCAAGGCCGGTATCGTTGACGATGAACGTGTTCAGGCGAAGATCGATGAATACCGCAACGCGCTGGACAATGGTCTGCATGTCGTAAAAAGCCTGGTCAAGGAGCCGAACAAAGAGCTGTTCGTTGACTGGCGTCCGTACCTGGGTCACACCTGGACGGCGCGTCACGACACCTCGTTCGATCTGAAGACCCTGCAGGAACTGTCCGCCAAGCTGCTGGAAATTCCGGAAGGCTTCGTGGTGCAGCGCCAGGTTGCGAAGATCTACGAAGACCGTCAGAAGATGCAAGCCGGCGGCCTGCCGATCAACTGGGGTTACGCCGAAACCATGGCGTACGCGACCCTGGCGTTCGAAGGTCACCCGATCCGCATGACTGGCCAGGACATCGGCCGTGGTACGTTCTCGCACCGTCACGCGGTTCTGCACAACCAGAAAGACGCAAGCACCTACGTTCCGCTGAAGCACCTCTACGAAGGCCAGCCACGTTTCGACCTGTACGATTCGTTCCTGTCCGAAGAAGCGGTACTGGCGTTCGAATACGGTTACTCGACCACCACGCCGAATGCGCTGGTGATCTGGGAAGCCCAGTTCGGCGACTTCGCCAACGGCGCCCAAGTGGTTATCGACCAGTTCATCACCAGCGGCGAGCACAAGTGGGGTCGCCTGTGCGGTCTGACCATGCTGCTGCCACATGGCTATGAAGGTCAGGGCCCTGAGCACTCCTCGGCCCGTCTGGAGCGTTACCTGCAACTGTGCGCCGAGCACAACATCCAGGTGTGCGTGCCGACCACCCCGGCACAGATCTACCACTTGCTGCGTCGCCAGGTAATCCGCCCGCTGCGCAAGCCGCTGGTCGTGCTGACGCCGAAGTCGCTGCTGCGTCACAAACTGGCCATCTCGACCCTGGAAGATCTGGCGGATGGCTCGTTCCAGACCGTTATTCCAGAAATCGACACGCTGGACCCGGCCAAGGTGACTCGCCTGGTGCTGTGCAGCGGCAAGGTCTACTACGACCTGCTGGAAAAACGCCGTGCCGAAGGCCGCGAAGACATCGCCATCGTGCGTATCGAGCAGCTTTATCCGTTCCCGGAAGACGACCTGATGGAGGCCATCGCGCCTTACACCAACCTCACTAACGTGGTGTGGTGTCAGGAAGAGCCGATGAACCAGGGCGCGTGGTACAGCAGCCAGCATCACCTGCGTCGCAGCATCGGTAACCACAACAAGGCCCTGGGCCTGGAGTACGCCGGCCGTGATGCTTCCGCTGCACCTGCGTGTGGTTATGCGTCGATGCACGCCGAGCAGCAGGAAAAACTGCTGCAAGATGCTTTCACTGTTTAACGCCTTCGCGCTGACTGAAACCGAATTTTAAGGACCCACAGATAATGGCTATCGAAATCAAAGCCCCGTCATTCCCGGAATCGGTTGCCGATGGCACCGTTGCCACCTGGCACAAGAAACCAGGTGAGGCCGTCAAGCGTGACGACCTGATCGTCGACATCGAGACCGACAAAGTCGTGCTGGAAGTGTTGGCCGAAGCTGACGGCGTGCTGGGCGCAATCGTTGCCGAAGAGGGCGCTACCGTTCTGTCGAACCAGGTACTCGGCTCGATCGAAGAGGGCAGCGCTGCCGCTGCTCCTGCTGCCGCTGCTGCACCGGCCGCTGCCTCGGCACCTGCTGCCGCTCCGGCTGCGGGTGGCGAAGATCCAATCGCCGCACCGGCTGCTCGCCAGTTGGCTGAAGAAAACGGCATCAACCTGGCTTCCATCAAAGGCACCGGCAAAGACGGCCGTGTGACCAAGGAAGACGTGGTCGCTGCTGTTGAAGCCAAGAAAAACGCTCCGGCTGCCGCGCCTGCCAAGGCTGCTGCCCCGGCTGCCGCTGCGCCTGTGTTCGCTGCCGGCGACCGCACCGAGAAGCGTGTGCCGATGACCCGCGTGCGTGCCACCGTGGCCAAGCGCCTGGTTGAAGCACAGTCGAACATGGCGATGCTGACCACTTTCAACGAAGTCGACATGACCGAAGTCATGGCTCTGCGTTCGAAGTACAAGGATCTGTTCGAGAAGTCCCACAACGGCGTGCGCCTGGGCTTCATGTCGTTCTTCGTGAAAGCGGCCACCGAAGCGCTGAAACGCTTCCCGGCAGTCAACGCTTCCATCGACGGCGGCGACATCGTTTACCACGGTTATGCAGACGTCGGCGTTGCCGTGTCCAGCGACCGTGGCCTGGTGGTCCCGGTCCTGCGTAACGCCGAACTGATGAGCCTGGCTGAAATCGAAGGCGGCATCGCCGGCTTCGGCAAGAAAGCCCGTGACGGCAAGCTGACCATCGACGAGATGACCGGTGGTACCTTCACCATCACCAACGGTGGTACCTTCGGTTCGATGATGTCGACGCCGATCGTTAACCCGCCACAAGCCGCGATCCTGGGCATGCACAACATCATCCAGCGTCCGATGGCCATCAACGGCCAAGTCGTGATCCGCCCAATGATGTACCTGGCGCTGTCTTACGATCACCGCCTGATCGATGGTAAAGAAGCCGTGACTTTCCTGGTGACCATCAAGAACCTGCTGGAAGACCCGGCTCGTCTGCTGCTGGATATCTGATAGAAGCAGCTGCAGGTCTCAAGTGACAGATTGCCGGATAAGGCAGTTGGGCTTGGGGCTTGCGGCTTGAAAGCTTGCTGCTAAATAGAGGAACTATTTTCATGTCGCAGAAATTTGACGTTGTAGTGATTGGTGCGGGTCCTGGCGGCTACGTTGCCGCCATCAAGGCCGCACAACTGGGCCTCTCGACTGCTTGCATCGAAAAATACACCGACAAGGAAGGCAAACTGGCATTGGGCGGTACTTGCCTGAACGTCGGTTGCATTCCGTCCAAGGCGCTGCTGGACAGCTCCTGGAAATTCCACGAAGCCCAGGACGGTTTCGCGATCCACGGCATCAACCATGCCGGCGTGACCATGGACGTGCCAGCAATGGTCGGCCGTAAAGCCAACATCGTCAAAGGCCTGACTTCCGGCGTTGCCACCTTGTTCAAGGCCAACGGCGTGACTTCCCTGCAAGGCCACGGCAAGCTGCTGGCCGGCAAGAAAGTTGAAATCACCAAGCCGGACGGCTCGGTAGAAGTCATCGAAGCCGAGAACGTGATCCTGGCCCCAGGTTCGCGTCCAATCGATATTCCACCAGCTCCGGTTGACCAGAACGTGATCGTTGATTCGACCGGCGCCCTGGAATTCCAGGCTGTGCCTAAGCGCCTGGGCGTGATCGGCGCCGGCGTCATCGGCCTGGAACTGGGTTCGGTCTGGTCCCGCCTCGGTTCCGAAGTGACCGTGCTGGAAGCCCTGGACACGTTCCTGCTGGCTGCTGACACCGCAGTGTCGAAGGAAGCGCTGAAAACCCTGACCAAACAAGGTCTGGACATCAAGCTGGGCGCTCGCGTGACCGGCTCTAAGGTCAACGGCGAAGAAGTCGTCGTGACCTACACCGACAAGGATGGCGAACAGACCATCACGTTCGACAAGCTGATCGTGGCCGTTGGTCGCCGTCCAGTGACCACCGACCTGCTGGCTTCCGACAGCGGCGTGAACATCGACGAGCGTGGCTTCATCCACGTTGACGATCACTGCGCTACCACCGTTCCGGGCGTCTACGCCATTGGCGACGTGGTTCGCGGCATGATGCTCGCGCACAAGGCTTCCGAAGAAGGCATCATGGTGGTCGAGCGCATCAAGGGCCACAAGACCCAGATGAACTACGACCTGATCCCATCGGTTATCTACACCCACCCGGAAATTGCATGGGTCGGCAAGAACGAACAGCAGTTGAAAGCTGAAGGCGTTGAAGTTAACGTCGGCACCTTCCCGTTCGCCGCTTCTGGCCGTGCCATGGCAGCCAACGACACCGGTGGTTTTGTCAAAGTCATCGCTGATGCCAAGACTGACCGCGTATTGGGCGTCCACGTGATTGGCCCAGGCGCAGCAGAACTGGTTCAGCAGGGCGCGATCGGTATGGAATTCGGCACCAGTGCCGAGGACATCGGCATGATGGTCTTCTCCCATCCGACCCTGTCCGAAGCGCTGCACGAAGCCGCGTTGGCAGTGAATGGCCATGCCATCCACATCGCCAACAAGAAGAAGCGCTAAGCGAGATAATAAGAAACCACGGCGGAGTTGCCCGTCGTGAGCCTTGCGCGCAAGACTCACCGCGGAATATCCGCTGGACGCAGTCTTGCGCAGCTTTACGGGCCTTGAGCCCCGCAAGTTGCGCAAGCAGCAGTCACAGGTGGCGCGGCACTCATAATGAGCGCAGCGCCGAATGCGCAGTACCTAACGAAGACGGTAAAAAGCATGAATCTTCACGAGTATCAGGGTAAGCAGCTGTTCGCTGAATACGGCCTGCCAGTTTCCAAGGGCTACGCAGTAGACACCCCGGAAGCAGCAGCAGAAGCTTGCGACAAAATCGGCGGCACCGAGTGGGTTGTCAAAGCCCAGGTCCACGCTGGTGGTCGCGGTAAAGCGGGCGGCGTTAAGCTGGTTCGCAGCAAAGAAGACGCCAAGGCCTTCGCACAGCAGTGGCTGGGCAAGCGTCTGGTGACTTACCAGACTGATGCCAATGGCCAGCCAGTCACCAAGATCCTGGTTGAATCGTGCACTGATATCGCTAAAGAGCTGTACCTGGGCGCTGTCGTTGACCGTTCGAGCCGTCGCATCGTGTTCATGGCTTCCACCGAAGGTGGCGTGGACATCGAGAAGATCGCTCACGAAACCCCAGAAAAAATCCTGAAAGCCACTATCGATCCACTGGTTGGCGCCCAGCCATTCCAGGGTCGCGAGCTGGCTTTCCAGCTGGGCCTGGAAGGCAAGCAAGTTGCCCAGTTCGCCAAGATCTTTGTAGGTCTGGCCAAGCTGTTCCAGGATCACGATCTGGCCCTGCTGGAAGTGAACCCGCTGGTGATCAAGGCTGATGGCGATCTGCACTGCCTCGACGCCAAGATCAACATCGACGCCAACGCCATGTACCGTCAGCCTAAGCTGAAGACTTTCCACGATCCGTCCCAGGACGATCCGCGCGAAGCGCACGCTGCCAAGTTCGAACTGAACTACGTAGCCCTGGAAGGTAACATCGGTTGCATGGTCAACGGTGCCGGCCTGGCCATGGGTACCATGGACATCGTCAACCTGCATGGCGGCAAACCAGCCAACTTCCTCGACGTGGGCGGTGGTGCTACCAAAGAACGCGTAACCGAAGCCTTCAAGATCATCCTGTCCGACTCCAACGTCGCTGCAGTACTGGTCAACATCTTCGGCGGCATCGTTCGTTGCGACATGATTGCCGAAGGCATCATCGGTGCAGTGAAAGAAGTCGGCGTTAAAATCCCGGTTGTTGTTCGCCTTGAAGGCAACAATGCTGAACTGGGCGCTAAAGTACTGGCAGAAAGCGGTTTGAACATCATCGCGGCTACCAGCCTGACCGACGCTGCTCAACAAGTTGTCAAAGCTGCGGAGGGCAAATAATGAGCGTCCTGATCAATAAAGACACCAAAGTTATCTGCCAGGGTATTACCGGTTCGCAAGGTAGTTTCCACACCCAGCAAGCCATCGAATACGGCACCAAGATGGTTGGCGGCGTAACCCCGGGCAAAGGCGGCACCGAGCACCTGGGCCTGCCAGTGTTCAACACCGTGAAAGACGCTGTAGCTGCCACTGGCGCCACCGCCAGCGTGATCTACGTTCCAGCTCCTTTCTGCAAGGACTCGATCCTGGAAGCGGCATTCGGCGGCATCAAGCTGATCGTGTGCATCACCGAAGGCATTCCTACCCTGGACATGCTGGACGCTAAAGTTAAGTGCGACGAGCTGGGCGTAGTCCTGATCGGCCCTAACTGCCCAGGCGTGATCACTCCAGGCGAATGCAAGATCGGCATCATGCCAGGTCACATTCACTTGCCAGGTAAAGTCGGTATCGTTTCCCGTTCCGGCACCCTGACCTACGAAGCTGTGAAGCAGACCACTGACGCCGGTTTCGGTCAGTCGACTTGCGTCGGCATCGGCGGTGACCCGATCCCGGGCTCCAACTTCATCGATATCCTGAAGCTGTTCCAGGAAGACCCGAAGACCGAAGCGATCGTGATGATCGGTGAGATCGGCGGTTCGGCTGAAGAAGAAGCGGCTGCCTATATCAAGGCACACGTGACCAAGCCGGTTGTTTCCTACATCGCTGGTGTGACTGCCCCTGCGGGCAAGCGCATGGGCCATGCGGGCGCAATCATCTCTGGCGGCAAAGGCACTGCAGACGAGAAATTCGCTGCACTGCAAGACGCAGGCGTTAAAACCGTGCGTTCGCTGGCAGACATCGGCAAGGCCTTGGCCGAGCTGACCGGTTGGGCTGTCAAGTAAGCCTCGCGCTTAGCTGACGCTTTACCAGCAAAGGCCACCTTCGGGTGGCCTTTGTGCATTCTGCAGATTGTTGACGATTCAAATGTGGGAGGGGGCTTTCCCCGATTGCAGTGCATCAGCCAGCTAATGTGGGACTGACGCACCGCTATCGGGGGCAAGCCCCCTCCCACAATTTTGTTTGTATTGCCAAATTAAGTATGAAAACGCGACATCGAGATGTCGCTTATCGGACAGTCCGCCCCGCAACAGTGCGTTTGTCAGGCTAATTCTGTACCCTAGCCGCCTCTTTATGCGTCCGCCTCCCAAAAGGAAGCTGCGCGCTAGACCGGCCGGTGCCCATAAGGGCCGGCAGCATTTCCCTCATCCATAGGGAATCCCTCTCTAAATTCCGATTCAGTAGTGTGGTATTTCCTCAAATGAAAGTGTTGAAAAGCCAGGACATCCTGGCGTTGGGCTTCATGACCTTCGCCCTGTTCGTGGGCGCCGGCAACATCATCTTCCCGCCTATCGTTGGTTTGCAGTCCGGGCCTCATGTCTGGATGGCGGCGCTGGGCTTCCTGATCACCGCCGTTGGCCTGCCGGTGGTCACCGTGATCGCCCTGGCCAAGGTCGGAGGCGGCATGGACGCGCTGAGCAGCCCGATCGGCAAGATCGCCGGTGGCCTGCTCGCGGCGGCGGCGTATCTGGCGGTAGGGCCGCTGTTCGCCACCCCGCGTACCGCGACCGTGTCGTTTGAAGTGGGCCTGGCGCCGCTGACCGGCGAAAGCCCGCTGGCGTTGTTCCTCTACAGCTCGGTGTATTTCCTGGTGGTGTTCTTTGTCTCCCTGTACCCAGGCCGACTGCTGGACACCGTGGGTCGCTTCCTGGCGCCGCTGAAGATCATCGCCCTGGCCATCCTCGGCATTGCCGCGTTTGCCCTGCCGGCTGGTGAGGTGGGTGTCGCCACCCCGGAATACGTCGCCGCACCGTTTTCCCAGGGCTTTATCAATGGCTACTTGACCATGGATACCCTGGGTGCGCTGGTGTTTGGCATTGTGATCGTCAATGCGATCCGTTCCCGTGGTGTCGAATCGCCCAAGCTGATCACCCGCTACGCGATCATTGCCGGGTTGATTGCCGGCGTCGGTTTGGCGCTGGTGTATGTCAGCCTGTTCCGCCTCGGGTCGGGCAGCCATGAAGTCGCTGCCGGCGCGGCCAATGGCGCCGCAGTGCTGCACGCTTATGTTCAGCACACCTTCGGTTCCCTGGGCAGTGGGTTCCTGGCTGTATTGATCTCCCTGGCATGCCTGGTCACAGCCGTCGGCCTGACCTGCGCGTGTGCCGAGTACTTCAGCAAAATCCTGCCGCTGTCCTACAAGGCGCTGGTCGTCATTCTGGCGCTGTTCTCGCTGTTCGTGTCGAACCTGGGCCTGACCAAGCTGATTGCGTTCTCGATCCCGGTACTCACTGCGATCTACCCGCCGTGCATCGTGCTGGTGGCGTTGAGTTTCTGCAAAGACTTCTGGCAGGAGCAGGGCCGTATCGTCGGTCCGGTGATGCTGGTGTCGTTCATCTTTGGCTGCATCGACGCGCTCAAGGGCGCGGGTCTGGCGGGTTGGATGCCTTCGCAGTTGGCGAACCTGCCGCTGAGTGAGCAAGGCCTGGCGTGGCTGGTGCCCTCGGTGATGACGCTGGTCGTGGCTGTGGTGGTCGACCGAGTGCTCGGCAAGCGTAGTGAAGCTATCGCTTAACTCGCGGGCTTCGGCTTGCACTGAAATGCCCCGTATCGATTGATACGGGGCATTTTTTTTGAGCGCAAGGCAGTGTCTTTTTCTCTGCGCTAACGTCGAACAGACGCAAAAAGTTTCTCAATCTTCTTTCTGCAAGGACCCGCATGTCGTTCGTCGAAGCCAATCAGATCCACCTGCTTGCTGCCCTCTGGTTCATCCTGTGCTGGGGCGGCTACACCCGTTATGCCACCTGGAAAGCCCGAGACACCGCGTGCCTGGCCAGCGTGCTGCATTTGTATCGCGAAGACTGGATGCGTCGCATGCTGCTGCGTGACAACCGCATCGCCGACGCCAGTGTGATCGGCAACCTGGAGCGTAATGCCTCATTCTTCGCCTCCAGCACCTTGATCATCCTCGCCGGCATTCTCACGGTGCTGGGGGCCTCCGAGCGGGCGGTGTCATTGCTGGCCGACATACCCATGGTGCAGCAGGCTTCCCAGGGCATGTCGGAGATCAAGTTGCTCTGCCTGGCGCTGGTCTTTGTCTATGCCTTCTTCACCTTCAGTTGGTGCATGCGCCAGTACAACTTTGCCGCGGTGCTGGTCGGGTCGGCACCGATGATCGGTGAGCGGCATGTGTCGGAGCAGGAGCGCAAGGCGTTTGCCCTGCGTGCGGCGCGAGTGATTTCCATGGCCGCCAACCAGTTCAACTTTGGCCTGCGTTCTTATTACTTCGGCATGACCATGCTGGCGTGGTTCGTCAGCCCCTGGTTGTTCATGTTGATGAGTGCCGGGGTGGTGTTCGTGTTGTATCGCCGGGAGTTTCATTCCGACGTACTGCAAGTGATGGTGTATACGCAGACGGATACACCGATGCCTGAGCCCGCCAAAGAGGAGATTTAATGCGTGACGCGCTGAGTTAAAAACAACAGGCAAAGTAAAGCCCGCTATATAAGCGGGCTTTCTTTTTGCAGCGAAGCTATTTCATGCCGCGGTATCAGGAACCGGTGGCAGGAGTAGCTGGTGCTGCTTCTTTTGCGGCGGCTTCGTTCGATTCAGCCTGAGCTTTGGCAGCATCGGCGTTTTCTTTCGCAGCGTCGTTCACTTTATCCTGAGCTTTCGCCATGTCTTTTTGAGCTTGCTCAGAATGCGCTGCGGCATCTTGGGCTTTGTCTTCGGATTTCTTGTCGCAAGCAGCGAGACCGAGGGCAGCGGCCAACATCATGGAAATAGCTAAAGTCTTACGCATGGGGTGTTTCTCCTTAGTGAAGATATCTACTGGCCTTTCGAGCATGGCCGTTCAGCATTAGTTCCTTTTATTCCACAGATATATAAACAACGACCTCAAAGGAACTTTCGCCCGCACCGTCTATTTCGCCCATCAACACTAATAAGAGTCTGCAACGAATGACCGAAAATCCCTTGTTAGAGCGCGCGACGCGCTTTGTCTCGGCCTTGCGCCATTGTCAGGTGCTGGGTATCAGCGTTCATCATGCCAGCGAGGAGGGCATCACGTTGGTCATGCCTTACGCGCCGCAGTTGGTGGGTGATCCCCAGACCGGCGTGATCCACGGTGGCGCGTTGACATCCTTGATGGATACCGCCTGCGGCATGGCCACCCTGTGTGTCCTGCCGGAGTTCGAGGTGTGCCCGACCCTGGACCTGCGTGTCGACTATATGCATCCCGCCGAGCCGCATAAGCCGGTATATGGTTTCGCCCAGTGCTACCGGGTGACCACCGACGTGATCTTCACCCGTGGTTTTGCCTATCAGGACGACCCGCAACAACCCATCGCCCATGTGGTGGGCACCTTCATGCGCATGGGCAAGCGTCTCAAGGGCACCCAAGGGTTGGGGCGCGCCATCAAGGGAGAGCAGGCATGACCCATCGATTCAAGACCCGCCTGGAACAGGCCCATCAGCGCGGCAGCTACGAGGCGCTGCTGGACCTGATCCCCTACGCCAAACTGATCGGTATCGAATGCACCCGGCTGGGGGATGAATTGCTGTTTCGCCTGCCGGCCCACAAGGACAATATTGGTAACCCCATATTGCCGGCGCTTCACGGCGGGGTGATTGCCGGCTTCATGGAGCTGGCAGCGGCGTTGCACCTGCTGGTGTTTACCGGAGCGCCGGGCCTCCCGAAAATCATCGATTTCTCCCTCGATTACCTGCGCGCCGGCCAGTTTCGCGACACTTACGCCAAATGCCAGGTGTGGCGCCAGGGCCGACGTGTGGCGAATGTGGCGATCACCGCCTGGCAAACCACCGCCGCCGAGCCCATCGCCACCGCCCGTGCGCATTTCAAGATCGAGGACGTGGTCCGCCCTTGAAATCCTGCTCTTAGCCCCCAACTTTGATGACAACCCGCCGCCAACCCTTCAGGGCGCGGCCACTGCCATCCAATTGGAGTTTGATGACCATGAGTGTGGAAACTCAAAAGGAAACCCTGGGCTTCCAGACCGAGGTGAAGCAACTGCTGCACCTCATGATCCATTCGCTGTATTCCAACAAGGAAATCTTCCTTCGCGAATTGATCTCGAACGCCTCTGACGCTGTCGACAAATTACGTTTCGAAGCCCTGTCCAAGCCTGAACTGCTGGAAGGCGGCGCGGAACTGAAAATCCGTGTGAGCTTCGACAAAGACGCCAATACCGTCACCCTCGAAGACAACGGTATCGGCATGAGCCGTGAAGATGCGATTACCCACCTGGGGACCATCGCCAAATCCGGTACCGCCGACTTCATGAAAAACCTGTCCGGCGACCAGAAGAAAGATTCGCACCTGATCGGCCAGTTCGGTGTGGGCTTCTACTCGGCCTTCATCGTGGCCGACAAGGTTGAAGTGTTCAGCCGTCGTGCCGGCCTTGACGCCAGCGAAGGCGTGCACTGGGCTTCCAAGGGCGAGGGCGAATTTGAAATCGCCACCGTCGACAAGGCTGACCGTGGTACCCGCATCGTCCTGCACCTCAAATCCGGTGAAGACGAGTTTGCCGATGGCTGGCGCCTGCGCAATATCATCAAGAAGTACTCCGACCATATCGCCTTGCCGATCGAGCTGCCGAAAGAACAAACGGCTGCCGAAGGTGAAGAGAAGCCTGCCCAGGAATGGGAAACCGTCAATCGCGCCAGTGCCCTGTGGACCCGTCCGCGTACCGAGATCAAGGACGAGGAATACCAGGAGTTCTACAAGCACATCGGTCACGACTACGAAAACCCGCTGAGCTGGAGCCATAACAAGGTCGAAGGCAAGCTGGAATACAGCTCGCTGCTCTACGTGCCGGCCCGTGCGCCGTTCGACCTGTACCAGCGTGAAGCGCCGAAGGGCCTGAAGCTGTACGTGCAGCGCGTGTTCGTGATGGACCAGGCGGAGTCGTTCCTGCCGCTGTACCTGCGCTTTATCAAGGGCGTGGTCGACTCCAATGACCTGTCGCTGAACGTGTCGCGGGAAATCCTGCAAAAAGACCCGATCATCGATTCCATGAAGTCGGCGCTGACCAAGCGCGTGCTCGACATGCTGGAAAAACTGGCGAAGAACGAGCCAGAGCAATACAAGGGCTTCTGGAAAAACTTCGGCCAGGTCATGAAAGAAGGCCCGGCGGAAGATTTTGCCAACAAGGAAAAAATCGCCGGTCTGTTGCGCTTTGCTTCCACCCAGGGTGAAGAGGGCGAGCAGGTGGTGTCCCTGGCCGAGTACCTGGCACGTGCCAAGGAAGGCCAGGACAAGATTTACTACCTGACCGGCGAAACCTACGCACAGGTCAAGAACAGCCCGCACCTGGAAGTCTTCCGCAAGAAAGGCATCGAAGTGCTGCTGCTTACCGACCGTATCGATGAGTGGCTGATGAGCTACCTCAACGAGTTCGACGGCAAATCCTTTGTCGACGTGGCCCGTGGCGACCTGGACCTGGGTAACCTGGACTCCGAGGAAGAGAAGAAAGAAGCCGAGGAAGTCGCCAAGGCCAAAGAAGGCCTGGTTGAGCGGATCAAGGCGTCCCTGGGCGATGCCGTCAGCGAAGTGCGGGTTTCCCACCGTCTGACCGATTCCCCGGCGATCCTCGCCATCGGCGAGCAGGACCTGGGCATGCAGATGCGCCAGATCCTCGAAGCCAGCGGCCAGAAGGTCCCGGACTCCAAGCCGATCTTCGAATTCAACCCGGCTCACCCGTTGATCGAGAAACTCGACGGCGAGCAGAGCGAAGAGCGCTTTGGCGACCTGTCCCACATCCTTTTCGACCAGGCGGCCCTGGCCGCCGGCGACAGCCTCAAGGACCCGGCCGCCTATGTGCGCCGACTGAACAAGCTGTTGGTTGAACTGTCGGTTTGATACCGTTGTAGAAAAACCCGCTTCGGCGGGTTTTTTCGTTTGTAGGAGCGAGCTTGCTCGCGAAAAACCTGCGGGCGACGCTGGGTGTCAGGTTGCCCGCGTGATCGTTGAGGTTCTTCGCGAGCAAGCTCGCTCCTACAGCCTATTTCCGTTCTAGTGATCTTCAACTGGAGAAAATGATGAGCCAAGTCACCGTGCGTTCCGTGGTCTATCAGATTGATGGCCAGTCTTATGAAAGTCGCCTGGCGTTCGATGCCAGCCAAAAGAACCCGCTGCCCGGCCTGCTGATGGCGCCGAACTGGATGGGGGTAAGTGCGGGGGCCGAAGAGATCGCCAAGAGCGTTGCCGCCAAGGGCTACGTGGTGCTGATCGCCGACCTCTATGGGCAAACCGTGCGCCCGTCGAATGGCGATGAAGCCGGCGCCGCAATGATGCCGTTGAAGAATGATCGCCCGTTGCTGAACAAACGCATGCAGGCTGCCCTTGAGCAGCTGCAGGGCCAGACCGAAGCGGCAGTGGACACCTCTAAGCTGGCCACCTTTGGTTTCTGCTTCGGCGGTTGCTGCTCCCTGGAGCTGGCACGGACCGGTGCGCCATTGAAGGCTGCCGTATCGTTCCACGGCACCCTCGACACGCCGAACCCGGCAGATGCGAAAAACATCAAGGGTTCAGTGCTGGTGCTGCACGGTGCTTCCGACCCGTTGGTGCCGAAAGAGCAACTGCCGGCGTTCGAAGATGAAATGAACGCGGCCGGCGTGGACTGGCAATTGCTGAGCTACGGCGGTGCGGTGCATTCCTTCACCGACCCGCACGCCAATGTGCCGGGCAAGATGATGTATGACGCCAAGACCGCTGCACGGGCGTTCCGGTCGATGCATAACTTGCTGGATGAAGTGTTCAAGGGCTGAATCTTCAGCGCCTGTTCCAGCGTCATCGGGGGCTTGCCCCCGATAGCTATCTCACCGGCAACTCAATTCTTTCGGTTTCACCCGGCACCGTCGGCCAATCCCCCGCCGCCCAGCGCTGCCTGGCCTGCTCGATCTTCAGCGGATCGCTCGCGACAAAATTCCAATTGATCCGCCGTGGCCCATCCAGCGGTGCTCCGCCCAACACCACCAAGTGGCAATCGCTTTCGGCGAACAGGGTCATTACCTGCCCGGCCGGCAATACCACCAGGCTGTGCACCTCAAGCTGCTCACCCTCCAACTGGGCTTCACCCTCCAGCACATACACCGCGCGTTCCTCGTGCTCGTCAGGAATCAGCAGGGTCGTGGCCGTTTGCATGTGTACATCTGCATACAACGTAGGCGACAGCACCGGCACCGGTGACTTGAGGCAGAAGCCACTGCCGGCGATCAGGCGAATCCGCACGCCCAGGTTGTCACTCACCGGCAGGCTCGCCGCAGGGTGATGGCTGTAGTGTCCAGGCCCCTCTTCGTGGTCCTTGGGCGATGCCAGCCATGCTTGCAGGCCATGCATGCTGAAACCACGGGCCTTGAGTGCCTCGGGTGTGCGCTCGACATGGGCGATTGCACTGCCTGCGGTCATCCAGCTGACATCGCCGGCCTCTACCACCTGATCCGACCCCAGGCTGTCCTTGTGCTGCAGTGCGCCTTCGAACAGATAGGTGAGGGTGGACAGGCCGATATGGGGGTGCTGGCGGATGTTCATGCCGCTGCCCGGTGCATAGCGGGTCGGCAACATATGATCGAAAAACACAAAGGGCCCGACGCTGCGACATTCCCGCGAGGGCAGCGGGCGCAGGATCGGCTGGCCTTCGACATCTTCGGGGCGTGGGCGGATCACGGTGAGGGTGGTCATGGTGCGTCCCAGTCTGAGCGGGTTGTAGGGTAATGAGCATAACCCGCTCGACGGGAGGTTGCCGCTATTGGCTGAACGCGCCTTCAGAGAGGCGGGTTTCGATGGTGACCTCGGCGGTGGTCATCAGCTTGTGTACCGGGCAGCGATCGGCCACGCGGTGCAGCTCGTCGCGCTGTTCGTCGGTGAGTACGCCCTTGAGCGTCAGCTTGACGTTGAGCCTGTATTTGCCCTTTTGTTCTTCGGTGGCGTCGTGGGTGACTTCCACGGTCACGCCAGTCAGGGGGATGTCTTTTTTCTGGGCGTAGAGCTTGACGGTCAGCGCCTTGCACGATGCCAGCGCGGCGTCGAAGTAATCGTGGGGGGAGGGCGCCGAGTCGTCACCACCCAGGCTCTTGGGCAGGTCGGTAAACAGCTCGTGGTTATTGATATTGACGCTGTGGCGGAAGTTGTCGGCGTTCAGCGTATTGACGGTAACAGGCATGGCAAACCTCACGGGGTGGCAGAAGGAAGGTCATGCAGTTATAGAGCATGCTGGCACGGGGGTGTTCCACATTTTTTGCCGGCTGAACCCCGGTATGGCACGCAAGGTCTACCGGTATTCGCCCTTATCGAGGTTATACCGTGCCCTGGACCCGCTTGAGTCTCGCCCTGTTGCTCGCCGCCAACAGCCTTGCGACACAGGCTCGCGACTATGCCTACAGCGATGCCCACCTGCATTACGTGGATTTCTTCCAGGAAACGGCGGGGATGGACACATTGCTCAAGGCGATGGCAGATAATCGCATCGAGCATGTCATGATTTCCGGCATTCCCGTCGCAAAGAAATGGCACGAAGACGAACCCAAGCGCCCGCGCTACTACGCCGGTGATGACGCAGATGCCTATTGGTACAGCGCCACCGACGTGATTGTCGCCGCAGCGGTAAATAAACTGACGCCTGAACAGCGCCAGCACTTTCATCCGTTTCTGTCCGGCTTCAACCCCAATGACAAGAACTCGGATGCCCATATCCAGCGCATGCTCGACCTCAACCCGGGGCTGTGGCAAGGCATCGGTGAAGTGTTTACCCGCCACGACGACCTTACCGCCCTCACATCGGGGGATACCCCGCGCGCCAACAACGAGGCCATGACGCGCATCTATCACCTGGCGGCGGAAAACGACTTGCCGGTGATGCTGCACTCCAACATCACCTCCAAGCGCGAGCGTAACCCGCTGTATTTGGCCGAAATCGAAGAGCCGCTGCGCAACCACCCGCACACTCGCTTTATCTGGGCTCACGCCGGCACCAGCAAGGAAATTCACCGCCACCAGGTGCAAATGGACTTTTTGCTGCCCACCTTGAGCCGTATGCTCGAGGCTTACCCCAACCTGTATATCGACCTGTCCTGGAGCATGCTCACGCCGTACTTGCTGGATGATGGGGGCAAGCCTCGGCCGGAGTGGGTAACGCTGGTGGAGCGCTTCCCGGAGCGCTTTATGCTGGGTTCGGATGTCGTCGGGCGTTTCAACAAGCTGGGTGAGGAAATGCACCGCTTTGATGTCTTCCTTGATGCATTGCCTGAAGACGTTGCCCACAAAGTGGCGAGGGACAACTTCCTGGCCATCCTGCCTAAACCTCGCGGCGATGAGGGTGCGCGTTGATATTGCGTTTTCGTCTCACGCAAATGCGGTTGCGGTCTCAAATCCAGTCGCCCATAAAAAAGCCCCGAACCAGTCGGGGCTTTTTCAGGTGATCAACCTGCGGGGCTTACTTACCCTGCCAGCGTTTCAGCACCAGGGTGGCGTTAGTGCCACCGAAGCCGAAGCTGTTGCTCATCACGGTGTCGACTTTGACGTTTTCAACCGTCTTGGTCAGGATCGGCATATCGGCGACGACCGGGTCGATCTCGTCGATGTTGGCCGAACCGGCCATGAAGTTGCCTTCCATCATCAGCAGGCAGTAGATCGCTTCGTGAACGCCGGCGGCGCCCAGGGAGTGACCCGACAGGCTCTTGGTGGAGCTGATGGCCGGTGCCTTGTCGCCGAACACCGCGCGTACACCTTCCATTTCCTTGGCGTCGCCGACCGGAGTCGAGGTGCCGTGGGTGTTCAGGTAGTCGATCGGGGTGTCCACGGTGGACATGGCCATCTGCATGCAACGGATGGCGCCTTCACCGCTTGGCGCAACCATGTCGTAGCCATCGGAAGTAGCGCCGTAGCCAACGATTTCCGCGTAGATCTTGGCGCCACGGGCCAGGGCGTGCTCCAGCTCCTCGACCACCACCATGCCGCCACCGCCGGCGATGACGAAACCGTCACGCTTGGCATCGTAGGCGCGGGAGGCTTTTTCCGGGGTTTCGTTGTACTGGGTGGACAGGGCACCCATGGCGTCGAACAGGAACGACTGGCTCCAATGTTCTTCTTCGCCGCCGCCGGCGAACACGATGTCCTGCTTGCCCAGTTGGATCTGCTCGACGGCGGTGCCGATGCAGTGTGCACTGGTGGCGCATGCGGAGGAGATCGAGTAGTTCACGCCCTTGATCTGGAATGGCGTGGCCAGGCAGGCCGAAACGGTGCTGCCCATGGTCCGTGTGACACGGTACGGGCCAACTCGCTTCACGCCTTTTTCGCGCAGGATGTCCAGCGCTTCCATCTGGTTGAGGGTCGATGCGCCGCCGGAGCCGGCGATCAGGCCGGTGCGTACGTTCGATACCTGGTCTTCGCTCAGGCCGGAGTCGGCGATTGCGTCTTTCATGGCCAGGTAGGCGTAGGCGGCAGCGTGGCCCACGAAGCGATAGATCTTGCGATCGATCAGTTCTTCGAGGGGCAGGTCGATGGAGCCGGAAACCTGGCTACGCAGACCCATTTCGGCATATTCCGGGTTGAAGCGGATGCCAGGGCGACTTGCACGCAGGTTAGCGGTGACGGTCTCTTTGTCATTGCCCAGGCAAGAAACAATGCCCAGACCAGTGATAACGACGCGGCGCATGCGGATAACCCTTAAAAGTTGTCAGTGGAAGTAAATACGCCGACCCGAAGGCCTTCGGCAGTATAGATCTCGCGACCGTCGACAGTCACCGAACCGTCGGCGATGGCCAGGTTCAGCTTGCCCTTGAGGACGCGCTTGATTTGAATGTTGTAGGTGACTTTCTTGGCGGTCGGCAGGACCTGGCCAAAGAACTTCACTTCGCCCGAACCCAGGGCGCGGCCACGGCCTGGCAGGCCTTGCCAGCCCAGGTAGAAGCCGACCAGTTGCCACATGGCGTCGAGGCCCAGGCAGCCCGGCATGACAGGGTCACCTTCGAAGTGACAGGCGAAGAACCACAGGTCCGGGGTGATATCCAGCTCGGCGACCAATTCACCTTTGCCGTACTTGCCACCCTCTTCGCTGATATGGGTGATGCGATCCACCATCAGCATGTTCGGGGCGGGCAGTTGCGCGTTACCTGGGCCGAACAGCTCACCGCGACTGCAGCGCAGCAGGTCTTCCCGAGTAAAGGCGTTTTGTTTGGTCATGCGAGCTCCTCAATAATCCCATGCGGCAGGGTAGGGCAAATCTTCCCGAACCGAATGAAGCGTTCATGCCTCATGTCGGCAGCCTACACATAGACTATTGCGTTGTAGTGAAAGTCACAGCGGCAAGGTACTGAATGTACACTTGTTCACTGAAATTTTAAACCGAGCCTGTTTATGGGCCCGTTCGGGTGCCTAAGACTGCCGCACTTTCGTCTTTCACGCCAGTCGGAGTTGGCTGGTGGCGCGCCGCTATTGCACCCAGCGCTGCAGGATTTGCTGCAGATCCGTGCGTTTGAACGGCTTGGCCAGGTAATCGTTCATTCCGGCCGCAAGGCAGGCTTCCCGGTCGCCCTGCAAGGCGTTGGCCGTCAGGGCGATGATCGGCAGGTCGGCGCAGCCGGGCAGTTGGCGAATCTGCCGGGTGGCTTCATAACCGTCGATCAGGGGCAGGCGACAATCCATCAGGATCGCGGTGAAGATCAGGCTCTCGGCACTGCGGATCGCCTCGGCACCATCGGTGGCCAGGCTGACTTCAAAGCCCAGGCTGCGCAGCATGGCTTCGACCACGGTGCGGTTGACCGGATTGTCCTCCACCAGCAACACATGGCGACCCTCGCCGGCGCTGTGCTTGCCCTCGGCATCCAGGGCGATCGACGGCTGGCTGTGGGGGTCGATGGCCAGCGGGATCTCCAGGGTAAACACCGAGCCACGGCCTTCTTCGCTCTGCGCGCGCAGCGTGCCTCCCATGCGTTCGGCCAGGGTACGGGCGATGGGCAGCCCGAGACCGGTACCGCCGTAACGTCTTGAAATGGAACTGTCGGCCTGCTGGAACGCATCGAACATCAATTCCAGGCGCTCGGCGGAAATCCCGATGCCGCTGTCACGCACGGTGCAGGTGAACCACACCAACTCATGGTCGAGCACCTGCCAGTGGGGCTCGACGCTGACGGTGCCGTGTTCGGTGAACTTCAAGGCATTGCCGATCAGGTTCACCAGGATCTGGCGGATCCGCGTCGGATCGCCCTGTACCCGCAGTGCGTCCATGCCGGGCGGGATCGGCAGCTTGAGCGCCAGCCCGCGCTGCTGGGCGCTGTGCTGGAAGGCCTGGGCGCAACTGTTGATCAGGTCGGCCAGGTTGAAGGGGATATGTTCCAGCTCCAGGGCCGCGCGTTCGATGCGCGAGAAGTCGAGAATGTCGTTGATCACCTTGAGCAAATGCTCGGTGGATTCGGAGGCCAGCGCCGCGTATTCGGTCTGTTCCTCGGTCATTTCGGTGGTTTCCAGCAGTTGCAGCATGCCCAGTACGCCGTTCATCGGCGTGCGCAGTTCGTGGCTCATCATGGCCAGGAAGTCTGACTTGGCGTTGTTGGCCCGTTCGGCCTCTTCGCGGGTCTGGATCAACTGGGCCATGGCCTGCTGTTGTTCGCGGCTGGCCTGGTTGAGGCCTTCGGCGAGGTTGTTGATATGCCGCGACAGGTCGCCCAGCTCCGAGTCATCCACAATCGGCAGCGGCGTCTTGTAGTCGCCCTGCTGGATGGCCTTGACCGCATTGCCCATGGCGCTGATCGGTTGCGACAGGCTCGCCGCCAGGCGCCGGGCGAGCAGGAACGTAAACAGCAGGGCGAACAGCGCGAGGATACCGGCCTTGAACAGGATCTCCTGCTGGCGCTGGCTGAAGGCGTCATTGGACATGCCGACGATCACCCGGCCCAGGTAGTCCGCGCGGGGGGCCTTGGGTTCGTTAAGGTTGTCCTGGAAAAAGTCGTTGCCCAACTGGATATGCTGCAGGCGGATCGGTGCCTGGAACACTTTGACCGACAGCGCGCGGTCGTGTTTCTCCGCGGGTTGCTCGACGTACACCAGGATATTTTCGCTGCTGTCCTGAATCTCCAGGAAACGCACATGGGGCGTCGCCAGCGTGGCGCGCAGCAGGCTGTCGAGCACATCGTTGTTGCCCGAGATCACCCCATATTCGGTGGCCGGTGCCAGTTGGTTGGCGATCAATTGGCCGGTGTGGTCCAGTTCCTGGCGCAGGTCCTGGATACGCACGAAGGTGAAGAAGCTGATCAACAGCAACGTCAGCAACAGCGCCGGGCCCAGGGTGATGAGCTGGGTGCGGGTATTGATGTCCCAACGACGACGCAAGGTCATGGGCGTTTTTCTCCTTCGGCCATTCGGGCGGCGACGCTGGCTTCGTCCACCTGTTCGATGCCCAGTGAGCGTGCGACCTGCGCGTTGCCCACGACTTTGAAGCGTTCGGGGTACAGCGCGCGTGGCCAAGCGGCCGGCGGCTGGTCGAGCAAACGATCGAGTACCGCCAGCCAATCGTCCTGGTCGCTGTAGGTGCTGGCGAGGCTGCCGGCGCGCACAAACCCTGCATTGGGCCCGAACAGCGGCAATTGCTGGGCGTAGCTGCTCAGCAGCAGGTTTTTAGCGGTCTTCGGGTTGTACAGCTGCGGGTCATCGAGGCCGAGCAGCACGTCGCTGTTCCTGAACAGGGTTTGCAGCGGACGACTGTCGTTAGTGTTGTCCCAGCGCTGCGGCACGATCTCCAACTCCAGGGCCGCCGCATGCTGGCGCAATTCGGGCAGCAGGAATTCGCTGTCGGTGCCGTAGAGCACGCCGATGCGCCGTGCCTGGGGCAGGACGCTGCTGATCAGGCGCAACTGCCGCTCCAGCGGCGGGTCGCTCCACAACAGGCTGACCCGCGCGTGCCGTGAGGCGTCCGGGCGCTGATGGGCTTGGAGCCGACTGATGCGCAGCACCAGCGTCGGCGGCCCTTGAGTATCCCGCAGGCGCCAGTCGAGGCCGGGCAGGTCGAGCAGGATCAGGCGCGTGCCGGCGGGCAGGTGGCTGGGTGCTGGCAAGTCGCCGAGGGACGTGAAGGTGACGCGGTCTTCGGGGCGTTGCCGGGCCAGCGCCTGGGTAAAGGCCTGCACCCCGGCGCCGTCTTCGGCGGCAGTCAGCAGGATCTCGGCGCTCCACGCCGGTGCGCACAGCAACAGGCCGGCCAGCAGCCCGGCAAGTTGCCGCAGCCTATAGATAAAGAAGAAGGTCATCCGTGACGAGTCGCCCATGTCAGAACTCTAACTCCGCGCTGAAGTAGAGTACGTGACGATGGTCGTAAGTGTTGTCGGCCCAGGTGGTGGGCTGGTTATCGAGGCGTTGTTGCAACATGCCGGCCAGCTCCACGTTGGCTTTGCCCAGGGCAATGCGCTTGGCCACCCGCAGGTCGACCCGTTCGAAACGATATTGGTTGAGTGCGTCGTCGCCATAGTAGAACAGCGCGCTGGACCAACCTTGGCCCCATTCGCGCAACCAGCCGGCCGAGCCACTGTTACGCGCGGTCTGTGCTTTGTCCAGTGGGTTGCTGGTGGTGGCGTCGACATACGCGTAAGTCAGCCGCAGGCGGTCGGCGTTGCTCACGCGCCAGTCGAACTGGGACTCGGCGCCGGTGAAGCGTGAGCTGTTGGCGTTGCTGGCAATGTACTGGTTATTGCGCAGCGGCGAGCTGATCATGTCGGTGATTTCGTCGTAGAACACCTTCACGTCCATGTTCAGCCCGATGTCGGCAAAGAAGCCGTTGTAGCCCAGTTCCCGCGAGCGCATCAGTTCTTTGTCGAGGTTGCCCGGGCCTCGCGTCTTCACGAAGTACTGTCCGGAACTCTGCCCATAGGTCGGTGAGCTGAGGTTGGTGACGCGGTAGCTCCAGTTGACATTGTTCTCGAACATGTCCGGCGAACGGATGGCTTCCGAGTACACCGCGCGCAAGCCGTGGCGCGGGTTGATCAAATAGTTGACCGCCACCCTGGGCGTCAGCGAATGGCCGCTCAGGTGCGTGTCTTCGAACATGGCGCCGCCTTGCAGCAGCCAATGTTCACTGGCGCGCCATTCCAACTGGCCGAACAGGCGCCAGGTGGTGTCGTCCAGGGTGCCGTTGAAGTAGGTATCGGAGTCGGCGCGGTCGTAGCGGTAATTCATGCCGCTGACCAGGCGCAGGCTGTCGGACAGGCTGAGGGTGTCCTGGATTTCCACATCGTAGCGGCTTTCGCGGGTGCTCTGGTCGATGTCGCCGCAGACGCTCTGGTTGGCGCCGTTGCGCCACTGGTCCAGTACCTGGTTGGCCAAGGCTTGTTCGGCGGCGCTGCCCGGTGGCGCGGTGCCCTGGCTGTAGGTGTCCATATGCCGGGCCAGCCGTTCGGCATAGTTGGGGTTGAGCTGCCACAACTGGGTCAGCTCGGGGCTGAACGAGACCTTGGCGTCACAGGCCTTCCAGATTTGCCGGCGGTCCCACTGCTGGGCCGAGCCTTGGATATACAGGCTGTGCTCGGGGTTGAAATCAAAGTTCCAGCGCAGGGAACCGGCGTAGTCCTTGGCCGTGACGTCGGAATTGTCGCCGCCCTCGGTAATCCCGGCGAATACCGGGGTGTAGGTATAAGGGCGCTGGTTGGTGCCTTCCTTGGCATTCAGTTGCCAGTCGATACTCTGTTGCGCGTTCAAGGTCTGGCTCACTGCCAGGCTGAAGCGGTTGAGGCGACGGCCGTCGCGGCGGTCGGCGCCAGCGGCATCGCTGTCAAAGCCATCGTCCTGTTGCCCGGACAGCGACAGGCGCAGATCGCCGGTTTCCCAGCCCACGCCCTGGCTGGCATAAAAGTCATTGATACCGCGCTCACCGCGAATCACCTTCACCCGTGAGCCATGGCTGTTGGCCGGTGAGCGCGTGAGGATATTGACCACCGCCATCAAGGCATTCGCCCCGTAGCTGACGGTGTTGGGGCCGCGGAAGACCTCGATGCGCTCGATGTCTTCCATTGCTACCGGAATGTCGCTCCAGTCCACCGTGGCCAGGCCGGCGCGGTACACCGAACGCCCGTCGATCAATACCTGCATGCGGCGCGCATCGCTGGCGCTGGTGCCGTGGTAGTTCACCGCCGCCTGGTTGCCGGTGGTGTAGCCGACCATCATCCCCGGCACCAGGCGCAGCAGCTCGCTGATGTCCCTTGCGCCGCTGGCCTTGATCAACTCGCTGTCGATCACGGTCATGCTGCCCGGCACGGCGGCGGCCGATTGCTTGAGGCGCGTGGCGGTCAAGACCTGCGGCAGCGGCTGGCTGTCGAGGAACAGGTCGTCAGCCAGCGCAGGTGCACTGCACAACAGCATAAGCAGTAGAGATGAACGGGAAGGAGGGCCCAAATACACGACATGGCCTTGATAATGACGGATAGCCGCCCATGTTAACCGAGGTGAGGCTATTTGCCAGTCGTCGCCCTTGCAATTCCGTCACACGGACATGGCAGTTTTCGACAGGCCCACGATTTGATACGGGGGCTGGCCGCAAGCGGGTCGCCCCGTATAATGCCGCCATCGCCACTGGTATGGATTAACGGATTGCATATGACTGAACAGCGCCCTATTGCGGTCCTGGGAGGCGGAAGTTTTGGTACCGCCGTGGCTAACCTGCTGGCCGAGAACGGCCATGCGGTGCGCCAGTGGATGCGCGATCCCGAGCAGGCCGAGGCCATTCGCGTACACCGAGAAAATCCTCGTTACCTTAAAGGCATCAAGATTCATCCGGCGGTCGAGCCGGTCACCGACCTGTTGGCCACCCTGGCGGACTGCGACCTGTGCTTTGTCGCGCTGCCTTCCAGCGCCTTGCGCGCGGTGCTGGCGCCCCATGCCGAGCGCCTGGCGGGCAAGCTGCTGGTCAGCCTGACCAAGGGCATCGAGGCGCAGACCTTCAAGCTGATGAGCGAAATCCTCGCCGAGATCGCCCCCCGGGCGCGCATTGGCGTGCTGTCCGGGCCGAACCTGGCGCGGGAAGTCGCCGAGCACGCGCTGACCGCCACGGTGATCGCCAGCGAGGATGAGGCGTTGTGCGAGCGCGTCCAGGCGGTGCTGCATGGCCGGACCTTCCGCGTATACGCCAGTGGCGACCGCTTTGGCGTGGAACTGGGCGGGGCGCTGAAAAACGTCTACGCGATCATCGCCGGCATGGCGGTGGCGCTGGGCATGGGCGAAAACACCAAGAGCATGCTGATTACCCGTGCCCTGGCGGAAATGACCCGCTTCGCGGTGAACCAGGGCGCCAACCCCATGACCTTCCTGGGCCTGGCCGGCGTGGGCGACTTGATCGTCACCTGCTCGTCGCCGAAAAGCCGCAACTACCAGGTGGGTTTCGCCCTGGGCCAGGGCCTGAGCCTGGAAGACGCGGTGACGCGCCTGGGCGAAGTGGCCGAAGGGGTCAACACCCTCAAGGTGCTCAAGGCCAAGGCCCAGGAAGTCGGCGTGTACATGCCGCTGGTCGCCGGGTTGCACGCGATCCTGTTTGAAGGGCGCACCTTGACCCAGGTCATCGAGTTGCTGATGCGGGCCGAGCCCAAAACCGACGTCGACTTTATTTCCACCAGTGGTTTCAACTGAGGAACGCGCCATGAACGATCCGAAAGCAGCCCCCAAGTACGAGTCCATTATCCTGCGCATCCTGTGGATGCTGGTGTTTGCCCTGGTGTGGCAGGTGGCGCAGTTCCTGCTCGGCGCATTGGTGGTGGTGCAGTTGATCTACCGCCTGGTCTACAGCGCGCCGAACCTGGGCCTGATGAACTTCGGCGACAGCCTCAGCCAGTTTCTTGCCCAGATCGGCCGCTTTGGCAGCTTCCACACCGAACAGAAGCCCTGGCCGTTCGCCGACTGGCCAACCCCTCGCGCTCCCGAGGGCGAAGCCGCCCACAGCGTGCCGCCGGCGCCGCACCCGGTGCGGGATGAGGAGCCGAAGCTATGAAGGTGTGGGTCTTGCGTCACGGTGAGGCCGAGGCGCATGCCCGCACGGATGCCGAGCGCAACCTCACCGAACATGGCCGCGCCGAGGTGTTGCGTAGTGCGGCGCACCTGATCGGCCAGCCGCTCAGCGCGATCATTACCAGCCCGTACGTGCGGGCGCAGCAGACTGCACAGCTGGTGCGGGACGCGTTGGGTTTTGAACCGGATATCCGCACGGTGCCTTGGCTCACGCCGGAGGGCAATCCGCTGGAGGTCCTGAGCAAGCTCGACAGTGATGACAACGTGCTGCTGGTCAGTCATCAGCCCCTGGTCGGCAGCTTGATCAGTTTTCTGCAGCATGGCCATCAGCGCCAGCCGCAGCCGATGTCCACCGCCAGCCTGGCGGAGCTTGAAGGCGACTTCCCGCTGGCGGGGTTGATGAGCCTGGTCAGCGTGAAGAATCCGTAGGCTATCGCCGGGTCACAGAGGATCGGGTCTTATGTCCGTCGTTTTTCGTTGGAGCGAGCGCAGCGAGGCAGTTGTGTGGCAGGATTAGGGTCGTAATAAAACCAATAAGGACAATTCCATGAGCTTGTGGCGCACCCAACCGAATATCGAACAACTCAATGCCGGCCAGAAAAACACCATCGGTGAACTGCTGGACATCCGTTTTGAAAGCTTCGACGACGAATCCCTCACCGCCAGCATGGTGGTCGACCACCGCACTCACCAGCCTTACGGCCTGCTGCATGGCGGTGCGTCGGTGGTACTGGCCGAGAGTGTCGGCTCCGTGGCGGCTTATTTGTGCATCGACCCGAGCAAGTTCTATTGCGTGGGCCTGGAGGTCAACGCCAATCACCTGCGCGGTGTGCGCAGCGGGCGGGTGACGGCGGTGGCCAAGGCGATCCATATCGGCCGCACCACCCAGGTCTGGGACATTCGCCTGACCACCGATGACGGCAAGTGCAACTGTGTCTCACGGCTGACCATGGCCGTGGTGCCTTTGGGCGAAACCCCTCCGGCGCGATAGGTGTGGCGTGAGTGTCATCATTCCTGGCAGTTACAGTCATTGCTGTGGGGCTTGGGCCTGGTGACAATCAATCTCGGTTTTTGCAGATGGATCCGCTATGTCGCAGCACGTGTTTTTTGCCCACGCCAATGGCTTCCCCTCGGCCACCTACGGCAAGCTGTTTGCCGCCCTGGCCCCGGAATATGCGGTGGCTCACTTGCCGCAGCACGGTCACGACCCCAGGTTTCCAGTGGACGATAACTGGCAGAACCTGGTGGACGAGTTGATCCATCATCTGGAGCAGCAACCGCAGCCCGTCTGGGGCGTGGGCCATTCCCTGGGTGGCGTGCTGCATTTGCACGCGGCCCTGCGCTGCCCGCAGCTGTATCGCGGGGTAGTGATGCTCGATTCGCCGGTATTGACCCGCGCCGACCGCTGGGTGATCCGCGCCGCCAAGCGCTTCGGTTTTATCGACCGCCTCACGCCGGCCGGGCGCACCCTGGGCCGTCGTGAAGAGTTCAGCGACCTGGACGCCGCACGCAGCTACTTTGCCGGCAAGACCCTGTTCCGAGGCTTTGACCCGGAATGCTTCGACGCCTACCTGCAACACGGCCTGTACCAGGCGGGTGATCGCCTGCGCCTGCGTTTCGACCCAGCCACCGAAATCAGCATCTACCGGGGCGTGCCCCACACCAGCCCTGGCCAGGTGCGCCAATTGAAAGTGCCGCTGGCGGTGGTGCGCGGTCGCCAGAGCCGCGTGGTGATGCGTCACCACGCCAGCGGTGTCGACCGTCTGCCCATGGGCGAAATGCTCACCATGCCCGGCGGCCATATGTTTCCCCTCGAACGCCCCCAGGACACCGCGACCTTGATCAAGACCCTGTTCGCGCGCTGGGAAGCCCGGGAGCGCAGCTGCGCATGAGCACACCCGTCGAAGAGGTTCGCCTGAGCCTGCCGCACATTGAGTTGGCGGCCCATCTGTTTGGCCCCGAGGACGGTTTGCCGGTGATCGCCCTGCATGGCTGGCTGGACAATGCCAACAGCTTTGCACGCCTGGCGCCGAAGCTTGCGGGTTTACGTATCGTGGCGCTGGACATGGCCGGCCATGGGCATTCGGCGCATCGTCCTACAGGTGCCGGTTATGCCTTGTGGGATTACGTCCACGACGTGCTGCACGTTGCCGAGCAACTGGGCTGGAAACGTTTTGCATTACTCGGCCACTCCCTCGGCGCCATCGTGTCCCTGGTGCTGGCCGGTGCCTTGCCGGAACGGGTGACGCACCTGGGTTTGATTGACGGCGTGATCCCGCCCACGGCCAGCGGTGAGAACGCGGCCGAGCGCCTGGGCATGGCCTTGCAGGCGCAATTGAACCTGCAGGATAAGCGCAAGCCGGTCTACACCACCCTGGATCGGGCGGTTGAGGCGCGCATGAAAGGTCTGGTCGCCGTGAGCCGTGAAGCCGCAGAGCTGCTGGCCCAGCGCGGTTTGATGCCGGTGCCGGGCGGTTATACCTGGCGCTCGGACAGTCGCCTGACCCTGGCTTCGCCGATGCGCCTGACCGATGAGCAGGCGATGGCTTTCGTGCGCCGCGTGGGTTGCCCTGCGCAGTTGGTGGTCGCCGCCGATGGCATGTTGGCGAAACATCCCGAATTGCTTTCCCAGCTACCCTTTACGGTAACCACGTTGCCGGGTGGCCATCATTTACACCTGAATGATGAGCCCGGTGCGGTCCTTGTTGCAGACTGTTTCAATCGGTTCTTCTCCGCGCCTTGACTTGGGGCGGTCAACTGCCGAGGCTGGGCGGATTGAAAGGGAGTCAACCATGAACCAACTCAACACTGCTGCGACCTCCGATGGCCAGGGCTCACCGATCCGATGAGCCTGCGTAAAGGATGTATACGTGCCCTCGGACTGTGCTGTTTCAGCCCCTTGGTGTTCGCCGCCGATGTGCCGGGAAGCCAGGACCTGCCTGCCGTGGCCCGTCAGGTCGACGCACAGATCGTCGATTACCGTCCCGCTGAAGAAAAGGAACGCATCTACCCCATGGGGGCGATCCGCAAGATCAGTGGCCAGTTGCGTTACGAGGGCCAGGCCACCGCCCGTGGGCGAGCCACAGCGATTACCTACGAACTGCCTGCCGAACACACCTCCAGTGCTGCATTCACGTCGACGCGCGAAGCGTTGCAGGCCAACGGCGCGCAGTTGTTGTTCTGGTGCCAGGCCCGCGATTGCGGTGAAAGCAGCCTGTGGGCCAACGAAGTGTTCGGTAATGCCAAGCTGGTAGGGGCCGACGGCCAGCAGGAATACCTGCTGCTGCGTCTGGCTGCCCCGCAGGAAAACTCCCTGGTGGCCATGTACGGCATCACCCGAGGCAACCGCCGTGCCTACCTGCATGTGGAGCAGTTGGATGCCGGCGCACCGCTGGGCGACCTGCTGCCGACCTCGGCCACCTTGTTGCGCGAGCTCAAAAGCACCGGTGAGCTGGATTTCCCCGCGCTTGGCGGCGACCCCGACGACACCTGGCTGACCCTGATTTCCCGGGGCTTGAACCTCGATACGACCTTGCGCGTCAGCCTGACCGGCCCGAAAGCCGAAGCCTGGCGCCAGGCTTTGGTCGATAAAGGCGTGCGCGCCGCGCGCCTGGAAACCGGCAGCACTGAAACCCAAGGCCTGCACCTGCATCTGATACGCTGACCGCAACAGGGCGAACGGACCCGTGCCGTTCGCCTAAGCTCTCTTCCTACAGCCTTTTCTAGAGATACCCCATGCTCAATAACGATCGCCTGCTGGTGCAAATCCTGCTGCTGGTGCTGTTTGGTGCCAGCTTCTGGGTGATGGCGCCGTTCTGGTCGGCGCTGTTCTGGGGCGCGGTGCTGGCGTTTGCCAGTTGGCCGTTGATGGTGCTGCTGACCCGTTGGCTGGGTGGCCGTGAATCCCTGGCCGCCGGCATCCTGACCTTGGGCTGGATGTTGCTGGTGGCGGTGCCGCTGGTATGGCTGGGGTTCAATCTCGCGGACCATGTGCGCGATGCCGTGGCGTTGATCAAGGATATTCAGGTCGATGGGCTGCCCGAGGCGCCAACCTGGTTGGCCGCGATTCCCTTTGTGGGGGAACGCCTGGTCGGCATGTGGAACAGCATCGACGAGCAGGGCGCGGCGCTGATGGTCAGCCTCAAGCCGTACCTGGGGCAGGTGGGTAACTGGCTATTGGCGCGCAGTGCGCAGATCGGCGGGGGCATCCTTGAGCTGACCCTGAGCCTGGTGTTCGTGTTCTTTTTTTATCGTGACGGGCCGCGTCTGGCGATGTTCGTGCATCGTTTGCTGGAACGCCTGATCGGTGACCGTGCCGGTTACTACATCGAACTGGTGGCCGGTACGGTGCAGCGTGTGGTCAACGGTGTGATCGGCACTGCCGCCGCCCAGGCCCTGCTGGCACTGATCGGCTTCCTGATCGCCGGCGTGCCGGGTGCGTTGGTGCTGGGGATCGTGACGTTCCTGCTCAGCCTGATCCCGATGGGCCCGCCGCTGGTATGGATCCCGGCCACGGCCTGGCTGGCGTGGAAAGGCGACTACACCTATGCGGTGTTCCTTGGCGTGTGGGGGACGTTCATCATCAGCGGCGTGGACAACGTGCTCAAGCCGTACCTGATCAGCCGTGGCGGCAACCTGCCGCTGGTGATCGTGTTGCTCGGGGTCTTCGGCGGCTTGATTGCCTTTGGCTTTATCGGCCTGTTTATCGGCCCGACCCTGCTGGCCGTGGCCTACAGCCTGTTGATGGATTGGAGCGCAACCCAGGCCCAGGTTCGACGTGAAGACAAGCCCCTTTAAGCCCTGGGCAACCACATCACGGCGGTCAAGCCGCCGCCTGGGGTCTCTTCCAGGCTCAGGCGGCCGCCCAGGCGTTCTGCCGCTTCCTTAGAGATGGTCATGCCCAGGCCGACGCCGCCGGAATTGCGGTTACGCGAGCCTTCCAGCCGGTAGAACGGTTCGAACACCGCCTCACGCTTATCGACCGCGATCCCCGGCCCGTGGTCGATCACACGGATGACCAGCGCTTCGCGGCTGTCCTCCAGCTCCACGCGGGCTGTGCCGGCATAACGCAAGGCGTTGTCGATCAGGTTGTTGAGGCATGAGCGCAGGGCCATCGGTTGCACCTGCAAGGGCAGGCAGCTGCCCGCACATTGCACATCGGAGCCCTGGTCCTGGGCGTTTTCACTCATGGACTCCACCAGCGCCTGCACATCCAGCCAATGCCGGGTTTCACTGGTGCGCTGTTCGTGCAGGTAGCTCAGGGTGGCGTCGAGCATGCCGATCATGTCGTTCAGGTCCTGGCGCATCTGGCCCTGCAGCCGGGTGTCCTCGATCTGCTCCAGGCGCAGCTTGAGGCGTGACAGCGGGGTGCGCAGGTCATGGGAGACGGCGCCGAGCATGCGCGCGCGTTGGCTGACCTGCTCGCGAATGCGCCTTTGCATCAGGTTGAAGGTCGAGGCGGCCTGCCGTGCTTCCCTCGGGCCGGATTCATCGAGGGGTGGGCTGTCGAGGTCCAGGCTCAAGCGTTCCGCCGCTTCACTCAGGCGCTGTATCGGCCGGCTCAGCAGTTTGGCACCGTACCAGGCCGCGATAATCAACGAGACGAATTGAAAGGTCAGGGGCACCACCGGGCCGCCAAACCAGGGGCGTGGGTGCTTGTCGCGCATCGGCGCCAGGGTCCCGTCCGGCTGCTCGATAAAACGCTCAGGAGGGGGCGGCGGCGGTTGGCCGTAGTGGTGAAACCAGAAGAACGCCAGCCCATGGGCCAGCACAATCGCCACCAGCAACACGCCGAACAGCCGACCGAACAGCGTGTTGAAGGGCGCGCGCATCAGCCAATATCCCGGGCGTCGAACAGGTAGCCTTCGCCGCGCACGGTCTTGATCAACTGCGGTGCCTTGGGGTCATCCCCGAGTTTTTGCCGCAGGCGTGACACCAGCAAGTCGATACTGCGATCAAAGGCCTCTATCGAGCGGCCACGGGCGGCATCAAGCAACTGCTCACGGCTCAGCACCCGGCGCGGGCGTTCGATAAACACCCATAACAGACGGAATTCCGCGTTGGACAGCGGCACCACCAGGCCATCGTCGGCCACCAATTGACGTAACACGCTGTTGAGGCGCCAGTTGTCGAAGCGGATATTCGCGCGCTGTTCGGTGCGGTCATCGCGCACGCGGCGCAGGATGGTCTGGATCCGCGCTACCAGTTCACGGGGTTCGAAGGGCTTGGACATATAGTCATCGGCCCCCAGTTCCAGGCCGATGATGCGGTCGGTGGGCTCGCAGCGGGCCGTGAGCATCAGGATCGGGATATCCGACTCGGCGCGCAGCCAGCGGCACAGGGTCAGGCCGTCTTCCCCCGGCAGCATCAGGTCGAGTACCACCACATCATAGGTTTCGGCTTGCATGGCCAGGCGCATCGCGGCGCCGTCGGTCACGCCGGTGGCGAGGATATTGAAGCGTGCCAGGTAGTCGATCAGCAATTCGCGGATCGGCACATCGTCGTCGACGATCAGCGCACGGGTGTTCCAGCGCTTGTCATCGGCGACCACCGCGCCTTTGGGCTCGTCATTCACGGGGACGGAAGGGGTATGCATAGTGCGATCATCTGCCTGGTTGTTGCGCTCAGCATAGGCGCCCAGCCCCATGGCTGGTAGTGCTGGTCGGTGGGTCGTGCGGGCGAGGCTAGCGGCAGGGCGTGTTGTGGGCATGTCATGAATGTATCAGCTTTGAAATAATCATCTGGAATGCCCGGCTGATGGCGGTTGGTCAGTATTTACCGATCATCGGATCCCGCAACGGCGCTGCTTGCGCTACAATCCGCGCCGATTTCGACTTGCCTGAGAGCCCATTCCAATGTCCGTCTGCCAGACTCCTATCATCGTCGCCCTGGATTACCCCACCCGTGACGCCGCACTGAAGCTGGCTGACCAGTTGGACCCCAGGCTTTGCCGGGTCAAGGTCGGCAAGGAACTGTTCACCAGCTGCGCCGCGGAAATCGTCGGCACCCTGCGTGACAAAGGCTTCGAGGTGTTCCTCGACCTGAAATTCCACGACATCCCCAACACCACCGCCATGGCGGTCAAGGCTGCGGCCGAGATGGGCGTGTGGATGGTCAACGTACACTGCTCCGGCGGCCTGCGCATGATGACTGCCTGCCGCGAAGTGCTGGAACAGCGCAACGGCCCCAAGCCGTTGCTGATCGGCGTGACCGTGCTGACCAGCATGGAGCGCGAGGACCTGGCTGGCATCGGCCTGGACATCGAGCCTCAGGAGCAGGTACTGCGCCTGGCCGCCCTGGCGCAGAAAGCCGGCCTTGATGGCCTGGTGTGCTCGGCGCTGGAAGCCCAGGCCTTGAAGACTGCCCATCCGTCGTTGCAACTGGTGACCCCGGGGATTCGTCCGGCGGGCAGTGCCCAGGACGACCAGCGCCGCATCCTGACCCCGCGCCAGGCACTGGACGCGGGTTCCGACTACCTGGTGATCGGCCGTCCGATCAGCCAGGCGGCGGATCCGGCCAAGGCGTTGGCGGCGGTAGTCGCCGAGATCGCCTGATCGATGCGCGTTCCCACGTTCGCGTGGGGACGCGCGTATCTGCCGTGTATCAGCTGACCTTGAGCACCAATTTGCCAAAGTTTTCGCCGTTGAACAGCTTCATCAGCGTCTCCGGGAACGTCTCCAACCCCTCGACGATATCCTCCTTGCTCTTGAGCTTGCCCTGGGCCATCCAGCCGGCCATTTCCTGCCCGGCGGCGGCAAAGTTCGCCGCGTGATCCATCACCACAAAGCCTTCCATCCGTGCGCGGTTGACCAGCAGTGAGAGGTAGTTGGCCGGGCCTTTCACCGCTTCCTTGTTGTTGTACTGGCTGATGGCCCCGCAAATCACCACGCGGGCTTTCAACGCCAGCCGGCTGAGCACCGCGTCAAGAATGTCGCCGCCGACGTTATCGAAATACACATCCACACCTTTAGGGCACTCGCGCTTGAGGGCGGCGGGCACGTCTTCGTTCTTGTAGTCGATGGCGGCGTCGAAGCCCAGTTCATCCACCAGGAACTTGCACTTGTCGGCACCGCCGGCAATGCCGACCACGCGGCAGCCTTTGAGCTTGGCGATCTGCCCGGCAATGCTGCCCACGGCACCGGCCGCGCCGGAGATCACCACGGTTTCACCGGCCTTGGGCGCGCCGGTGTCCAACAGCGCGAAGTAGGCGGTCATGCCGGTCATGCCCAGCGCAGACAGGTAACGGGGCAGGGGCGCCAGCTTGGGGTCGACCTTGTAGAAGCCGCGCGGCTCGCCCAGGAAGTAATCCTGCACGCCCAGGGCGCCATTCACGTAGTCGCCGACGGCGAATTTCGGGTTATTCGAGGCAATCACCTTGCCCACACCCAGCGCGCGCATGACCTCGCCGAGGCCTACGGGCGGAATGTAGGACTTGCCTTCATTCATCCAGCCACGCATGGCCGGGTCGAGGGACAGGTATTCGTTGCGCACCAGCACCTGCCCGTCCCCGGGGGTGCCCACCGGCACGACCTGGTAAGTGAAGGTTTCCCGCGTGGCCGCGCCGACCGGGCGTTTGGCGAGCAGGAATTGGCGGTTGGTCTGGGCGGTCATGGCAAGGACTCTTTAGAAGTGAAGCATGATTGATAGACCTTGGACGGCCTGGGGGCAAGGTCAGCCGAGGGTGCGAATGCTCATTGATAGGTGCCATTGATAGTGAGCCCGGTTGCTTTATCACCATGACTCATACGGCGCTAACCGGCCTTCTGATAGTGCTGACGTGTGCGTCTCGGCGTTGGCTAGACTCGTGCCACTGCCATTAATCCCAATAGGACATCCTCCATGAGCATGACGTTTTCCGGCCAGGTCGCCCTGGTGACTGGCGCCGCCGCCGGTATTGGTCGCGCCACTGCGCTGGCGTTCGCCGCCGAAGGCTTGAAGGTCGTGGTCGCCGACCTGGACGTAGCGGGCGGCGAGGGTACGGTCGCGCTGATCCACCAGGCCGGGGGCGAGGCGCTGTTCGTGCGCTGCAACGTCACCCAGGAGGCGGATGTGCAGCAGTTGATGGCACAGACCATCGGCGCCTATGGTCGCCTGGACTATGCGTTCAATAACGCCGGCATCGAGATCGAGAAGGGCAAGCTGGCGGACGGCAGCCTGGATGAGTTCGACGCGATCATGGGCGTCAACGTCAAGGGTGTGTGGTTGTGCATGAAGTACCAGTTGCCGCTGCTGCTGGCTCAGGGCGGCGGGGCGATCGTCAACACCGCGTCGGTGGCGGGGTTGGGCGCGGCGCCGAAGATGAGTATCTATGCAGCCTCCAAACATGCGGTGATCGGCCTGACCAAATCGGCGGCGATCGAGTACGCGAAGAAGAAAATCCGCGTCAATGCCGTCTGCCCGGCGGTGATCGATACCGATATGTTCCGGCGCGCCTATGAAGCCGACCCCCGCAAGGCCGAATTCGCCGCCGCCATGCACCCGGTCGGGCGTATCGGCAAGGTGGAGGAAATTGCCAGCGCAGTGCTGTACCTGTGCAGCGACGGAGCGGCGTTCACCACCGGCCACGCCTTGGCCGTGGACGGTGGCGCGACGGCTATCTAGGACCTGGCGCCGGCCCCTTGTTCGAAAACGTCTGGGGGCGCGTGGGGCTTTTCCAAAGCTGGCAAAACGCTGTGACCGAATATGTGTCAGTAGGTAAATAAGTCAATAAAATCAATAATTTAATAAATTTATGCGGCCGGCAACCTGCTGCTTCTGTGCTTAACTCTCCGGGTTGATAACAGACAGTTGAAGTGAGTGGCTCATGGATTTAGGGATCGATCGACAGGCCCTTGTACCGGTAGTGCAGCAAATCGTCAGTGCCGTGGTGCAATGGATTCGCAAGGACGGCGTGAGTCCCGGAACACGCTTGCCATCCGTCCGCCAGTTGGCCCTGGACAACCTGCTCAGCCAATCCAGTGTGATCGAAGCATTCGAACGGATGGTCGCCCAAGGGGTGCTGGCGCCCCGGCAGGGCTCGGGATTTGTGGTGGCCCAGCCGGCTGCCTGCCACGAAGGCAACTGGTATGAGGGGGCGGAGCGCGAGTGGGGCGCCTTTGCCGACAATCCGTTGGGCGAGTTGAAACTGGGCTGCGGCTGGTTGCCCGATGCCTGGCGCGAAAGCGATGACATCAGTTACGCGATTCGCGAAGTCACCCGCACCGACACGGCCGGCCTGTTCAACTACAGCACCCCTCTGGGTCTGCCTGCGCTGCGCGAGCAACTGCTCAAGCGCCTGACCCAGATTCACATCGCCACCAGCCTGGAGCGCATCCTGACCACCGCAGGTGCCAGCCATGCCCAGGACCTGCTGATACGTACGCTGCTCAAGGCCGGCGACAGCGTGGTGGTCGAAACCCCCGGGTATGCCAATCTCTACCGGCAGCTGGCGTTCCAGGGCGTGAAACTGCTGGAAGTACCGCGTACCCGAGGCGGCCCCGACCTCCCGGCACTTGAAGCGCTGCTGCAGCACCATCATCCCAAGTGCCTGTTCATCCACAGCCTCTATCACAATCCCACGGGCACCAGCCTGTGCCGGCTGGTGGCCGAGCGCTTGCTGGAACTGGCACACCGCAAGAACTTCCTGATCATCGAGGAAGATGTCTACGGCGACCTGCAACAGGCCAGTTGCACGCGGCTTTCGGCATTGCCCCATGATGATCGGGTGATCTACGTCGCGAGTTTTTCCAAGACCCTGAGCAGCGCCTTGCGTGTGGGCTACCTCTGCGCCAGCAGTGCAATCATCGCGCAACTGGCCAGCCTTAAGACTTTGACCGGTTTCGGCACCTCCCGGTTTGCTGAAGCGGTGGTCGCGACGTTGCTGGCCAATGGCACGTATCGCAAGTGGGTGCAGCGCCTGCGCAAGCGGTTGAGCAGTGAAATGGCCGTGACCCTGCAAGTGCTGGAGGACGAAGAGTGGGAGGTGTTCGCCGTACCCACCGGCGGTATGTTCCTGTGGGCACGCCCGGGGACGGCGCAGCCTTCGCGGTTGCAGGCGTGCGCCCGGCAGTTGGGGGTGTTGTTGTCGCCTGGGGCGTTGTTCAGTCCCACCGGCGGGCACAGTGAGTGGCTACGCCTTAATGTCGCCTATGCTACTGATCAACGTGCCTTGGCGTTGTTCCGTGCGATGGGGCCCGCCAGATCGACCTCGACCATTCTGAAAACGACGAGCGTGTAGCTTTTTGCCATTATTGTGGCGCCAGTGCCTTGTGCTCAGTGCCTTTTGGTTGCGAATCTCGTTGCTTGTCCATCGGACTTGATGGCGTCCGCCATTGCAAGAGGATTCAAGTGCAATGATTTCAGGCGTGCAACGACGTTTCGCCAACCTGGGTATGGCGAAAAAACTGGGCTTGGGCTTCACCTTGGTGCTGCTGCTGACGGCGTTGGTCGCGGCTATCGGCGTGTGGTCCCTGCAAACCGTTGGCCAGCGTTTTGAAGGCCTCAAGGCCATGTCGTCGCTTAACAGCGGCTTGCTCAAGGTGCGCCTGATCGAGCAGGACTACGCGCTGCACGCCGACCCCAAGGCCGTCGACGCCTTGCATGAAAGTCTTGATGCCCTGGCGGCCCAGGCGGCCGGCCTCAAGGCCCAGTCTGCGGCGAATGTGCCGGTGATGGCCGAGGTCGAGCAGGCCCTCGCAGCCTACCGTAAGGCGTTCGATGAGTTTGTCGAGCTGACGCAGACCAAGGACCTGGCGCTGGAAATGGCCAGTTGGTCGGTGTCCAGCGTGGCGAATAACCTGGATGTATTGCAGGCCGGGCTGGCGGACGACGGCGCCTATGGCCTCAAGGAAAGCCAAGGTAAGGAGGGCGCCGAGTTTATCGAGCAGGCAGGCCAGATCAGTCAGGTTTCCCGCTTGATGTTGCAGGCCATGAACGAAGCCCATGTGCGCCTGGACCAGAGCCGCAAGGCGGATGCAGACGACGCCGAGCAAGGCAAGATCGAGCAGGCCGACCAGGCCCTGGCCCAGGTCGAGCAACTGAAAACGTCGGTCAAGGACCCTGGTTATCAGACGGTGCTCAACGAAGTTTCCGGGCATATCGCCGCCTTCAGCGAAAAGCTGGGGGAATACACCGGCCTGCTGGCTCAGGAAAAAGTCGTCTACAAACAACTGCATGATCGAGCTGACCAGGTCGTCAGCCGGGTCAACCAGGCCTATGACGCTGAAGACCTGTCGATGCAGGCGCAACTGAAGAAAAGCGCGATGTTGATCATTGGCTCGTCGGCCCTGGCCTTGCTGGTGGGGTTGATTGCGGCCTGGGTGATTACCCGCTTGATCGTCGCGCCGCTGCGCAGTGTGATCGCGGTAGCCCGACAGATTGCCGCCGGGGATCTGAGCGGGCGCATGGAGGTCAGTCGTCGTGATGAAATCGGCCAGTTGATGCAGGCGATGCAGCAGATGAGCAGCGGCCTAAGCCAGATGGTCAGCGGCCTGCAGGCCGGTATCGAACAATTGGCCAGCTCGGCGCAGTCGCTGTCCAGCGTGACCGAGCAGACCAACGTCGAGGTGAGCAGCCAAAAGGAGGAAACCGAGCAGGTTGCTACCGCGATGAACCAGATGACTGCCACCGTGCACGATGTGGCGCGCAACGCCGAACAGGCCGCGCAAGCTGCGCAGACGGCGGATGAAAAAGTCGACAGCGGCCAGCAGGTGGTGCGCCAGAGTTTGCAGCGCATCGAGTTGCTGGCCACGTCCAGTACCCGTGCGAGCACCAGCATCGAGAGCCTCAGTGCTGAAATCCAGAATATCGGCACCGTGCTGAGCGTGATCAAAAGCGTCGCCGAACAGACCAACCTGCTGGCCCTGAACGCGGCCATCGAAGCCGCTCGCGCGGGCGAACAGGGCCGGGGTTTTGCGGTGGTGGCCGATGAAGTACGGGCACTGGCCAAGCGCACCCAGCAGTCGACCGAAGAAATCGAGCGGCTGGTGAGTACCTTGCGCAGCGCGGCGCAATCATCGGTGCAGCAGATCCAGCAAAGTGGCGAACTGGTCAAGCTGGCGGTCAGCGATGCGTTGGAAACTGAAAGTGCCCTGGGCAGCATTGCGGTAGCGGTGTCGTTGATCCAGCAGATGAACCAGCAGATTGCCGCTGCGGCTGAGGAGCAGAGCTCGGTGGCCGAAGAGATCAACCGTAGCGTCACCAGTATTCGTGCGAGTGCCGATCAATCGGCGTTGAGCATGCAGGGCAATGCGGCGTCGAGCATCCAACTGGCGCAGTTGGGGGCGGAGCTCAAGGGGATGGTGGGGCACTTCCGCCTTTGATCGCCGCCCCGAGGCGGCGATCGAAGGGGGGCGATCAGGCGTGGTTGGCGAGGAAGGTCAGCAGCGCTTCGTTGACGAAATCCGGGTTCTCCCGGCTGGAGATATGCCCGGCGTCTGGAATCAGGATCAGGGCACAGCCAATCAGCTCGGCCATTTCCTCGGATTCGGCGGGTGGCCGAGGCTTGTCCTGTTCGCCACACATCACCAAGGTGGTATCGGCGTCCAGCTGCGGTAGTTGTTCCAACACATCTTCGCGGCTGAAGATCAATCGACCCAGGGGGACGATGCTGTGCAGCAGGCGTTCCCGGGGAAAGTCCTGCAGTGACTTGCGAAAATCCTGGTAGAGCGCCGATTCGCGGTCGATGTCGGGGCGAAAGAAGATCGGCGCGATCACATCCAGCAACGGCTCAGGAATGGCGCCGGCGTCTTCAATCATCTTGAACAACGAGAAGTAATACTGGCGCGTGGCCTCTGGCTCGGCACCGAGGTAGGTGTCCATCAGCACCAGGCTGTTGATCCGCTCGGGGGCCTGCAACGCCAGGCGTGCGCCCCACATGCCGCCCACCGACAGGCCTGCCAGGTTGATCTGTGCGATCTCCAAATGGTCAAGCAGGGCCAGGGCCTGGCGCGCAAGGTCGTCGAGGGTGTGGGTGGGGGTGGGGAGTTGGCCCGATTCGCCGTGGCCCCACAGTTCGGGCACGATGACCCGGTACTGTTGCGACAGGGCTTCGATCTGCGGGGCCCACATGTCGCGGTCCCACAGGTAGCTTGAACCGAGCAGGACGACAGGGCCGGTGCCCTGGTCGACGTAATGCAGCGGTTGTCCATCAATGACGGCGATAGGCATAGCGGGCCTCTGACTTCACGGAGTGAGGGGCACTTTTTTACGCTAGTCGGGGGCGGGGCGATAGATGCAAATTGATGGCATGTTGGGGCGAGCGGGCAGCCCGCTCACCCCAGGGGAGTGGGCAGATCAGTCGTAGATGACTTTCTTTTTCCACTCGGCATCGGCGTCGACTTCTTTCATACCTTCGGTCAATTCGTTGACTTCCTCCGCCGCCTGTTTGCTGTTAGCCAGGACGGTCGAGTTGGCGCGGGCCAGTTGACCTTCCAGCAATTGCAGCTGTGCACTGTAGAGCACCGGTTCAGGCTGCTTGCGCAGGTACTGCACGCCACGTTCGAAGGCCAGGCGCGCCTGGCCAGGCTGGCCCTGCTGCAAGGCGTGCTGGCCGAGGTTGTTGAAGAACTCGATGTGCAACAGCACCAGGATATGGCGGATTTCCTTGATCCAGTGCTTGGCTTCGTTGGTCGGCAGGAACCCGTCCTGGGCGGCGCGGGTGACCTGGCCATGCAGGGCTTCCAGCAGGAAGCGCACGTCCTTGGCCTTGGCTTCGGTCTGGATCGGCGCCGGCGGGTTGTTCACCGGGATGGACTCGCCCTGGGCCACCAGCGTGTTCAGCTCGGTGATACGGGCCTTGAGCGGTGCACTGGTCTTGTTGAGGTTCAACAGGCGCTGATTGACGTTGAGCTCCAGGCGGGCCAGTAAGAGCTTGAGCGCCGGGGTCATCAGTTGGCCAGGGAAGGTCTCGGTGATCTCACCGCAACGGCGCAGGCGATCATTAAGCTCGATCTCGGTGCGCTTCTTTTCCAGCTTGTTGTTTTCCACCACGTGGTTCATGTAGCCAATGGCGATCAGTATTACGATCCCGGCTATTACCAGCAGGGTGATCATGAGTGGTGTCACCGGTGTGACCTCTTTGATAGGGTTTACAGTGGAGTGTAGTGACTGGGCTTGTCGACGGATAGGACTGATCGACCAGTTACCCAGGTAGTTCTTCTATATAAGTAGCCGCTCCCTGCGTAGATGCACATTGCCATCACTTGCTGGAACGAACTATAGCGCCTTGTCGGACGCCAGAATATAGGCGTCAAGGCCTGGACGGGCAGAATGCCCTGCGCGGGTCGGTAAACACGGGCGAAGTCATTGATTTAAATAAATTTATCCTTGGGGGTTGACGACCTTTCAATCCATCCATAGAATGCGCGCCACTTACAGCGTAAAGCACACAGCGAAACGCGGTAGGGAGTGAATGTTGTACGTGTGTCCCCTTCGTCTAGTGGCCTAGGACACCGCCCTTTCACGGCGGTAACAGGGGTTCGAGTCCCCTAGGGGACGCCATATGCGGGAATAGCTCAGTTGGTAGAGCACGACCTTGCCAAGGTCGGGGTCGCGAGTTCGAGTCTCGTTTCCCGCTCCAATTTACAAGCAGTGTGGCTTTCGGGCGGCACTGAGTGAAACCAGGACCAAGTCTTCGGACGAGGCCTCTGGGCACTGAAATACACACCATGTGTTTCAGTAGCGTGTCCCCTTCGTCTAGTGGCCTAGGACACCGCCCTTTCACGGCGGTAACAGGGGTTCGAGTCCCCTAGGGGACGCCATTTGCGGGAATAGCTCAGTTGGTAGAGCACGACCTTGCCAAGGTCGGGGTCGCGAGTTCGAGTCTCGTTTCCCGCTCCATATTCAACAAAAACGCCGATCAGTGATGATCGGCGTTTTTGTTTGTGCGTTATTTGTTCATCTGCCTGAACCTGTCATCTTCCTGGCTCAGATCCTGGCGTGTTCGAGATATAGTCTGGCGTTTGAGTTCAAGGAGCACGCGTGATGGCAGAAACTTCTCAATCGTCCGGTGAAACCAAGGTCGCCCCATTGGGTATCAGCGCCTTGGAAAAAGCATGGGATTTCCATTGGGCAATGCGCTTTGTCAGCGTTGTGCTGTTTCTTGATATCGCTTTGCTAATCCATACCCGGACGCCCTTGGTGGAATGGACGACCAGCAGCGACGCATTGCTTGCTGACTTGGGATTCCTGGCGGTCACCGCTGCCTCTTTTGCGCTGGTGGTGTCTTTCGTTCTGCCGCTGTTGACGGAAATCGTTCGTGGGATCGGCACAAGGTTGCGAATGGCCTTTCCAAAGCTCTTGGGTGATGCCTATACACCTCCTTCAAGGGGGAGCGGTTATGTGTGGGCCAACGACCTTCTGGACCTGGCACTGAAGGAAAACAGTGATTTCCTGCTTAGCTGGTATCAGCGGCATGTGCAGTTGCGAGAACAGCACCGGTTGATGATGAACAAAGTAGCGCACTTGGTGTTTGGTTGTTTGGTGCTGTCCGTCGTGGATTGGGCGGTGCCATATTTTGGATTCGGCACTGGTTCGCTGATTTTCTCGGCCATGCATGTACTGGGTGATACGGGGCTGTTTCTGGCCAGCATGGTCGTGGTAGCGGGCGGGGTAATGTTGGCGTCGGCATGGTTTGCCATCGAGTCTTCCCTGTATATCTACTACCCACCCCTGGACATGTTGCAGCGGGAGCAGGAGCGCAAGCGATACCTGGGCGCATGAAGAACCTGAATAAAAATGCCGATCATCACTGATCGGCGTTTTTTTGCGCACACTTCAATCGCTGTCAGAGCTTCGGCAACTGTCCGATACGCCCCATCATTTCGGTGACGATCTGCAGATCCAGCAAGAACTGGTCGACCGTCTTGAACTCATTGTCGGTGTGCCCGGTGTACTTCACTTCCGGCCGCGCCAGGCCGAATTGCACGCCATTGGGCAGTTCATGCACGGAGGTCGCGCCGGCCGAGGTGCCGAATTTGTGCTCCATGCCCAGGTTTTCGCTGGCCACGGCCAACAAGGCCTTCACCCACTCACCTTCCGGGTTGCGGTACATCGGTTCGGCGACCGAGTAAGTGAAGTCCACATTGACTTTGGTTTGCTTGTCCCAGGCGCTCAACTTGTCCGAAATCTCGGCTTTCAGTTTCTCCGGCGATTTGCCCTTTGGTACACGCAGGTTCACCGCCAGCTTGAAGGCTTTGTCATCCAGGCCGACAAAGGTCAGCGAGGTGGTCAGCGGCCCCATGAAATCATCGGAGAAACCCACGCCCAATTTGCCGCCCAGATAATCCAGGCCCCAGTTGTCCGAGGCATAACGGGCCGCGTCGGTGATGTGGTTGTGCTTGAGGGCGATCGTGCCGTCGATGCTGTGGATCAGCTCCAGCATGCGCGACACCGGGTTGATGCCGGATTCGGGCTCGGAGGAGTGCGCGGAAACCCCGGTCACTGTCAGCTTGACCTCTTTGCCAACCACCTTGGCTGTCACTTCGAAATCACCGCCGTTGCGTTTGGCATACTCCGTACCGGCTTTTTGCAGGCTGGCGGCCAGTTCGGCCGGCGTGTCGCTGATCAACGTGGCAACCGAGGCCGAGGGAATCTGGTTGGTGGCCATGCCGCCGGTCATCGCAATGATTTCCGCGCCTTGGCCTTCCCCTTTGCGGCGCGGGAAGGTGGCCATGACAGTGCCATAACCTTTTTCGGCAATCACCACCGGGTAGCCGCCATCCAGCGCCAGGTTGTACTGCGGCGTCGGGTTGCGTTCAAAGTAATAGGGGATCGCGTCGCCGGAGGTTTCTTCGGTGGTGTCCACCAGCAGCTTGAAATTGCGCGCCAGCGGCAACTTCTCTTCCTTGATCACCTTCATGGCGTACATCGCCACCACGATGCCGTTTTTGTCATCCTCGGTGCCACGCCCATACATGCGGTCGCCGATCAGCGTGACCTTGAACGGGTCGAGCCTGGTGCCGTCTTTCAAGACCCAGTTCTCCGGCGTCACCGGCACCACGTCGGCGTGGGCGTGGATACCCACCACTTCGTCGCCGCTGCCTGCCAGGGAAATCTCGTACACGCGGTTGTCGATGTTACGGAAGTTCAGGTTGAAGGTCTTGGCCAGGGCCTGGATCTTGTCGGCAATCCGGATGAATTCCGGATTTTTGTACTGCGGCACGCCGTCCACGTTGAAGGTCGGGATTTCTACCAGTTCGCGCAGGGTATCTAAGGCGGCCTTGCCGTATTTCACTCGGGTGTAAATACCCAGCAGGCGGTGGATCTCGTTCTGCTGGTCGGCACTCAGGGTTTTGTTATCGAGGAAGGCACCGATCGCCGGGCCTACGTCGTCGGCCTTGCCCAGGTCGCCTTTGGCCAGGGTGCCGAGGAAACCACGGAAATCCGTGACCGACGTTTCGCTGAAGCTCTTCAGGATCGCCGTGCTTTGCTCTGGGGTGATGTTGGCAAAGGCAGGCGTGGTCATCACCGAAAGGCTGGTCGCGAACAGGGTGGCAGCCGCCAATTGCTTGAGTCGAAAGTGCATGGTCAGGGGCATTCCTTTGCAAAGGGAAATAGGGGATTCCTGATCAACGTGTCAGAAATATTTCGACACACTACCACTGCCAAGGTGTGCCCGGGAGGCCACTGGGAGGCTTATCTAAAAACTCGATATCACCCTCGACTCCGTGCTTTAGTCCAGGCTGTAACGCACCGACAACGCGCCCTTTTTCTCCGAAAGCGCCAGGATCGTTACCTGACCCAACTCGCCCAGCGTTTGCACATGGGTACCGCCGCAAGCGTAGGTGGGCAGATCACCGAAGCCCACTTCGCGGGTGCCGTCGTCCAGGGCCATATGGCGCGGATAGTCGGCGGCGATCCATTGGTTGATCTGCTGTTGAATGATCTCGGCGTCCATGGCTTGCGCGGTTTCGCCACGGATAAAAGTGATCTTGCCTTCACCTGGCCAGTGGTGCGCCTTGATCGGCAGCCAACCCAGGGTTTCGCCGGCGTTGCCGATCAAATGCCCGGCGGAGTGCAGGCGGGTGTGCAGGGTTCGGCGCGGTTCGTCGACTCGCGCGGTGATGGGGCCCGGTTCCACCGGTTGGTTGACATAGTGCACCACGCGATCGGTTTCCTGGGTGACTCGCAGCACCTGGCTGTCGCCCAGCCAGCCGGTATCGAACGGCTGGCCACCGCCTTGGGGATGAAAAATCGTCGATTGCAAAACGACCGCAAACTGGCCCTCGCAGGGGGTGCAACTGAGTACTTCAAGCTCGGCGGTCAGGTGGTCATGGGTGAAAAACAGGCGCTCGGTCATTTTCTACATCCGCATCAGGGTTCTGCGGGGAGTATAAATAGTGCGTGGATAGGTGATAATCCACTCAATTATCAATGGACCTGTGCGTCATGAGCATCAATCTTCCTTTGCCGCTGCTGGGCGAAATGGCGATTTTCGTCAAGGTAGTGGAGACCGGCAGCTTCTCCGAAGCGGCGCGGCAGTTGAGCGTTTCGCCGTCGGCAGTGAGCCGTAGCATCTCGCGTCTGGAGAAGGCCCTGGCAACCCGCTTGTTGCAACGCACCACGCGCAAATTGCGCCTGAGTGAAGCCGGTGAGGAGGTCTTCAAACGCTGCCAGGAGATGGTCAGCGCGGCGCGCTCAGTGATGGAAATCAGCGGCCAGTTCGCCCACGAGGCCGAGGGCCTGGTGCGGGTCAGTGTGCCGAAGGCGGTCGGGCGGTTTGTGGTGCACCCGCATATGCCGGAGTTCCTGCGGCGTTATCCCAAGGTGGATGTGCAACTGATCCTTGAAGACCGGCATGTAGACCTGATCGACGACAATGTCGACCTGAGCATTCGCATCACCGACAGTCCGCCACCGGGGCTGGTCGGGCGACAACTATTGCCCATCGAGCACTTGCTGTGCGCGACACCGCAGTACCTGGCCGAGCATGGCACGCCGAGTCATCCCCATGATTTGCTGGAGCACAGTTGTATCTACCTGGGGGAAACACCGGGTGACTCGCGCTGGAAATTCCGCCAGGGCGGCAAGGCGGTGACGGTTGGCGTGCGTGGACGTTATGCGGCGAACCACACCGGCGTTCGGCTGGATGCGGTGTTGCAGCACGTGGGAATTGGCAGCTTGCCCTATTTCACCGCGCGTCATGCGTTGGAGGAGGGGCGTTTGGTACAGGTGCTGCCCGGGTGGGACTTTATTGCGTCCTACCATGGCGAGGCGTGGTTGTTGCATTCGCCCACGCGTTACCTGCCGCCGAAGCTGCGGGTGTTTATCGATTATCTGGTGGAGTGCATGGCGAGGGAGCCGACATTGCGCCGGCGATAGGCGCGGTCGAAAATGTGGGAGGAGGGCTTGCTCCCTCCCGCATTCAGTTGTGCAGTGTCTTGAACAATCAGTGTTTGCTTTGGTCCTGCGGCATGGCCAGCAGTTGCTTTTCCTGGTTCCAGTCGAACGGTTCGTCGTTTTGTTCGGCTTCAAAGCGACGCTCTTCCAGGGCCTGGTACAGGTCCAGTTCTTCGTCGGGCATGAAGTGCAGGCAATCGCCGCCGAAGAACCACAGCAGGTCGCGCGGGACCAGGTGGGCGATCTGCGGGTAGCGCAGGATGACCTGACTCATCAGGTCCTGGCCCAGGTACTGGCTTTCGATCGGGTCGATCGGCAGCAGGGCGCGCAGTTCGTCGAAGCGCTCCAGGAACAGGGTGTGGCTTTCCTCGGGCACCTGTTCGGCTTCGCCGACGGCAACCAGGATGCTGCGCAGGTGGTCGAGCAAGACGAGATGATCGGCAACGACGTTGGACACGAGATAAGTCCTCTAAAGCAAAAACGGGCGCGAGAGTATATGCCTCTCGCGCCCGTTTTTATATGACCGCCGGACTCAGCGGACTTTACCTTCAGCGTGTACCAGCTCTTCCTTGCTGAAATCATCCACGTCGATCACCTTGCGCCGTGCCGCTTCGGCGTCACGCAAGGTTTGCGCTTCCGCCGGTTGCAGCACACCGGCATGCAGCGCGGCGTCGATGGCATGCTCGCCGGCAGTCGGTTTGACCTGGCCGCTTTTGAGCGCGGCATGCAGTTTTTTCTGCAGCGGGTGGCTGGCACCCAGCAGGTCGTAGGCGTGTTGCAGCGCGCCCACCGGATCGTCTGCCGATTGTGGGCGGTAGCAACCAGCCAGCAATTCTTCCAGGGTCGGATCGCCTTTGGCGCGCCCAATCACCGCGGCCACTTCCGCATCCAGCGCATCGGACGGACCGGTATGGCGACGCCCGAACGGGAACACAATCACCCGCAGCAGGCAGCCCAGCACTTTATTCGGGAAGTTGGTCAACAGTTCATCCAGCGCACGCTCGGACTCGCCGAGGCTTTCTTCCATGGCCCAGGCGAACAGCGGTTCCAGGTGATCCGGCGAATCCAGGTCGTGGTAACGCTTGAGTGCCGCCGATGCCAGGTACATATGGCTCAGCACGTCACCGAGGCGTGCCGACAGGCGTTCGCGGCGTTTCAACTCGCCGCCCAGCAGCATCATGCTCAGGTCTGCCAGCAGCGCGAACGCGGCAGCCTGGCGGTTCAATGCGCGGAAATAACCCTGGCTCAAACGGTTGCCCGGGGCCTTCTCGAAGCGCCCCACGCCGAGGTTCAGCACCAGGGTGCTGGCGGCATTGCTCACGGCAAAACCAATGTGTTGCATCAGCAGCCCGTCGAACTCCTTCAGCGCCTGATCGTGGTCCTCACGACCGGCCAACGCCATTTCCTTGAGCACGAACGGGTGGCAGCGGATGGCACCCTGGCCGAAGATCATCAAGTTGCGCGAGAGGATATTCGCGCCTTCCACGGTGATGAAGATCGGCGCGCCCTGCCAGCTGCGGCCCAGGTAGTTGTTCGGGCCCATGATGATGCCCTTGCCGCCGTGTACGTCCATGGCGTGGCTGATGCACTCGCGGCCGCGTTCGGTCAGGTGGTACTTGAGGATCGCCGACAGCACCGAGGGTTTTTCCCCAAGGTCCACGGCATTGGCGGTGAGCATGCGTGCGCTGTCCATCAGCCAGGCGTTGCCGCCGATGCGCGCCAGGGCTTCCTGGATACCTTCGAAGGCTGACAGCGGTACGTTGAACTGCTCGCGCACCTGGGCGTACTGGCCGGTGACCAGGCTGGTGAACTTGGCAGCGCCGGTGCCCACGGCGGGCAGGGAGATCGAACGGCCGACCGACAGGCAGTTCATCAGCATCATCCAGCCTTTGCCGAGCATTTCCTGGCCGCCGATGAGGTATTCCAGGGGGATGAACACGTCCTTGCCGGAGTTGGGGCCGTTCATGAACGCGGCGCCGAGGGGTAGGTGGCGACGGCCGATTTCCACGCCGGGGGTGTCGGTAGGGATCAGCGCCAGGCTGATACCCAGGTCTTCTTCTTCACCCAGCAGGTGGTCTGGATCGTGGGCCTTGAAGGCCAGGCCCAGCAGGGTCGCGACCGGGCCAAGGGTGATGTAGCGTTTTTCCCAGTTCAGGCGCAGGCCGAGGGTTTCCTTGCCTTCCCATTCGCCTTTGCAGATCACCCCCGTGTCAGGCATGGCGCCGGCATCGGAACCGGCCAGCGGGCCGGTGAGGGCGAAGCAGGGGATGTCATCGCCACGCGCCAGGCGCGGCAGGTAGTGGTTGCGTTGTTCGTCGGTGCCGTAATGCAACAGCAATTCGGCCGGGCCGAGGGAGTTGGGCACCATCACGGTGGAGGCGAGGTCGCCGCTGCGGGTGGCGAGTTTCATCGCGACCTGGGAGTGGGCATAAGCGGAGAAGCCCTTGCCGCCATATTCCTTGGGAATGATCAGGGCGAAGAAACCGTGGGTCTTGATGTGCTCCCACGCGGCCGGCGGCAGGTCCATGGCCTGGCCGATTTCCCAGTCGCTGACCATGGCGCAGAGTTCTTCGGTGGGGCCGTCGATAAAGGCCTGTTCTTCCTCGGTCAGTTGCACCTTGGGGTAGGCCAGCAATTTGTCCCAGTCGGGACGACCGCTGAACAGTTCGCCGTCCCACCACACGGTGCCGGCGTCGATGGCGTCGCGCTCGGTCTCGGACATCGGCGGCAAGACTTTCTGGAACCAGCTGAACAGCGGCTTGGTGAAGTATTGGCGGCGCAGGTCCGGCAGCAGCAAGGGCGCGGCCACCACAGCGATCAATACCCAGAAAATCAGCAGCAGCCAACCCGGTGCATGGCTCCAGGCGCCCATCGCCAGCAGGTAAACGGCGACCACGCCCAGGGCGGGCAGGGGGGCGACGCGGCGATGTGCCAGGTAGGCAATGCCGACCACCAGAACCAGTATCCACAACAACAGCATATTCAATCCTCCGTGAAACCAGGGGCGAAACCACCAGGGAGCTTAGTCGGCATCCGAACAAGCGGGGTGATCAGGGTGTTACAAGTTGTACTGGGAACACCTGGCATCAGGCGCCGACATTTGGCCGAATCGTCGTTATCTCCGTGGCGGACCTGTCGTTAAACTCCAGGCTTCCTTCGGAGATCAAACTCATGGATACGTACCTGAGCCCCAGCCGCTTCATCGATAGTGACCACCCTGCGGTGGTGGAGTTCGCCGAAAAACACCGCGGCTCCAGCGCGAATTTACGTGACCAGGCGGTCAGTCTCTATTACGCCGTGCGTGAGGCGATTCGCTACAACCCCTACACCTTCAGCCGCGACCCCGGCAGCCTCAGCGCCAGCTTTGCCCTGGCCGCCGGCGAAAGCTATTGCGTGCCCAAGGCCACCTTGCTCGCCGCCTGCGCTCGCCACTGCGGCATCCCGGCGCGCATCGGTCTTGCGGATGTGCGCAATCATCTGTCGACACCGCGCCTGATCGCGTTGCTCAAAAGCGATGTGTTCGCCATGCATGGCTACACCGAGTTTTACCTGGACGGCCGTTGGGTTAAGGCGACGCCGGCGTTCAACCGACAACTGTGTGAGGTGTTCGACGTACCACCGCTGGACTTCGACGGGATCAACGACAGCGTGTTCCATGCATTCAACCGCCAGGGGCAGCGCTCGATGGAGTACGTGGTGGACCATGGGCAGTTTCCCGATGTGCCCGAGGATTTCTTCTTCGCTCATCTGGAGAAATGTTACCCACACCTGTTTGCCGAACAGATGCCGACCTTGCTGGGCGACATGCAGAGCGATTTGAGCCGCGAGTGAACCGGCGTATGCTGCTGCGTTCATCCAGCCATGTTCATCAACAAAAAGGCGCGGTCATGCTGAAGATCTGGGGTCGTAAAAATTCATCAAACGTCAGGAAAGCACTGTGGTGCGCCGAGGAGCTCGGCCTGGACTATGAGGCAATTGATGCGGGCGGGGCTTTTGGCGTGGTGGACACGCCGCAATACCGGGCATTGAACCCGAATGGCCGGGTGCCGATGATCGAGGATGGCGACTTTGTGCTGTGGGAGTCCAACACCATCGTGCGCTACCTCTGCGCCAAACACGCGTCGGGGTTATACCCGAGCGACCTGCAGGCGCGTGCCAGCGCCGAGAAATGGATGGACTGGACCACCTCGACCCTCGCCGAGCCGTTCAAGGCCGTGTTCTGGGGCGTTGTGCGCACCCCGGCGGAGAAGCAGGACTGGGGCAGTATCAACGCCGGGCGTCAGGCCTGTATCGATGCACTGAGTACCGTTGACGATGCATTGGCCGAGCAGCCTTACCTGTCGGGCGAGACCTTCGGCATGGGTGATATTCCCCTCGGCTGCTTTATCTACGCCTGGTTCGAGATGCCCATCGAGCGCCCTGCGATGCCCCATCTGGAGGCCTGGTACCAGCGCCTGCAACAGCGCCCGGCCTACCGCAAGGCGGTCATGACCGCGTTGACTTAATACTGACTATTAATACAGGTGACTGTACTTGTGCGGCTCGGGCAAGCACCATGCCTGTCATGCGCCGCCGTTGAACTACGTGCGCTGCGCCCTCATCTACTCTTTCTATTCCCTTCTTTGGTGCGTATTCCGATATGAGTTCCGCTCTGTCCATCCGGCAGCTAACCAAAACCTACGGCAACGGTTTCCAGGCCCTGAGTGGTATCGATCTGGACGTTGCTGAAGGTGACTTCTTCGCCTTGCTCGGCCCCAACGGCGCCGGCAAATCCACCACCATCGGTATCCTCTCCACTCTGGTCAACAAGACCAGCGGCACGGTGAATATCTTCGGCCACGACCTGGACAAATCCCCGGCGGCTCTCAAGCGTTCCATCGGCGTGGTGCCCCAGGAATTCAACTTCAACCAGTTTGAAAAGACTTTCGACATTGTCGTGACCCAGGCTGGTTACTACGGCATCCCGGCGAAAGTTGCCAAGGAGCGCGCCGAGCAATACCTGACCCAGTTGGGCCTGTGGGACAAGCGCGACGTGCCGTCCCGGTCGCTGTCCGGCGGCATGAAGCGTCGCCTGATGATTGCCCGCGCACTGGTGCATGAACCGCGCCTGTTGATCCTCGATGAGCCCACCGCCGGCGTGGATATCGAACTGCGTCGCTCGATGTGGACCTTCCTCACCGAGCTGAACGAGAAGGGCATCACCATCATCCTCACCACCCATTACCTGGAAGAGGCTGAGCAGCTGTGCCGCAACATCGGCATCATCGACCACGGCACCATCGTCGAGAACACCAGCATGCGTAACCTGCTGGGCCAACTGCATGTGGAAACCTTCCTGCTCGACCTGAAGAACAACCTGTCGGCACCACCGCAACTGCTCGGCTACCCCAGCCGCCTGGTGGACAGCCATACCCTGGAAGTCCAGGTGGATAAAGCCATGGGCATCACTGCGTTGTTCACCCAGTTGGCGGCGCAGAACATCGACGTGCTGAGCCTGCGTAATAAAACCAATCGCCTTGAGGAGTTGTTCGTGTCCCTGGTGGAGAAAAATCTGACGAAGGTGGCGGTATGAGTTCTGAGCTGCAGCCCAACCTTGTCGCACTGCAGACCATCGTCTACCGCGAAGTGAAGCGCTTTACCCGGATCTGGCCGCAGACCCTGCTGCCGCCGGCGATCACCATGGTGTTGTACTTCGTGATCTTCGGTAACCTGATCGGCCGGCAGATCGGCGACATGGGTGGTTTCACCTATATGGAGTACATCGTGCCGGGCCTGATCATGATGTCGGTGATCACCAACTCCTATGGCAACGTGGTCTCCAGTTTCTTCGGCAGCAAGTTCCAGCGCTCCATCGAAGAGCTGATGGTCTCGCCGGTGTCGCCCCACACCATCCTGATCGGCTACACCTTGGGTGGCGTACTGCGCGGCTTGATGGTGGGTGTGATCGTGACGCTGCTGTCGCTGTTCTTCACCCACCTGCAGGTGCATCACCTCGGCGTCACCATTCTGGTGGTGGTGTTGACGGCGACGATCTTCTCGCTGCTGGGGTTTATCAACGCCGTATTTGCACGCAATTTCGATGACATCTCGATCATCCCGACCTTCGTGCTGACGCCGCTGACCTACCTGGGCGGGGTGTTCTACTCCATCACCTTGCTACCGCCGTTCTGGCAGACCGTGTCGCTGGCCAACCCGGTGCTGCACATGGTCAACGCCTTCCGCTACGGCATCCTGGGCGTGTCGGATATCAAGATCAGCGTGGCGATCACCTTCATGCTGGTGGCGACTGTGGTGTTGTATATCGGTTGCGCGAAGCTGCTGGTGAGCGGGCGCGGGATGCGGACCTGATAAAACGCGGTCAAAAAATGTGGGAGGGGGCTTGCCCCCTCCCACATTTGGTTTTGTTTCAGGTCTTCAGGCCTGCAGAGCCAGCTCGATCAGCGCGTGCAGCTCTTCAACCGTCAGCGGCGCGCTTGAGAACAGAATACGGAACACCGTCGGCGCTGCCAGCAGATTGATCAAGTGGTCCACGTTCGGTGGCGACTGGTGCGGATAACGGTCGACAATCGCCTGAAGCTGCCCACTCAAGATGCTCACGCAGTAGCCCGGCGTCCCCCTGCATTGCAGGTCGCGCATCATGTTGCGGCCCGGCTCTGAACTCATCTCATCCAGGTATTGCTCGGCCCACGCCCGCAAGTCGCCACGCAGGCTGCCGGTGTTGGCGGGCTCGCTGTCGGGGCGCATGCGCGCCAGGGCCACATCCGCGAGCAGCACCGAGAGGTCGCCCCAGCGCCGGTAGATAGTCGAGGGCGTGACGCCTGCGCGTGCGGCAATCATCGGCACCGTGACACTGGAGCGCTCATGGGTTTCGAGCAATTCACGCACGGCCGAATGGACTGATTCCTGTACCCGGGCACTGCGGCCCCCCGGGCGGAGGCCTTCTTTTATCGCCATGCTTGTGACCTTAACACAAAGAATTTGCTTTAAGCGCCGGCGAGTAGCACACTCCGCAAAAGCAAAAAATTAGCTTTAGCGGAGCGTGCCCATGTCCAGCCTCACTTCTCATCGTTCCAGCCTGGTGTTCCTCGCGGTCACGTTGCTGACGTTTCTCGCCGCTTCCAGTGCGCCGACACCGTTGTATCACCTGTATCAGGAGGGCCTGCATTTTTCGGCGGGCACGCTCACGCTGATCTTTGGCGTGTACGCCTTGAGCCTGTTGGCGGCGCTGTTGACCGTGGGCTCGCTGTCGGACCACCTGGGACGCAGGCCCGTGATTTTTACGGCATTGGTCCTGAATATGTTGGCGATGCTGCTGTTTATCAATGAAGACAGTGTGGCCTGGCTGATCGCAGCGCGTACCGTACAGGGGTTTGCCACCGGCATGGCCACGGCGGTGCTGGGCGCGGCCTTGCTCGACACCGACCGCCAGCAGGGCCCGCTGGTCAACAGCGTGGCACCTCTGCTGGGCATGGCGTGCGGTGCGATGGGCAGCAGTGTGCTGGCGGAGTTCGCGCCACTGCCGACGCAGTTGATCTACTGGACGCTGCTGGCGCTGATGCTGATGCAGGCGCTGTATGTGTGGCGCCTGCCGGAAACCGTTGATCGTATTCCCGGTGCACTGGCCTCGCTGCGCCCCACGCTGCATGTGCCGCCCCAGGCGCGTCGCGCGTTGTGGCTGTCATTGCCGGTGGACGTGGCGGTGTGGGCGATGGGGGGCTTTTACCTGTCCCTGGCGCCGTCGCTGGTACGGGCGGCGACAGGCTCTACATCGAACCTTATCGGTGGCGGCCTGGTGGCGGTGCTGACGTTGAGCGGGGCGCTGATGATCTTCACCCTGCGCAATCGCCCGGCCAGCAAGGTGCTGCGCCTGGGCGCGACGCTGCTGGCGGTGGGGGTGGCGCTGATCCTTACGGCGGTGCACAGCGCCAGCCTGCCGCTGTTTTTTATCGCCACATTGATCGCCGGCAGCGGCTTTGGCGCCGGCTTTCTCGGCGCATTGCGCAGTGTGGTGCCGCTGGCTTTGCCCCATGAACGGGCAGGCTTGATGTCGGCATTCTATGTGCTGAGTTATTTGGCGTTCTGCTTGCCTTCGCTGCTGGCGGGCAACCTGATTCGCCGCTTTGGCCTGATCGTCACCACCGACGGTTACGGCGCCGTACTGATCCTGCTGGCCCTCGGGGCGTTGGTCGCCTTGCTGCTGCAGGATTCGGCAAAATCCAAGGCGGCCTGCATATCTGTAAAGTAGATAACAGTTAGAGATATTACCCGTTATATAGATATTCGATCAGGTTCTACCATGGCCTCAACCTCATGCGAGGAAGAGGATTGCCATCATGAACTGCTCGACGACCATCAGCTACAAACCCTTCAGTCACCTGACCCGGCCTCGGGAAGTGATTCGCCAATTCACCCCCAACTGGTTCGCCGCGACCATGGGCACCGGGGTGCTGGCGCTGGCCCTGGCGCAATGGCCGGTCAACCTGCCAGGTGTGCAGGCCATTGCCGAAGCACTGTGGTGGTTCACCATTGGCCTGTTCATTCTGTTCAGTGCCTTGTATACCGCGCGCTGGGTGATGTTTTTCCACGAGGCGCGGCGGATTTTCGGGCACTCCACGGTCTCGATGTTCTTCGGCACCATCCCCATGGGCCTGGCGACCATTCTCAATGGCTTGCTGCTGTTTGGCCTGCCGCGTTGGGGCGCCGATGTGATCCCGCTGGCCGAAGCCCTGTGGTGGCTGGATGTGGCGATGGCCCTGGCCTGCGGTGTGCTGATTCCCTTCATGATGTTCACCCGCCAGGAACACAGCATCGACCAGATGACTGCGGTCTGGCTGCTGCCGGTGGTGGCGGCCGAAGTCGCCGCAGCCAGCGGCGGCTTGCTCGCGCCGCACCTGGCGGACGCTCATTCGCAACTGGTGATGCTGGTGACCAGCTACGTGTTGTGGGCGTTTTCCCTGCCGGTGGCGTTCAGCATCCTGACCATCCTGATGTTGCGCATGGCCCTGCACAAACTGCCCCACGCCAACATGGCGGCGTCGAGCTGGCTGGCGTTGGGCCCGATCGGTACCGGTGCCCTGGGCATGTTGTTGCTGGGCGGCGATGCTCCGGCGATCTTTGCCGCCAATGGCTTGCCCGGCGTGGGTGAAATAGCCAATGGGCTCGGCCTGGTCGCAGGCATCACCCTGTGGGGCTTCGGCTTGTGGTGGATGCTGATCGCAGTATTGATCACCCTGCGTTACCTGCGCGGCGGTATCCCATTCAACCTCGGTTGGTGGGGCTTCACCTTCCCGTTGGGGGTGTACGCCCTGGCCACGCTGAAGCTGGCGAACCTGCTGCACCTGGGCTTCTTCAGCGCCTTCGGTAGCCTGCTGGTGGCGGCGTTGGCGCTGATGTGGCTGATCGTGGCCAAGCGCACTGTGCAGGGCGCCTACAAAGGCGAGCTTTTTGTTTCGCCGTGCATTGCAGGACTAGGGAATAAGTAAGCGGAGTTAGGTAAAGTCGTGGCCTGATAACTATTAGGCCACGCAGGAACACGGACGATGAGCCACCCCTCACAATTCACCTTGCTGCGCACACGGCGCTTCCTGCCGTTTTTCATCACCCAGTTGCTGGGCGCTTTCAACGACAACATCTTCAAGCAATCGCTGATCCTGGCGATTCTCTACAAGCTCACCATCGACGGTGACCGCAGCATTTGGGTCAACCTGTGCGCCTTGCTGTTTATCCTGCCGTTCTTCCTGTTTTCGGCGCTGGCCGGGCAGTTTGGCGAGAAATTCAACAAGGATGCGTTGATCCGTGCGATCAAGATCGGCGAGATCGTGATCATGGCCGTCGGTGCCACAGGCTTCCTGTTCAACCATTTGGAATTGATGCTGCTGGCGTTGTTTGCCATGGGTACCCACTCGGCGCTGTTCGGTCCGGTGAAGTACTCGATCATGCCCCAGGCCCTGCACGAAGATGAGCTGGTAGGTGGCAACGGCCTGGTGGAGATGGGCACGTTCCTGGCCATCCTGGCCGGCACCATTGGCGCCGGGATCATGATGTCGTCCACCCATTACGCGCCGATCGTGGCGGTGGCGATTGTCGGCGTGGCGGTGCTGGGTTACCTGGCCAGCCGCAGCATTCCACGGGCGGCCGCATCCACGCCGCAACTGCGCCTGGACTGGAATATCTTCACCCAGTCCTGGGCCACGCTGCGCATGGGCCTGGGGCAGACGCCCGCGGTGTCGCGCTCGATTGTCGGTAACTCGTGGTTCTGGTTTGTCGGCGCGATCTACCTGACGCAGATCCCGGCCTACGCCAAGGAATGGTTGTACGGCGATGAAACCGTGGTCACCCTGATCCTCACGGTGTTCTCGGTGGGCATCGCCCTGGGCTCGATGCTCTGCGAAAAACTCTCCGGGCGTAAGGTGGAAATCGGCCTGGTGCCGTTTGGCTCGTTCGGCCTGACGGTGTTCGGCCTGCTGCTCTGGTGGCATTCCGGCGGTTTCCCGCAGAACGTCCAGGCCAACGATTGGCTCGCGGTGCTCAGCTACGGCCAGGCCTGGTGGGTGTTGTTCGATATCCTTGGCCTGGGTGTGTTCGGCGGCTTCTATATCGTGCCGCTGTACGCGCTGATCCAGTCGCGTACCGCCGAGAACGAGCGGGCGCGGGTGATCGCCGCCAACAACATTCTCAATGCGCTGTTCATGGTGGTCTCGGCGATCGTGTCGATCCTGCTGCTGAGCGTGGCCAAGCTGTCGATCCCGGAGTTGTTCCTGGTGGTGTCGCTGCTCAACATCGCGGTCAATGCCTACATCTTCAGGATCGTCCCCGAGTTCACCATGCGCTTCATGATCTGGCTGCTCAGCCACTCCATGTACCGCGTGGAGCATCGCAACCTCGACCTGATCCCGGACGAAGGCGCGGCGTTGCTGGTGTGCAATCACGTGTCGTTTGTCGATGCGTTGTTGATCGGTGGCGCGGTGCGTCGGCCGATTCGCTTTGTCATGTACTACAAGATCTACCGTTTGCCGGTGCTGAACTTTATCTTCCGCACCGCCGGGGCGATTCCGATTGCCGGGCGCAATGAAGACATCCAGATCTACGAAAAGGCCTTCACGCGCATTGCCCAGTACCTGAAGGACGGGGAGTTGGTGTGTATCTTCCCGGAAGGCAAATTGACGGCGGATGGCGAGATGAATGAGTTCCGTGGTGGGGTGACGCGCATCCTGGAAGAGACACCGGTGCCGGTGATTCCGATGGCGTTGCAGGGGCTGTGGGGGAGTTTCTTCAGCCGCGATCCGCACAAGGGCTTCTTTCATCGGATCTGGTCGCGGGTGGTATTGGTGGCGGGTGAGCCTGTTGCCGTGGAGGCGGCTACGCCTGCGCAGTTGCAGGCGGTGGTGGGTGTTTTGCGGGGGAGTGTCAGGTAGTTCTGTGCTGGATGTACCGGACTCATCGGGGGCTTGCCCCCGATGGCGGTAGCGGCCTAAGCGCTGATCTTAAGCCCAACAAGCCCGCAAATGATCAACGCCACACTGGCCAATCGAAACAACGCCATGGACTCCCCGAACAGGACAATCCCGGCAATCACGGTGCCCACCGCGCCCACACCGGTCCAGATGGCATAGGCGGTGCCCAGGGGCAGTTCCTTCATGGCCAGCCCCAGCAGGCCGAGGCTGATGGCCATGGCGGCAATCGTCAGGGCGGTGGGCAGTGGCTTGCTGAAACCGTCGGTGTACTTCAGGCCGACGGCCCAGCCGACTTCGAACAGACCGGCAAAAAACAGAATGATCCAGGACATGATGACCTCGCTTCCATAGGCGGGGTCGTCCCCGGATTGTGCGCCTCGACAGCGTCGCGAGGTCGTCCCCGCGAAGCTCGGTAGAGTGCCGAAAATTGATCATGCGATCAAGTTTGCGGCGTGTTCTCCAGTACGCGGCGGTCTTCCTTCTCGCTCATGCGGCGGAAATACGTCGACAGCAATGCCCCGGAAATATTGTGCCAGACACTGAACAACGCACTGGGCACTGCCGCCAACGGCGAAAAGTGCGCGCTGGCCAAGGCGGCGCCCAGCCCTGAGTTCTGCATGCCCACTTCCAGCGCCAACGACTTGCGTTGGGCCAATGGCAACTTGAACACGCGGCCGGTGAAGTAGCCCAGCAGGTAGCCGAAGCTGTTGTGCAGCATCACCACAGCCATGATCAGCAGGCCCGATTCGGCAATTTTCGCCTGGCTGGCAGCCACTACCGCGGCGACGATGATCACAATGCTGACCACCGACACCAGGGGCAGCACGTCCACTGCATGGCGGACCCGCTCGCCGAGCACGCGTTGCGCGACCACGCCGAGCACGATCGGCAGCAGCACCACTTGCAGGATCGACCAGAACAACTCCATGAACGACACCGGCAACCAGGCCGAGGCCAACAGCCAGATCAGCGCCGGGGTGAGCAGCGGGGCGAGGAGGGTGGTGACGGCAGCGATGGCCACCGACAGCGCCAGGTCGCCACGGGCCAGCCAGGTCATCACGTTGGACGAGGTGCCGCTTGGGCAGCAACCGACCAGGATCACGCCGACGGCAATTTCCGGCGGCAGGTGAAAGGCCTGGCACAGCAGCCACGCCACCCCCGGCATGATCACGAAATGCGCGACCACGCCCAGGGCCACGCGCCACGGGTGGCGAGCGACTTCGGCGAAGTCTTCAAGTTTGAGGGTCAGCCCCATGCCGAACATCACCAGGCCCAGCAGCGGGACGATGGCGCTTTTCAGGCCGATGAACCAGCTGGGCTCGAGGAACGCGACAACGGCGAAGATCAACACCCAGTAGGCGAAGGTATTGCCGACGAAGCGGCTCAAGGCGGCGAGTGCGCGCATGGGGGTGTCCTTGTTATTAGATTCTTGAAGTGCAAATGCGATCAAATGTGTGAGGGGGCAATTCCCCTCCCACAATTTGATCTTCAAACGGCTTAGATACCTTGCGGGGTTTCTTCGCCGCCGAGGGCTTCGATCAACGCCGGCAGGAAGTCGCCGAAGGTCAGCATCATCAGCGTGAAGCTGGCGTCCAGCTGACCCAGGGCCTCTTCGCCACCGTCCTGTTCCGCCTGGTCTTGCAGCAGGTCTTCGAACTTCAGGCGCTTGACGGTCATCTTGTCGTCAAGCATGAAGGACAGCTTGTCCTGCCAGGCCAGGGACAGTTGGGTCACGACTTTGCCGGTGGTCAGGTGCAGCTGGATTTCTTCGCCGGTCAGGTCCTGACGCTTGCAACGTACGATGCCGCCGTCTTCGTGGGTGTCGCGCAGTTCGCATTCGTCGAGGACGAAGAAGTCATCGGCCGGTTTCTGGGTGGTGACCCAGTCGGTCATGATGGCGGTGGGCGCGGTTTTCACGGTGAGTGGGCGCACCGGCAGGGTGCCGATCACTTCACGCAGGGTGGAGAGCAGGTCTTCGGCGCGTTTCGGGCTGGCCGAGTTCACCAGGATCAGGCCTTGCTTCGGCGCGATGGCGGCAAAGGTCGACGAGCGGCGAATAAAAGCGCGGGGCAGGAAGGCCTGGATGATTTCATCCTTGATCTGGTCGCGTTCCTTTTTATAGACCTTGCGCATTTGCTCGGCCTCGATCTCTTCGACTTTCTCTTTCAGTGCGTCACGCACCACGCTACCCGGCAGGATGCGTTCTTCCTTGCGGGCGGCGATCAGCAGGAAGTCACCGCTGACGTGAACCAGGGGAGCGTCTTCACCTTTACCGAACGGTGCGACGAAACCGTAGGTGGTCAACTCCTGGCTGGCACAAGGGCGCGCCAGTTTGGTGGCCATGGCCGCTTCCAACGCCTCGGCATCAACAGGCAGATCTTGGGTCAGGCGATAGATAAGCAGGTTCTTGAACCACATGGGGTGAGTCTCTCCTTTATACAAAGGGGGGCATTATTCTCTTGATAGCGCCCCAGGCCAACCCTGCCTAAGCCATTGGAAGGCCTCAAAAAAAAGATTTAAGAAAGTGCTTGCCAGACATAAGGTCGCTCCGTAGAATGCGCGCCACACCGAGACGAAGGGTGATTAGCTCAGCTGGGAGAGCATCTGCCTTACAAGCAGAGGGTCGGCGGTTCGATCCCGTCATCACCCACCATTCGCTTCATGTGTTACGCGCAGCGGTAGTTCAGTCGGTTAGAATACCGGCCTGTCACGCCGGGGGTCGCGGGTTCGAGTCCCGTCCGCTGCGCCATATTCGGTAGCCTGGAACGCTGAACGCCAGGTCACCACAGAAAGCCCGCCTGATCGCGGGCTTTTTGCTGTCCGGAATATGGCAAAAAATCGTGCGCTGAACTTTTTTTGAATAAATTGCATTTAAATCAAGACATTACGATTTTTTGGTGTATGATGCGCCCACACCGAAACGAAGGGTGATTAGCTCAGCTGGGAGAGCATCTGCCTTACAAGCAGAGGGTCGGCGGTTCGATCCCGTCATCACCCACCATTCGCTTCACGTGTTACGCGCAGCGGTAGTTCAGTCGGTTAGAATACCGGCCTGTCACGCCGGGGGTCGCGGGTTCGAGTCCCGTCCGCTGCGCCATATTCGGTCACCTGGCCCACTGAACGCCAGGTCACCACAGAAAGCCCGCTCAATGAGCGGGCTTTTTTTTGCCTGCGATTTGACCTTTCTGCGCCTTGCCGTCGCCCTGACGCTACCTGACCTTTTTCTTGCGTGGCTGGCGCGTGGCCAAGTGCTCGAAGCAAAAAGACGCAGTGCCGAACACGGCGATTATGGTCAGGACGATCATGCCTAGGGTTGAGCTTTCCACGATGGGCTTCCTACGTGATGGAGTAGGCGTCCACGGTAGAGTTACGACGAAAGCGCCTCAATAGACCCGACGCAATCCTTACGACGCCGGGCCCGTTGTTACGCAGTCTTTACGGGGCGTTGCGGCTGTGGCGGTAATCGCTGACCGCTTCATACACCGCCTTGCGCAAGCGATTGATGCCGCCGATGGGGCGGTGCTCGGTCACGCCAAACCATGGGTTGAACGACTGGTTGTCACACGCCAGGTTCTGCTCGGGCGTATCGAAGTCCTGGGCCGGGATCCGCACCTTGGCTACGCTCTCGTAGGGCGCATCGCTCTCCTTCCACTCGATGCTGGTGTCTTCGATCGGCATGAACTTCTGCGGGTTCTGCCGCTGGATCTGCAACACGAAACATGCCGGCACGCGGTCGGTGGACAGCTGCTGGCTCAAGGCGCTGCGCAGGAAGTTCGGCAGGTCCTGGTTCTGCTTGGGCAGGGCGTATTCCGGGCAGCTCTGTGGGTCGGGCGCCACACGGAACTTGGCATTGGCCGCGCCGAACTTGTAGGGCGATACCGAAAAATAGGTGGTCTGCGTCGGGCTGGCCGGTGCGGGTGCCAGGGTTGCCAGGGCGATAAACAGGTGACGCACCTGCCAGCTGCGCGGGTCGGCCTTGGGGAAGAACGCCAGGACTTTCTTGCCATCCGCCTGGGCGCCGATGTTCTGCGCGTACTCCGCCACATCGCTGACAAAGAAATTCGGGTGGCTGAACATCACGAAGTCCTGTTCAGTGCGGGCCTGCTGGTCGGCGAGCAATTGTTTGCCCGGCACGTCCAGCAACTTGAGCGCCATGCCCCGGGCATCGCGGATGCTGTCGAACTGCGGGTAGGCGTTGCCGTTGGACAAGCGCATCATGGCCTGCCAGGTCTTGCCTGGTTCGGCAAATACACCCTGGCGCAACGCCGGGTCGAGATCGGCCAGCACACTGACTTCGGCTTTCACGCAACCATGGGCCTTGGCGTGGGCATCGCGCAGGTAGCGCGTGCCTTCGCGATGCTGGTCAACGATGCGCACGGCGGTCTGGATAATGCCCTGGGTCATTGCCGCTTCACCCGCAGGGATCTGCTCGTCCGGCGACACCGGTCCGCTGTGCTGCCAGGCAAACCACGCCGTGCTCGCCAGCCAGCCGAGCAGGCCCAGGCCCACCAGCCACAACAGGGTCTTGCCGAGAAACCGGCCAAGGCGCAGCCACAGGCGGGCGAGCAGGGAAGGTTGGTCGTATCGAGATCGGATCATCATGGCAGTTGTTGCTCCAGCGGGCCGCCCAGCACTTTGAGGTATTCCAGCAGTGCCCAGCGTTCCTGCGGCAGTAAGCTGCGGCCGATAACGCCATTGCCACGCTTGCCGGCACGGAATTCGTGGCCGCTGTTGTGGTTGCCGGTGAGTTTGGTATCGAACAGGAAGGCATTCTTGAACGCTGCGGTCTCAAAGCCCAGGTGACGCGGGTCGTAGTTGAAGGTGCCTTTATAGAAGGTGGTGCTGCGTTCATCCTGAGGCGAGAGCAACTGGTAGATCGTCGGCACCGAGCCGTTGTGCAGGAACGGCGGGGTCGCCCATACACCGGCCAGCGGGCGGGCCTTGTAGGCACGCAACTCGCGCACGCCAATGGGCAGGCCGTAGCCATCCAGGCGCGGGCGCTCGGCCGGGGTGACGCCGGCGGCGCGGTAGGCGTGGTCTTCGACGAAGGCGGTGACGTAGGCCAGGCCCTTGGCCACGGACATTTTCTTCAGGTCCAGCGGCTCGGTGGGGGTGGGGTGCAGTTCGACATTGAGCTTGGCCAGTTCCGCCGGGTCCCACTGCAGGGCGCTGAGGTCATAGCGCTGGTCGGCAATGTTGCTGGCGGTACCGGGGTCGGTGCCGATGTACGCCACCGGCAGCATTTTCAGCTGCTGCACCGGGCGGCCATGTTCCTCGGTGACGGCCGGCACATGGCAGCCGGCGCAGTTCTCGGCGAACAGCGCGCGGCCCTGGGCGGCGAGGGGCTTGTCGACGGGGCCGAACAAGTCCTCGGGCCAGGTCGGTGGTTTGAGGCGTTGCAGGGTTTCTTCGATCCGGTTGAGGTCACGCACCCTGACGCTCGACGGGTAGCGCGCATCGCCCTGAAGCGGTTGGCCGGCGGCGTCGAAAAAGCTCAACGTCGCGCCTACACCGAGGGCTTCACCGATATTACGCGCCATGGGTTGCTGGGCCGAGCCGTTCCATTGCACCCAGTCGAAGGTCCAGATGTCCCACAGCTGCGGGTAGTCCACCGGCGCATTGGCGACGCGGTAGTTGTCTGGCGAAATGGCATCGCCAAAGCTGGCATTGGCGATCCGGCCAAAGGCGTCGGTGCGGCCCGGGCCTTCTTCGGTGGGGTAGAGGCCGCGGTGGGTGTCGTTCCAGGCGACCTTGAGGAACTGGTTCAGCGACTGTTTGAAGTCCTCGCGCAACTGGCTGTGCTCGGCGTCGTAGCGATCCCCCAGCACCTGGCGGGCAAACCGCTCGAATTTCCAGGGGTTGTAGTAGGTGGCGGCGAGGCTGGCGACCAGGGCCTGGCCGAAACTGCCACCGCGCAAGGTGGGTACGCTGGAAGGCAGTACGTGTTGGGCCGAGCCGCCGTCGATACGCAGGGCCTGGCCCTTGAAGTGCAATTCGCCGGTATGGCAGGCGGCACAGGTAATATCCAGGTACTCGACGTTGCTGTCGGCGTTTTTGTGCCGGGCGAAGCCCACGGGCAGGTTGCCGGGGTTTTGCGTGGTGGGTACCTGCTTGGGGTCCACCAGGAAACCGAAGCGCGCCAGGTACTCCGGCGTGGCAAAACGCCGCTCGGAGAACGGCAGTTCCAGGGCGGTGAACCAGTTGTAGTGCAGGCCTTTTACTTGGGTGCCCTGGGGCGTGAAGTAATAGGTCTGGCGGTCGGCGGCGCTCCATTGGTCCTGGTAGTGCACCTGTTCCACCGGCACGTAGTCGGGCAGCCTGGGGTTGACGGTGTAGTACAGCACCACGGCCAGGATCAGGCCCAGCGCGATGAGTATCAGCAGTAAAACACGGGAAAAAATGCGCAAGATGGCTATCCTTGTCTCGGCCTTGTCGAGTGGTCGCGTTGTTATGCCACTACGCCACGGGTGCGGCAAGTGGCCATGAGTCAGATGAGAGGCGGTCCCGCGATCCGTCGCGGGCTCCCATAATGAATGAAAATGCTTTTAAACACGTGAACTTATCGGAAGTTTCCTGCTCACATGCCGGTAGCCATTGGTCGTGGCCGCCTGATAAGCTCGCGACTTTATTCGAATGCCCTTTTGGCGCATGAACAAGGAAATAGCATGAAACAGCATCGGTTGGCGGCGGCGGTGGCCCTGGTTAGCCTGGTACTTGCGGGTTGTGATTCGCAGACCAGCGTAGAGCTGAAAACCCCGGCGCAGAAAGCTTCCTACGGCATCGGCCTGAACATGGGCAAAAGCCTTGCCCAGGAAGGCATGGATGACCTGGATTCCAAAGCGGTAGCCCAGGGCATCGAAGATGCCGTCGGCAAGAAAGAGCAGAAGCTCAAAGACGACGAACTGGTTGAAGCGTTTGCCGCACTGCAGAAGCGTGCTGAAGAACGCATGACCAAAATGAGCGAAGAGTCGGCAGCCGCCGGCAAGAAATTCCTCGAAGACAACGCCAAGAAAGACGGCGTAGTCACCACCGCTTCCGGCCTGCAGTACAAGATCACCAAGAAAGCCGACGGCCCACAGCCTAAGCCGACTGACGTGGTGACTGTTCACTACACCGGCAAGCTCACCAACGGCACCACCTTTGACAGCTCCGTGGATCGCGGCAGCCCGATTGACCTGCCGGTCAGCGGCGTGATTCCTGGTTGGGTCGAAGGCCTGCAACTGATGCACGTTGGCGAGAAGGTCGAGTTGTACATCCCGTCCGACCTGGCCTACGGCGCCCAGAGCCCGAGCCCGGCAATCCCGGCCAACTCGGTGCTGGTATTCGACCTGGAACTGCTGGCCATCAAGGACCCAGCCAAGGCTGAAGCCCCTGCTGCACCTGCCGCCAAGAAGTAATCGGCGCTTGAACACACAACGCCCCGTCTTGACGGGGCGTTGTTGTTTTCGGGGTTTTCAAAATCAGTACCTGTAGACATCCGATCGAACGCCCGTACGCTGTAGCAGTCTGATATAAGACTCGAGTACGGGTATCGGCACATCTGCGCCAAGTCAATGAATTCTTGGGTTTTTTTGATGTGCGCAAAAAACGCCCGATCTGACTGGAAGCCTTGTAGAACGTGGCTTTCAGCCGGTAAAACAGGCTCTGTTCACAAGGTTATCCACAATTTGTGTGGATAACCTTTCTGTTTGATGGAACTGGAGTGACAGATGAAACCACCCTTCAATTTCACCCGTTTCCTGCCCATGGCTGCACGCTTGCTGGGCCGTGGACGTTTGCCGACCCTGCTGTTCGCTGTCGCCGCCAAAGGCTCCAGCCAGGGCAACCGCCTGGGTAAGCTCAAGGATGATCTCAAGTTGCTTCAATCCCTGTGCCTGGCCTACTGGCGTGGCGAGTACCGGGCCATCAGCCCCAAGGCACTGATCTCTGTGGTGGCGGGGTTGATGTATTTCCTCAGCCCGATTGATGCGATCCCGGACTTTATCCCCATGTTCGGCATGCTCGACGACATCGCGGTACTGGCGTGGGTCATGAAGACCCTGGAAGGCGAACTGAGCGCGTTTCGCGCCTGGCGTGACGCACAGCGCCCGGAAAAACTCGCGGTGGTTGAGCGTTTGCCTGCCACCCCGGCCTTGCTGGCCAAGGAAAACCCGCAAAAAAACGGATGACGTGGCTATCCCCCTGCGACCTTTGTGGCTGTTAGGATTACACTCCTAAGGAAAGAGCTTACTCAGTAAGTGCAGTTATCCTACGGGGCGGTCATGGATATTCAGATAATTTCACGCAATGGCGAACCCGAGTACGCGGTGTTGCCATGGGATCAGTACCAGGCGCTGCTAAAAGCCGCCGGTCAGCAACAGCCTTCACCGACGCCTTCTCCTACTGCACACGCCGCACCTGACCAGGATTTGCGCCCGCTCGCAGACCTGCGCGGCTTGCGTGAAGCCAAGGGCCTGGCGATTGAAGCGTTGGCCCGCACCGTGGGCATCAGCCCCTCGTATCTCGGATTGATCGAAAGTGGTGAACGTCAGCCGGATGCCGCAATCCGCCGCAGCCTGGCCTGGGAATTGGGCGTTACAGGGTGGAGGGATGAATCTTGAGCCTACGTATCAGTCGTCAACATTGGGATGGGTTACTTAACGAACTGGACCAGGCGCGCCGCCAGCGCCATCTGCTGACCTACCGGGCACTGTTGGAGCGCCTGCAGTTTCCGACGCCGGCGATGCAAACCCTGGCCGCTGCCCTGGAGCACCTGGCGGCGCTGGACGCCAAGGCCGAGCAACCGTTGCGCAGCTCCCTGGTGATCAGCCAGGGCGCCAGTCGCCTGCCGCGTACCGGGTTCTTTGAATGTGTGGAGCGCCTGGGGCGTTTCAGCGGGCCGTCCGATGGCGTGGCCGCCGCCTCCTGGCATGCCTCGGAAGTGGTGCGGGTGTTCGAATACGAGTATCCGGAGTCTGCCGAGGCTTAAAGTGCCTGGGGCAACATGTCCATGCTGTCGATCACGTGGATACTGTAGCCGGTCATATCCTTGGCATGGTGCTTGGCCTGCGAGGCCAGTTCCGCCAACTGGCTGGCATCGAGTTGTCCACAGGCCTGTGGATACAAATGCACCACCCCGATCGACAATGACAGCAACGCAAACTCCTGGCGTACGCCCTGGCGGTTCAGCGCCACGAAGCAGCCGGCGTCGAGGTGCTCGGCGCGGTAGAAGCGCCGGCACTGGGTATGGAAATCGTCCAGCAGCTGGTTGAGCCGCTTGCGCCAATCCTGTGGCCCCAATACCAGCAGGAAGTCATCGCCACCGATGTGCCCGACAAAGTCGCGGCTGGGGTCGACCCGGTCGTTCAGGCACTGCGCCAGGCACAGCAACACCTCATCCCCACGTCCGTAGCCGTAGATGTCGTTGAACGGCTTGAAGCTGTCGATATCCACGTAGCAGATCACCGATTCCCGCTGTTGCTGCAACAGTCGCGTCAGGCACTGCTGGATCGGCACGTTGCCGGGCAGCAGGGTCAGCGGGTTGGCATAGCGCGCCTGCTGGATTTTCAGTTCGGTGATCAGCTTGAGTACATCGATTACCCGGCCCAGGCCGAGGTAATCGCCATTGAGGGTGATAATGAAATCTTCTTCGATACGTTGCCGTGCGCGGCTGGTCAGCAGGCGGCTGACCTGTTGCAGCGACTGGCTCAACTCCACCGCCAGAAAATCCGTACTCATCAGCCGGCTGATGGGCTTGCGCGCAAACAGGTCGGTGGCAAACGGCTTGAGCAGCGCATCGGAGAGTGAATGCCGGTGCACGATCCCTACCGGGTGGCCGCGTCCATCCAGCACCGCCAGGGAGTTAAGGTTAGCCTGGCGGCGGAACGCCTCCAACACCTGGGCGGTGGCGGTGTCCTGATCGACCGCCGGTTGTTCGCTGAGCAGGGCGCTGAGGTCGCCGGCTTCTTCGCTGAGGGCCACATTGGCCTGGTCGGGCTTGGGCAGCATCTGGCGCGCTTCCTGTGGCGGCTGCTCCTGTGGACGGCAGAGCAGGTAACCCTGGACCAGGTCGACGCCCATTTCGGTCAATACCGCCAGCTCTTCCGGCAATTCGATGCCCTCGGCGATCACCTGGGCCCGTGAGGCCCTGGCGATCTGCAGGATAGAGCCGACAAACTCACGCTTGAGCGCATCCTGATGGATACCGTCGATAAAGTGCCGGTCGATCTTCACGTAATCCGGGCGCAGCTCCGACCACAAGCGCAGGCTGGAATAGCCTGCACCCAAGTCATCCAAGGCAATCGAAAAGCCCATGTTGCGGTAATGGTGCAGGGCGGTTTGCAGCAGGTCGAAATCGTCGGTGGGGGTCTGCTCGGTGAGTTCGATCACCACCTGGCTCGGCGGAATGCCGAAGTCGCGCAGCAATTGCAGGGTGCGGCCCGGTTGATGAGCGGTCTCCATCAAGGATTCGGGCGAGACATTCAGGAACAGCTTGCCCGGCAGCTTTTGCTCGCTGAAGCGGCGGCATGCGCTTTCGCGGCAGGCCATTTCCAGTTCGCTGAGGCGTCCGGCATGGCGCGCCACCGAGAACAGCGCGATGGGGGAGTGCAGCGGGCTGTTCGACGGGCCGCGGCTGAGGGCCTCGTAGCCGAGGATGCGCCGTTCCGACAGACAGATGATCGGTTGGAACAGGCTGTGCAAACTGCCTTGAGCCAGGATAGAGCCCAATGCACTCAGCTGTTCGGTCATGGTCATGGCGATCTCGATCGAAAAAAAAGGACCGTGGGCGTTACGCCGACGGTCCTTCATTTCACGACAGAATGATGTCTATATGATGACACTCCAGGGAGCGATCACATTAAATCGCCATCATTTACTGCTTGGCCACCTGTTTGGTGATTTTCAGGTAGTCCAGCAGGATCCGGCCGCTCTCGGCCAGGTAAGCGTCGTCTTCCGGCTTGGTTTTATCCGCTTCGGTCGGCAGCGCATCCTCGTCTTCTTTCTTCAGCTCCTTGAGGGGTTCTTCGCCCTTGGCCTTGCGGCGGATGTTTTCCAAGGCGAGTTGCTTGTTTTCGATGTCGGAGTGCTGTGCACGACGGTCCACTTCATTGAGGCTGACGGTTTTTTCTTCCATCAACTTCTTGGCCAGGGCCAGCTTGTCGCGGATGAACACAAACTCGGCATCCTTGGCGGAGCGGGTATCGTGGTCAGCCTTCAACTGCGCGAGGAATGGCTTGAACGGGTCCGAGGCCGGCTTGATCGCAGGACGGATGGTGTCCCACGGCATGGCTTCCGGCAGGGCGCTTTCGCCGATTTCCTTGGTGTCGATGATCGACGGGAAATCGATGTCCGGCAGTACGCCCTGATGCTGGGTGCTCTGCCCGGACACCCGGTAGAACTTGGCCAGCGTCAGCTTGAGCTCGCCATGGTTCAGCGGCTGGATGGTCTGCACGGTGCCTTTGCCGAAGGTCTGGCCGCCGATGATCAATGCACGGTGATAGTCCTGCATGGCGCCGGCGAAAATCTCCGAAGCCGAAGCCGACAGGCGGTTGACCAGCAACGCCATCGGGCCTTTGTAGAAGGCACCCGGGTTCTCGTCTTCGAGCACGTCGACACGGCCGTCAGCGTTGCGTACCAACACGGTCGGGCCCTTGTCGATAAACAGGCTGGTCAGCTCGGTGGCTTCCTGCAGGGAACCGCCGCCGTTGTTGCGCAGGTCGATGACCACGCCGTCGACTTTTTCCTTCTGCAGCTCGGTAAGGATTTTCTTCACGTCGCGGGTAGTGGACTTGTAGTCCGGGTCACCGGCACGGAAGGCCTTGAAGTCCAGGTAGAAGGCCGGGATTTCAATCACGCCCAGCTTGTAGTCCTTGCCATCCTGCTTGAGGTTGAGGACTTTCTTCTGCACGGCCTGGTCTTCGAGCTTCACCGCTTCACGGGTGATGGACACGATCTTGCTGGTCTGGTCGTTCGGTGCATTGGTGTGCGGAATCACTTCCAGGCGCACCACGCTGCCTTTCGGCCCGCGGATCAGCTTGACCACTTCGTCCAGGCGCCAGCCGACCACATCGACCATCTCTTTGTCGGCCTGGGCCACACCGATGATCTTGTCGGCAGGCGCCACCTGCTTGGTCTTGTCTGCCGGACCGGCCGGCACCAGACGCACGATCTTCACCTGGTCATTGTCGCTTTGCAGGACGGCACCGATGCCTTCCAGGGACAGACTCATGTTGATATCGAAATTTTCCGCGTTATCTGGAGACAGATAATTGGTGTGCGGATCGTAGGACATCGCGAAGGTGTTGATGTAGGCCTGGAAGATATCTTCGGCACGGGTCTGGTCCAGGCGCGCCAGTTGATTCTTGTAGCGCTTGGTCAACAGCTCCTGGATGGCCTTGGGCTCTTTGCCGGCGATCTTCAGGCGCAGCACTTCGTCCTTGACGCGTTTGCGCCAGAGGTCGTCGAGGGCGGCGGTGCTGGTCAGCCAAGGCGCGTCCTTGCGGTCCACCAGAAGGGTTTCCTTCTGGGTGAAGTCGAGCTTGTCGACACCCTTGTCCAACTCACCCAAGGCGAAGTCCAGACGCGCTTTCACGCGATCCAGATAGCGCTTGTAGATGGTGAAGCCGGGCTGCAGGTCGCCGCTCTTGAGGAAGTCGTCGAACTGCGTCTTCCACTTGTCGAACTCAGCGATATCGCTGGCCAGGAAGTAGCTGCGCGACGGATCCAGCAGCTTGAGGTAGCTGTCGTAGATGATCACCGAGCGCGCGTCGTCCAGCGGCGGCTTGCTGTAGTGATGACGCTTGAGCAACTCGACGACGTTAAGGCTGGCAATCACCTCATCGCGGTCCGGCTGAAGGTTGTCCCAGCTGTTGGCTGCGAACGTATTGGTCGACATCGACGCGAAGCCGATACCAATGAAAAGAGCGAGGGCGGTGCTGGGGAACAGATGCTTCATGCTGATTCGACGCGGGGGCAATTGATAACGCATATTAGGCCGTCTTTGAAGTTGCCGGTTCCATAGGGGCCGGTCGCATAATGCAAAAAGCCCGGCGCTACTGCTACGGGCTCAGTCCAGACTCACTATGGAGGCACTGTGAAAGCATTGCAAGGCGTTGAAGGTCATGTGGCGTGGTTGGACGAACCCAGTCCTACATGTGATGTAGGCCAAGTTCGCATTCGCGTGGCGGCTGCGGGCCTTAATCGCGCCGATTTATTGCAGCGTGCAGGGCTCTATCCGCCACCGCCTGGCGCCAGTGCTGTGCTGGGCCTGGAGTGTTCCGGGGTGATCAGCGAAGTGGGCCCGGGTTCGTCCTGGCAGGTGGGCGATCGCGTTTGTGCACTGCTGGCCGGTGGCGGCATGGCCGAAGAAGTGGTGGTGGATGCACGTCATGTGCTGCCGGTACCGGAAGGTCTGTCGCTGGTCGAAGCGGCGGCGCTGCCGGAGGTGTACAGCACCGCGTGGCTCAATCTGTTCCAACTGGCGGGCCTCAAGCCCGGTGAGAAAGTGTTGCTGCACGCCGGCGCCAGTGGCGTGGGCTCGGCGGCCATCCAGCTGTGCAAGGCATTTGGCAGCCCGTGCTGGGTCAGCGTCGGCTCGGCGCAGCGCCTGGCCTACTGTGAAGACCTGGGCGCCCAGGGCGGCGTAGTACGCACTGACGGTATCGAAGGGCTGCGGGATTTCGGGCCATTCGATGTGATCCTCGATCCGGTCGGCGGCAACTACGCCGCGCTGGACCTCAAGCTGCTGGCGCTGGACGGTCGCTGGGTGTTGATCGGCTTGATGGGCGGCCGCGAGGCGCAACTGGACCTGGCCCAGGTGCTGGCTAAGCGTGTGCAACTGCTGGGTTCGACCCTGCGCAGCCGTGACGATCAGTTCAAGGCCGACCTGTTCAGCGAGCTGAGCCAGCATGTATGGCCGTTGTTTGCCGAAGGTCGCCTGAGCCCGCAATTGGCCAGGACGTTCCCGATCAAGGATGCCGAGGCGGCGTTTGCCGAGTTGGCGACTAACCAGATTGCCGGGAAGCTGGTGTTGGTGATTGACGAAAGCCTGACCTGATCCCGGATTGGAATAGGGTCGATGTGGGAGGGGCGGTGCGACGCTTCGACTTACCCCTCCCACCTTTGATTGGATTTCAAGTCGGGATAGGCGGTGTCAGACCCAGTGGTGGATTGGCCAGCCGGATTTTTCGGCGTGGGCGCGCAATACCGGGTCGGGGTTCACCACCTGCGGGTGCTCCACCTTCAGCAACAACGGCAAGTCATTGCGCGAATCCGAATAGAAATACGCGCCGTCCAGCGATTCACCTTCCTGTTCCAGCCATTCCAGCAAGCGTGTGATCTTGCCTTCGCGGTAGGTCAGTACACCGACGGTACGGCCGCTGTACACGCCATGACTCACTTCCAGCTCAATCCCCAGCACCTCATCAATGCCGATACGCGCCGCGATCGGTTTCACCAGGTGAGTCCCCGAGGCGGAGATCACCAGGATCCGGTCGCCGTTGGCGCGGTGGCGGGCGATGGTCCTGGTGGCGTCGCTGTAGATCAGCGGTTCAATCACATCCTCGACCCATGGCTCCACCAAATGCTCGATTTCCTCCGGGGTGCGGCCGATCATCGGTTCCAGGCTGAAGTCCATGAAGTCTTCCATGGCCAGCTCGCCGCGGCTGTAGGCGTCCATCAGCTCGTTGTTCCTGCCCATGAACGACGCCGGGTCGACCCAGCCCAGGCGGCCCATCTGTTCGCTCCAGAGGGTGGCGCAGTCGCCATGGATCAGGGTGTCGTCCAAATCAAAAATTACCAATGCCATCCGTTACGCTCTCTCAAGATTCACTGCTGCTCAGGCTACTTCACACAGCGCACTGGGGTCGATGGAAAGTGCCAGGCGCTGGCCGTCCGGGTGCAGATCGTCCGCCGAGCGGTTGAGCACGTCCACCACCAATTCCACGCCACGGGCTTCGATGCGGTAGCGAATCACGTTGCCCAGCAGGCTGTGGCTACGTACCAGCGCGTCGAGTTCGCCGTGGCGGCTCAGCTCGATGGCCTCCGGGCGAATCGCGATGCGCCCGCTGATCGGACGTTGCAACAGTTGGCTGGCCTTGTCGGCGTCCAGCAGGTTGTAGTTGCCGATGAAACCGGCAGCGAATACATCCACCGGTGCGGTGTAGAGGGTCTCGGCATCGCCGCTTTGCACGATCTTGCCCTGGTTCATCAGGAAGATCCGGTCCGACATGGTCAGGGCTTCTTCCTGGTCATGGGTTACGAAAATCGTGGTCAACCCCAGTTCGCGCTGGATCTGGCGAATCTGTTCGCGCAGGTGCTTGCGAATCCGTGCATCCAGCGCCGACAGCGGCTCATCCAGCAGCAACAGGCGCGGGCGGGTGACTAGGGAGCGGGCCAGGGCTACACGTTGGCACTGGCCGCCGGACATCTGGTGCGGGTAGCGGCCGGCCAGGTCCTTGAGTTCCACCAGTTGCAGCACTTCCTGCACGCGCTTGTGGCTGTCATCGGCGTTGACCTTTTGCATGCGCAGGCCGAAGGCGACGTTCTGTTCCACGGTCATGTTGGGGAACAGCGCATAGCTCTGGAACACCATGCCGATGTTGCGTTTCTGTGGGCTCAGCGGAACGATGTCCTGGCCGTCCAGCAGGATTTTCCCACTGTCCACCGCGGTCAGGCCGGCGATGCAGCGCAGCAGGGTGGACTTGCCGCAACCGGATGGGCCGAGCAGGGTGACGAACTCACCCTTGGCGATTTCGCAGTTGATATCACTGAACACCGGGGTGCCGGCGTAGCCTTTTTGCAGGTGTTGGACGCTGACGAAGCTCATTGGCTTTTGTCCTTGTTCAAGATATTGGCGGCCCAGGTCAGCACCAGCACAAAGAAGAAATAGGAAATCACGACGGCGCTGGTGAAGTGGCCGCTGCTGTTGCGCATGTTGTTCAGGTACACCTGCAGGGTTTCGTAGCGGGTGCCCACGAGGATATTGGCGAACACGAACTCACCGAACAGGAACGAGAACGACAGCAGCAGCGCCACCATCAGGCCTTTGCGCAGGTTGGGCAGCACCACGAAGATCGCGGCCTGCCAGGTGCTGGCGCCAAGCAGTTGCGAGGCGTCCATCAGGTCGCGCAGGTTGATGGCTTGCAGGTTGTTGGTGATCGCCCGGTACATGAACGGCAGCGCCACGGTGAAATAGCAGCCGATCAGGATCCACGGCGTGCCCACCATCGCCAACGGCCCGGAGCCGTACAGTTGCAGCAGGCCCACCGACGACACCACCGGCGGTACCGCGAAGGGCAGCAGGATCAGGATGTTCATCAAGGCGTCGAGCCTGGGAAAGTGGTAATGCACCACGAACAACAGCGGCAGAATCAACACCACCGACAGGATCAACGCACCCACGCACACCAGCAAGGATTGCCCGAAGGCCATCAGGAAGCGTGGGTCGCTCCACAGCTGCACATACCACTTCACCGTGAAGCCCGCCGGCAGAATGGTTGCTGACCAACTGCTGGCAATGGAGTAGACGAAGGTGCCAATCAGCGGCAGCACCAGGATCGCGAACAACAGGTACACCACCACGCGGTGGTAGAGGGAGGCCGGGCCGGCTTCAGCGCGAGACATGGTAGCTCCTCTTGAGCAGCAGTTGATGGACCACGGTGACCACGGTCATCAGCGCCACCAGCACCACGGCCAGGGCGCTGGCCATGTTTGGATCGAGGGACACATCCCCCGACACCAGGCCGGCGATACGAATCGGCAGCACGTTGAAGTTCCCGGTGGTCAGGGCGTAGACCGTCGCGTAGGCACCCAGGGCATTGGCCAGCAGGATCACGAACGTGCCCAGCAGCGCCGGCGTGAGCACCGGCAGGCCGATGTGCCGCCAGAACTGCCAGCTATTGGCGCCCAGTAACGCAGCGGACTCGCGCCAGTCTTCACGCAGTGCGTCGAAGGCTGGGTAGAGCAGCAACACGCCGAGGGGGATCTGGAAGTAGGTATAGAGGATGATCAGGCCGGTCTTGGAGTACAGGTTGAAGTCCTGGATGATCCCGGCCTGCTTGAGCATGATGGTGATGCTGCCGTTGAACCCCAGCAGGATGATGAACGCGAAGGCCAGGGGCACGCCGGCAAAGTTGCTGGTCATGTTGGCGAAGGCGGTGACGAAGTTGCGCAGCGGCGAATCCACCCGGCGCAGGGAGTAACTGCCCAGCGTGGCGATGATGATGCCGAAGATGCTTGAGTAGAAGCTGATCTCCAGGCTGAACTGGATGGCCTGCAGGTAGAACTTCGAACTGAAGATGCGCGTGAAGTTGTCCAGCCCCCAACCGGTGTCTTCGGTCTGCAGGCTATTGATCAGCACCCACACCAGCGGGGCGATTTCGAACACGATAAAGAACAGTGCGAAAGGCACCAGGCACAGGAGGGCCAGCCATTTGCCGCGGGATATTGAACTCACTTCAGTAACTCCCGGCACACAGGTTTGTCGTGGGGTACGCCCAGCAGTTCGCAGACGGTGCCGCACAGCTCGGTCTGTTTCGGTGCGGCGTGGGTGTCCAGGCTGAAGGCATCGCCGAGGACGAACAGCGGCACCTCCCGTTCTTCCGGCAGCAGGCCGTTGTGGGAGCGGTCGTTGTTCATGCCGTGGTCGGCGGTCACCAGCACCTGGTAACCCGCATCCAGCCAGGCTTGCAGGTAGTCGGCCAGGATGATGTCGGCCGAGCGTGCACTGTTGCGGTACTGCGGTGTGTCGAGGCCGTGCTTGTGGCCGGCGTCGTCGATGTTCATCGGGTGCACCACCATGAAGTCCGGCGCGTGCTTGAGCCGCAGGCTGTCGGCGTCGGCGAACAGGTGGGAATCGGGGTAGTGGTCATTCCAGTAGAAATGCCCGTGCTGGATCGCCAGCGTCTTGTCGTCGGTATGACGATCCCGTGCGGCGAGAAAGGGCGTGCGGTTATACAACTCGCTGACCCAATGGTAAGCCGCCGCTGCGGTGGTAAGGCCGGCGTCGGTGGCGTAATGGAAAATGCTGCGCTGGTTGGACAGGCGCGAGACGTTGTTGTGGACAATGCCGCTGTGGATCGGTGGCACACCGGTAAGGATGCATTCGTACAGCGGGCGGGACAGGGCGGGCAGTTCACATTCCAGCTTGTAGAGGGCTGCGCGTCCTGCGCCGACATAGGCCTGCAAGTGTCCCATGGCGTGCCGGGCAACCTCGAAGTTAAGGCCGTCGAGCACGACAAGGATGACGGGGTGCTTCATGGGGGGCGACGCTCCGCAATGATTGACTTGGCTCAATTCCTCTGGAGGAACGGGGTCAAAAATGTGGGAAGGGGCTTGCCCCCGATAGCGGTGTGTCATTCAACGAATTTGTTAGCTGATCCACCGTCATCGGGGGCAAGCCCCCTCCCACATTGGATCTCCACTGGAGCTCCAATGTGGGATAAACCCTTACTTCATCTCTACGATGACCTGCTCGTTCCACAGTTGCGGCAGCTTCTTGGAAGTCGCTTCCCAGGCATCGGCATCCTTGATCGGCTGCGGGTTGGCCTTGGTGTACTGCTCGCCCGGGATCAGGTTCTTGGCGATGTCGGCCGGCAGTTTCAGGTCGGTTTCGGCACGGATCGGACGTGCGTTGCCACGCGCCAGGTTGAGTTGGCCGGCGTCGCTGAAGATGTATTCGCGGGTCAGCTTGGCGGCGTTCGGGTGCTTGGCGTATTTGTTGATGATGGTGGTGTAGCCGGATTTCACCGAGCCGTCCGATGGGATCAGCACCACGTAGTCATCCGGGTTGGCCATCTTGGCTTTGTAGCTCAGGCCGTTGAAATCCCAGACGATACCCACTTCGACTTCGCCTTTTTCCATGGTGGCGATGGTCGGGTTGGACAGGCCGAGGCGACCTTGCTGGGCGATCTTGGTGAAGAATTGCAGGCCCGGGGCGATGTTCTTTTCATCGCCTTTATTGGCGATGGCGGCGGCGAGTACGGCGTTGGAGGCCTGGGCCGCAGTGCTCACGTCACCCACCGAGACTTTGTATTTGCCGGTTTGCAGGTCAGCCCAACTGGTAGGGACTTCGGAGCCGTGCAGCAGCTTCTTGTTGACGATGAACGCGATGGTGCCGGTGTAGGCCAGGGCCCAGTGACCGTCCTTGTCTTTCGCCCAATCCGGCACCGAAGCCCAGTTGGACGGCTTGTACGGCTGGGTGACTTCCTGCTTCACCGCGATCGGGCCGAAGGCGGCGCCTACGTCGCCGATGTCGGCGCTGGCGTTGTCTTTTTCGGCCTTGAACTTGGCGATTTCCTGGGCCGAGCTCATGTCGGTGTCGATGTGCTTGAGGCCGTAGGTCTTGGCCAGGTCTTCCCAGGTGCCTTTCCAGTTGGCCCAGTCATCGGGCATGCCGACGCTGTTGACGGCACCTTCCGCCTTCGCGGCGGCTTCCAAGGTTTTTAGATCGGTATCAGCGGCCATGGCGGCGGTGCACATGGCAATGGTCGAGCCTAACAGTGATGCCAGGAAAAGCTGTTTCATCCGAAGCTCCTTTGGGCGTTTTCAACGCGGCGGTGTTTTCTACGGTGTTGTTGGTCTAGGTCAGAGCAATACCTGAGCCAATCTAGACGCGATGGATGACAGTTTCATGTCGATGTCGTTTTCATAGCCTTGATGTCGCTCGGCGCAGACTTAGCGTAGACCATGCTCAAGTGCCCGCAGAGACTGGACTTGGCCGATGTATTGCAGGGTGTGGTGCAGGGACGCGGCAGGGACTGTCATCTGTCGGTCATCAGGAGTGCCTAGGCTGGCAAGCAGTCGTGCAAGCCCATTTATGCAGCGGTTTGTGCACCTGAACAGTGCTGGTCTAGTCCAGATAGGTAACGTTGATGCGTGATGAGGCAATCAAGGCGGTGACATCCATCGGCCTGGCGCTGCAAGAGCAGATCGACCACGGCCTGTTGGCGCCTGCAAGCAAGCTGCCCGCCGAGCGCAAGCTCAGCGAGTTGTTTGGTACCACTCGAATTACGGTGCGGGAAGCCTTGTTACAACTGGAGGCCCAAGGGCAGATTTATCGCGAGGAGCGTCGTGGCTGGTTTGTCTCGCCGCCTCGGCTGGCCTACAACCTGATGCAGCGCAGCCACTTTCACGCGATGGTCAACGACCAGGGGCGGGTGGCATCCACCGAAGTGATCAGTGCGCGGCTGCAGCCGGCTTCGGCTGCAGTGTGTGCGTGGTTGCAGCTGCCGGCGTTGTCCAGGGTGATCCAGATCTGTCGGGGGCGGCGGATTGACGGGCGGCTGGTGTTGTATGTGGAGCACTACCTGAACCCGCAGTATTTCCCGGGGATTCTCGAGTGCGACCTGAATCAGTCGATGACCGAGTTGTATGCGCGCAAGTACGACTTGCACTACGGGCGGGTGCGCTTCGAGATCGTGCCGACCTCATTGCCGGTGGAAGCGGCGGCGGCATTGCGCGTGTCGGTGGGCAGCCCGGGCTTGCGGATCGCCCGGGTCAATTATGACCAGCACCAGCGCTTGATCGACTGCGACCTGGAATTCTGGCGGCATGATGCGATTCATGTCGGCGTGGATGTGGTTTAACCCACCAAGGCTCTGTCACTCAGCTATCCGGCGTGAGTGCCTTGATCACCTGGTCCACATTGCTCTCCAGCTCCGATACCGGGTCCGCGCCGTCTACGTTCAATACCAGCAGCGTTGAACCGCCTGCCGTGATGGCGGCTTTCACTGCATCACTCGGCTGGCGATGATGCAGCACCACGGCCACGTCGTTGTCCTTCAGCTCGGCACTGAGCTTCTGTAACGCCTCAGGTGTCCAATCGGCGTCGGGCCGGGCATCGGTGCTGAGCAGTTCCAGATTCAAACTGCTGATCAGATAGGCAAAGTGATCGCTCAAACTGACCACACTCAGGTTGTCCGCCTTGGCCAGTCGCGCCTCGCTGTCGGCGCTGAGCTTGAGCAGGCGTTGCTTGAGGGCGGCCAGGTTGGCGTCGATCTTCGCCTTGGCGCCCGGTGCCAGGCGGCTCAGGTCGGCGGCCAGGACATCGGCCATGCGCCCCAGGTTGTTGCTCGATTGCCACGGCTGGCTGTTCAAGCCATCGGCGACGCCAGGTTGCACGGCGATGCCCGGCAGGCCGCCATCCACCGGGCGTGCCGCATCGATTTCGACGATGCGGATATTGCTGCGCCGTGCCACGGGGTAGAGCGGGTCATCGGCCCACAGCGAGCGCACGCCAATGGCGGCGTCGGCGTCCTGGGCCAGGGTGTTCAGTGCCGGCGCGCCACGGCCGGTGAAGTACGACACCTGCCGCGAGCCCGGCAGGTTGGCCGGCGCCGCGCGCTCGAGCTGCACGTCGGTGCCCTTGAGCAGCACCTGCGCCAGGCCATAGGTGATCGGCAGCGAGGCCAGGACTTTCACCGGTTTGGCCGCGTGAGCAGCAGGTTTGCCCGCGTCGGCCGCCATCAGCGGCGTGGTGATCAGGCAAGTGATGGCCAGGGCCAGAGGTTGAAGAACGGAGCGCATTATCCAAGGTTCCCTTTAAGGCTGGGCACGGTGCCCCGCGCGACGGCGGCAAGGGCGAAGGCGATACCGGCCATCAGGATGATCGCGGCACCGGAGGGGATGGGCAGGTCGAAGATGATCGGCAACAGGATCCCGCACAGGGTGCTGACGGTGGCGATCACCACCGAGATCCAGAAGAAGCCTTTGAGCGACTGGCTCAGCAGGCGTGCCGCCGCAGCCGGAATCACCAGCAGCGCGCCCACCAGGATGGCGCCGATGACCTTGACTGCCGCCACGGTGATCAGCGTCACCAGGATCACGAACAGGTAGTCCAGGGTCTTCACCGCCACACCACGCACTGCCGCCAATTGCGGGTTGAAGCTGGCGAGCATGATGCGGTTGTACAGCGGCAGCGCCAGGGCCATCACCAGGGCGCCGACAATCGCCAGTACCAGCAGGTCGTTGCCGTTGACCGTGAGCACCGAACCGAACAGCACGTTTTCGAGGATGTGCACGTTGATCTTGCCCGCCAGGATCAGCAGCAGGCTGGCGCCCAATGCCAGGGACACCGACAGGAACACGCCGATCAAGGTATCCGGCGCCAGGCCCGTACGGTTGCGCAGGTAGTTGAGCAGGATGCCGAACAACAGGCAGTAACCGAACAGGCTGCCATAGGGCCCGGTGTAGGGCTCACCCAGCAGGATGCCCACGGCCACGCCGGTCAGTGCGGCATGGCCGACCGCTTCGGAGAAAAACGCAAAGCGCTTGACCACCACCAGCGTGCCCAGCCCGCCCAGTACCGGGCCGATCAGCAGACCGGCGAGCAGGGCGTTGACCACAAAACCATAGGCCAGTGCCTCCGGCAGGTAACCGGATGAGGCCCAGCCCTGGACCATCAGGCGAAACGCTTCATAACTCATGGCGCCGGGCTCCGAGGGTGGGTAGAGAACAGGGTCAGCAGGCGCTCCGGGGTCAGCGCCTCTTTCGGCGTGGCGTCAAACAGCAGGCGGCGGTTCAGGCCGGTGACGCGGTCGGCCAGGCGGCCCACGGCTTCCAGGTCGTGCTCGATCCACAGCACGGTGATCCCGGCCAGGCGCCAGTCATTGAGCAGGCGTTCGAACACCTGGATACCCGCTTCATCGAGGGCCGACATCGGTTCATCCAGTACCAGCAACTGCGGCGCCGGGATCAGTCCCTGGGCCAACAACACCCGCTGGCGCTCACCGCCGGACAGCGCGCCCATTCGCCGCTTGCGCTTGTCCTGCATGCCGACCCGTTCCAGCGCCTCGCCAATCGCGGCGGCGTAATGTTTGGACAACCCCAGGAACGCCGGGCGCCGCTGGCACATGGCGGCCATGAAATCGTCGACCGTCATCGGCAGGCCCCGGTCGAACTCCAGCGCCTGGGGCACATAACCGATGGTGCCGGGCGTGCCCGGCCACTGCAGGCTCAGTTGCCCCTGGTGCGGTGTTTGCCCCAGCAGGGTCTTGATCAGCGAGCTTTTGCCGCCGCCATTCGGCCCCACCAGCGCATGGATGCTGCCCGGCTGCACCTGGAAGCTCACGCCGTCGAGGATCACGGTGCGGCCCAGGGTGAGGGACACCTGGTCGAAGTCGAGGGTCGGGCCGACGCTCGCGACCTTAAGTTGCTGCGCTGCGGTCATGCCCCCGACTCCTGAATCGCCCGTACCACGGTGTTGAGGTTGCCGGTCATTTCCACTTCGTATTTTTCAGCGCTGTATTCGCCGTAGGAAATATGCGACAGCGGGTACAGCTTGACCCCGGATTCACGCTGGATGGTGTCGACGTAAGTGGACGGGAAATCCATCTCCGAGAAGATCACCTTGACGTCCAGGGCGCGCAGTTCGTCGATGGTCTTCTTCAACTGGCTGGGGCTCGGCTCGATCCCGTGGGCCGGCTCGACCACGGCCGTGACTTCCAGGCCGAACTCGCGCAGCAGGTAATCGTAGGCCGCGTGCACGGTGGCGACACGCAGGTCCGGGTTGGGGGCGCCGGTCAACTTGGCCAGGGCATCGGCACGCATCTGCCGCAGGCGTTTGCCGTAGGCGCGGGCGTTCTGGGTGTAGGTCTTGGCGTTGTCCGGGTCGAGCTTGCCCAGTTCGCGGGCGATGTTGTTGACTTGGGCAATCGACGCACTGATCGACAGGAAGGTGTGCGGGTTGACCACCTTGCCGGCACCACGCGCGGCGTTGCCGGTGGCCGCCAGCAGCGGCACGTTGGCGTTGGCTTCGATCACCGGGATGTCCGGGCGCTCGCTGGTGGCGATCATGCGGTCGGCGAAATCGTCATGGCCGACGCCGTTGAGCACGATCACATCCAGGGTGCCGATGCGCTTGATGTCTTCGGCACGTGGCTCGTAGGCGTGGGGATTGAAGCCGGCCGGGATCAGCGGCACGACGTCGGCTTTGTCGCCGACGATATTGGCCACGTAGCTGTAATAAGGGTGCAGGGTGATGCCGATACGCAGGCGCTTGGCCGCTTCGGCATTCGCGAGGGGAGCGAGTATCAGGCTGAACAGGCCAACCAGAAACACGCGCAACAGGGGCGATGAAATAGACATGGGCAATCGGTCTTCTCGTTCAGTGACGGTGCTGGCGGGTGACGCCGGCATCGAATTGCGCGACCACCTGCTGCCAGCCGGCTGCGATCAGCGCCTGGTCAGTGAGGTCGGAGGGGGCGGCCAGGTGTGTGCTGCGGTTGAGCCAGATATCCGGCTCGCTGCCCTGTACGCGCATCAGCAGTGAACCGCTGGTGGTCGGGGTCTGGCTCAGCCCCAAGTAGGCCGAATTCGCCAACAACTGCCAGCGATGGTCGCCGCGGCTGACCGAACTGGCGTCCTGGGCAAACGGCGCGAAGCCTTCTTCGGCCAGTTGCTCGGGGGTGGGCAGGGCGCTTTGCTCCTGCTGCAGCAAGTGGATTTCATCCAGCGTGACCCGCAGGTCGGCGTAGATGCCTTGTTCGGCGGCGCTCAGGTCGCGACGGGCATCCAGTTGATGGCGGGGCAGCGCCGCGACTGCTTGGGTTTCACCGTGCAGCGCCACCACGGTTCCCGCCACCGCGAGGATGATCAGGCACAGCAGCAGGACGTAGAGGGTTTCGTGGCCGGCACCGGCGGGGCGAACAACCTGTGTCGTACTCATTGAGGCTGGATATCCGCTTGGTCGATTTCCACCACGTGACCGGGGCCTGCATCAAACAGCACGTAGAACTCGGCGGACGGCTTCTTGAAGGTCAGGGTGGAGTCCTGGCCGAGCTTGCCGGGCACCAGGATGGTTTCGTCATAGCCGATCACATCCAGTGTCACGCCGGGGGCACCGCTGCCGTCGGAGAAACCGCCTTTGCACTGGATCTGCTCGCCGGGGATTTCCTTGCATTCGCACATCGGGTTGTGGGCAAGGACGGTGGTACTGAAAGCGGCGCACAGCAACAGCGCGGCGCGGGACAGGCGCTTGAACGTCATGGTTTGACTCCTTGCTTGTTCAGCCAGGCAATGGTGGCAGGCGAGGCCTGGCTCAGCGGGATGGAACCCTGGTGCATGGTGCCGTCCCAGCCTTCCATGGTGACCCACAGTTCGGCATCGACGGGGGTACGTTCCGGCACGGGCAGGCCGGCACCCATGCGGTACGGGGTGCCGAAGAAGATCACCCCGGCGGCACGCAGGCTGCGCGGCTTGCCGATGCGCAGGTAGGTGGCCTTGACCTGGTCGGCGCAGGTGGCGCAGAGGGCGGCGTTGAAGAACTTCATCGGGCCGGCCGGGTCGGGGCGTGGGCCTTCGTTGCGGAATTCGGCCAGCGTGAGGCTCCAGGGTCCGACCTGTACGTCGCCGGCCACCCGCTCGCCGATGCCGGTGTCGCCGCGAAACAGCGCGGCATCGGCGAAGTACTTGGGCATGAAGCCCAGCGGTACCAGCAACAGCAGGACATTGATGTGGAAACGCCATTTCAGCCAGAAGGCCCGCAACGGTGAAGGCGGGGTAGCGTTGGCGGACTTGCTCATGGGTTGGCCTCCGAGGTTTCAGCCTGCATGGCCGGAGTGGGTGCCGGCGCACGTTGTGTCTTGGCTTCGCGCTTGAGAGCGTTGAGGGTGGCCAGGGCCGTGCGCTTGGTCCAGATCAACAGGCCGCTCAAGACCATCATGCTCAGCACCAGGCCGAAGAACGCCCAGATCAGCTTGATCCAGAGGCCACCGAAGTCGCCGGTGTGCAGGGGGCGCATGGACTCGGTGACGAACTCCAGCTTGGTGCGGTCGGACAGCAGGTGCGACGAGGCGATTTCACCGTCATACGGGTTGATCTGAGCGGTCTGGAACATCAGCGGGTACCAGCCCCGCCCGCCGATTTGCAGGTGGCTGTAGGCATTGAGCGGCAGGCTCACGAAACTCGCCTCCAGCCCCGGGATACGTTGGGTGGCGATCGCGATCGCCTCATCCACCGGAATCATCGGCGCAGGCACGCCGGGGGCTGAGGTTGGGACTTTTTCGCGGGCGATCACCGGGACGATGGGCTCGCTGGAGATGGAGATCTGGTTGTCACCCAGGATTGCCTGGATCAGGAACCAAGTGCCAGTGATGGAAATCACCGCAATAAACCAGATCGACCAGATACCGCTCAGGCGGTGGAAGTCGCCCCAGAAAATCCGCGCACCGTGGCGGATACGCAGGGTCGGCTTGAAAAAGCCTTTCCAGAAGCGCTTGTACACCACCAGGCCGGTGACCAGTGAGGCCAGCAACGGCAAGCCGAGCAGCGACACCAGGTACCAGCCCCAGCTGAAGCCATTGGTAAACGGCACCAGCCACCAGCCGTGCAGGGCGCGGGTGAACTGACGGAAGTTGAACGACGGGCTGATGCCTTGGATCGCCCCGGTGTACGGGTTGACGTAGACCTCTACCGAGCGCCCGTCCGGGTAGCTGAGGTCGACACTCAGGGCAAAGTGCGATTCATCCGGACGACTGAGAGACTGCACGATGACCTGGGGTTCGGCCCGCTTGATGGCGCTGATCACCTGGTCGTAGCTCAGCGGCTCGGCATCATCCGACGGCTTGCTCGCACGGATGTCCGGATTGGCCAGCCACACGATTTCCTGGCTGACCACCGCCAGGGTGCCGGTGACGCAGACAATCAGTACAAAGAACCAGATGGGCAAGGCCAGCCAGCTATGGACGAGAAACCAGAGTTTTGAGCGTGACTTCTTCGACATGTGAAAGAGGGTCTTGATCAGGAGAGGGCGAGGGAGGCCCGGGAAAGGCCAGTCGTAGCTTTTGCTGACGCGACAGGCTGTATCTAAGTTAAGACGGATGAGAATGAGAAATCCCCAAGGTGGATATGAAAGAAAATGTTTCAGGTTCATATCCAGCGGGTTTTTACGGCGTGGGGGTATTCATGAAGTGGGGTAGGAGCCGGCGAACCGGCCCCGATGCTCAGCCTTGCTTGAACATTTCCATGGCGCGCTGACGGATCTGTTCTTCGCTGAGGTCTTCCTTGCGGGTGGCGAGGTACCAAAGGTGACCGTATGGATCCTTCACGCTGCCCGAACGGTCGCCATAGAATCGGTCCTCCGGTTCGGACACCACGCTGGCGCCCGCTGCGACGGCTTGTTTGAACTGTGCGTCTACGTCGTTCACGTACAGATGCAAGGCGACACTGGTGCTTTCAGCCGGATTGCTCAGGGACATCTGATCGCAGGGCGTGCCCAGCATGATCGCCGAGTCACCAATGCGCAGCTCGGCATGGCCGACCCTGCCATCGGGCATGTCCAGGCGCATGATCTGGGTGGCGCCGAAGGCCTTTTTGTAAAACTCGATAGCCTCTGAGGCTTTGTCGATGCCCATATAGGGCGTGACACTGTGATAACCCTCGGGAATGGGTTTAACGCTCATTTCGTTCTCCTTGATTGTGGTTGTGGAGGCACGGCCTCTTCACTATAGGCCACGCCCATCAAGGGCTCCGAGGGCCCCGACGAGGGGGGCAGCCGGGCTCCAGCAATTGCGCCCCCGGCCCGCGCCCACCGAGCTGGTCATCCGGGTTGCGCAACGGGCACGCGTCCAGCGACAAGCATCCACACCCAATACAGCCGGTGAGTTTGTCCCGCAGCAGCATCAGCTTATGGATGCGCTCATCGAGGTCTTCCCGCCACAGCGCGGACAACCGCTCCCAATCCTGAGCGTTGGGCGTGCGTCCTTCCGGCAACGTCTGCAACGCCTCGCCAATCGTTGCCAGTGGAATTCCCAGGCGTTGGGCGATCTTGATCACCACCACCCGGCGCAGTACATCCCGTGGATAGCGTCGTTGATTGCCGGCATTGCGATGACTCTTGATCAGCCCCTTGGTTTCGTAGAAGTGCAGGGCCGTAACAGCTACACCGCTACGGGCTGCCAGTTGGCCGACGGTGAGCTCTTTGGTAACCATGAATACTCCAATTAAGCGCTTGACCTTGACTTAACTAGAGGTTTTACCCTGCGTGGTATCGAATCACAAGATTCTGCCTACAGAGAAAGGGGAGTGTTCATGCCGGTATCAGAGAAAAATCGCAGTTTCACTCAACTGATCGAGTTTCACATCGAGCCCCAGCAACAAGTGGCGCTGGTGGCGGCCTTGTCCACCCAAAGTGAACGCCTGGCCCAGGGCCATGGCGGCTTTATCAACGCGAGTGTGCAGGTCAGCGAAGACGGGCGGCGGGTGCTCAATTACCTGCAATGGCGCTCCCGCGAGGACGGCGAAGCGGCGTTCCAATGCTTTGAGCACGGCGAGGAAGATTTCTGGACGCTGATTCGCGCCCATCAGGCCACGGCCGTGACCTTTGGTTCGTTCCAGGTACTGCGCAGTTTCGAACGCAGCCATGACAACGCGTTGCACTGTCGCCTAAATGGATAGGTGCAGCATGCGCTCGCCCTGCACGTTTTCTCCAGGGCGACGCTTGTTCACCGCCAACTCGCCGATCTTGATCAGGCGCGTGCGCGTGACGTTGCGGCTCAGGCCCAGCAAGTTGGCGGTGTGCACCTGGTTGTAATGGCTGAAGCGGTAGGCGGCGCGCAATAGCGCGTCTTCAACCTTTTCGTGCAGGGCACCGGCCTGTTCTTCGAAGAGCTTTTGAAACGCGCGCTCCAGCAAGGCTTCGGCGCTGTTGTCGGTGCCGTGCTGGCTGTCGTCCTGGCGCTCGATGCGCATGTTCGACAGGCGCAGGTCGTCGCGTTCGATCACGCCGTTACGGCAGATCAGCAGGGTGTGGTGAATCACGTTTTCCAATTCGCGGATGTTGCCCGGCCAGCTGTAGCTCTTTAGCTTGTGTTCGGCCTCGCGGCTGATGGTGATCGGGCCGTAGCCCAGGCGTTGGCTGTAGGCTTCGATAAAATGCCGGGTCAGCGGCAGGATATCGCCGGGGCGCTCGCGCAGCGGGCTGAGTTCCAGGCTGACGACGTCGAGGCGATAGTAGAGGTCTTCGCGGAAATGCCCGGCGTTGATGGCCTTTTCCAGTTGCACGTTGGTGGCGGCCAGTACGCGCACATCGATCGGAATGCTCTTGCGCGAGCCCAGGCGCACCACTTCGCGCTCCTGTAGGACGCGCAGCAGCTTGACCTGGATGGGCATCGGCAAATCGCCGATTTCATCGAGGAACAAGGTGCCACCATCGGCCTCTTCGAACCAGCCGGCCTTGGCGCTGAGGGCGCCGGTAAACGCGCCTTTTTCATGGCCGAACAACTCGGCTTCCACCAGGGATTCGGAGAACGCCCCGCAGTTCACCGCCACGAACGGCCGGTTGCGCCGCGCGCTGAGGTTGTGGATGTGGCGCGCCACCAGCTCTTTACCGGTACCGGTCTCGCCGATGATCAGCACGCTGGCTTCGCTGGGCGCCACTTGCTGGATATGGTCGAGCAGCGCCTTGGATTTCGGGTCTTCGAAGACCTGGGCCGTGGCGCGGATCGACGTCGCAAGGGCGGGCGAGGGCGGTAAGGTTAGAAGCTGCATGGGCACCTCTTTTTATGAGTAGAACGTCGGAATCGGCAGGGATTGGTTCAACGCCCAGTCCCCCAGCTCGTGGAGTTTGTAGTCGACCGGGTCGTGCAGGGTTTGCGTGCGCAGGTTGCGCCAATGGCGGTCCAGGCGCAGTGACGCGTGGGTGGAGCGTGCACCGGTGACTTCAAACAGGCGGCTGCACAGGTCCAGGCCTTGGCGGGTGGCGGCGACCTTGGCGGTCGCAATGGCAATCGCCAGTTGACCGCGTTCGTTTTCGCTGAGGTTGGGGCCTTTTGCCCATGCCTGGTCGAGCAGCTCGGCAGCGCGTTCCACCAACAGGCGCACACCCTCCAGGGCCACCCAGAATTCGCCGTAGTGATGCAGCACGTAAGGGTCCTGGCGCACGTCTTCGGCCGAGGACTTGTGCCAGGAACGGGTTTCGGTGAGCGTGTAGTTGCGCGCTTCTTCGAAGGCGCCTTCGGCGATGCCGAGGAACATATGGGTGAAGGTCAACTGGGCGATCAGCGGGCGCAGGCAGGCAAAAGGCGTGCTCAGCGGGCCCGGGTCGAGCAGCAATTCCGACTCCTCGACGCGTACCCGTTCGAAGCTGGCGCTGCCGCTGTCGGTCTGGCGCTGGCCGATATTGTTCCAGTCGTTGTGCAGGGTGATGCCACTGCGCCCGCTGGGGATGGCGGCGATCAGCAGCTTGCCGCCGGCGCTTTCATCCACCGCCGAGGCAATCAGCATTTCCGAGTCGCTGGCGCCGGAGCAGAAGCTCTTCTTGCCGGAGAACTCGCGCCAGCCGCCGAAGTCCTTGACCACGGTGCGTGTGTCCAATGGGTTGAGGGCGTTGCCCCAGAACCAGTTTTTGCGCGCGGTCTGTTCGAACCAGGGTTGCCATTGGTCCGGCCGCGAGAACAGGCGCACGGTGGCCAGCATCAGGTGGTGGAAGCCGAAGACGTGGGCAATGGAGCTGTCGACCTTGGCGAACTCGCGCACGATGGCCAGGGTGTCACTCCAGCGGGCGCCGAGGCCGCCATATTGGGTGGGAATGCTCAGGGCCAGCAGGCCGCTTTGGCGCAGGGCGTCACGTTCGGTCTTGGGGGTGCCACCGCGCTCGTCGCGTTCGACGGCGGTGAGGGCGAATTCGGCGGCCAGCAGTCTGGCGGTCTGCAACGGTGATGGCAGGACGCTATGGGGTTTGGCTGTCACAGGGTTTCCTCTTTATAAGCGGGAACGACCAATGCCGCTCCCGCCGCTGCGCCGATCAGGCCTTGGCTGGCAGAACATCGTTGGCAATCATTTCGCCGAACGGGCCAGTGAGGTTGGTGATGCCGCGTCCGGCCAGGCTGGCATAGGGTTCCGGCAGCAGCGGGAACACCAGCTCGGCAAAGCGATAGGCTTCTTCCAGGTGCGGGTAGCCGGAGAAGATGAAGCTTTCGATGCCCAGGTCGGCGTATTCCTTGATGCGCTCGGCCACTTGCCGGGGGTTGCCCACCAGCGCGGTACCGGCACCGCCGCGTACCAGGCCGACACCGGCCCACAGGTTGGGGGCGATTTCCAGGTTGTCGCGGCGCCCGTCATGCAAGGCGGCCATGCGGCGCTGGCCTTCGGAGTCGAAGCGCGAGAAGGATTTTTGTGCGGCGGCAATGGTTTCGTCGCTGATGTGCTCGATCAGCTTGTCGGCGGCTTTCCACGCGTCCTCTTCGGTCTCGCGCACGATCACGTGCAGACGAATGCCGAACTTCACCGTACGCCCGTGGCGGGCAGCGCGTTCACGCACATCCGCGAGTTTTTCGGCGACGGCGGCGGGCGGTTCGCCCCAGGTCAGGTACACATCCACCTGTTCGGCGGCGAGGTCGTGGGCGGCATCCGAGGAACCGCCGAAATACAACGGTGGATAAGGCTTTTGCACCGGTGGGTAAAGCGCCTTGGCGTTCTGCACTCGCAGGTGTTTGCCTTCGAAGTCCACTGATTCGCCCTGCAATACGCGGCGCCAAATTTGCAGGAATTCGTCGGAGACTTCGTAGCGTTCGCTGTGGTCGAGGAAGCTGCCGTCGCCGCGGTTCTCGTCGGGATCACCGCCGGTGACCACATTGATCAGCAAGCGACCGTTGGACAGGCGATCCAGGGTCGCCGCCATGCGCGCAGAAACGGTCGGCGAGATGATGCCCGGGCGAATCGCCACCAGGTAACGCAGGCGCTCGGTCAGCGGCACCAGTGCCGAGGCGATGACCCAGGAGTCTTCGCACGAGCGGCCGGTAGGAATCAACACGCCGTGGTAACCCAGGCTGTCAGCCGCCTGCGCGACTTGCTTCAGATAATTGAGGGTGACCGGCCGTGCACCTTGGGTGGTGCCCAGGTAATGACCGTCGCCATGTGTTGGCAGAAACCAGAAAACATCCATGACCAATCCTTAAGCGATTTTCAGCAGAGAGGGGGAGTGCGCTGCAAACAACGGCGCTGCGCGTTCTGCCGCAAGGCGTATACGGCCCTTCAAGGGCTCACTGGTTATTTGGTAATCGGTGAAGTCGGCCTCGGTGGCGTACACCCCGATCGGCAGGGTCAGGGCCTGGAAGAAGCTGAACAGCGGCCGCAGTTGGTGATCGAGAACCAGCGCGTGGCGCTCGCTGCCGCCGGTGGCTGCGAGTAATACCGGTGTGTCGATCAGGGCGTTGAGGCCAACCAGGTCAAACAGATGCTTGAGCAGGCCAGGGTAGGAACCGCGATAGACCGGTGCGGCGACGATCAGCAGGTCGGCCTGTTCGATGGCCACCAGTTGGGCTTCGACCTCGGCGGGCAACTCATCCCGTGACAGCGCACCACCGAGTGGCCGGGCAATGTCGCCCAGCTCGATCAGGGTGGTCTGGATCGGCAGCAAGGTCGCCAATTCAGCCAGTACGGCTTGGGTCAGCACGAGGGTCCGGGACGGGCGCCAGGTTCCGCCGGAGAGGGCAACGACATTCAGGGGACGGGTCATGAACAGTTCCTTTATCAACAGTGGTTCATAGCAGGTGGAGTGCAACCTGTTGAGCAAGAGCTGTACCAACGGGGGCAGGCCTTGATTGGCGTGGGTTGCAGGTTCACTGCTGAAAAATGCTGCTGTTGTCTGACTGGTGATTTGTTGAATGGCTGTTGCCTGGCAAACAGTTGCGTGGCGAACAGTGCAGTTGCGGTGCAAGTCCTTTATAGAACGTTGCATTTATTCCGTAAATGAACGTATTTCCATATTTATAGAACATAAGGAAATATAAGGGGGGTGGCTATCGAGGGGGCGTTGGCGGTTGATAGCGACTATCACGGACGGTGATTTTTCCCTCTGTGAGCTCGGGAGTAGCCTGTGTTCATTGACTCGAAACCTTCTTTCCAGGGCTACCTCCATGAACCGATTTCTTGCTGTTTGCTTAGTGATTGTCAGCGCCGTACTCGCCGGGTGTGCGAACCATCCATCGCCGGAATTGCGTCCCTACACGGCCGAAGAGAGCAAGCAACTGGCCCTGGAAGCGCTGAGCCGTCGTGGCTTGTCGTTTGATGAATATCAACAGCAGCGCGCCGCACTGACCGGCCAGCCACAGAAGTCGTTCGGATTTGATCGCCAGGGCGAAATGAACGCCGAGCGCAACGTGGTTTTGCATGGTCGTCCCAGTTGAATTGGCACTGCGCAGCAAAAAGCCCGAGGCTTCCCTTGAAGGAACCTCGGGCTTTTTGTTTGCCATGGCACGACTTCAGCCTGTTAAGCTGAATTTCAGGAGCGTTCCTACGCACATTTACTTAAAGTTGTCCTTCTTTAATGGCATTCGATCCGGTAAACCTGACGACCTCTGTTCCGGCCGATGCCCCTGAGACGCTGCTCTCGGGAACCTGCTCTGCGAGTCTTGACTGTCATGAATAAACGTCCGCTGTATTTCGACTACGCCGCTACCACCCCGGTGGACGAACGCGTCATCCAGGTGATGGTCGAGTGTCTGGGCTTCAATGCCAATTTCGGTAACCCCGCGTCCAGTTCCCATGCGTTCGGCCAGGCGGCCCGGCAAACGGTTGAACAGGCGCGTCGCCAGGTGGCCGAACTGGTCGGCGCAGAGCCTGAACAGATCGTCTGGACCTCCGGCGCTACTGAGTCCAATAACCTCGCGATCAAGGGCGTTGCCCAGGCGCGTGGCGTGGCGGGCGGGCATATCATCACCAGCCAGATTGAACACAAGGCCACGCTGGACACCGCGCGACAGCTTCAGGAAGCCGGTGTGGCCGTGACTTACCTGGTGCCGGACGCCGACGGATTGATCAGCGCCGAGGCCGTCAGCGAAGCATTGCGTGAAGATACCTTTCTGGTATCGCTGATGCTGGTGAATAACGAACTGGGCACCCTCAATGACATCCCCGCCATCGGCGCGCGCGTGCGTGAGCATGGCGCGTTGTTGCATGTCGACGCGGCGCAGGGCGCGGGCAAGGTGGCGATCGACCTGGCGCAGTGGCCGGTGGATTTGATGTCGTTTTCCGCGCACAAGCTGTATGGCCCCAAGGGGATTGGCGCGCTGTATGTCGGCCCTCGGGCGCAACAGAAAGTGTCGGCACAGATTCATGGTGGCGGCCACGAGGGGGGCTTGCGCTCCGGTACCCTGGCTACCCATCAGATTGCGGGCATGGGCGCGGCGTTCGCTCTGGCGGCGGCGTCTTTTGCGCAGGAGAAGGCTGTCATTATGACCTTGCGTCAGCGCCTGCTGGAGCAGTTGGATACGCTCGGTGGCGTGCGCCTCAATGGCAGCCCTGCGCAGCGCATTCCTCACACCCTCAGCCTTACGTTCAGCGAAGGTGAATTCGACGCTGCTGCGTTGAGCGCGGGCATCGCCTTTTCGGCGACCTCGGCATGCAACTCCGCCAGCAACGCGCCTTCCCACGTGCTGCTTGCGTTGGGCCTTGACGCACGTTCTGCCGGCCGCACCATACGTTTGAGCCTGGGCCGGTTTACCACCGAGCAGGACATCGACCAGGCCGTGCAATTGATCAAGGCCGCACTGGCCAGTGCACCGGCGTTCTGGGCCGTCTGATTTTCACATAACAATTATTAGTGGTTAGCAGGAGACACAATGAGTACGCAGCCCTTGACCCATGGAACGGTTCCCCAGCGCCTGGCGCACACCCGCGAACTGATGCGCCGCGAGGGCATTCACGCCCTGCTGGTGCCGTCGGCTGATCCGCATTTGTCCGAATACCTGCCGGGTTACTGGCAGGGGCGCCAATGGTTGTCGGGGTTCCATGGTTCGGTAGGCACGCTGATTGTCACTGCGGATTTCGCCGGTGTCTGGGCCGACAGCCGTTACTGGGAACAGGCGACCAAGGAGCTCAAGGGCAGTGGCATTGAATTGGTCAAGCTGCAACCGGGCCAACCCGGGCCGCTGGAGTGGCTGGCCGAGCAGACGCCGGAAGGCGGTGTGGTGGCGGTGGACGGTGCGGTGATGGCTGTCGCTTCGGCGCGCACCTTGGGCGCCAGGCTGGCAGAGCGCGGCGCGCGCCTGCGGACTGATATCGACGTACTCGATGTGGTTTGGAAAGACCGTCCGAGCCTGCCGAGCCAGCCGATCTATCAGCATCTGCCACCGCAAGCGACCGTGAGCCGTGGCGATAAACTTGCTGCGCTGCGCGCCAGTTTGAAGGAGAAGGGCGCCGACTGGCACTTCATCGCCACCCTGGATGACATCGCCTGGCTGTTCAACCTGCGTGGCGGCGATGTTTCGTTTAATCCGGTGTTTGTGTCGTTTGCGTTGATCAATCAACAACAGGCCACGTTGTTTGTGGCGCTGAGTAAAGTCGACGCGGACCTGCGCGCGGTGCTTGCGCAGGATGGTGTGACGTTGCGCGACTACAGCGACGTGGCGGATGCACTGCATGCGGTGCCATCGGGCGCCAGCATGCAGGTTGACCCGGCCCGCGTTACTGCCGGTCTGCTGGAAAACCTGAATGCCGGCGTCAAGCTGATCGAAGGGCTGAACCCGACCACGCTGGCCAAATCCCGCAAAAGCCTGGCGGACGCGGAGCACATCCGCCGCGCCATGGAACAGGACGGCGCGGCGCTGTGCGAATTCTTCGCCTGGCTGGACAGTGCACTCGGACGTGAACGCATCACTGAATTGACCATCGATGAACACCTGACGGCTGCGCGCACCCGTCGCCCCGATTATGTGTCGCTGAGTTTCAATACCATCGCAGCGTTCAATGCCAATGGGGCCATGCCGCATTACCACGCCACCGAAGAAGAGCATGCGGTGATCGAAGGCGATGGCTTGCTGCTGATCGACTCGGGTGGCCAGTATTTGGGTGGCACCACGGATATCACGCGGATGGTGCCTATCGGTACGCCGAGCGACGAACAGAAACGTGACTGCACCCGTGTGCTGAAGGGCGTGATTGCACTGTCACGTGCGCATTTCCCCAAGGGGATTTTGTCGCCGCTGCTGGATTCCATTGCCCGCGCGCCGATCTGGGCTGAAGGCGTGGACTACGGCCACGGTACCGGGCACGGCGTAGGTTATTTCCTCAATGTGCATGAAGGCCCACAAGTGATTGCCTACCAGGCCGCCACTGCGCCGCAAACCGCGATGCAGCCAGGGATGATCACCTCCATCGAGCCGGGCACCTACCGCCCTGGACGTTGGGGCGTGCGTATCGAGAACCTGGTATTGAACCGCGAGGCAGGCAAGACCGAGTTTGGTGAGTTTCTCTCGTTTGAAACCCTGACCTTGTGCCCGATCGACACCCGTTGCCTGGAGCCGTCGCTGCTCACCGCGGATGAGCGCGAATGGTTCAATGCGTACCACGCCGAGGTGCGTGAACGCCTGAGCCCGCTGCTCAGCGGTGCTGCGTTGGCGTGGTTGCAGGTGCGTACGACGGCTATTTGACCGGGTGCAAAAATCAGGAGCTGCAATAATTCAGTTGCAGCGCCGCGAAGGGACGGCGTTATATCAGGCATGTGTATGAGCAGTCGCTGGTGACTGCTCGGAGGAGATCACTTGCAGATGACGATCATGCTGCGGCTGGTATAGCCGGCAGGGTTTAGGCCGAAGGGATAGTCCCCTGGTTCCTCGGAATTGTCACCGGACTTGGCGATAACCCGGTAGCCTTTGGCGCCACAAGAGTTGGTTGCACTGGTGTAGCACTGGTCCCAGGAAGAAGACAGGCCGGAACAGTTGATATGCAGCCCTTTTTTGCCGCGTTTTACTTCTGTCTTGGTAGTCGCGGCGCAGCCAGCAATAGCCACGACCATTAACAGTATCAAAATTCGCTTCATTCCTATCCTTAATAGCCACTTCATAATGCTTGAAGCCGGCTCTACTCGCTCTCGAGTGTAGCGTTCGTGCTGTCCTTGTCGAAAAACTCCATGAATGACATTCGTTTGCAGTTTAAACATGGCCTAAATACGCGGCAAATACCAGAGCAACTTTCAAAGATGATTCAATCCGCCGGAACCAGTGGCTTGGAGTCATTGCGCATCGTCAGTGTCGCGCCTACTGAGGCCATGATAATGCAACTTATGGCCAGCCATTGCGGTAGGGATAGGTGCTCCTGCAGGAAGAAAAGTCCTGAGAGTGCACCGAAAGCAGGCTCAATGCTCATCAGTGTTCCGAATGTGCGGGCGGGGAGGCGTGTCAGCGCTACCATCTCCAGGGTGTACGGAAGTGCCGTGGACAGGATCGCGACACCGATGGCGACTGGAATCAATGCCGGGGTCAGTAATGCGGTGCCGGCATGGACGATACCGATGGGCGCCACAAACAGGGCAGCGATCATTACGCCGAGGGCGGCGGTCTGGACGCCGTTGTCGTTGCCTGCTTTCTGACCGAACAGAATGTAGAGTGCCCAGCAAGCCCCCGCCCCCAAAGCATAGGTCGCGCCGACCAGGTCGATTCCGCTGCTGGCTTCCCCCATGGGAATCAACAGGAGCAGGCCGATGATCGCGAGTGCTATCCACAGGAAGTCTACCGCTCGGCGCGACGCGTAGATCGCGACGGCGAGCGGTCCGGTGAATTCCAGGGCTACGGCAATGCCCAAGGGAACGCTGCGCAAGGACATATAGAAGAGGAAATTCATGCCGCCCAAGGCCATGCCGTAAACAACCACTGTACGCAGGGATTTTGCGGTCAGCCTGGCGCGCCATGGTCGCAGGATGAGCAACATGATTACGCTGGCGAAGATCAGGCGCAGGGTTGTGGTGCCCTGGGCGCCGACAATCGGGAACATGCTCTTGGCCAGTGAGGCTCCGGACTGGATGGAGGCCATGGCGATCAACAGCAGGCCGACAGGAAACAATGCCGAGGCCAAGCTGCGGGGGGAGGTGGTCATTGGGGCGTTCGTCCGAGGTCATATTCGAGAATCAGGGGCTGCTATGATGCTTAATCGTTCGGCTTTGAGCAATATATTGCTCAATTCGACAGCGAGACCTTCTCTATATAGAGGGATTTGAAGGTTGGCAGGCACTTTGATAGAAAAACCAAATTAAGTGTTGACGGCAGATCCTGGAAGTCTATAATTCGCCCCACTTCCGGCGCAGTCGAAACGTAAAACTCCTTGGTAAACAACGAGTTATGCAGAATAAGACAGCGGATTGCTTCAGTTCATCGAAGTCCAGAAGGCGTTGGTAGAGTCGTGTTGTTTGGCGCTATTAACGATTCGATCTTCTTGGTCGAAAGCGGAGAAAAAGAGGTGTTGACAGCAGCGTGTAACGCTGTAGAATTCGCCTCCCGCTGACGAGAGATCGCAAGCGCAAGTGGTTGAAGTTGTTGAAGAAATCTTCGAAAGCTTCTGAAA